>Ga0209156_10001124_pt1 | contig 22002 bp, 16 predicted proteins | sample GraSoiAngelo_124_FD_185881 | JGI IMG/M metagenome (GOLD analysis project Ga0209156, IMG submission 185881) | Grasslands soil microbial communities from the Angelo Coastal Reserve, California, USA - 14_0927_05_20cm (SPAdes) (version 2) | ecosystem: Environmental > Terrestrial > Soil > Grasslands...
CGGCGCGCGGGATGCCCGCTGGGACCTGGAAGTCCGCGGCGGCTTCTTCGGGGCGGCTCGCCTCCTCATGGGCGTCGAGGAGCACGCCGGTGGGAAGCAGCTCATCCGCGTGCGCTGGTGGCCGGTCCTGCCCGCCCCCGGCCCGCTACTCACCCTGGTGTTCGCAGTGCTGACGCGCGGCGCGCTCGGCGATCAAGCCTGGATCGCCGCCGCCGTGCTCGGTCTCGGCGCGATCCTGTCGGCGGCGCGCGTGGTCGAGCAATGCAGCGCCGCGACGGCCACGATCCGGGAGGTCGTCGGCCGGCTGCGTCGCAGTGAGCTCTTATGAGCGAGCTCGCCCTGTACCGGCGACTGTTGCGCCAGGCGCGGCCCTACTGGCTCCACCTGGCTGGCCTATTCGGCATCGGGCTGCTCGCGAGCCCCCTCGCGCTCCTCGACCCGGTGCCGCTCAAGATTGTTTTCGACTCGGTGCTCGGCTCGCATCCGCTCCCCGCGTACCTGCGAACCGTTTTTCCATCGGCGGTACTGGGATCCGCCGGTGCGTTGCTGGTGGCGATCGGTCTGCTGCTCGGCGTCGCGGCGCTCACCCAGCTGCAGGCGCTCGCCAACCGTTTCATGCAGGCCTACGTCGGTGAGCGCTTGGTGCTGGGCTTCCGCACGCAGTTGGTGCAGCACGCCCAGCGCCTCTCCCTGTCGTATCACGATTCGAAGGGCAGCGCCGACGCGCTGTACCGCATTCACCAGGACGCCGCGGTGATCGACAAGATCATGGTCGAGGGCATCATTCCGTTCGTCGCCGCCGCCGTCACGCTGGTCATGATGATCGTGGTGACCCTGCGCCTCGACTGGCAGCTCGCGCTCGTGGCCCTCGGAGTGTCCCCGCCGCTGTTCGTGCTGTCGCGCCTGTACCGGCCCCGCATGCGCCGCCAGTCGCGACACGTCAAGAAGCTCGAGAGCTCGGCGCTCGCGGTCGTGCAGGAAACCCTCGGCGCCCTGCGTGTCGTGAAGGCCTTCGGGCAGGAGTCGCGCGAGACCGACCGCTTCGTGCATCGCTCGACCGAGGGAGTGGCGGCGCGCATCCGCCTGTCGTTGATGGAAGGTCGCTACGGCGTGCTGGTGGGGCTGACCAGCGCCCTCGGGACCGCCGCGGTCCTCTTCATCGGCGTGCGCCACGTGGTCGAAGGGGTCCTCACCGTCGGGCAGCTGTGGATGGCGCTGCGGTACCTCGACAAACTGTACGAGCCCCTCAAGACGATCAGCAAGAAGGCGGCGGGGATCCAGTCCTACCTCGCGAGCGCCGAGCGCGCCTTCGCGCTGCTCGACGAGCAGCCCGAGGTGCCGGAGCGGCCACATGCCCGGCCGGTGACGCGCGCCGCGGGGGCCGTTGAGTTCCGCGGCGTCTCGTTCGCGTACGGCCCGGACCGGCCGGTGCTGCAGGACGTTTCCGTTGCGATCGCGCCGGGAACGCGGCTCGGAGTGGTCGGGGCGACCGGCGCCGGCAAGACCACGCTGATCAGCCTCCTCACGCGTTTCTACGACCCGACCGCTGGGCAAATCCTGCTGGACGGCGTGGACTTGCGCGACTACAAGCTCGACGACCTGCGCCGCCAATTCGCCGTCGTGCTGCAGGAGACGGTGCTGTTTTCGGCCAGTATCGCGGAGAACATCGCATACGCCGCCCCCCGCGCGAGCCGGGAGCAGATCGTCGCCGCCGCGCACGCCGCCAATGCGCACGAGTTCATCGTGCGGCTCCCCCGGGGCTACGACACCCAGGTCGGGGAGCGCGGCGCGCAGCTCTCGGGAGGCCAGCGGCAGCGCATCGCGCTGGCGCGCGCGTTCCTCAAGGACAGCCCCGTCCTGATCCTCGACGAGCCCACGAGCGCCGTCGATACGGAAACGGAAAAGACGATTCTCGGGGCGATGCGTCACCTGATGCGGGGCCGCACCGTGCTGCTGATCTCTCATCGACCCAGCACGCTGGAGCGTTGTGCGGGACTGCTCGTGCTCGAGAGCGGCCGCATCGTCACCGACACCCTCCGATCCGTCACGACCGCGCAGCCGCCCGTCGCGCCGGCGGGGGCGGCCACTGGCGAGCGGCGGTCGAATCTCAAGAGCCATCCGGCCGTGCGCGCCTGGTGCGAGCTGTATCCACACGCCGCGCCAGTGTCGATCACGCCGCTGCGAGTCCGTAAGCGCAAGAGCAACGTGTACCGGCTCGACGGCGTGGGCCAAGCCGGATCAGCCGTCATCGCCAAGCGGTGTCGCACGGCAGTCGCTCAGGTCGAGCGCACCGTGTACGAGGACATTCTCGCCGGCCTCACGGTCCCGTCGCTCCGCTACTACGGATTCGTCGACGAGCCGGACTCCGCCTCCGGCTGGCTGTTCATGGAGGAGGCGAGCGGTCCCGAGTACTCGAATCTGCTCCCCGAGCACCGTGCTCGGGCGGGCCGCTGGTTGGGATCGCTCCACGCTGCGGCGGCCGGTGCGGCCGCCGGGGAGCGCCTCCCGGACGGCGGACCCGGCCGATATCTGGAGCGCGTGCGGACGCTGCGCGACACGTTCCGGCGCCATGTCAACAATCCCGTCCTGTTGCCGGAGGACGTGGCCTTTCTCGAGGGGCTCCTGGCACGGCTCGACGATCTGGGCGCGCGCTGGCACCTGCTGGAGGACGTGTGTCACGGCGTTCCACCGACGCTGGTTCACGGTGATTTCAACGGCCGGAACATTCGCCTGCGCACCGTGGGCGAAGAAGCCACCATCACCGTCTTCGACTGGGAAGACGCCGGCTGGGGCGTCCCCGCCGTCGACCTGGCGCAGCAGCTTACGGTGTCGTCGGGACAGCTGTCCGCCAACCTCGACATTCCGACCTATTGGTCCGCTGGGCGGGAGCGCTGGCCGGACCTGAGCAGCGAGGCGTGCTGGCGGCTGGCCTATTGTGGGACGGTGTTCCGCACGCTGTCCGCCATGTCCTGGATCGCCGATAACCTCGCGAACGACTGGGCTCACGCGTGCCTCCCCGACATGCGGTTGTACGCCGCCGAGCTGGACGGCGCCCTGGAGCGGCTCGACTGGGTGCGCCGCGCGTCGCCGCCGCCGCGCGAGGTAGCCGCGACATGAAGCGACTCCGCATCGGCTTCCTCGTGGCGTCCCGCTTTGCGCACAGCACGGGCCACGTGCCCGCGGTGATGCGAGCGTTGTCGGACGCCGGCGTGGTCGTCGACGTGATCCATCCGACGCAGGGAGCGCTCGACCTCTCCGACGTGCGGGTGGAGCACGATCTTTACTTCCTGAAGAAAGTGAGCCGTCTCTCCCTGAGCATCGCCGGTGCCTTGCACGCACAAGGAGCCACCATCGTCAATCCGTATCCGGTAAGCGTCGTGCTCCGCGACAAGATCGTGACGACCAGGATCCTCCAGCTGGCCGGCGTGCCTACGCCCGCCAGCTACGTCGCGTCGCACCCCGCCCTGCTGGCGCCGCTGTTCGCTGAGGGTCCCCTCGTCCTCAAGCCGTATCACGGCTCGGATGGGATCGGCGTGCGGGTCGTCCGCAGCGTCGCCGAGCTGGCGGCGGTGCCGGCCGGCAGAGATCCGATCCTGGCGCAGCGCTACCACCCACCCCAGGGGCGCGACCGGAAGATCTACGTGGTCGGGGGGCGGTTGTTCGGCGTGAAGAAAGTCTTCCCGGCCAAGACCGAACAGGACCAGCGCGGAGAGCCGTTTACACCCGGTCCTGAGCTCTGCGACATCGCGCGGCGCTGCGGCCGGGCCTTTGGCATCGACTTCTACAGCGTCGACATCATCGAGAGCGAGGGGAAGCCCTACGTCGTGGACATGTGCAGCATCCCGGGGTGCGGGGGCGTCCCGGACGCGCCGCAGCATCTCGCCTCGTACTTGCTCGCGGCGGCCGAGCGCGCCGCCCGGGGCCAGCGGCAGCAGATGGCCGGAGCCCAAACGTGATCGCCAATCGCGTGAGTGAGTCGAGCGCGCTGCGCGACCGACTCCTGCGCTCCCTGGACGAGCGGCGGGAGCCCGGGACGGCCGAGCTGTGCGACGCCCTGGAGCGCCTGCTGGACGGGGCTGCGACCGGGGAAGACGCGATCCGCGTCGACCGCCTGCAAAAGGGTGTCTACCGACTCCGCGTCGGCGGTGAAGCCGGCCGCAGGCTCGTGCTCAAACGCCACGCGCCGGCCGTCGCACACACCGACCGCCTCGTCGCGGAGCGGTGGCTGCCGGCGCTCGGTCTCGGCGACCGCTGCCCGCGGCTCCTCGCTGCCGCGGCGCAGCGCGAAGGGCGCTGGGTGTGGCACGTGTACGAGGACCTCCGTTGCGACACGCTGGTCGATCGGCGGGAGCGGCCCCGCCTCGAAGCGGCGATCGATCTCATCGCGCAGCTCCACACCCGAGGCGTAGGCCATCCCCTGCTCCCGGAAGTGCGCTGGCACGGCCGAGATCATGGCGCACTGTCGTGGATCGCGAACCTGCGCGACGGCATCGCCGCGCTCGAATCGCTGGCCGCCGATGGCGCCCCGGCCAGGTTCGCCCTGGCCCGAAGCCGGCTGCTCGAGCGACTGCACCGGCTGCTCGAAGAGGCGCCTCGTCACGTCCGCCTCATGGACGAGGCCGGAGGGGCCGAGACGCTGCTGCACGGCGATCTCGGGCCGCAGAACGTCTTCGTCGCCATGGCCGGCGATGGTCCCTGCGCCCGGCTCGTCGACTGGGATCATGTCGGCGTGGGCCCCGCGAGCTACGACCTCTCGACGTTCCTCTACCAATCGTCGCCCGACGAGCGGCCGTGGCTACTGCGCCGCTATCGCGCGGCCGTCGAACGGGCAGGCCACCGGTTGGCGGCGGATGGCGACCTGAATCTCGTGTTCCACATAGCCGAGACCGCACGCGGCGTCAGCTGCATCATCTGGCCCGCGATGGCCCTGCTCAACGATGGCGCTGAGTGGGGCTGGAGCGGACTGGTGGACATCGACGATTGGTTCGAGAGTCTGCGCCCGCCGCTGCCGGATGCGGTCGGGGGTGCCGCGTGAGCCTCACGGTCTGCCTCGCACCGGCCAACACCATCGGCTACCCGCAGGGAGGCGGGCACCTCTGGGTGTACCTCAACTGGGCGCTGGCCCTGCGCGCCGCCGGCTGCCGGGTGATCTGGCTCGAGGGCGTCGACGACGCGGTAGGCGACGCGTCGGTGGCGCGCCGCCGTCGCTGGCGGGGTCGCGACGTACGCGACTGCGTCGCCGCCCTGAAGACGCACCTCGGACGCTTCGGGTTCGCCGACGCGCTGGCGCTCTACCCGATCGACGGCGCGGCTCTCCCTGACGAGCTGGTGGCTGCCGGCCTGGACCTGGACGCGGCGGCTGACGCCGATCTGCTCCTGAACCTGTCGCACGCCCTGCCGGAATGGGTCGTGCGACGTTTCCGCCGCTCCGCCTTCGTCGACACCGATCCCGGCCTGTTCCAGGTCTGGATGACCACGGGCGACATCTGCGTCGCGCCCCACGACGTGTACTTCACGATCGGCGAGACGGTGGGCACCCCGGCAGCGCGCTTTCCCGACTGCGGCCTCCGCTGGCATTACACTCCACCACCCGTGTTCCTCGCCGAGTGGCCCGTGGTGCGTGCCGATCCCGCGTCGCCGTACACGACCATCACGCACTGGTGGGGCGGGACGTTCGAGTTCGCTGGCACGACGTTCTCGAACGAGAAGCGGGTCGCCTACCTCGAGTACGCCGACCTGCCGTCCCGGACGCCCGCTCGGATCGAGTTGGCCGTGTGCCTGGGCGAGCATTACGCCGAATGGCACGAGCGGCTCGGGAACCTGGGCTGGGGCGTGCGTGAGGCGTGGGAGGTGAGCGCGACGCCGGAGCAATATCGCGCCTACATCCAGGCGTCGCGTGGCGAATTCAGCTGCGTCAAGCCCTACTGCGTCCAGTTTGTGAACAGCTGGACCAGCGACCGCACGATCTGCTACCTGGCCAGTGGAAAGCCCGCCGTGGTGCAGCACACGGGGCCCAGCCGGCTGCCCGACGCCGCGGGACTGTTCCGGTTCCGGTCGATGGACGAAGCGGTGCGTGCCCTGGCGGCGATCGAGTCCGACTACGAGAAGCACTGTCACCTCGCGCGCAGCCTCGCCGAGGAGCACTTCGACGGTTGCCGCGTGGTGACGCGCGTGCTGGAGCGCGCGCTCACATGACAACGCGCGGCGCAGCGATTGTGCGCGAGCGCCTCGAGCGCTCGCTCGAGCGATGGCAGGAGCCGGGCGCGGCGCAGCTGTGTGAAGCCCTCGAGGACCTGGTCAGCGGCGCCGCGCGACCGGGAGAGCCGCTGCACCTCGAGCGGCTGAAGGCGGCGGTGTACCGCCTGAAGGTCGGCAGCCCCCCCGGCCTAGCCCTTGTCCTCAAGCGCCACCCGCCGGCGGTCGCCCAAACGGACCGTCTCGTGGTCGAGCGCTGGCTGCCTGCCCTCGAGCTCCCCGACGGCTGTCCGCAGCTGCTCGCGGCCGTGGCGGAGCGCGAGGGATGCTGGGTCTGGCACGTCTACGAGGACTTGGGCGACGGCAATCTCGCGGCCGAGCGCCTGCCGTGGCGCCTCGACGCGGCGGTGGACTTCATGGCGGAGCTGCACGTGCGAGCCGCGCGTCATCCGCTCGTACCGGAGGTCCGGTGGCGGGCACGGGACCACGGCGTGCATTTCTTCACGTCGAACGTGCACGATGCCGTCGCGGCGCTCGAAGCGCTCGCGACACCGCCTCGGGACGTGCCGGCGGCGTTCCCCGGCGCGCGCGAGCGGCTGCTGCAGTGCCTGTACGCCCTGCGCGACGACGTGCCGCGACGCGTGCGCCTCATCGAGGAGGCGGGCGGGCCGGACACGCTGCTGCACGGCGACCTCTGGCCCAAGAACGTGTTCGTGTCGCTGACACCCGCCGGCCCGCGGGCTCGGCTCATCGACTGGGATCACGTCGGTGTGGGCCCGGCGAGCTACGACGTGTCCACGTTCCTCTACCAGTCGGCGCCCCAGGAGCGGCTGGCCATTCTGCGCCGCTACCGCGAGGCCGTCGAGCGGCAGGGCTGGCGGCTTCCCGATCCGGGCACGCTGAACCTCCTCTTTCATACGGCGGAGTGTGCGCGCTATGCCCATTGCGTCGTCTGGGCGGCGATGGCGCTGCTGCACGACGGCGCCGAGTGGGGCATCGGCGAGCTGATGGATTTCGAACCCTGGTTCCGGGCGCTGCGGCCGCCCTTCGCCGAATGACCGCCCGTACGAAGCTGCTCATCGTCACCGCCGACGACCTCGGCATCAGCCGCGGCGTCAACCGTGGGATCGTCACGGCGCATCGCTACGGCATCCTCACGAGCACGAGCCTGATGGTGAACCGGCCCGCGAGCGTGGAGGCCGCCGCCGTGGCCCGCGCCTGCCCCGCCTTGAGCATCGGCCTGCATCTCGAGCTCGATCCTGATGGGGCGCCGGACGTGCCCACTCAGCTCGAGCGTCAGCTCAGCCGCTTCACCGAGCTCGTCGGCGCGCCGCCGACGCACGTGGACTCGCACCACGATGTGCATCGGAACCCGCGCGTCCTGCCCCACGTGCGGGCGTGGGCGCACCACATCGGGGTCCCGGTGCGCGGGTGCTCCCACGTGCGCCATCTCCCGAAGTTCTACGGGCAGTGGGGCGGCGAGACTCATTTGGAGCAAATCAGTGTCGACGGACTGCTGCGGCTGCTGGATGCGGACCTCGGCCCCGAGATCACCGAGCTGACCTGCCACGCCGGCTACGTGGACGAAGGACTGAGCTCGAGCTACAGGATCGAGCGTGAAGCCGAGCTGCGCACCCTGTGCGACCCGCGCGTGCGCCCGGCGCTCGCGGAGCGGGGCATTCGCCTCGTGGGCTTTCGAGACCTGCCGGCGCTCGTGACCGCCGTGCCGGTCCCGGAGGGGGCCGCGTGATCGCCGTGATCTCGGTCTACAAGGTCGCGAACTTCCCGGACGGCGGCGGTCACTTCTGGGTGTACATGCAATACGCCCAGGGGCTGCGCCGGCTGGGATGCGACGTGTATTGGCTGGAGCAGTTCCGTCCCCCGGACGACCCGGCGGCAGAGACGCGTATGCTCGCGGCCTTCTTCGATCGGCTGCGGCGGTTCGGGCTCGAAGGGAAGGCGATCCTCTACGCCCGCGATCGCGGGCCGGGCGCCGGCCCCGACGCCCTTCGCTTCGTCGGCTCCGAGTGGTCCGACGCGGAGCGCGTGCTGCGGCAGGCGGACCTGTTGCTGAACTTCCACTACGCGATCGACCCCCGCCTGCTCGCTTGCGCACGGCGCACGGCGCTCGTCGACATCGACCCTGGGCTGCTCCAGTTCTGGATCAGCACGGGTCAACTGACCGTGGCGCCTCACGATTGCTACGTGACCACCGGCGAAACCGTGGGGACGCCGTCTGCGCGCTTCTCGGACTGCGGCCTGCAATGGCACCACATTCGACCTCCGGTGTGTCTCGATCTCTGGCCCTTCACTTACGATCCCCACGCCGAGGCGTTCACGACCGTCTCGAGCTGGTCGACGACCGACTGGCTCAAGGTGACAGAAAACGGCAAGACCGTGCTGCGGGAGAACACGAAGCGGGTCGCCTTCCTGCAGTTCGAGAGTCTGCCACGCCACACGAGCCAGCCGCTGGAGTTGGCGCTCTACACGGACGAGCGCGACGCGCAAGACCTCGCGTGCCTGAAGCGGAACGGCTGGCGGGTGCGACACTCGAGGGATGTCGCCGGGAGCCCTGAGGCCTACCGCTCCTACGTGCAGCGCTCGCGCGGCGAGTTCAGCTGCGCCAAAGCGTCCTGCATGGACTTCCAGAACGCGTGGGTGAGCGATCGCACCGTGTGCTACCTGGCCAGCGGCAAGCCGGTCGTGGTACAGGACACGGGTCCGAGCTCCTTCCTCCCGAACGGCGAAGGCATGTTCCGCTTCTCCTCGGTCGACGAGGCTGCCGCTGCCCTGGACGCGATCAATAGCGACTACGGGCGCCACTGCCGCGCCGCCCGCGATCTCGCAGAGACGCAGTTCGACGCGAAGCGCATTCTGGAAGGCGTGCTCAACGCCACGCCGATGGCGAGGGAGATGGTACCGTGATCCCGATCATTCCACTGTTGCTCCTGCAGTCAGGGTCCGTCGACCCGGCCCGCGTCCCGGACGTCCCGGCGGTCGTCACCGCCGCGCGGGTGGCCCCCGCCTCCAGGCCCGTGCTCGACGGACGGCTCGACGACCCCGCCTGGACGCTCGCCACCCCGATCGGCGGACTGATGCAGCGGGACCCGCACGAGGGCGCACCCGCCACGGAGCGGGTGGAGGTACGGATGCTGTACGATGCCGAAGGCCTGTTCATCGGCGCCCGCCTGTTCGACTCTTCGCCGCAGGGCATCATCCGCCGGTTGGGACGCCGTGATGCGAACACTCACAGCGACGAGTTTCGGGTACTCCTGGACAGTTACCACGACCGTCGCACGGCGTTCGAGTTCATCGTCAACGCCGCCGGCGTGAAGCGGGACGTGCTCCTGGGCGACGACGGGGGCTATTCGGACGACTCCTGGGACGCCGTGTGGGAAGCCGCGACCGCGGTCGACTCGCTGGGCTGGACCGTGGAGATGCGCATTCCGCTCTCGCAGCTCCGGTTCTCGGGCGCGTCGGTGCAGGTGTGGGGTGTGCGCTTCGAGCGCTGGATCCAGCGCAAGAACGAGCTCGACATGCTCCCGCTCGTGCGCAAGACCGAGACCGGTGTCGCGTCGCGCTTTGCCGATCTCCAAGGGCTCGAGGACCTGCCCGCGCCGAAGCGCGTGGAAGTCCGTCCCTACGTGGTCGGGCGCGGCCACTACGACACGCCGGCATCCGCGCGGGACCCCTTCGATCCCGGCAGCACGTACCTGGGAAACGTGGGTGCCGAACTCAAGTATGGGGTGACTTCCAACCTCACGCTCGACGCCACCGTCAACCCCGATTTCGGCCAGGTGGACTTGGACCCCGCCTTCGTCAACCTCACGCAGTTCGAAGTGCAGCTCGAGGAGAAGCGTCCGTTCTTTGTCGAAGGCGGAAACATCTTCGGGTTCGCCGGGAACGGCAACGGGCTCGCCAAGTTGAGCGATCGGCCGCAGTACTTCTACTCGCGGCGTATCGGTCAACCACCCCAGGGGGAGGTCACCTCCGACGGACAGTTCTCCGACGTCCCGCCGAACAGCACCATTCTCGGCGCCGCGAAGCTGAGCGGCAGGCGGGCGAATGGCTGGTCCGTCGGCGTGCTGGAGGCCCTGACGGCGCGCGAGTGGGCCACCGTGTTCGACACGGCAACTGGCTTGCGCCACCACGACGAGGTCGAACCGCTGACGAACTACTTCGTGGGCCGCCTGAAGCGCGACCTGCGCCACGGCAACACCACCATCGGCCTGGTCGCCACGGCGGTGAACCGTGATCTCGACACCCCGGCGCTCAACATGCTCGGCAGCGCCGCCTATACGGGCGGCGTGGACTTCTTCCACCGCTGGGGTCACAACACGTACACGCTGGCCGCGAGCCTCGGCGGCTCGTATATCCACGGCGACACTGCCGCCCTTCATGCGGCGCAACAATCCTCTAGCCGCTACTATCAGCGGCCTGATGCGAAGAGCTTCCATTACGACTCACTCCGCACCTCGCTCGCCGGAATCACCGGGGACGTGTTTCTCAATAGGGTCGCCGGCCCGTGGAACTGGAGCGTCGCCGGCGAGTTCGTCTCGCCCGGCTTCGAGGTGAACGATCTGGGCTTCCAGGAGCGCGTGGACCGCATCTCCGCGGAGGTCAAGGGACGGCGGCGCTGGAGCCGGCCCGGCAAGGTGTTTCTGCACGCCGTGACCGAGCTGTCGCTCGGCCGCGGCTGGAATTACGATGGCGACCCGATTCAGCGCAAAGTCGGCCTGTACGCGTTTGGTCAATTCCGCAACTTCTGGATCGCGGAGGTGACCGCGAGCTATTCAGGGGGAGCCATCGATGACCGGCTCACGCGCGGCGGCCCGCTCGCGCGCACGCTGCCCTCCTGGTACGTGAGTGCTGACGGGTACACCGACGACCGCAAGAAGGTGAGTGCGTACGCATTTGCGGCCGTCACGCACGACACGGCCGGCGGCTGGTCGCTGGACCTCCTCCCGAAGCTGACGCTGCGACCCAGCTCGGCCGTCTCGCTGAGCCTCGCGCCAGGGTACTTCACGGGTCGCTTCGCGGCCCAATACGTCACGCGGGTGGAGGACCCCTTCGCGACGGCGACAGACAGCGCGCGCTACGTGTTCGCCGAGCTGATCGAGCACCAGATCAGTGCAAAGTTGCAGCTGAACGCCACGTTTTCGCCCACGCTCAGCTTCCAGCTGTACGCGCAGCCGTTCACGTTCACCGGCGCCTATCGCGGCTTCAAGGAGCTGCGGGCACCCCAGACGTTCACCTTCAACACTTACGGCCGCGATAACGGCTCGAGTATCACTCCAGGCGCCCCAGGCGACGCGGTCTGCAACACCGGTCCGACAGAGTGCTTCCGCGTAGACCCCGATGGAGCGGGACAGGCACCGGCGTTCGCGCTCTATAACCCCGACTTCCGGACGCGCTCGCTCAGCGTCAAGGCGGTGTGGCGCTGGGAGTATCGCCCAGGCTCCACCATCTTCTTGGCCTGGACGCACTCGCGCTCGGGCTACTTCCCCTACGACGCCAGCTTCGACGTGGCGCGCGATTTCGGGCGGGAGCTGTTCCTCGACCGGCCCACCAACGTCCTGCTGGTGAAGTTCAACTACTGGCTCAGCCTGTAGCCAGCGCGCTCACGTCCTCGGGTCGCGCGAGGTGCACGTGCGCCACGCGGCGCCCGCGCGCGAGCAGTGCGCGGATGTCGCCCCGTGCCTGGGCCCGCTTCAACCGGCCGAAGGTGATGCCCATGCCCGGAATCTCGGCATCCTCCGCATCGTCCGCGGTCACGACCAGGAACAAGCCCGTGTTCGGCCCGCCCTTGTGCAGCTGGCCCGTGGAGTGGAGGTAGCGCGGGCCGAACCCGAGCGTGGTCGCGCAGCCCCCCCCCAGGGCGCGGGCCCAGGCCGCGCGCACGGCTTGCAGCCGGGCCGCGATATCGGGGGTGGGCGGGAGGTAGGCGAGGATGGCGAGATAGTCCCCGGGCCGCGCGGCCTGGCGCAGGGCTTCAGGGGTGAGCGTGGGTAGGGGCGCAGCATGCTGTGCCCCGACGGACCCCCCGCTGCCACCCGCCAGCTCGGCGCGCGCCAGAGCCTTCGCCTCCTCGACGTCGGGTTGGTCGAATGCGTTCACCCCCAGACGGCTGCACAGCTCTTCGGTGGTGTACGCCCACCCCAGGAACTCCGCGCCCAGCGCGAGCGGATCCGCGGCGAAGGCGCTCACGATCTGGCTGTCGGGACGCGGAGCCGGGATCGGGTCGTCGACCACGGGCACGACGCCGCGCCCGCCCTTCCCGGTGCTCTCCGCCACGAGCTGCTCGATCCAATCGGCGAGTCGCGCCACGGGCGCGGGCGGCCGGAGCACGAGCTTGTCCCGCCCCGCGAGCGCCCCCGCGGCGAGCTGTGCGCCCCGCGCCCGCGCGGCGTCCGGGTCGACGGCGAGCGCTCGCTCGAGGAGCTCGCGGCCGTTCACGCCGAGCAGCGCGGCGGGCAGCATCCCGACAACGGTGAGCGCGGCGTACCGGCCGCCCACGTCGGGCGGATGGGGGAACACCGCCCGGAATCCGCGGTCGCGCGCGAGGGCCTCGAGCGGGCTCCCCGGATCGGTAATCGCCACGAAGCGCGCCGCTTCGGCGCGCGCGGCGAAGTAGTGATAGAACCCGAGGGTTTCGACGGTGCTGCCGGACTTGCTACAGACGACGAACAGCGTGCGGTCGAAATCGCGCGCCCGCGCAACGGCGAGCACGGCGCTCGGGTCGGTGCTGTCGAGCACGGACAAGGACGGATTCGCGAAGCTCGACGCGAGCACCTCCGGCGCGAGGCTCGACCCGCCCATCCCGCACACGACGGTGCGGTTGAGGCCGTCACGCCGCGCCGCGTCGGCGAAACGCACCAGATCATCCCATTGTGCGAGGGAGGCGCGTGGCGCGGTCCTCCATGCCAGACGGTCCATACGGCCGCGAAACTTAACGCCCTCGCGGCCCCTGGCGCGCACAATTAGGTTAGCCCAAGGTCGCTTGTGGCTTCCCTCCCCCGGCAGACTCGCGCGCTGGTGGCGATCGCCGCCGGATCCTTCCTCGCGATCGTCCTGGCCTATCTGGTTGCGCCCGCGCACCGCCGGGCGCTCGTGGCCGGTGCGTCCGGGACGTGGGCGACGGTGTACGCCATCGCGTGTTGCGCCCTCGCCGCGCGCCGGCACCCGTCTCGCGATCAGCGGCGCGCCTGGCTGTGGATCGGCGCGGGCTGCGTCCTGTTTCTCGCGGGGCAGCTGGTCTGGAGCTATTACGACCTGATCCGCCTGGTCCCGCTGCCGTACCCCTCGCTCGCGGACGCGGGCTACCTGGGCGTCTATGTCTGCTTCCTCGTCGCCGTGACGAAGCTGGTCGGGGCCGCGCCGCGCCGCCGTTTCGACCCCGAGCTGTTGATCGACACGGTGCTCGTCACGCTGACGGCGGGCGCCCTCGCGTACGAGTTCCTTCTGAAACCGCTGTTCGACGCCGGAGGCAGCGTGCCGTCGCTGCTCACGAGCATCGCCTGGTCGATCGGCGGGATCGGCGTGCTGTGGCTGATCCTGGTGGAGCTGCTGCGCCTCACGCGCGTTCCCTTGGCTGCGGCGGGCGTCGTCATCGCCCTGGGGGTCCTGTGCTTCGCGAACGTCGTGTACGCCACGGCCGCGCTGCGGGGGACCTTCCACGTGGGAGGCGTGCTGGATCTCGGGTGGGACGCGGGCTTGCTGCTGCTCGCCGCCGCCGCGGCGGTGGCGCCGGCCGCCCCGCAGACCCTGGAGGCGGGGGCGCGCGCCATTTCGGGCAACGCCGCGCGCATCGCGGCCCTCGTGATCGGGCTGGGTGGCATCGGAGCGGTTGCGATCAGGAGCGCGTTGTCCACCGAGCCCGACACGGGCAGTGCCGTGCTCATCGCCCTGGCCGTCGTGATCATCGGCGTGCGGTTGCTCCATTCCACCCGCGCCGACCGGCGCTACGCGGCGCTGCTCGAGAACGAAGTCGCGAGCCAGACCCGGTCGCTGATGGACTCGCTCTCCGCTACCGGCGCCGCGGAGCGCAATCTGCGGCTGCTTATGGAGGCCGTCCCCGATGCGATCGTGGTCGTCGATCGTGAGGGGCGTATCCTCGAATCCAACGGGCCCACCCACGTCATGGGCGCGCTGGTCACGCCCGCGGTAAACCGCAGCATCTTCGAGTTCCTGGCCGCCGACGCGGCGGCGGTCGTCCGGGACAAGTTGGCGGCGGCGTTCCACGGGGAGATCCAACGGTTCGAAACGCCGTTCTCGCGCGACGACGGAACCCACGGGGTCGCGACCCTGCTGTACGCCCCGATCCGCGAAGGCAGCAGGATCACGAGAGTCCTGATCCTCGCGCGCGACGTCACCGAGCAGAAGCGCAACGAGTCCCAGTTCCAGCAAGCGGAGAAGCTCGCGGCCATGGGCCAGCTCGTGAGCGGTGTGGCCCACGAGATCAACAACCCGGCGGCGATCATCTCCGGGTTCGCGCAGACGCTGCTGTTGGACGAACTGAAGCCGGAGCACCGCGAGGTGTTGCAGATGATGTACGACGAAGCAACCCGCATCGGACGCATCACTTCCAATCTGCTGGCGTTCGCCCGGGCCGGCAGCAGTCAGCGCGCGCTCGTGGATATGAACGATATGGCGCGGCGCACGTTTGCCCTGCGCTCCTACCACCTCTCGACGCTGAACATTACGGTCTCGCTCGACCTCGACCCGGGCGAGCCGAAGATCTGGGCCGACGCCTCCGAGCTCCAGCAGCTGATCCTCAACCTGCTGATCAACGCGGAGCAGGCATTGGTGACGATCCATGGACCGCGGACGATCGTCGTTCGCACCCGCGCCGACGAGGGCGAAGCCCGACTCGAGATCGCCGACTCGGGTCCCGGTATTTCACCGGAGATCCGGAGCAAGATCTTCGATCCCTTCTTCACCACCAAACCCGAGGGTGTCGGCACGGGCCTCGGGCTCTCCATCTGCTACGGAATCGTCCGCGAGCACGGCGGCCGGATCTGGGTGGAGTCGGAGCCCGGGCACGGGGCGCGCTTCGGGGTCACGCTGCCCCGCGACGCCCGGGAGCCATCCCCGCCTCAGTCACAGGCGCCGCCGCCCGGCGCGTCGGCCGTCGGCGAGCTCACCGTGCTCGTCGTGGACGACGAGACCGCGCTCCGCAACGCCCTGCTGCGCTTCCTCGGCCGCCGCGGGATCCACGGCGAGGGCGTCGCAGACGGTGCCGAAGCGCTGCTCCTCCTGCAGCGGCGCGCCTTCGACGTGATCATCTCCGACGTGCGCATGCCCGGGATGAGCGGGCGCGAGTTCCTCGAGCGGCTGCGGCGGGATCGGCCGGAGCTCGTCCCGCGCGTCGTGTTCAGCACGGGCGACCCGTTCGCCCCGGACACCGCGGCATTCCTGAAGGATTCGGGGGTGCCGACCGTGACCAAACCGTTCGATTTCGCGATGCTCGAGCGGGTGATCCGAGACGTCGTCACCCGGGCCGCGGCGGGGCACCCTAGGGCTTCGGGGTGAGCCGGAGCTCGAGCCCCGACGCCCCCATCCCGGCCGGCGACGGCGAGAGGGTGAACCGCAGCGGCACCGCCGTCGCGAGCAGCGCGGCGAGCGTGCGGGGATCGATCGCCAGCTGGTAGTCGCCCGGCTTGATGCCCATGGCGTAGAAGCCGCCGTCGGTGAACGAGGTGAACCGCTGCACTGCCCCGGTTCGGGCGCTGGTCAGCACGAGCACGACGCCGCCCACGCCCTCGGGCCGTGCGGCTCCCGCGGCTGCCCGCACCACGCGTCCTTCGATCACGCCGGCCTGGACGATCGGGATGTTGATCCCCCGGAACCGGTTCGGCCCGGGCTCGACCAGTGCACTCCCGAACGCCGGCACGAGCAGCGGCGACGGCAGGGACAGGGAATCCACCGCCACGACCACCGGCTCGAACGGCACGACGTCCCAGACACGGAAGGTGCCGTCGGAGTCCGAGATCGCGGACGCTGTGCCCACACGGACCCGAACGCCGGGAACGCCCGCCTCGCCCGGGTCCGGGAGATCGTTGCCGTTGTCATCGCGGAAGATCCGTCCGGAGATGCCCGAGCGCTCGAGCGACGGCCCCGGGGCCGCGGCGAGCCGGCCGGTCGCGCGGTCCCACAGCAGCGAGCCCTGCACGAATTGTGAGCCCGTCACCGTTCCTCCCGCCGGCGCCGTCACGGTGGTGTACGAGCGGAGGGCCGACAAGTACGACGTGAGCGAGAGCGTGAGGACGACCCCCGGGGCGCCGCGGAGCCAGGTCACGCCCGCTTCCATCCGGAACCCCGAGCCGATGGGACGCGCGGCGAACACCGAGTAGCTCGAGAGCCGCGGCACACCGTCCAGGGCTATCTCGGTCCCGCCGCGCAGCCAGAGGGGGCCGAGGACCGGGCCGAGCGTCGGCTGCGGCAGCACAAACGCGTTCACGCCGACGAATGATTGCGTCACCGCGGATGCCGCGGTGGACGCCTGCCGCTCGAAGCGCACGAACGGGAGCAGGCGCACCGCTCGACCTTGGGTCGAAGCTTCCAGGCGGAGGAACGTAGCGGTGCCGGTGGTGCTCGTGATCCGGTCGAACGCGCCGTCGAAGAAGAAGAACCCGGCGCGCCGTACGGGACGCAAGAAACCGGTCAGGCTGAACCGCGAGCGCTGGCCGGCGACGGTGACGAGCGGCGCCACGGTGCCGTCGTCGAATCGCGTGTAGTCGGCGGTAAACCGCAGGTCGATCGAGGGCTCGTACCGCACGCCGCCGTGCACGAGCGCGGCCATCACGCCGTCGAGCGTGACGGCCCAGGCGTTGCGCGGGCTGGCGGCGAGCGACAAGTAGGCGTGCGACAGATCGGGGAGCGTGTCGCGCCAGAACTGGTCGAGCCCCGCCTGCACCGTCCAGCGAGCGGTCGCCCCGTAGCGGACGTCGGCATTGCCCGTCGCCTCGCACAGTCCGGACCGGCACGAGCCCAGGGACACGCCGTACTCGAAGCGCCCCGCGGGAAGCAGCTCGCTCACCACGCGATAGGTCTGGTTGAACTCCCGAATCTCTCCCAACGGGCCGTACGCGACGAAGTCGACGGGGTTCTCGCCGTACCGCACCGGCAGCGGCATCGTGAAACGCCCCGACGTCTCGACCGAGTCGAAGCCCAGGAGGTCGGTTCCCCGATACGCTTCGACCGACCAGCCGCCTCCCGGCTCGAGCTGGCTGGTGAAGGGCACCACGCCGATGACCGACGGCCGCACGTAGGGGGCGTTGGAAATCGAGACGCCGCGGAGCGACCGAATACGCGGCCCGGTGGACGTCCCGTCGCCCAGCCGGACCTGCTGCAACCAGCGACCGGCCGGCCAGACCCCCGTCCAGGAGCCGTCAACCCGCACGACGCCGTCGGCCGCCCTCCCCACGCTCGAGCCCGCCAGCTCCAGAGAGCCTCCGAAGACGTCCGCGCCGATCGCACCGGTGTAGCCACTCCCCGCCACCGGATCACTGCTCGGCGACAGCACGCTGTAGTCGAGCACCAGGCCGTCCCAGCGCGGCCGCTCGAACCCGAGGATCCGATCGGGGCGGATCGGCGCCTCACGGGCCCGGAGCAATGCGGCGCGTGCCGCGTCCCGGCGCAGGCGGCGAGCGAGCGGCAGGTCGCTCGGGTCGGCCATGATTACCGTGAGCTCGGTGAAATCCGTGGCGAGGGGCGATCCCAGCAGATCGCCGAGCCGCTCCGCGCCGACGTACAGCTCGCCGTCGCGGAACAGCTTGAACTCGGGCTCGATCCGCACCCGCAGGTCCCCGTAGCGCATCGTGTCGGCGCGCACGTCGACCACCAACCGACGTCCACCGGGATCGACCGTGGCGTCGAGTCGCCCGTCCAGGCTCAGGCGGTAGCGAATCTCGGCCAGTTCCAGGAACTGGGTGAGCGGCACGAGCACTTCGGTGCGCACCCGGTACGCCTGGACGGTGCGGCTCGCGATGTGGTCGAGGCGCAGCTCGACGAGCACGGGCTCGGGCCCTTGCGCGGCAACGCTCGGTGACGCGCCGACCGCCAGCCCGAGCCACAGCGCCGCGAGCGTCGTGCCGCGAACCGGTCCCATGACGTTACAGGTAAGCGATCGAGACGATGATCGTGCCCGTGTAAATCCCGGGCTTGGCGGTGGCGGCCGGCGTCACCGTGCCGCCGATCCACAGGTAGATGTAGGGGTTGGCCGGCGGCCCGAACTTGCCGGTCGTGCCTGCGGTCGGGTCGAAGGGCGTCGCCCCGGCCACGGTGTTGGTCCCGCGGTTCCAGAGCGCCGCGGTCGGGCCGAACGCGATGGGCATGGTACTGCCCGGCAACGCCTGGACGTTCGTCAGCCGGGTGGGCAGCGTGAACACGATGCTGACGGTGGCGTTCTTGTTGCCCTGCACCTGCCACTCGCCGGCGGCCGCATCGGTCGGTAGCACGGCGCTCGGGACACCCTTGATCACCGTGCCGAAATTCAGGTTGCGCAGCGAGGTGATCGCCATGCCCTGGCCGATCACCTCGGCGTCGATCCCCACTTGCCCCGAGACGCCTTGGGCCCGCCCGGCGCGGGCCACCAGGACCAGGGCGACGAGCGCTCCCACCCGGACGACTGCCCGACTCACGGGATCCCCACCTCGACCGAGTCACGCGCCACTGCGCTCGGGAGAAGCACTTCCGGTCCGAGATCTTCCCGTTCCGTGGTGAGCTTGACCTTCAGCCAGTACCGACCCGGCGTCAGCGCCCCGATGCGCATGGCGTAGCGGGGCTCCATCGTGTAGTAGACGCCGATCGGGGCCTTGAACTCGCCGCGCGTCGCGCCGGTCGGGTCGGTGAGCACTCCTTGCACCGTGCCGATGTACGCCGCGTTGCCTTGCTGGACGAGGCGGCTCCGCACCACGAGCGAATCACCCGCCAGCGCCGTCCGGAGGTTGGACATCGCGACTCCCGTGCGGACGGCGCCCTGGCGGTAGTACACGCCGATGATGGTGCGCACCTCGAGCGTCAATCCCACCTTGACCGCGGCGGTGTCCGTCACGCCAGTCACGGGCGCCTGCCCGCCCCTGGCCGCGATCACGAGCCGCGCCCAGTACTCCCCCGCGGGAAGTCCCGGCGGGGGCGAGGCGAGCAGGCGAATGGTTTGGCGCTCGAGCGGCGGCACCGTGAGGCGCCGCGGGAAGGCCTGAATCCACCCCGCCGCGGAACGCATCGTCGAGTCCGGATGGTCGATGGTCCGCAACACGATCCGCCCGAGGGAATCCGTCACCGGATAGCCGAACAGCAGCGAGATCGAGACCTCCACCGGCTCGGTGTTGGGATTGTACAGGAGGACCGAACCGCTCCGGGCGCGTCCGTCGATGAACAGGGCATGGGGAGCAATGACCACCCCTTGCGCGGCGAGTCGCGTGGCGCACAGGAGGATCGGGATGAAGCGCAGGGCACGCCTCATGGCAGGGAGACCACGGTAAGAGTGATGGTCGCCGTGTAACTACCGGCGCGCTGTGTCGGGACGGGCTGCGCCGTGCCGCCGAGAAACACGGAGCCACGCCCGTTTTGGCTGAACGTGATCACAAACGGCTGCTTCGGGTCAAACCCGATCTGGCTCCCGATGCTCTGGGATTGGGAATAGCCGGCATCGCTGCCACCGAACAGCAGCGGCAGCGTCGCCCCCGCGGGCCCGGTCATCACCACCGGCAGAGTGAACGTGAGCGCCGCCTGGCTGTCGTGCGGCCCGGTCACGTCGAACTGGCCCGCATTCGCCGCGCTCGTCCGGGGCACGACCGTCGGCACGCCGGGAAGCACCGCCCCGAAGCTGAGCGACCGCACGCCCGCCACCGTGATAGGGCGCTGCGCGCTGAGCGGAGGGACCGTGAGCGCAGTAAGCGCAAGCGCGTAGCTGAGCAGCCTCATGACTCAAGTCCTCGTCTGTGACAGCGCCGGCAGAGGGATCTGGGAGCCCCCTGCCGGCGCACCGCCAGCAGACGCGCGGACGAGCTCCCGCTTAGTACGACACCGTCAGCGTCACCGTGCCGGTGTAGCTCCCGGCCGCCTGATTCGCCGGGGGCGTGACCGTGGCACCCACGAAGAAGAATAGCGCGCCACTGCCGCTCAAGGTCGACGAGGTCGGAGCGGCCGAAGGCGTGATTCCCGACCCGCCCGACGTGGAGTTGCTGGTGTTCTCATAACCCAGCCAGCTGCCGATCGGGAGGTTATTGCCCCCGCTCGTGAGGTTGGTGGGCAACGTGAAGGAATAGGTAACGGGCGTGCTGGCCTGGCCCGCGACGCTGAACTTGCCGGCATTGGCCGCGTCCGTGTAGGCAACCGCCTTGGCAACACCTGGGAACACGTTGCCGAACGACAAGTTTTGCGTCCCGCTGACTGTGATCGGCGTCTGAACCTGCGCCGTGGCCAAAATGCTCCCATTGACCTGGCCCTGGGCCGAGATGACGCCGGTGAGCACGAGCGCGAGCGCAGCAAACGCGAGCTTGGAAGCGTTGTACATGTCCTCTCCCCTATCTGTCGTGTGGCACCGCACTTAGAGCACCACGGAGTAGTCGTCACACCTGTTGCTGACACGCAACAGTGGCAAGCAGCGTGCCAGGTGTATTGGTTTTGGTCAGGCGTACAGTTAGTAGACAGTCGGGATGTTTGCGTGGGGACGCCGAGAGGTGCTGGGGGCTCGCTGGTCACCCCCAATCAACTGTATGATTGCTAGACGAAAAGTCGCTCGGCATGCGCCCAGTCTCTGCGCCGTAACACAATACGATAGTGCGACTTAGTGAGTCGGTCGGCGTCGGCATGGTGCGTGCCTTATGGTGCGTCGAAGGTCACGCCAACCCGAGCTTCGGAGCAGAACATGGGCAGTCGCAATCGGTCCTTAGGGTCGCGCATTTCGTCGGTAGGTGCTCTACTGGTTGGCGCGTCCATCCTCCTCCCGGTTGCCGCACAAGCCCAGGCTCGTGGCACGCTGCAAGTCTTCGCGCAAGTCGTTGACACGAAAGTGAGTTCCGATGGGTTGCTGGCGGGCAAGGCCGCGCTGAAGCGCGGCCTGTCCTCCTCTGCCTCGGCTCAGCAAGGTGGTGTCCCGACACTGGCGCGGGTGAGCGTCGTCTTCGCTCCCGAGCAGCGTCCCATGGTCGTGCTCACCATCGACTACTCCAGCAACTAACCGCAGCCGCTAGCTCGCTCGATCCCAGCTTCAGGTAACGCGCGGCGCGACTCCCTTTGCGCGTCGGTCGGGGAGGAGGCGGCGCGGGGCGAGAGAACGCCGTAGCGCCACGCGGCGCTCGCCGCCGCCCCGACGCTCCCGGCCGCCCCGGCGCTCCGTCCGCACTGGCGTGTCCGCCGTCCGCCGGTCGGTCGGCGCTCGCCGGTCCACGCCCGAGCGACGGTCGTCGAGCTGGCGCCGGTCATCTTGGGTACGGCGGTCGGGGAGCGGTTCGTATGTCATGGCGCCCTCTCGCTGGCGGCGGGTGGGCGCCAAACTTATCGGCCGGCGAGAGAGGCGGCTAGGGTGATGCTAGCTTTGAGCACGACATGGACAACCTGGCTCACGCCCTCATTGGCGCCGCACTCGGTCGCGCCGTCGCCGGTCGCGAACTGCCGGCCGCCGGGTGGATCGGCGCGATCGCCGGGAATGCCCCGGACTGGGCCGAGCTGCTGCTAAAGCCGGGCTCGTGGGCACCCCGTGCCGGGGGCGAGTACCTGGTCTACCATCGCGGCATCACGCATTCGTTCGTAGGGGGAGCGGTCGAGATCGCAACCCTGACCGGTCTGGTTGGCCTGGTCCTG
>Ga0209156_10001125_pt1 | contig 21996 bp, 15 predicted proteins | sample GraSoiAngelo_124_FD_185881 | JGI IMG/M metagenome (GOLD analysis project Ga0209156, IMG submission 185881) | Grasslands soil microbial communities from the Angelo Coastal Reserve, California, USA - 14_0927_05_20cm (SPAdes) (version 2) | ecosystem: Environmental > Terrestrial > Soil > Grasslands...
CCCCACGCTATGAGTAAACCAGCAAGCGAACTGCTTCATTTTGCCTACGCCGTCGGGCGGGTTGGCGGCATAAATCCGTCGATAGTAGTCAATCAGTAACCGGAAGCGGTCGGCTTCGGTGGGGATCGTATAGCGCCCGGTTTCCGCGAACTCTTGCATCTGAAGGAAGATCCACGGGTTGCTGGCCGCTGCGCGGCCGATCATCACGGCGTCGCAGCACGTCTCGCGGAACATGCGCTCGGCATCTTCCGGGCGGCTGATGTCCCCGTTGCCAATGACGGGAATCTTCACCGCTTGCTTCACGGCCGCGATTATCGACCAGTCGGCCCTACCCGCGTAGCCTTGCATGCGCGTGCGCGGATGCACCGCGACCGCTTCAACGCCGATACTTTCCGCCAGTCGAGCGACCTCGACCGCAACGATGCTTGATGGTTAGCGGAATTTTCACTGCTCGGCGCACCGCGCAAAAGATTTGTTCGAGCAGCGGCAGGTCGCGCAGCAGTCCCGACCCGCCGCATTTCACCACTTTCTTCGCGGGGCAGCCGAGGTTGATGTCCACGGCGTCGTAGCCGAGGTCTTCCACCATCCTGGCCGCCTCGGCCATAACCGCCGGATTTGCGCCAAAAAGCTGCGCCGTGATGGGATGCTCATCTTCTTGGAAATACAAATAGCGCAGCGTCTTTGCGGCGCTCCGTGTGATGCCTTCCGAGCTGGTGAACTCGGTCATGAGCAAGCCGCACCCGCCGAGGCCGCGAATCACGCGGCGAAACAGCGTGTCGGTCACACCCGCCATGGGCGCCAGCACCGCCGCCGGGCGAATCGTCAAGTCTCGAATTTTGTATTCCGCAGGAAACATTGCTTTCCTTCACCTGTCGGGTTTCCGCGTCAGTTTGCGCTTTGTTTCCCCGCCCTTGCCGTCGCCTGCTCCTCCAATCAAGTGTAGTTGCGGGAAAGGTCATCCGGCAAGCAAATGCGCCCCGACTTAGGATAGGGCAGGACGGTTATGTTTTGTCGGGAGGCGTGAGCGCGAAATTCTTCAGAAATTCTTCCAGCCGCAGGAATTTACGTCCCAACGCACCCGAGTACGCCGACCACTCGGGTTCGCCGGTCTCCTGCTCGAGGGCCGCGCGAACCGCGGCTAGTTTCGAATCGAGATCGTCAAGATAATGGAAGACCAGGGCCTCGCGAATCATCGGCAGCTTGGGTGAACCAAACTCATAGCGGCCGTGATGGCTGATGAGCAAATGCTGCACGACCGTTTTCAGCTTCGGCGGAAACCCTTCGATAAGGTCAATCGCTCTCGAAACCGTCTCCATTTCCATGACGATATGCCCTAGCAGATGGCCCTCGACGGTGTAGCCGATGGCCCGTTCGTAGCAGAGCTCATCGAGCTTGCCGACGTCATGCAGAATCGCTGCCGTCAACAGCAGGTCGAGGTCGAGTTCCGGATAGTGTGTCGCCACCACCTTGGCCAGCCCGCAAAGGCTGACCACATGTTCCAGCAACCCGCCGAGATAGGCATGGTGCATAACCTTCGCCGCGGGTGCGCGCCTGTACTTTGCCGCGATCGCCGGTTCGTTGAGAATGCCGGTGACCAGCTTTTTCAGCCACGGATTCGAGATGAGACCGGCATACTCCAGTAACTGCGCGTACAGTTTTCCAACATCGGCCTTGGTTTGCGGCAAAAAATCCCAGAGGTCAATTTCTTCGGGCTTCGCCAGGCGCACCTGGATCACCGAAAGCTGCGGCCGGTTCTTATAGATTTCGACGCGCGCCTGGACTTTCACGAAATCTTCTCGCTGAATGCCCTTTGCCGCCGCTTCGAACTGGTCCCACATACGCGCTTCGATGGTCCCGCTGCGGTCGCCAAGCTCCAAGCGCAAATACGGCTTTCCTTCGCGCGTACTGCGAATTTCTTTTTCGCAAACGAGGAAAAATGTTGTGATGTTCTGCTCGGAATTCAGGTCAGAGACGAGCGGAGTCTTCATCGGACGGTATTTTAGCCCAGTTTATCCACGAAGAACCTACTTCATGAAGAAGGCCTGTTCATTTACCGGTATCTCCAGTGGAGTTCCCGGAACTCGAACCCGACCGCTTGCCGAAAAGCAGGAATTTTTTGTGCCCCTTCTTTTGCTTGCTGACTTCGGGCATGGCACTCACTTCCTGGATTTCCGAGCTGCCGGGACCCGCAACGTCTTGGTAGCCAGGCTTGATAATCACGTAGCTTTGCTCGCGCAGCGTCTTGAGATATTCGCGCATGGCGGGCTCCAGGCGGGCGGTGTACAGTTTGTCCGTGATTTCATTTCTGACCTTATCGAGCGGTTGCTGTCCTTCGTCGTAGTGCTCCAGCACCTGAAGAATCAGGTAGCCCTGCTTGGTCTCTAGCACGTCGGTAAGCTCGTTTCTCTTCATGTTGAAGACTTTGTCTTCGAGCTCTTTGGCAAGTTCCCCGCGCTTGTAAACGCCCAAAAGGCCGCCTTGGTCTTTGGTGCTGCTGTCGGAGTACCTCTTGGCGATTTCGCCAAAGTCTTCACCATCCTGAACTCGCTTGAGCGCTGTCTCCGCTTTCTTCTTCAGCGCCGGCAGCTCATCGGGGCTCTTTCCCTGCGTGCTGACCTCGATCTCGCGGAGCGCCACCGCTTCCGGTCGCACAAGTTCGGATTTGTGCGCTTCGTAATACTTCTTGACCTCGTCTTCGCCAATACTGATGTGCGACCCAACTTCGCTGCTGATGACTTTCTGCGTGAGGATGTGGTTGCGGATATTGTTCTTGAAGTCTTCCCAGTTTATTCCTTCCGAAGTGACCGCCTTTTCCAAGGCTTCCATGCTGTCCAGTTTGTTTTGGATTCGAATCTGGTCGAGCTGCTTGATCACGTCGGCCTCGACGTTCAGTCCCATATCCTTGCCGCGCTGGACCAGCAGCGATTGATCGATCAGTTCGCGCAGCGCATTTTTCCGGCGGTCTCCTATATCGGCCTGTAATTGCTCCGGCGTGCAGTGGCCCTGGCACTCCTGCTTGGCGTCTTCTTCGGCGGTTTGGCGCGCCTTCTCGTACTCGGAGAGGGTAATAATCTCGTTGTTGACGCGCGCAATGATTTCTTCAACGGTCTTGCCGGCGGCTTCCGGGTCAGCGGGCAGGGTCGCTTCTGCCCCTTTCGGCTTTGCAGCCGGCGGAGGCGCAGGCTTCCCCTGAGAAGCGGCAGGCTGAGGCGACTGCGAGCTGGACTCCGGCTTCTCCGGAGACTGGCCGGCGGCAGGCAGGGCCGCGAGCGCCAGTGCCGCGCAAAGCACCACAATGGCATCTCGTTTTCGCATCAATATCCTCACCGGATGAGTTTAGCTCTGCCCTTGAAGCCCAAGCAATACGTTTCTCAGCACCACCGGGACCGGTTCGCCGCGCTTCAATTCGATCCACAGCACGCCGCTCGGATCGGGCTTGATGCCGGCGCGTGAGCGCACTACGGTTACGAGCCTCGCGGGATCGACCGTGGTCTCGGTGTGGAAGCGCACCGCAATCCGGCTGCCTTGACGCTCGACCGAGGAGATCCGCAGCCGCTCGCACAGGGATTTGAGTAGAGCATAGTCCAAAAGGTTTTCTACCGACGGAGGAAGAGCGCCAAAGCGATCTTGCAACTCCTTGCGAACGTCGTGCTTTTCCTCCTCGGTGCCGATGGTCGAGATGCGCTTGTAGGTTCGCAGGCGAAGGTTTTCGCTCGGGATGTATTCCTGCGGAATGCGCACATCCAAGCCCAGGCTCAGCGTCGTCCGCAAGTCCGGGGCGGCTTCCTCGCCTTTCAGTTTGGCCACCGCGCGCTCCAGCATTTGGCAATACATGTCGAACCCGATGGCCTCGATGTGGCCATGCTGCTGGCGGCCAAGCATGTTGCCTGCGCCGCGCAACTCCAGGTCGAGGGCGGCGATGCGGAAGCCCGCGCCCAGTTCGCTGAATTCCTTCATCGCTGCGAGGCGTTTACGCGCGATGTCGGAGAGCGTGGTTTCAGGCGGAACCAGCAGATAGGCATAAGCGCGCTGGCTGGAACGACCCACGCGGCCTCGCAGTTGGTAAAGCTCGGCGAGGCCCAAGCGGTCGGCGCGATTGATCAGGATCGTGTTGGCGCGGGGAATGTCCAGGCCATTTTCGACGATGGTTGTAGCCACCAGCACATCGGCTTCGTCGCGGATGAATTTGAGCATCACGCTTTCCAGTTCTTTCTCGCTCATCTGACCGTGACCCACGACCACGCGCGCCTTGGGAACCAGGTTTGCGACCATGGTCCCGAGTGAGTAAATGGATTCCACGCGATTGTGGATGAAATAGACTTGCCCGTCGCGCGCCAACTCGTTCTCGATGGCGCTGCGCACCAGATCTTCCTTAAAGGGCGCGACCGCGGTTTGAATCGCCAGGCGGTCCCGCGGCGGCGTTTCGATCAACGACATGTCGCGCAGCCCCACCAGAGACATGTGCAGCGTCCGCGGAATCGGCGTGGCGGAGAGCGCAAGCGCATCGACATTCTTGCGCATTTCCTTCAGCCGCTCTTTGTGCGCCACTCCGAAGCGCTGTTCTTCGTCGACGATGAGCAGTCCTAGGTCCGCAAATTTCACGTCCTTCGAAAGCAGGCGATGCGTGCCAATCACAATGTCTACTTTCCCGGCTTCGAGATCGGCCAGAACCTTCTTTTGCTCAACCGCGCTACGGAAGCGGCTCAGCAATTCGATGCGCACGGGAAAGGCGGCAAACCGTTTCTTGAAGGTTTCGAGATGTTGAAAGGTAAGGACCGTCGTCGGCGCGAGAACCGCGACTTGCTTGCTATCCATCACGACTTTGAAGGCCGCGCGCATCGCTACTTCCGTTTTCCCGTAGCCCACATCGCCGCAGAGGAGCCGATCCATCGGCTCGCTTTTCTCCATGTCCTTCTTGATGTCGCTGATAGCCGCGATCTGGTCCGGCGTCTCTTCGAATTCGAAAGCATCTTCGAATTCGCGCTGAAAATTGCCGTCCGGCGAAAACGCAAAGCCCGGGGTGGTTTTCCGCTGCGCGTACAACTCGAGAAGCTGGTCCGCCAAGTCTTCCAGCGATTTGCGCACGCGCGTCTTGCGCGTGTTCCACGCCGTGCCCCCGAGCTTGTCGAGCTGCGGATGCGCGCCTTCGAGCACCCGGTAGCTTTGCACCAGGTCCATGCGTTCCAAGGGAACGTACAGCCGCGCATCCTCCAAATAGCGCAGAAGCATGAACTCGCCGCGATGCCCGTCCGACTCGATCTGGCGAAGTCCTTCGAATTGCCCGATGCCATGGTCCACGTGCACCACAAAATCGCCGGGTTTGAGCTCGGCAAAATCGCTGAAAAAACCGGAGGTACGGATTTTGTGGCTGGGGCGCTCGACCGTGGGCGTGACGTCAAACAGGTCTGCATGACCGTAGAGGGTCAGATTCGCCCGGGGAAACGTCACGCCTTCCGCAAAAGGCGCCCGAATGAGCAGCATCCCGGCGGACTCTTGCGCGCCCTCGGCGGTAAACCCGGCGGCCGCCTTCTCGGATTCGCCCAGCACATAGGGCACTTCGTACTCGCGGCAGATGTCCGCAAACCGTTCGATCTCTCCGGTGCTGGCGGCGGTCAGAAACACGCGGCCGCCAGCCGCCAGCTGCGACTTCACATCGCCCATGCAAGCGACCACATCGCCGTGAAACCGCGTACTCGGGCGGGAAGCGACTTCGAATTGCGGCGTCGAGCCGATGCTCAGCGCGAGTTGCTCAAGATGAATTTGCGAGGTCTTCCCAAGCGCTGCGGCCGTCTGCTCTTCGCTCCAGAAATAGTGAGCAGCCGGCGGTGAATTAGCACGGCCGTGACGTTCGTAAACTTCCGTCGCCACGGCGAGGTGCTGCGCGGCCCCTTCGCGCAGACTTTGCGGCTCGTCGAGAAACACTATCGGCCGCAGCGAGCTCTCGGCCAGTTCGAAAAGAGAAGCCGAGCCGGGTTCTCCGGAGGGCCCAAACGCCGGGGCGGATTCCCAATTCAGGGAGCCTTCCGCATCCCTGTTTTCTGGGGCAGGCACCGCCCACTCGGTCAACGGCAGCAGCGTGGTTCGAACCACCGGCGCAATCGAACGCTGTGTCCGTGCGTCGAACTCGCGCACGGATTCCACCGTGTCGCCCAGCAACTCGATGCGCACGGGCCGTGGCGCTTCCGGTGAAAACACATCGATGATGCCGCCGCGCACCGCGAATTGCCCGGGCAGCTCCACCATCTCCGTCCGCGTGTAGCCCACCGAGCCGAGATGGGTGATCAATTCCTCGTGCGCAATCTCGCTGTCCTTCGCCAGAGTTTTTGTCAGATACAGGTAGGCGGCCGGATCTTGATAGCGCCAGAGCGCCGCAGCCATCGGCGCAATCACGAGAGAGATTTGTCCGTCGGCTAGGCGAAACAAGGTTGTGGCTCGGCGCTCCAGAATGTCGGCGTGCGGGCTTTGCGATTCCCACGGCAGTCGATCAAAAGACGGAAGGGTGGCTACGCTGCTCGCAGCTCCGGAAAAAATGGTTGTGAAGAAACGAAGCGTCTCCGCAAGTGCTTCGGCGCGCCGATTCGAACCGGTCAGGAAAAAAGCGGGGCGCCGCAATGCGCTCATGAGGTAAACGGCAACCAATGCTTTCGCAACATCGTGCAGGCCCGTAATCGAAACGACGCCCGCGTTTGCGCGCAACTCCCCCAATGCGCCTTCCATCGAAGGGTGGCGCAGCAATGCTTCTAACCTTTCGCGGGCTGCCGGAAGTATCATGCTTGGACGATCAGGAATCCGCGCGCGAGGCGCGCCGCCCTTTTAGCCGAGGCTTTTTTGCGAAGCCTTCCCGAATCTTTTCGAGAATCGCACTGGTCGAATAGCCCGGGACAAAGGGAAGGGAGACGACGCGGCCGCCCGCCGCCTCCACCTCCTTGCGGCCGACAATCTGGTCATCGGGCCAATCGCCGCCTTTCACCAAAACATCAGGAAGCAAACGCGAAATCACTTCTCGCGGAGTCGGTTCATCGAAGATCACCACGGCATCAACGGATTCCAACGCCGAGAGAATTTCGGCACGCTCGGCCTCTGGAATCACGGGCCGCGTCGGCCCTTTCAATTGCCGCACGCTCGCATCGCTGTTCAGCCCCACAAGCAGCACATCACCCATCTGGCGCGCCTGCTCCAGGCCGCGAACATGCCCCGGGTGCAGCAGGTCAAAGCAGCCGTTGGTGAAGACCACGCGGCGCCTGGCTCGGGAGGCCGGGCCATTGCGTTTCTCGCGGCCAAACCGCAAAATCGCCTCCTCTAACTTCATGGCTTTCGAAGGCAAGGGATCCCCGTGTAGGCACTGAAAAGAAATCGCGGCCACGCCTGAGTCTCCTATTTTATCACGCGCGCGAGACGCGCCGCCTCCGGAGCCCGTCTTTGACCATGAAATCACGAAAAACACGTGCCATGGCTGGAATTCTTCTTGTCGGCGCAGGTTTCTTGCTGGCATCTTTAAAACCTTATCGTGAAAAGACGTATCTCCTTCCCGCCGGCGGCTGCAAACTAGAAACCACCATCTTCGACAAGAAGGATGCCGCGCCGCAAGGAACGGTAGTGCTCTTTCCCGGTCTTGTCGCGAACAAAAAAGTCATGGCTTTTCTCGCTGGCGGATTCGCTGAGCAAAACCTGCGCGTCTATGTTCCGGACTTGCCAGGACACGGCCACAGCCCCGGCCCCTTTTCGCCGCAACGCGCCGAAGATTGCGCCGAGGCCCTTGTCTCCGGTCTGGTGTCGCGCGGGCTGGCCAATCCCGGTCGAACCATCCTGGCCGGTCACTCCATGGGCGCTGCTATCGCTCTGCGCGTTGGCGCAAAGGTCCCGGTGGCCGGAGTCGTGGCCATTTCTCCGGCACCGATGCGAGCCGCGCACGGCGTGCAGCCAGAAATGCTGCTGTATCAGGACCCTGGGCCGATGGCGCAGCGGTTCTTAGTCGTAAGCGGCGGGCACGAGCCGGAATCCATGCGCGGTAATGCTAGGGACCTGGTTGCCGTTGCGAACAACGACGCCGCCCAGTACCTCGTCGTGCCCGGCGCCACGCACGCCAGCCTGATCTTCAGTAGCACCGCCGTCCGCGCGCTCCAGGACTGGACGGCAAAGGCCTTCGAACTCCAAGGAACGCCCGGAATGCCATCGCACGGCGAACTTTACGGCGCGCTCGCGGGATTCGCGGGATTGCTCTTGTTGGCCAGTCCTTTCCTGCGCGAGATCACCGGAAAGAAACAGACTGGCGAAAAAGAAACGGCTACGGGAAATTCCTTCGCCTGGACCCGTATGCTTCCCGAATTTGCAGTGGGAGCCGTCCTCGTCGTCATCCTGCTGCGTTTCTGGAATCCCCTGCACGCGATTCGCTTGTATGAGGGCGATTACCTCGCAGGCTTTCTTTTGATTCTCGGCATCGTGCTGGCATCCTTGCACTGGAGATCCTTGCGCGAACAGTTCTCTCGCTGGAAGTCAGGATTGCTCGTCGCCATTTTCGCAGCCCTGATTCTGTTTCTCTTGTTCAGCGCGTGGCTCGAGCTATCCATCTATGAAGCTTGGCTGACGCCGACCAGGTGGGCGCGCTTCCCTTTTCTTCTGCTTGCATTCCTTCCCTACCACATTGCGGAAGAAATCTGTCTCGGCCCCGCCGCCGACGCGAGCCCGCGCCGCCGCTTCGTTGCCGGATTGTCGCTACGAGCGGCGGCGTGGCTGGCCCTGGTCATCGGCCTCTTGTATTTCCACAGCGGCGAAATCCTCATGGTGCTGCTTTTGCCCTATTTCGCGCTGCTCCACCTGCTCGAGCGCAGGGGGATGGACATTGTGCGACACGAGACCGGCTCGGCCGCCGCTGCAGCGGTATTCGGTGCTATACTCCTGGCTGGTTTTTGCCTGGTGATCTTCCCCGTCACCTGAGGACGTTTTACCCGAGCAGCCCCTTGTCGGCAGCCGTCGGGGATTCGTGTGAGGGATTCCCTCGGGAGAGGAAAGTGCAGGGCCGCGGCGAAAAACAGGTATGGCGCAAATTGCAATCATAGGCGGCGGGCCCTCCGGGGCCATGTGCGGCGAGCAACTTGCTCGCGCGGGTCACCAAGTAAATCTCTATGACGAGCACCTCGCGTGGGAAAAGCCCTGCGGTGGCGGCCTCACCCACAAAGCCATCCAGTGCTTCCCGTTCCTGCTCGACAATTCCTATCCGAAAAAGCTAGTTCATTCCGTCGAGCTGATCAGCAGCCAGGAGCATCGCGCGACGCTCGAAATGCAGCATCCCATTGTGATCTATTCGCGAAAGGTGCTGAACGGCCTCTTGTTGGATCGCGCACAGGCCGCCGGCTGCAAGGTGCAGCGGTCCCGCGTGTTGAGCGTGGACATCGAAAGAACCAAGCCGCGGTTCTCGGTCGAAGGCGAATGGCACGAAACCGATTTTCTCGTCCTCGCAGCGGGGGCGCGCAACCAACTTGTCCCGGGCAGCCGCGCGCTCCAGCGCGACGAGTTGGAAATGACGCAGGGCTACTTCGTGCCGCAGAACGCCGACTCCATCACCATCAAATTCCTGCCGCAATTTGAAGGCTACATCTGGTCGTTCCCGCGCAGCGATCATCTCTCTGTCGGAATCTGCGGCAGCATGTCCTCGCATACCAGCGCGGAGCTTCGCGGGCATCTGCAAACGTTTGTCGAGAAGCAGAACCTTCCAACGGAAGGCGCAAAGTTCTACAGCCACGTCCTGCCCTCGCCGCAAGAGCGCACGCTTTCGCAGCGCAACGTTGTCGGCAAGAACTGGGCGCTGGTCGGCGACGCCGCCGCCTGGGTCGATCCGCTCACTGGCGAAGGGCTGTTCTACGCAATCCGCTCCGGCGAGCTTCTTGGCCGTTCGCTGGCGCAAGGCTGCCCGGAGAAATATCCGGCCTGGATCAAGGCCGCATTCTCGACCGAGCTGGAATTTGCCGCGCGCATCGTCCGCCGTTTCTATCGCGGCTCTTTTCTCGGAACCGCCGTAACCACGCGCATGGTGCAATTCATCCGACGCAGCCCTGTTTTCCGGCAATTGATGAGCGACCTCTTCAGCGGCACTCAGGACTATTCCAGCCTGAAGCGCCGCCTCTGGGGCCACCTGGGCGTCACCATCAGCGATTTCATCGCTAGCGTGCTGAACCTCGACCGCCCAGCCCGAGCGCATGCAGGCAATACCGGCGCCGTCGGTGATTGAGGCGAATTGCCGACGGTCGAGGGGCAGGCTTTAGCAGATCCGAAGCAGCGCTAACGCAACAATTTGATTGGATTTGGCCATGTAGTTATGTCCGCCCGTCCCGCATCCAACAGCGAGGGCTGGGCTCCCGACGAATGAGCACTGACAGCAACCCCAAAGCGGTATCCAAAGAGAAGAAGCGCGAGAACGCGTGGAAGAATCTTCCCGACGTTTGGGCGCTCATGAAGCCGCGCCGCGGCCTGCTGATCCTCGGCTTCCTGTTAATGGCCGTCAACCGCGTCTCCGGTCTCGTGCTGCCGGCTTCCACAAAGTATTTTGTGGACAACGTCGTCCTCCACCACCAGATCCATCTCCTCACGCCGCTCGCGCTCGGCGTGCTCGCCGCGACGATCATTCAGGGCCTCACGTCGTTCAGCCTCACGCAGTTGCTTTCCAAATCCGCCCAGAAGATGATCACCGAACTGCGAAAGCAGGTGCAGGCGCACATCGGCCGCCTGCCCATCTCGTTTTATGACGCCAACAAAACCGGCGCGCTCGTCTCGCGCATCATGAGCGACGTGGAAGGTGTCCGCAATCTCATCGGCACCGGGCTGGTCGAGTTTGTTGGTGGCCTGATGACCGCGGCCATCGCCCTGGTGTACCTGATTCACACCAGCGTGGAGATGACCGCCGTGGCGTTCGGCATCCTGCTGCTTTTCGGCATCGGCATCAGCCAGGCGTTCAAAACCATTCGCCCTATCTTCCGCGCCCGCCCCAAAATCACCGCCGAAGTCACCGGCCGGCTCACCGAATCGCTGAGCGGCGTGCGCGTGGTGAAGGGCTATCACGCCGAGCAGCGCGAAGAAAAGGTTTTCTCCGCGGGCGTCGCACGCTTGCTCCAGAACGTGCTCAAGACGCTGACCGCCACATCGCTAATGAGCCTCTCCGGCGCCATGCTCTTGGGCACCGTCAGCGTGCTGATGATGGAGTTAGGCGGCCGCAAGATGCTTGCCGGAGCCATGACTCCCGGCCAGTGGTTTGCCTACAGCGCCTTCCTGGCGTTTCTCATCGCGCCGGTTTTTCAAATCGTTGCCATCGGCACGCAAATCACGGAAGCCATCACCGGCCTCGAGCGCACGCGCGAAATCCTCGACGAGAAGCCGGAAGACGAAGCCCCCGGCCGCACCGTAACGATGCATCGCGTCAACGGTCTCCTGGAAGTCGAACATGTCAGCTTTTCCTATGAAGCGCCCAAGGAAGTACTGCACGACATCAGCTTCGTCTCCCAGCCGGGAACCGTAACCGCATTCGTCGGCCCTTCCGGAGCGGGAAAATCCACCATCATCGGCTTGATTGCCGCCTTTTACGTCCCTTCGAGCGGCACCATCCTGGTGGACGGCGTCGACCTGTCGACCGTGCAGCTCAGCTCCTACCGCACGCAGCTCGGCGTCGTGTTGCAGGAAACGTTTCTGTTCGATGGCACGATCCGCGAGAACGTGGCCTTCTCTAAGCCGCACGCCACGGAAGAAGAAGTGCTCGCCGCTTGCCGCATCGCGCGCGTCGATGAGTTCGCCGAATCCTTTGAGAAAAAATACGACACGGTGGTCGGTGAGCGCGGCGTAAGGCTTTCCGGCGGCCAGAAGCAGCGCGTTTCCATCGCGCGCGCCATTCTCGCCGATCCGCGCATCCTCATCCTGGACGAAGCCACTTCGAGCCTGGACTCGGAATCCGAGGCGCTGATTCAGGAAGGCTTGCGCTACCTGATGCGCGGCCGCACCACGTTTGTTATCGCGCACCGCCTCTCCACCATCCGCCGCGCCGAGCAAATCCTCGTCGTGGAGGCCGGCCGCATCATCGAGCGCGGCACGCACGAAAGCCTCTATGCGCAGGGCGGCCGCTACTACGACCTCTACACCAAACAGCACGCCGTCGAGACCAATCTCTTCCTGGCGCCCGGCGAAAGCACAACCCTGGAGGAACCCGGCGAATCCTCCGGCAGCGCCAACGGTCGCGGTGGTTCCGGTGTCCCGGACGCCATCCGCATCCTGCGCGGCCAATCCAGCTAACGCGAATCCGGCACTTCGCCCTCATTCTGCCCAAAACGGGCACACCGCTTGGGAAAATCGCTATTCTGATCCAGGCAACAAAGGAAGGAATAAGCCGCGCCCGGCTCGGAACTTCGATCGCCCTTGGTGGAGAGGAAGGCGAGCGGTTAGGTGGGGTTGTGTTTGTATCCTCCGCTCGCCCTCGCTCATCACTGCAAACCCGTTGCTTGCTCGAAAGGCAAAATCCTCTTTCTCATCGTGCGCAGCCATCGCGGCTTCGGCTAGTCGCGTACCTCTCTGGAGCCAAGGACGGTTAGTCTCTCCGATGACGCATCCATCCGGAGAATTCGCCAACGGCTGCGAGATCGCATGGTAATCACTGCCAAGGGACTGAGCAGAACTTCCCCAAGCCTCTTTGTCGAAGTGATGTGTTTCTTCATCTTCTCTGTATCCGTCATGTCCGGCTTACCTCCAGGAAGTGGCAATCCGTTCGACCTACCTGGATTCAGGATTGAAGATCTGTCAGCAATCGAAACATGCGGTGAAGGGATCACCGCCCCCAAAATGACTCGACGATGCCGGGGAGGCAGCCGAGTTTTATGCCATTCCCCGAATACTGTCAATAGTACTTCTTACTTCGTTATGAAGAAACCGCGACCATCTCCAGAATGAGCAGGGTTCGATCGCTGCTATTGGCTTTGATTCCGCGCCCAGAGCCGGAAAGTTCTTCGTGCGCCTGTTCCTCCGTTTCTTGGTCCAAGGCCTCGAAGTCGTATCCAGTCAAGTTGAGATCGACAGAATCGGAGTCGCCCGCGAGTTGAAGGGAGATGCCCGTGTCGAAGAATCGCACGAGCGTGCAATCAAAAGCAAACTTGCCATCAGGCGTGGACAGCAGAATACGCAAGGGCGTCTGCCGGTCATGCCACTCCAAAAGGTGCGTCAAAACGTCGGATAGCTTCAGCATCGCGGACACTGCCGGTTGTCCCCGGGCCTACTCATCTGGCAACTCGGGGAGACCAAAGGAACTTGATATGACCCATCGGGGGGCCTTAGCCTTCTCAAACTGGCGCAAGGCAACGGCAGGTAAGGTGCCGGGCCGGACTCATCGCCTTCGGCTCTAAAATCGAGTGGTTCCCACGGCCTGATGTGCGGTTCATCGGCTCTGCCGAAGAATGCTTGGGTTCCGGGCTTTCCAATCCAAAGACATGTGCCGTACAAGAAAACCTGTTGCGAACGCGGACTGATAACCATGGCGGCTAAGGCTCGGTCCATATCTGGCACCACCTGAGCGGCCATCGGCCCCCGAATGGGAGGTGTTACGGCACGTGGCCACACAAAAGGGTCCTGCGGACGCTGAACCGGGCTCCGCTGACCCGCGAGGGCGTGTCCTCCAGGAACCAGAGAACTCTCTCCTACCCATTCTGTCGACCGCTTGCCCGCCGCTCCAGTTCCTCTTTGGCACAATGTGTTGCGGACATTAGCTGTTCACCCGTACAGGTCACCGTGCGATTCATGCAAAGAGACTCTTGTTGGCCTATCGGGCGTCCGCCTAGTTTCCGTGCTGGCAACCACTTCCCGACCTGGCCCGAGAAGCATTAGGCACATCTGGGTGGGCTCTCGATGATCCGCCAAGAAGAGCCCCGGCAATGGCTAGAAGCTAGGAGGAGGCGGCGTTCAACGAGTCCACCGGCCCGCCAAACCGGATCGCGCCAATTCCTATTCGTACCGCAACGCCACCAGCGGATCCACGCGCGTCGCGCGGCGGGCGGGGATGTAACACGCCAAAAGCGCCACACACACGAGGATCAAGACGACACTCCCGTAGGCCCACGGATCATAGACGCTCACGCCAAAGAGCAAACTGGAAAGTTGCCGTGTCAAAGCCAGCGCTACGAGGATTCCCAGCGCAAGGCCTGCGCACGCGAGTTTCAGCCCCTGACCCACAACCAGTCCCAGCACGTGAGACCGCTCCGCGCCCATGGCCATGCGGATACCGATTTCGCGGGTCTGCTGCGTCACCGAGTAGGCCAGGACTCCATACACTCCTACCGCCGCCAGGACCAACGCCAGGCCGCCGAACAGTGCCAGCAGAGCCGCACCCATCTCCGGCGCCCACAGACCCTGATCGATAATCTGGCCAATAGTTTGCACGTTGGTAATCGCCAGATGCGGCTCCAAGGATTGAATTTGCGCACGCACACCGGCAATCACTGCTTCCGGCCTGCCCGTCGTTTGCACCTGAATCGTCGCGGCGGGCGGATAATCCTGCGTTACCGGCAGATACGCAAGCGGCGGAGGGACCTCGCCGATGGCGTTCACCACGCTGTCGCGGGCGATTCCCACAACTTGAAGCAATCCGGGATCACCGAAAAAATGGAACCGCTTGCCGATAGCTTCCTGGTTGGGCCAGAACTTTTTGGCCATGGCCTCGTTGATGATCGCAACGCGCGCCGTCTCTTTGCGGTCCGCATCGGTAAACAAGCGGCCACGGACAAGCGGAATTCGCAAAGCATTGAAATATCCGACACTGACGTCGTCCAGTTGCGTCAGCGTTCCCCGGTAACCGGAGGATTCATCTTCGCCTTCCGGGAAGACCGTTCGCGCCAGCCCGCCGCCCAGCGGGAAGTTGGAGGCCACGGCCGCGGCCTTCACGCCAGGGGCGGCGTTGGCTTGCTCAATGGCGGAACGCAAGAATTGCTGTCCGCGCCCCTCGTCGTAATGCAAAGCGCCCAGGTCAAAGGCCAGCATGAAAAGATTTTTCGATTCGAAACCAGGATCCATTTTTTGCGCGTCGCGCATGCTGCGGATAAACAAACCGGCGCCCACCAGGGCCACCAGAGATAGCGCAATTTCCGAGACGACCAGCAGGCTGCGCAGCCTGTTTCGCCCCCAACCGATCGATCCGCCCCGGCCGCCCATTTTGAGGGTTTCCGCCAAGTCGGGAACGGAGGCGCGGAAGGCCGGCGCCAGGCCAAACAATAGCCCGGTGAAAATGGAGATCGCTAGCGTAAAAAGCAAGACGCGCAAATCAAACGACAAATCAATGTCATTCTGCTCAATGAACGGCGGGCGGAAGGACCAAAGCACGGTTCGCCCCACATACGCAATAGCCAAGCCTGTCGCGCCTCCGACAAGGGCGAGCAGGATGCATTCGGTCAGCATCTGCCGAATCAGCCGCGGCCTGCTTGCGCCCAGGGCTGCCCGCAGACCCATTTCTTTTTCGCGGCGCGCCGCGCGCGCAAGAAGCAGATTGGCCAGATTTGCGCAAGCGATCAAAAGCACCAACCCCACCACGGTCATCATCATCGTGCCGGCAAGCCCAATTTGGTCGTGCACGTTGACGCCCACGGCCGCTTCGGTCAAGGGCGTCAGCGCGATGCTGCGCCCGGCATTGTCTTTCGGAAAGTCCTTTTCGAGCTTCGCGGCGATGGTCTTCAGCGAAGCCTCAGCCTGGCGCAACCCCGTCTCTGGCTTGAGCCTTGCGACGGCCAGGGCGTTCAGAAATCTTCGGTCGTTGAAAAACTCTTTGGCGAACCCGGTGAGAGCCTGGGGATACATGCTGGTGGGAATCCAGATCTGCTCGGCACTGCCGAAAGTAAGTGTCCCTTTGAAACCTTTCGGCGACACGCCGATGATGGTGTACGGCATGGCATTCAGCGTCAGCGTTTTGCCAACCGCATCTTTGTCCGAGCCCAGCTTGTTGGTCCAAAAGCTGTAACTGATGACCGCCACGTTATTCCCGCTCAGCTTGCTATCTTCATCGGGCAGAAAAAAACGTCCGGCGGCGGGGCGCAAGCCTAGCACGTCAAAATAGTTTGCGCTGACCATTTGCCCATTTATCTGCCGGGGCTCCGCGCCCCCGCTCCACGTCAGTGGAGTCCCCAGGAAGCAACTTATTCCCGTGAGTACCTCGTTCTGCTGCTGATAATCCTGGAAGTTACGAAACGACAAGCCCAGTTTCGTCGCACGGGCAAATCCTACCTGCGTCTTGGCGTCAATCGTATCTACCTGGACGAGTTGGGAGATATCCTTTACCGGCAGCGGATCGAGCAAGATGGCATTGACTACGGTAAAGATCGTGGTGTTCGCGCCGATTCCCAACGCCAGTGACAAAACCGCAACCACGCTGAAACTCGGGCTTTTCAGCAACACGCGCGCGCCCTGGCGCAGGTCTTGCCAGAAATCTTTCACTTTTCACCTCCTTGAAGTTTGACGTTTCAGGAGTTCCAGGTGACGTGGGTCAGTTGCTTTTTGCGAGACTCCCACTCGGAGCCGGTAAGAAGGCGCGGGGCAATTTCAATCAGGCGGGGGATGAGCTTGAAAACGCTGGCAGCGCTCCAGGGGTGCCCGTCGCGCGTGCGGTATTCCCGAGCGTTGAGCGCGTCGGCCATGCCTCGGAAAGACACGTCCTGGAGAACCATTTCGGCGAGGAACTTGAGGGTTTGCGTCTCGAGTGGATCGTCTTCCAGATGGCGGCAGTCCGAAGCGATGCGCAGTCCGAAAGGAATCTCTTCGGCGCCGGCCTCGACGGGCGGTTCCGGCGCGCCCGAGAATTCGATTTCGCGTTCCCACTCGAGCGCCACCAGACGCCAGCCCGCATCGTGCATCTTGGACAGGTAAACCGAAGTCGGAGGTATGGCGACCTTCTCTCGAATGCGATCAATTCTTTTCACGATCCACCTCGCGAGACTACACCCAGCCGCAGACGAGCTGAGCAACTTCAGGACCTCTTCGACATTTTATGTAACCGAAAGAAACAAAATGACTTAGAAGCGACTTGCACACCCAGACAATGCGAGGTTTTGTCCGCCTAAGGGATCGCCCTGTCGCGTTCTCGGACAGTTCCGACAAACTGCCGGGGCTCGGTCAGATTTGTGGGTTGTCTTCCGGCCGCGGAGCCAGGATTTCCTGGATCGCCGGATTCTGTATAACAGCGGCAAAGGAAGGATCCATTTTGATCGCCGCCAGTTCCTTATAGCCTTCGTCCTTGGCTTTGCGCAAATAGACCAGGCAGCGATCCAGGTTCCCCGCCTCAGCAAATGATTTCGCGAGCAAGAAATAAAACTTTCCGCGGTCTCCGACGGTACGGTCCTGCAGGATCGATCCGTTTCTGGAGCTGTTGCGCTCGAACAATTGCGGGTCCAATGCCAACGCCTGCCGGAAAGAAGCGATGGCCTGCTCGAATTTCTTGTCCTCAAAGTAGGCATAGGCCAGATTGCTGTAGAGGACGGGCATGTCATTCCGGATGGCAATGGCCTTGTGGTACGCCTTGATGGCTTTGCTGTATTTTTTCCGCTGGTAATAGATCGTGCCGATATTGTTTGCAGCGTCGGCATAAGTAGGGTCGACCTTGACGGCGCGTTCGTAAAACTTCAGCGCTGGTCCTAGCGCCGCCTGCTGATGCAAGGAAATTCCCAGTTTGTTTAGGTAAACGGCGTTTTGCGGGTTTTGTTCCGCAAGCCGCTTGTAGAGTTGTGACGCCTCACGGTATTCCTTGCGCGCCATATACAGGTCTGCCATCTGCTCTTCGGTGAGGTTCGGGCGCACTACGATGGTCGAGGACTTCGTGGGGTTGGGCGGTTGCGCCTGCGGAACATGCGGGGCGACGGTTGAGGGGGGCGGTGGGCCGGGGTTGTCTACGAGGGATTGCGGTCGCGCTGCCTGGGGAATGCAAAGACTCAGGAAGAGAACACTTGCTGGAAACGCCAATGAGGTACGGATCATGGCGAATCTCCCTTCTCCGGCTTGGACTTGGCCTTGTCGGGTTCCTTCTTCTTACCCCCAAAGATACCAAATATTTTCTGCAAGGGGTTCTTTTTCTTGTCCCCGTTCTCAGCAGACGCGTCCCCGGGTTGTCCGGTCGCGTCCGGCGGCCGGTTGGGGTCCGACTTCATCACTACCTGCCCGTTCGCATCCGGTGTCTTGGGTTGCCCGCCAAAGATTTGCGATAGCACTGAACCGGTGGAGGTTACCGTGCCGTGCCCGCCGTGAAGTTCGCAGAAATCGGTCGGAGCCGAGCCTGCCACGTATACTTCCTCGCGCGTGGTCGGGCAATTAGGGGTTGCCAGTTGCAAGGACTCCGGATCGATCACCACGGACTGCACCCCATCCGGCATACTGAAATCTTTGACATCCCGGTAAGGCGATATGGACGTTGCCTTAGTCATGAAGTCCGCCCAGATCGGCGCATCGGCGGCGCCTCCGGTAATCCCCAGGTCGCGGTTGTCGTCAAAGCCAATCCAGATCACGCACAGCAGGTTGGAAGTGAAGCCCGCGAACCAGCCGTCTCGCGAAGTTCCGGTTTTCCCTGCCGCCGGCAGGGTAAATCCGTGCGCCCGGACGGCAGCGCCTGTGCCGCGGTTCAGCACGTCCTTTAATAAGCTGTCCACCAGAAACGCCACGCGCGGGTCCAGCACGGAGTGCGTCTGTGGCGTGAATTTTTCAAGGACTTCGCCGTCCGAATTGACCACGCTGCGGATGAATTGCGGCTCGGAACGCATTCCCATCGTCGCAAATGCGGTGTAGCCCGCGGCAACATCCACGGGTGTCATTTCATAGGCGCCAAGCGCCACGGCCGGCGTCGGCTGAATGTTCGTCCCTAGCCCCATCTGCCGCGCGACTTGCACGACACGGCCGTAGCCAATCAGTTCCGCCACTTTTACCGTGGCCACGTTCAGCGAGTTGGTCAGCGCGTCGCGGACCGTCACGCGCCCCATGAACCTCTCGTTGTAATTGTTGGGTGTGTACCCTTTGCCGTCGAATTCGAACGTCGTGGGCTCGTCGTCGACGGTGGTCGCCGGCGTGAGGATGGGCTGCACGTTGTCTACGGCATTGTCGAACGCCGCCGCATAGACAAAAGGTTTGAAGACCGAGCCAGGCTGGCGGTGCGCCAGGGCGTGATTGAGCTGGCTCTGCCCGTAATCCCTTCCGCCGACAACAGCCTTGATTTCCCCATTCCGCGGGTCGAGCGCGACCAGCGCCACCTGCACCTGTGGAACGGGTTCGTCACTTCCTTTCTTGGCCAGCTCGCGCTTCCATTTGTCATACCTTTTCGCCAGCAGCGTGTCCACGTTCTTCATGCCGGCTTCGACGGCAGAGACCGCGTCGCGCTCGAGCGCCGGGTCGAGCGTCGTGTACACGCGGAAGTTTTGGCTCAACAGTTCGTTCTCGGAGTATTTGTCGAGCAGGTGGTCTTTCACCATGTCCACGAAATACGGCGCTTCTCTTCCGGAAGTCGCCGCATGGATAATCCTCAACGGCGTTTTCTTGGCCTCTTCCAAATCCTCCGCGTTGATGTATTTGTTCTCCAGCATTTGCGTCAGCACGCGATCGCGCGCTTGCACCCCGCGTTCGGGATGGCGGTCGGCCGACGAATAGTAATTGGGGGCGCGGATGATTCCGGCCAAGTACGCGCATTCCGGAATGGCCAGCTGCCGCATGTCTTTCCCGAAGTACGCCACGCTGGCTTCGGAAAAGCCGCGAATCCCGAAGCTGCCGCGATTCCCCAGATACACTTCGTTCGCGTACATTTCGAAAATTCGCTGCTTGCTGAAGCGCTGCTCGAGCTCCAGCGAAATCAAGGCCTCGGCCACCTTTCGCCGCCAGTTGCGGTCGGTCGAGAGAAAGAAGGTCCGCGCCACCTGCATGGTGATGGTGCTCGCGCCCTGGTAGTGCTGGCTGGTGTGCCGGAGGTCCGCCCACGCGGCGCCGACGATGCGAATGAAATCAAATCCGCCGTGCTCGAAAAAGCGCTTGTCTTCAGCGGAAAGGATGGCATCCACGAGGGCGACCGGCAGGTCCTCGTAGCGCACCGGCCGGCGCTTCTCACGCGCACTGTCGAAAAGGTTGGTGATCAGTTCCGGCTCGATTTCCGCGGTGTCCACGTCCGGCCCGCCCTCGAGCGGACGGATGCTGCGAACGCTCTTTCCCCGGAATTGCACAGCCAACGCGTTTTTGCCGCCAAAATAAGACAGCTTCGAGGGCCGAATGTCCACCGTGTTGTTTTGCACGCTGTATTGACCGAGCGCGCTGGGGTCGGCCTCCGGCCGGTACCCCACTCGCGTCAGATAATCCGTCAGGTCGTCCGGTCCCCAGGCTTCGGCGGTCGAAATGTGCTCCGGTGCGGAGAAAATCTGGGTGGTATTTTGCAGGATGTTTCCGGACAGGCGCTCGTCAATCATGCGCGAGTACTTGGTGTAGTAGTAAGTGAAGATCCCGCCGGCGATGATGAAAACACCGAAGAGGATGCCAAGAATCGCCAGGCCGATAGTGGAAGTAAAGAAACCTCGTTGCACCCGGATTTGCAAAACATTTCTCCCTGGGCTGGACCTCTATTGTCTCGCAAGGCCGTCCGCTAGGAAAGACGGATTTGCACCGCGCGGGGCTGCCGGCTGGGCATCCCCAAATACCATGCCGAGGCATGCGAACTGCCACTAGAACTTCAGAAGAGCGCTTTGTTCTCGCTGTTCGGAGAAAAATGAATGTCTGTGTGGTACATCAACACATCCACGGGTACGGAGTACGCCAGCGAGATTTTCACCATGGAGTTGTTGGAAACCACTTTGATGTCTTCCCGCTTCGCGGGAATATCCAGGTCCTGTATAACTTTGAAAATATTGTCGCGTATCTGGTCCTCGGTATAGCGGTTCACGACCGCATAGCGCGCCTGCTCCTGCATCTTGTCGGAGAGCTGGTACTCGTTCACGTAAACCGGCACGACTTTCCACGCGCTGTAAATTGCTAGCGCCACAATCACGACAATGAGAATGCCTTTCAGCCTTCCTTCGCCGCGTTCGAACCGGCGCTGGCGCGGTTTCGGCGACGCATCGATGCCTTCCGTATGCACTCTAATCCTCTCTCTGGCCGTCTCGCGGTGACCTGCGCTGCGGTCGAGGGAGGCCAGCCTGACATTTCTCCGTGTAGACTCAACCTAGCACTGAGCGGCAAGCGTGTCGAGAAAATGGCGATGGTGTGTTGCGGGAAAGGAACGGTGGGTCTTGTAGCCCCGCTTTATGGGTAAGGTTTAGATCTGCTCGAGAGACCCTCGTCGTGCGCGGACTCCGGGAGTGCTTGCGGCGCGGAGCCATGACCTCTTCCTGCTTGGGTACACGCTCCGGCCCGTCGCCTCCGAAGCAAGACTCAATAGGCCCGCGCAAAAATCGCGCGGCTCTTCGCCGGCTGGGTGCAGTACACGCACTTCCCGTTGCCGCCTTCCTGCTCCAGCGGAATACAGCGCATCGTCGCGCGCGTTTCTTCCTTGATCTTCGCTTCGCACTCGGGGCTTCCGCACCAGAACGAGTACGCAAAACCGGTCTCCACCGCCTTTTTCAGTTCGTCGTAGTTTTTCGCTTCGTGCGTGTTACTTTTGCGAAACGCGAGCGCCTTGTCGTGGAGAGATTGTTGAATGTCTACCAGCAGCTTCCGGATCGCCGTCGGCAAATCGGCGAGCGACGCACTGACCTTGCCCTCCTTGCCGGGGCGGTCGCGCCGCGCCAGAATCGCCGACTGCTTCGCCACGTCTTTGGGCCCCAGCTCCACACGCAGCGGCACACCGCGCATCTCCCAATCGTTAAATTTCCAGCCGGGGCTCTGCCCTTCCCGCTCGTCGAGCGTCACGCGCACGTCCGCCTTCAGCAATTCCGCTTTCAGCTTGCGCGCCGTCTCGAAAACCGCTTTCTTCTCTTCGTCCGTCTTGAAAATGGGAACAATCACCACCTGATAGGGCGCCAGTTTCGGCGGCATAACCAG
>Ga0209156_10001126_pt1 | contig 21989 bp, 23 predicted proteins | sample GraSoiAngelo_124_FD_185881 | JGI IMG/M metagenome (GOLD analysis project Ga0209156, IMG submission 185881) | Grasslands soil microbial communities from the Angelo Coastal Reserve, California, USA - 14_0927_05_20cm (SPAdes) (version 2) | ecosystem: Environmental > Terrestrial > Soil > Grasslands...
TGTGCGCGGCATGCGCACGATTCAAAACTTCAGGTCAACGCCGGCCATGGTATCAATTATCGAAACATCGCGCTCATTCACAGGATTCCGCATTTGGCCGAGCTCAACATCGGGCACGCCATTGTTTCGCGGGCAATTTTTGTAGGCTGGGAAAATGCCGTGCGTGAAATGCTCGCGCGAATGGAGAATTATAACGGGTGAGTGCGCAAGATGAACTGATACCTTCCCCATGAGCGTGCTCGGCATTGGCGTGGACATGGTCCAGGTCGAGCGCATCCAGCACTCGCTCGATCGTTTTGGCGAACGTTTCATGAAGCGGGTTTTCACCGAGGGCGAGATTGCTTATTGCCTCTCGATGAAATTTCCAGCGCGCCATTTCGCGGCCCGGTTCGCGGCGAAGGAGGCGGTCTCGAAAGCATTCGGGACTGGCGTTGGCAAAGTAATGGGCTGGCGCGATATCGACGTGCACAAGAAAAAAAGCGGCGAACCGTTTTTGGTATTACACGGTGGGGCCAAGGCGCTCGCGAAAGAGCGTGCGATGAAATCCGCCTGGATCAGTTTGAGTCACACCGAGCATCACGCGGTGGCGATGATCGTCATCGAAGCGTAAACAGGCCGTCCCACCGCGCATGATTTCTCAGTTCTGGGGAGCGCAGGCTGCCAGCCTGCAGGTCTCGGCAGCCTGCCGAGACCAATTAATAGCGTGCAACACCTTGGGATGCGAAATTTGTTGCCCGCAAGCTGCCGGCAACAGCAGGCTAGCAGCCTGCGCTCCCCAGATCCCCTGGCGACACCAGTTGTAAAGTCGTTATTCCTCGCGTTCGACGTGCCGATACTCAATCACCTGGACACGCTCCAGCGTCACCATTCCGCCGCTCATCATTTCCTCCAGTGCGGGTAGGAGCGCTTGGATTTTTTCTTCGCTATCCACGATCTCGATCACGATTGGCAAATCCATCGAGAGCCTCAGAATTTTTGCGGTGTGCATCCTACTCGATTTCCCGAAACCCATCGGGCCGCGCAGAACGGTCGCGCCGCCGAGATGCATTTCGCGCGCTTTCAAAACAATCGCTTCGTAAAGCGGTTTGTGATTCCAGCGATCGCTTTCGCCGATGAAAATCCGCAACAACATCGAATCACGTGGAACTTCCATAGTCGAAAAATGCTAAGGTTGATTGAGTAACACCGCGAGATGATCGCCGAGCCAGACCGCGAACAGACAAAGCACAAATGATGCGATCGCGTTGAGCGCCGCAAAGAGCCATTCCCCATCACGGGCGAGGGCGAGTGTTTGCAAACTGAAAGAAGAAAACGTGGTGTAGCCCCCGAGCACGCCGATCATGAAAAACTGGCGGAAACTCGGACTCGACCAAATGCGACCATCGGGCCCGGTGAGCGCAGCAAAAAAACCGATAATGAGCGAACCACTGATGTTAACAAACAAAGTGCCCGCGGGAAACGTCTCGCCGAATTTTTGCGCAATCGCACCCGAGAGCCAGAAACGGCCGACCGACCCAAGCGCACCACCAATTGCCACCACAAAATAGCTGAACATGAAAAATTCCTGACGCTTCGCCGCGCATCAGGAGTCATCAGCGCTGAAAAAAGTCAGGGCAGTTTTCCCAAACCAGGGACGGCAAACTCCATTGCCAGCGCAATTGGTAAGCGATGGCGTTGGAAATGCAAGGACGGAGCACCGACGGTTATGCAATGGATTGGCTCTGGCTGGGGTTGTATCACGCGCTGGCGATGCTGTGGGCGACGTTCTGGGCGCTCGTGCTTGGCTTTACCATTTCCGGTGTGCTCCAGGTTTTTGTCAGCAAGGAGCAGATCAGCCGAGCGTTTGGCCAAACGAATTTGAAATCGGTTTCGCTCGCGACTGGGCTCGGCGCGGCGAGCAGCTCCTGTTCGTATGCGGCGGTTGCGGCGGCGCGGAGCGCGATTCAACAAGGCGCGGCACTCATTCCAGCTCTCGCGTTTATGTTCGCGTCGACCAATCTGGTGATCGAGCTGGGTGCGGTAATCTGGGTTTTAATGGGGTGGCAGTTTGTGCTCGCGGAAATCTTCGGTGCGCTCGTGCTTATTATATTGATGTGGTTATTAATACGGTTGTTTTTACCTAAAACTCTTGAAACACAAATCCGACAACGGGCTGCGAATCAAACGGTCGAAAACGGACGTTGCCACCACGAGCACCTGCCTTCGGCTGGGTCCGGCGCGGCGGGCGAGCATGAGCACGAGCTCGCCACGGCGAGTCCGTCCGAAGGAGGACGAAAAATGGACGGGCGTCGCGCACGCCTTTGTTGCGGATTGGTCGATGCTTTGGAAAGAAATTCTCGGCGGCTTTTTGATTGCCGGCTTTTTGGCGACGCTGGTGCCGCATGATTGGTGGGAAGGATTGTTTCTGCAAACCGGACTACCTGTTGTTCGGCTGATCGAGAATGCGCTAGTCGGCCCGATCATTGCCATGATCTCGTTCGTCTGTTCGGTCGGAAACATTCCACTCGCCAGCCTGCTTTGGTCGCACGGTATCAGTTTCGGCGGTGTGATTTCGTTTATTTACGCAGACCTGATCGTCATTCCGATCATCATCATTTACGCCAAATATTACGGGGCGCGCGCCGCGGCGTGGATTACCGGAATTTTTTACGTCTCGATGGTTCTTGCCGGAATCATTGTCGATCTCATTTTCAGTGTATTAGGCTTAGTTCCCCAGGGACCCCGTCCGTCGAGCGCGGTGGAGCACGCGCACATTATTTGGAATTACACCAGCTGGCTCGATGTCGTTGCCGCCATTTTTGCGGCCCGGCTCGTGTTTTTGCATTTCAAAAAGCGCCGCGAACACAGTGTTCACGCGACACATTGTCGGTAGGGCGACGCTCCGCGGAGCCGCCTGAATCCTCCTTCGGCTCGACAGAGTCTCGCCCTACCAATAGAAGGTTCGAAAACTTAGTGTTTCTCGTCGAAGGAACTGGAACAGAGGATTCCAGCCCTGTGTTCCAACGCGAGCGTCGCTGCCAATATTGAAATCGCGCATTGCGCGTGACGAGCCGTTCCATCACGTTCAGCACCGATGGCGAAGACGTTTTTCATCACCACCGCGATCGATTACACTAACTCAGCGCCGCATATTGGTCACGCCTACGAAAAGATCTTCGCTGATGTCATTGCTCGCTATCATCGGCTGAAGGGTGAAAACGTATTTTTTCTGACCGGCGTCGATCAACACGGACAGAAAGTCCAGCAATCAGCCGAAAAAGAAGGCGTGCCGCCAGAGCAGTTTGTTGCGGGAGTGACCGAACAGTTCATCGCGCTTTGGGACAAACTAGATGTTCGTTACGATGCCTGGGCGGCGACGACCGATCCGCTGCATAAGAAATGTGTGCAGGGAATACTGCAGCGCCTTTTCGACGAGGGGAAAATTTATAAGGACAAGCAGGTTGGTTTCTACAGCGTTCGCCAGGAACAATTTTTAACGGACAAAGATCGAAATGAAGCAGGCGAGTTCGGTCCGGAATGGGGTGAGGTCGAGCAACGCGAAGAAGAAAACTACTACTTCAAACTAAGCGAGCATAAAGAATGGTTGCTTAACTTTCTGCGATCGCATCCAACTTTTGTGAGCCCGTCGTTTCGACAGACCGAACTGATCAATGCGGCTGAAAAATTAAGCGGCGATCTGTGCATTTCACGTCCGAAATCACGACTAAGCTGGGGAATCGAGCTGCCATTCGATCGCGATTACGTCAACTACGTCTGGTTCGACGCGCTTACCAACTACATCAGCTTTATCGGCTATGATCCGACTCGATCAACAATCAGTGATCAATCAGCGACCTTCCGCGACAAATGGCCGGCGCTACACGTCATCGGCAAGGACATCATGATTCCAGCCCACGGCATTTACTGGCCAATCATGCTGCATGCCCTCGGATTTCCCGACGACCAAATGCCGACTCTGCTCGTGCACGGCTGGTGGAATATCTCCGGCGCGAAGATGAGCAAAAGTTTGGGCAACGTCGTCGATCCCGATGTGCTGATCGAGAAATACGGCGCGGAAGCGCTCCGCTATTATTTGATGAGCGATATCGCGACGGGGAAAGACGCAGATTTTTCTGAGGAACGTCTGGTTAAGCGCTACAACTCCGACCTCGCGAACTCACTCGGCAACCTTCTTAATCGCAGCTTGAACATGACCGAGAAGTACCGATTCGGCTTGCTCAGCAAAGAGCCAGACTACGCCACACATCTTCAGATGTTCATGAAGCTCGATCAGTTGCCAGAGGAAAGCGGACGATTGAAGAAACCAGAGTATCTGCCTTTCTTGGATCATGCCGCTTCTGTCATCAATTGCGTGAATGGCTCGTCGCGCGAAATGACCGAGTTCGCAATCCATTCCGCCTTGGAAGTTTCACTCTCTATCGCCACGCGATGTAACACCTTGATTGATCGAACATCGCCTTGGCAGCTTGCGAAGAGCGATCAGACTGCGCGGCAACTCAATTTAGTCCTCTATCATCTGGCAGAATCGCTTCGCATCATCCCTATTTTGATTTCACCAGTGCTTCCAAAGGCGGCACAGAGCATTTTCGACCAACTGAACTGGAAAATGGAGTTGAGCGGAAAAGAAGAACGGTTTCGTCTCGAGGACGCGACGTGGGGCGGTTTGCCGGATGGGCACGTGGTTGGGAAACCAGTCCAATTGTTTCCGCGGATTGAACGGTAGGGCGACGCTGTGCACAGCCGTCAATTCTTCCCGGCTCGACGGAGTCTCGCCCTACCATTTTTTCACACGTGTTGAGCAATAATTCAGGGTAGCGCACGTGCGATTTTCTGGGAAGCACAGGCTGCCAGCCTGTAAGTCTCGGCAGCTTGCCGAGACTGTTTTCAACCGCTCCGTGAATACGCCGGAATGTTGCCGGCAGGCTGCCGGCAACTGCGGGCTAGCAGCCCGCGCTCTCCAGAACGGAAATCAGAAAAGTCCGCGATTGCGGGACGCGTGCGCTACCCGGAACAGTGACCCGCGCAGGATTCACTGCGCGCACTCTTCGAGAGCGTTCGGTTCGCCGCGCAAGAATGCGAGGGCTTCGCCGGCGAAATGGAGCGATCCGGTGATAAGGATTCGTTCCTTCGTTTTCCGCGCGGCGGTGAGTGCTTCGGCGAGTGAGGGAGTGACGGAGTGGGGGAGTGATGGAGTCTTGAAAGAGAAGATGGAGGAGAGATCGTGCGGTGGCAGTGCGCGCTCGCTCCGGATTGGCGGGAGCAAAAATTTTGTCGCGATTGGCCGAAGTGCGTCAACGATCTCGGCCGCATTTTTGTCGCGCAAGATGGCGAGAACCACGATCGCACGTTCGTTGCCGAACTCTTCCCGCCACGTTTGCGCAAGAATCTTGGCCCCGGCGGGATTGTGCGCGCCATCGATGACGATGCGCTCATTCCAGATTTGGAAGCGCGCCGGCCATTCCACCGACGAGAGACCGCGAGCAATTGCCTCGTCTGTGACCTGAATATCCGCCGCTTGCAGAGCAGCAATCGCGAGAGCTGCGTTCATTTTTTGATGGTCACCTCGCAACGCGATTCTCGTTTTCGTCCAGGGCTCGTTAACGAATTGCAGCGCCGCGTCACATTCCACAGCGCGTTGCCTGATGATTACTTCCGCCTCCGGTCGCTGTGGTGCGGAGATAACGGGAGTGCGTGGCTTAATGATTCCTGCTTTTTCCTTGGCAATTTGATCGATGGAATGGCCGAGCCATTTCTCGTGGTCAAAATCGATTGGGGTAATGACGCTGACCGACGATTGCACGGCGTTAGTGGCATCGAGTCGTCCGCCCATCCCGGTTTCGAGCACCAGAATTTCGCAGCGCGTCTTTTGAAAATGTTGCAATGCCAGAGCTGTCGCGATTTCAAAAAATGTGGGGTGCGGATCCCAATCGCGGATTAGTTCCCGAATTTCGGTGAGGCCGCCAGCGACTTCGTCTTCGGAAATCATCTCGCCGTTCACAAGAATGCGTTCGCGAAAACTGATGAGGTGAGGGGAGGTGAACAGGCCAGTCCGATAACCCGCGGCTCGCGCGATTGCCTCGATCATTGCGCAGACGGACCCCTTGCCATTGGTGCCGGCGACGTGAATGACTTTACAAAGCGCGGCGGTTTCCAAGCCGCTCCCTGGCAGCGCTGCCAGCAATCGCTCGATGTTTTCCAAACCGAGCTTGATTCCGAATCGTTGGGTGGAGTAAAGCCACGCCAGCGCTTCGCGATAATTCACGCGGCTGTCGGCGCAAAGAAGCGCAGGAATTCCGCCATCTGCGACCGCAACTTTTTTCGATGCACGATTTGATCGATCAAACCGTGTTCCTCGAGAAATTCGGCAGTTTGAAATCCTTTGGGCAAATCCTGGTGCGTCGTTTCCTTGATCACGCGGGGCCCGGCAAAACCGATCATACTTTTGGGTTCCGCGATGATAATGTCACCGAGCGAAGCATAACTCGCCATCACGCCGGCGGTGGTCGGGTTGGTGAGCACGGAAATGTAAGGCAGGCGCGCGTCGGCATGCCGGGCGAGCGCGCCGCTGGTCTTAGCCATTTGCATCAAACTGAGCATGCCTTCATACATTCGCGCCCCGCCAGAGGCAGAGATAATGATAATGGGAATGCGTTCCGCGGTGGCAAACTCGATTACGCGGGTGACCCGTTCGCCTACCACGGAACCCATGGTGGCGGCAAGAAAAGTAAAATCCATTACCGCGATCGCGACTTTTGCGCCTTCGAGCATCCCATGGCCACTCAGCACGGCATCGATCAGTCCCGTAGCTTCCTGATATTTTTTCAGTCGATCCTTATAAGTGGCCATGCCTTGAAATCTGAGCGCATCGACTGAGTGCAAATTCGCGTCCATCTCCACGAAGCTGCCGGGATCGAGCAGACTCTCGATCCGCTCCTTGGCTGTTTGCGGGAAGTGATAATCGCAGTGCGGGCAGACCCGCTGGTTCTCGATCAATTCGATTTCGTGAATGACTTCGTCACATCCGGGACACTTCTGAAAAAGTCCCTGCGGAATGTCGCGCTTCTTGCGGTCTTGAATTTTGATCGCGGGTTTTTTGAAGATGGCCATGATTTATGCGCGCGCCGCGGTCACGGCGTAAACTGAGCGCGCGCCTGCTTCGCGCAAGACACGCGCACATTCGCTTAACGTCGAACCGGTAGTGAGGATATCGTCCACCAGAAGCACGTGCAATCCTCGCACGCCGATCTTTTTTCGTAAACGGAAGGCGCCACGTAAATTCTCCATGCGCTCGACCCGATCAAACGCGGTTTGGGTGGTGGTGTAGCGGATCCGTTCGAGCGCGCAGCCAAGTGGAATGCTTATTCTTTGCGCCAGGATTTTCGCGAGAAGCCCGGCCTGATTGAAACCGCGTTCGCGTAATCGCGCGGGATGAAGCGGGACCGGGACAACGAGATCGAAATGCCGCGGGCGCAGGCGCGGATCATTCATCGCTTCCTCCAACCATTCCGCGATGGGATGCCGCAGCTGTAACTGACGATTGTACTTGAATTGCAAAACGATAAAACGAACGACCCCGCGGCTGCGATAAGCGGACACGGCCGCATCAAATCCCAGTGTTCGATTTGCGCAGTTAGCGCAGGTAAACACACCATCGATTGACCCGGGAAATGGCTCGGAACATTTTGCACAAAAAGGCGCGACAATGCGGGGGGCCTTATCGAGACAATCCTGGCAAATGTAATCGCCGCGCGGAACGGGCGCGTGACAGATGGCACACAGCGCCGGATAAAAAAGCGACGCGACCGCGCGCAACGGCTCAAGAGTGCGATCGATTCGCATAACGCCACCAGCCAATCATCAACGCCCAGGTAATCAATCCCAATGCGAGCGGAAGCAAGCCGATCAGCAAGTTAGCCCCGAGCCAGGGCAGGATGATCGTTTCGCGTTTGGACATTTTACCGACCACGCCGGCGACAAAAATCCAGCCGGAATGGAGACCGATCGGAAGAAAAAGTGAGCGTGTGCGCAAGCGCGCTTCGGCCAGAATCCAGCCGATGAGAAACAAGGTAGTAAAGCTGGCGAGCACCATCATTGGATCGGCAAATTGCGCGAGGGAGTTTGCGATCGAATGAAATCCGGAAAGCCAGGTCACGGTCTCGTTCGGTCGAGTTGGTGCTTTCAAAAAATGAACGATGGCGAAAAAACCCGAGGTAATCAGAGCTGCCGCAACCGGTCGCAAGCTGCGCAGTAGAATTCCGAGGAATAATCCGCGGAAAAAAAGTTCTTCGATCAGAGGGACGACGATGGCCGCGGCCAAAACAGCGCCGAGCGCATTCCATGAGACCGCATTTTTTAAAAGAAAAATCCTGGTCCCGATTAATGCGATTGTAGCGACAAGTAGAGGAACTGCGGCCAGCAAAATGCCGGCGACGACGTCACGCAGAGCGTGCCGGTTCTCATCCAATTGCAGATCGCGGAAAGAACGGAGGCGAAGCGAGCGCAGGAGCGGCCAAAGAAATGCGAGCGCACAAACCAGAAGTGCGCGATGAAAAAAACTTTCGAAATCGAATTTCGCAAAAAAAGCCGAGAAGCGGGGAGCAGTCCAAAAAAGTGGAGGCGCGAGAACAGCGCCGCCGATTACGACCGCGAAAAAATAAGCGAACAGTTTGGCGGCATCTTTCAAGGGCGCTAATCTAAGGGCGCGAAATCATGCCGCGTCAACATGTATGGAGGGAACGCGAAGAGGATGGGGTGAAACGCGAAGTCCGCGCGTCCCGTTTTGGCGGCGTCTGGCGTCTGCAATCGAAGCGCGCGGATGAGGATTCATGGACTTATCACAATTGTCCGCTGCCCGCTGATTTGCTCGCGTTAAAGGAAATCATCGAGAAAAAGTATCGCCGCCGGCGAGCAACGGTAGAGGAACTTTTGTCGCTGCGAGAAATGGTTCGGGAAATTCAATGAGTGATTGGAGCACCGAAGAATTGATTGCCGCAGACAAACAGTTTGTTTGGCACCCCTTCACTAACATGCCGGAATGGTGCGCGCCGGAGCATGAACCAATCGTGATTGTCGAGGGGCACGGCGCGCTCTTGCGCGACAGCCGTGGTCGCGAATACATCGACGGGAACTCGTCGATCTGGACAAATATTCACGGGCACAATCATCCGCGGATCAATCGGGCAATTCGCGAGCAATTGGAACGGATCGCACATTCGTCGTTTCTGGGGACAACGAATCCGACGGCAATCGAACTGGCCCGGGAAATAATTGAACTATTGCCGCTCAAGACTCTATCGCGCGTTTTTTATTCGGATGACGGCTCGACTGGAATTGAAGCGGCCCTGCGCATTGCCGGACAGTTTTTTCAGCTGCGGGGCGAGAAACGAAATCTGTTTGTCGCGTTTCGCAGCGGTTACCACGGCGATACTGCGGGTGCGGCGGCGTTGGGGGCGGTGAGGATGTTTTCGGTCGATCATGAAGGTTGGAGATTTCCGGTTCGCACCGTTGGTTCAATCGAAGAACTGGAAAAACTTTCTGGCGCACAGTCAGGCAATATCGCAGCTGTGGTGATCGAGCCGATGATTCAGGGCGCTGCGGGGATGCGAATTTGGCCGCAGGGAACTTCCGCAGCGGTGCGCGATTGGTGCAATCAGAATGGCGCGCTCATGATTGCCGATGAAGTGATGACGGGATTCGGACGGATCGGGAAAATGTTTGCGAGCGAGTATGAGGACGCGCCGCCCGATATCATGGTGCTCGGGAAAGGATTGAGCGGTGGCTATCTTCCGCTGGCGATCACGCTCACGACCGAAGAAATCTTTTCGCAATTCGACGGATCGGTGGCGGATGGCCGGGCGCTCGCCTACGGGCACAGTTATACGGGCAATGCACTTGGTTGTGCGGCGGCACGGGCCAGTCTCGCAATTTTTCGCGAGGAGAATGTGCTGGAGACTTTGCAACCCAAGATCCGCCAACTCCAGCATCAGCTGCAGCTATTACGCGAATTGCCGGGCGTAACTGAAGTACGGCAGTGCGGGTTCGTCGCCGGAATCGAAATGGTCGACGCGGAAACTGCGGGCGAGGTTTGCCGTCGAGCGCGCGGTCACGGATTGTTAACGAGAAATATACGGGAAACAATCGCATTGCTGCCGCCGCTCTGCACCACGGATGAACAACTGGAACGTGCGGTCTTAGCATTAAAGAGCGCGATCCGCGAAGCTGTAAGGGAATCGGAGGCACGCGCTTCCGCGTGTCCGGGATTCGCCGCGGCGAATCCCTCCATAAGCAGGCCATGAAAAAGATCCGGCTCGATCAAGCTCTCGTCGAGCGCGCTTTTTATCAAAGCCGTGAACAGGCGCAGCGCGCAATCATGGCTGGCCACGTCCGAATCGGCGAGCAAGTCGCGCAAAAGCCCTCGATCTTAGTTGACCCCAACGCGATGATTGCGACCGCGGCCGCGCCTCGCTTCGTTGGCCGCGGTGGATTAAAATTGGAAGGCGCACTGGATTTTTTTGGAATTGATGTGCGCGATAAAATTGCGGTGGATATCGGTGCGTCGACCGGAGGATTCACCGATTGTTTGCTCCAGCGCGGGGCGCGCAAAGTTTATGCGATCGATGTCGGCCACGGCCAACTTGCCTGGAAAATTCGGAACGATCCACGCGTAACGGTTTTCGAGAAAACAAATGCGCGCGCAATTTCGCCGTCGCTCATCAGTGAAGCGGCGAATATTTGTGTCATCGACGTTTCGTTCATCTCTCTGACTTTGATCTTGCCGAATGCGTTTCAGTTGGTAACTCCGAGCGGAATGGTGCTGGCATTGATCAAACCGCAGTTTGAGCTGGAGCGGAGCGACGTCGGGCGCGGCGGCATCGTGCGCGACGCGTCGCTGCACGAAAAGGCGCAGGGCAAAGTCGTTTCGTTTGTCGAAGCTTCCGGGCATGAGGTCATCGGCCTTGCGGCGTCAGTGGTCGCCGGCGCGGATGGTAATCGGGAATTTTTTTTATGCGCACGAAAACGATCGGTTTAATCGCGCACACAGAAAAGGCGGGCGTCGCAAAACTTGCGCGCGATGTCATTAGCGAATTCAAAGAGCGATCGCTGAAAGTGATCGTTGAAAACGAGACGGCCAAAATTGCAAAACAGAAAGCCAGCGGATCGATTGCGCGGATCGCGCAACGCTCGGATCTGATCGTGGTCCTGGGCGGCGACGGAACAATCCTGAATGTGGTTGCGATGGCCGGTAAAAACCTGAAGCCGATCTTTGGCATCAATGTCGGTTCGCTCGGATTTTTGACCACGGTGAATTCTTCGGCTTATCGCGAAGTCGTCGATGCAATCGTCAGTGGCGGCATTTCCTATAGTAAACGAGCACTGTTATCGGTCGAGTTACGCACGAATAGACGCGTGCTTTCAAGTGTCCATGCCTTGAACGATGCGGTCATAAGCCGGGGCGATCTGCCGCGCTTGATCAGGCTGAACGCGAAAGTGAATGGAGAAACGCTGACGGAATTCAACGCCGACGGACTAATTATCGCGACGCCGACCGGTTCGACCGCGTATTCGCTTTCCGCCGGTGGTCCCATTCTCTCTCCGGAATCAGGCGTTTTCGTCGTCACACCAATCTGTCCACACGTGCTGACAAATCGTTCGGTCATTGTCAGTGATTCTTCGGTGATCGAGGTTTCGACCGGGAGCACCGAGTATCCGACTTTCTTGAGCGTTGATGGGCGCGAGCCGGTGCGACTGCCGCCAAGAGCACAAATCGCTGTCCGCCGGGCCAAGACAACCCTGCAGCTGGGGTTCCTGCGTCACAAGCTGAAGTGGACCGGTAGTAACGTCTGATCGACAGGTCGGACACCATTTTTTGGCCAGACGCACGCTTTGTGCTCGCGGTGAGAGAAGGACTTTGTCAACGTGCCCCCTGCAATGAAATTTCACGTGGCGCGCGAAGGCGCGGTACTTGGAGAATTCGAAGAGCAACTGTTTCGCAACAAGGTTTTTTCGGGCGAAATCCGGCCGAACGACTTGTATTGGACCGCCGGCTTCACCGATTGGCGGCCGGTTAGTGAATTTCGGGTGGCGCGAAAGACCGAACCGATTGTGCTGGATGCCGATTCGGCCGTGCCCCCGGCAATTCAAAAACAGGGTCTGCGTTCGGCGCCGGCGATTGCGCTAATCTGCATATGCGCACTCATATTGCTCATCGGCGTGGCGATGGTCGCAGGAAAATCTAAACGCGAGCGCGTGCCCCAAAACGCGCGGGTTGAGGCGAAGACGGCGATCGCGCGCGGTCAGCTTCGGGCCGGAATGACGGCGGATCAGTGTATGAGGATGCTGGGCCAGCCCGCGCGAATCAAGCGAATCAGCGGTTCGAAGAACGAGCAGTGGACGTATAAGGGTCCAGAGGGACCTGTGATTCTTCATTTTGAAAGCGGCCTCTTGCAATCATTTTGATTGAGATTGAGCGGCCGATTTTTTCGCTGGCTCGCCGGCGCGAGATGGACCATCTTCTCGACTTTTAACCAACATGTCACTCCCAAGCCCGCGCAATGTTCTTCCGCTGGAAGGTCAAATCGATCTCAACGTTTCCGCTAAGGTAGCAGAGTCGCTCGCTCAGCTAATCAAAGACAAGCCGGCGCGCTTGGTGGTGGACCTTTCGGGGGTGAATTATATCGACAGCTCTGGGCTGGCGGTTCTGATCAACGGAATGCGAGACATGGAGGATTTCGGCGGAATATTTATTCTCGCTGGGGTGCGGGACGAGGTGCGGCCGATCCTTGAGACCGCGCGCCTGGAGAATTTTTTCCTTATTTTCCCGAGCGTCGATGAAGCGCTAGCTGCGCCTTAGACGTCCTGCGGTAAAATTCCGCGTCGCGAAGTCCGAATAGCAATTAATGAGGTCTAAGTTCCCACTGCTTGCCGGGGGTCAACAACGCTCCTGATGGGACGAGAAAAATCAGATTCGAATCCCACAACGCGGTGAACACATCGGTTCGCCCTGGTCTGACGTTCACTGTTATCGAAGTCGGCTCCTGCAAGCCCACGTAGGACGCAGAGTAAACTGTTAGCACATGGCGCCCTGCTGGAAGCCAACCCTCGTACTGGCGACCCTGTGGGAGGGTCGCCACAGGCCTGCCATCGACCTGCAGATTGAAAGCCAGATTCCATCCGAAGCTCGGCACTCTTTTCACAACCACGCGACCAGGTGGATGACTCGCTTGCCCCGCATTGCTGGTTGAAATTGCAAACACAAAAGCAAGGATCAGAAGAGCCTTGCTGCCCAAGCTGCGTCTTGATCTCATGGCAGACATTACGCCTAAGATTCGTTTCTCGCCAGCCCCGGAGATGCAAACAGACGCGTAATTCAATGGTTACCGGAAAACGGCTGTCGTTATCCCGAAGGATACCACGCGTTCTCTCGCCAGAATGCTTGCAGCGCGGCGTTGTCGCCGCGAAAAATGTTGCGCTCGGCTTTTCGAACATTGGCCACCGACTTCGGAAACATGCTTCGCGGTCGCAAACCGCATTTACCATCGCCAGTGTATTGCCACATACGCCAGGTGGGCCAGGGCGCTGTGTTCCGCGGCTGGGCATGGTAGTTAGCGATCCACAGCCAGCAATTCACCAGTGTTTGGCGGTGTGCTGAGCTGGCCCCTGGCCCGTAGAGCATCTGCCGCAACCGATATTCATTGCAGTACAGACCTGGATACTTGCCTGTGCGTTCTTTGATGCGCTCAACAAACGCGACTGCCTGGGCCACGCTCATTGTGCCGCCTGGATAATGACCGTTTTTTTCGAAATCCAGGACGAGCAACACACCCGGCCGCCGTTTCTCCGGATCGTCTGCCCGGATGGGCGGCCGCGCCGCCGCGACAGCACTCAGGAAATGATCGGCCTGTCCGGTGGGGTTAGTTGCGTCGCCGAAGTGGTAAGCCCCCCATAATAAGCCTGCTTCGAGTGCAGCCCGCTGCCGTTCATAGTATCTCGCGTCGCGCTCTCGACGCGGGTAGGTCGCTTCGTGAATGACGCCGACGATGCCTTCACTCGCCATCCCGACAAAATCCGGGCGCATCAAGTCGTAATGCGACATATTCACAACGTTGTTTGCCGCAAATGCGCCGGCTGGCAGCACGAGGAAAGCAAGCAGCACACGGACCGCCGAAGATTTCATGAATGGGAAAATAACGTGCCCGATCAGTTGAGCAATCTGACAGCATTAATTGAACGCGCTTTCGGACTCGACCGCGGCGCGCATTGCATGCTCACGCGACCTCGCCGGAATACGAGGCAAATTGCACCACGTTGTTCACATACCGGGCCGCTCCCGCGCCCGAACCATTGTACGCCCGCACGGCCTTCCAGACGTCCTTGTGAGCTATGTATTTTCCGGCCAGTTCCTTCATTACCCGGTTCAGGCATTCGTCGAAATCGTACCACTTCCGCTTTCGAAAAAATGCTTCATCCGTTTTCACGGACTGTAAATCGTACTGAAACAAACCGTATCCTTTGTAAACCCACTGCTGCGGACCAAAACCTCGCAGCTTCCGCGTCTTGTTCGCTTCCGAGATCAAGATATCCGCGAATTCGTCGCCATAGTGTTTTCGGAACGCGGCCGTATTCGTGGGAAATGCGCTGCGTTTTGTTCCTGGATAGTCGCCGTTCGCATCAAGCACGCACCGGGCGAGAATTTCCTTCGCAGGGAGACGTTTTAACAATGGAAGCCAGAAGTACGCGGTTTCTTGGCAAGCGATGCCACAGAGGATGTCAATTGAAAACGGAGTGCCTTTGACGGCCTTGTCGATAGCCGGTCCAAAGTTGGACTTCATCCACTCTGCCACCGTGTAGGCCTGTTTTTGAGTAATCGGTAAAGACATACTAAGGCATTGGAGCATCGATATGGTGAAATTCTGCCATAATGATTTCCACTTGAGCCGCCCTCCGCTCTAAGCTGCCGCCTCCAGGTTGATATGACAAATAGCAAACTTTCTTTTCGTGTGATCAAAATCTGCGAAAATCAACCGAATACCATGAGCTCGATAGCAGATGATTCCCGGCAAAAGCGGCACCAACTTTCTGAGCGCGTGGATGCTTCAACGTGCGTACAGCCCAGGTGCTGATGACAGGTTTGTGACACTGAACTCCAAACGTTGAACTGGTCGCCAGCCGCCGCCTACGGAATATCGATCTGGTAACTCTTAGTCATCGCAACGGTATTGTTTCTTCCGATCATTCCACCGCCAGGGTCAATCCAGTCGCGCGCGCGAGCGAGGCCGCGCAAACCGTTTCCGAACCGCTGTCGGCTGTGCGTTTCCGCTCAGCTTGCCGTGCCCATGCGAGTTGCGTTAACAAACTCCTCGGTCCGACGATCAATCTGCCGGCCGTCGCGTCCTCGATTTTCGTGAATGTAAAGCCTCCTGTGTTGCGCAGTGGCAACCGAAGGCGGCGGCAGACTGATTTCATATTTTACCCGCCGACGGTGATCGGCGAGTTGGAGCTCAGGACGATACACGCTGTTGAACTTCCATAGCATCCGGATGAAATTGGTTTGTCCGCAAAGCAATCTCCGGGCGACAATTCCCGCGCACTGGCCCAGCGCCGCCCAGCCCAGATTTTTACGGGCGAGCACGCGCTGGCAGTCCACAAGTTCCTTGTAAAATTCCGGTAGCGGCAAGTTGGTCGGCAACACCGCGTGCTGGATGTCGAATAGCCGGTAGTCGCGGGTCGTAAGACGACGCGATTCGGTATGCCAGGTTTCCGTGCCGGGATACGGCGTATTAATGCTGATATTAACGACCTCGGGAACTTCCAGGCACCAGTCGCGCACGACCTTAAAGCGTTCGCGGTCCCACGAGGGATCGGCGATGATGTTGACTGCAACATTTACGTCGAGCGACCGGGCATACTTGAGTGCTTCAAAATTTTTGGAGAGTGTGATGCGCTTTCGGTAACGCTTCAGTCCCTCCTCGTCGATTGCTTCAAGACCGAGGAACATGGTATTCAGGCCAAGTCGCTTCCAAAGTTCGAAGACCTTCTTGTTGCGCAAGAGCACATCGCCGCGCGTTTCGAGATAGTAACGTTTCCTGATTCCACGGCGGGCAATCGCTTCGCCAAGCTGCATACCGTGCTCGGCTTGAATGAAGGCTACGTCGTCCACAATAAAAATTCCCGGCTCGCGGACTTGTGCCAGTTCCTCGACCGCGCGCTCCGGTGTCTTCACGCGGTAGTTGCGACCATAGAACGTCCACGCACTGCAAAAGACACAGTCCCATGGACAGCCCCGGCTGAACTCGATGGAAGCAGCCGGATCGAGCTGGCCTATAAAATATTTCCGGCGATGCCGAACGATATCGCGCGCCGGCAAGAGATCATCCAGCGATTTCACGAAGGTTGGCGGCGGCCCGCGATGATCGAGTGTTATGCAGCCAGGCACCTCGCTCAGGTTCGCCCGATCTTTGGCGAGAGCATCCAGCAGGCTGGTGATCGCGGTTTCGCCTTCGCCAATCAGCACGCAATCCACAGCGCCCGCAGAGTGCCGCAAAACCTCCTCCGGAATGAACGAAACGCTGTGCCCTCCGACAGAGATAAAGGCAGTGGGCAATAAGGCGCGCGTGGCGCGGGCAAGATCAATAATCTCCGGAACATTGGCGAGATAATTGCCAGAGAACGCGATAACGTCCGGCCGCCAACGTCGAATCAGGTGGAAAAAATTCCGGTGCGATTCGCATTGCAAATCAATCAAGCGGACCGAGTGCCCCGCCTCTCGGGCAGCTGCGGCGACAAGCTCGAGACCCAGCGGTTCAAGACGAAGATAAATCTTCGAATACATCAAACAACTCGGGTGAACTGCGAGTAATTTCATCTGCTTCGCACAGGTGCTGGTCGATTCGATTTTCCCAAAGACTGAAAGCACGTTGTTTTCTTCGCGCAACGACGATGTTTGGCGCTCATTGCGATTGGATCAACGGCCGCGTGCGGATGCAGGCGTTTCGGTGTCGCCTGTAGCTGGTCCGCCGAAGGAGAGCGAAAACACGGCAAACACTTGCAGTGCGGGTGTGTGATCGCTGCATCCGATGAGGGGCGAGACATCGAAGCGAACCTGCTTCGTGGGGCGCCACGCTAATGTGGGACCGATCGCAAAACCCTTCATTGACCCTAGTCCACCAATTCTTTCGCCGCTGCTTTGGTATTGCATTTCAATTCCGATCTCGAGCTTTTCTTCGGGCAGAAGCAAAGGGACTTCGACGCTCTGCGCGAAGCCCGCGCTTGTTGATTGTCTGCCGCCAAGCTCCCGATCGACAAAGATGTTCATCGCCCATTCGATCAGGTGCGGAAAATCGTGGGAGATGAGGAGGGCGACTTCGCCCGAATCCTGCAAGCCGTTGCTGAGGCCGAATCGATACTCAGCGGAGATAGTGGGATTGAGCGGAAGCTTGTTCCAGTTCGCCAGTGCATAACGCGCCTCAAGAGTGAAGCTGCGGTCGCGAGTGTCTCCGGCAAAATGCTCAATTTGGTTTTGGACACCTACCGTGAAACGCGCTGGCAGCCCCATTTCGAGCTCTTGGCGGAAAAGCTGCGCCGGCACGCCATGCTGAAAGATGGCGTCTTCATATCCGGCTTCGAGTTCGAAGCTAAAAGGCGATAGAACATAGGACTTAGTCAACGTAGAAATGCGCCCATGAGACAAATCGGGCGGAGCACCGTAAGCTGTTGGCAGCTCTTCGGCGTCAGCCTCCACGACTACCTGTCGATTCTCGATCTCCTGTGCACCAGCCTCGGTGGCTTGTGCAAGTAGCAGAATTCCCAGCGTGGCACGCGAAATGGCCAGGAATGAAACACTCACTGTCGGCGGAGGCGAGCAGCTAGTCTACACGAATGGCGATATATCTCATGCGGCGACCCACGCCAATGTTTTCGATAATCACCCGGCCCTAGACTACTTCATACGACATATAGTAAACTGGTTTTTCTCGCCGCGCTGACGTCAATAAGTTTTAGAACGCTCCAGACCTGCCAATCACGTTCTTTTGGTTCGTCTCAAGGAGAAGCTCACGTTGGGTTTGCTTCAGAATTGGACTCGATCCGCGAAACATCTTGTCCGAGGCGGTAACAACATAAGCGAAAGTCACCCTCCCATAACTCTCATAAAGGTCTTTAGGGCGTAGGGGAGTGAGCACCATTAGCTTACTATGCGGCTCCAAACGACGGCCCTTTAACTGTGGTTCCGGACCAAGAAACCCGTCGTCTATAACGTAGCGGGTGCTCTGACGACGCCGTCCAAATCCGACTTCATCCATCGTTACTGCAACCGCGCCGCAATTTATGACTTCCACACATAACTTCGGGTCTACAGGCTCAAGTTTTTTATCCCAATCCGGATGCAACCGATCCCACTCCAACCTTCCCATTTTGCGAGTGGTCGCGTACAACTTGGGAACCACCCTAATCGAAACCCGACCCCGGTTCCAAAGCAGCCATGAGTTGAACAGCGACAAACAAAATCCGGCCAACCCCAGAAGACAACCGACTACGGCTATCGAAAGCGTTATTGTTTCCCGATCCATCCGCAAATCCGATATAGTATAGTAAACTGCTTTTTTTGCCTCGCCTTTTTTGGGCAGAGCGGGGCGAGTCTTGTAGAAAAGATGACAGACAGTAGCGCAGATCTTCCTCGCTGACGTGGATTCCAAGGTCACAGGGCATTTCGGACGATGCAGAGGCACATGAGCCGCCGTCTAATGCTGTTCCCCCCGCTAGAAAATTTCAGCCGCTAGGCTGAACAAAAGGTCAAGGCGGCGGTGACACGGAATCGCCGGAAATGCCCTCTGGGTTACCTTGGCATCCACGCAAATATCTAACTAGATAGGAGACTCTTTACTTTGCCAGTTCCAAACTTGGCCAGAGCCGGAACTTTGGAACTGGCAAAGCGGGACAACTCGTTCCCGAAGCTTCACGCCACTGAAAGGAATCGAAGCCAGCCAGCCTTCCCGTTGACTATCGTGCAGCCCTTGCGGACTCGGCGATTATCTTAAAGGCGACGCCGCGTTGTGCTGGCTCTGAATTTGCCCTCTCCGTCCGTGAAGGCTTCGCTGCTCCTCCCATTCCGATGGGCTTCAGAGCAGTCGACTGGAATCCACACAGACTAAGGAAATCCCCCACTTTGTGTGCGCGCCGCTGACTCAGATCGATGTTCTTTGCTTCGTCGCCAGCAGCGTCGGCATAGCCCAGGACCTCGAGAGTGATGTTCCAGCCAAGGTGTTTGGCGGCTGCCTCGCATCGGCGAATCTCATCGGGCAAGCGAGATAAGGTAATGAGCCCATCGCTGCCGATATCATCCTTGTTGGCGAAGAAGTAGATAAACGCCTTCTCGATCACGGATTTCGATCGCTGAAATGTTCGTTCATCCAAGTTCGCGACCTTGCTCGTATCTACCGACTTGATCGCCGGCACCATCGATACATCCGAGCGGACCCGATCCAGCCACTGCTGGGAAGCTTCGCCTGAGAGGACCAGTGTGTTTTGCACCACGCTCGCGTTCACCGTATTCGGTGGATCGAATTTTTCGTTAAAGCGCTGAAGAATTGCTGCCGCATCATAGACTACTGTCACCGCCGAGTCATCGAGGCCGGAAACACCGGGAACGAATTTTGCCTCGCGCCGGACGCGCTCAAGCCAGTCGTAGGGGGCGGATCCGGCAAGCACCAGCACACCGTCCTTCGACGAAACCTGGGCGGAGGCAGGCGGGCTGAAGCGCTTTTGGAAGCGCTGCACAATGGTGGCAGGATCAAGGGCGAGAAAATCCTTCCAATGGAACTGCACTCGCGCCGGATCGATCCCGGCAGCGCGGGCAACCACCGTTGCATCGGCAAGCGAGGGATCCCGCAATCCACTAATTTCCGGCTTTGAAAACCAACCTCTATGATCAGAAGTAACCGCGACGCCGGGTTGAGCATTCAGCAGCGCGACAAACCTTCGCCAACGCAATTCATTACGCAGACCCACGATCACGGACGCAGTGAGAAATGCCGCCACGGTTATCACCACAATCCAGGCGCGAACGTTTTTCCCGCTGCCAGTCCGGTCGGCGGTGTATTGAGCAAGCAGGCAAGCTTCCAGATCGGGCCGGAGCGACTGGAAAGCGGCCCCGTCGCCCTTGAAATTGGCCAGGGCAGATCCTTTGAGGATATGAATGCTTTCGATCGTATCTTCCAACGTCGTAGCCAGTTCCCTTGGCGGATCACCTCGAATTACTGCGGCCAGACAAGCGTACGGTCCCGGTACGATCCAACCCTGCAATTCCCCGAGCCAATATTCCTCGATGCCTGATTCAGCACCGGTTGCGAACGAATCGCGGACCAAAGCCTGAATTACTTCCAGCATTCCGGCAGCCATGCCCGAGCGGTTTCGCCCCGCGAAATCCGACGTGACGCGTAGGAGCGACATACCGGTCTTACGATCAATCAGGAAAACCTGTTCGACGCGATAGATCAGGCTGTGCAACATCACAACCTCGTCAACGCTTCTCCTAGTGCGCAGCGCTTCGATGCGCCACTTCAGACCTCGCCAGGAAAAATTGCGCTCCAAGGTCCGATTGAGCGATCGCATCAGGTTGCCCAGACTTTCGGCGATAAAACGTCGCACCATCGAACCAATGATGGGATGGAGCGCTTCGACGAAGGCGTCAGGTTTCTTTTCGATCGATTCCTTGATGGAACCTTCGACGGCCGGTCGCAACGCCTGCACCAGTTCCTCGCTGCGTTCCCGGCTCAGCTTCAGCGCCTCCGGCAAAACACTGGCGAGATCCTGTGACCGGCGCTCCTTGTTGGAAAGCCGATCGCGCAGATCACGCAATTGCTCCCGCTCGCCGCTCAGGATCAGGCGGCGAAGTTCCTCGAACGCTTCTTTGGAATCACCCAGAAGTCCGCGCATAGCGGCAAGCCCGGCTATAATCCGGATAGCCGGAACTCGTTCTTCAAGCGCAGAGCGACCTCGCTCAACATTTCCGCCAACGCTTCGCGGGCAATCATTCCGCTTCGAATTTGCGCAGTTTCGTGGTCGAGTCCGGCCTTCATCTGGTTGTACTTGTCCTTGATTTCCCCGCCCAGGATCTTGTATTGTTGCAGCAGGAGTTCACGCAGCTCGCCAAGATTCTTGGCGGTTTGTTCGCTCAGATTGCTGACTTTGGTGTCCAGATTCCTCGCCGCGTCAGCCAGATCGCGCCCCAGTTTATCGGTGGCATTGCAACGCTCGCCGTGTTCGGCCGCAGCCCGGCTATTCAGCGAGTCCACTTCGCCTTTAATGAACCGTTCCAGCGCGTCCAGGCGCTTTTGCGTGTCGGTACGGATCTCATTGGCTTCACGGGCAAGATTGTCTTCGAGACGCTGAAAACGCCCATCGTATTCTCGCATCAGCGGGCCAAAAAGAATGTCCCGAATTCGGTCCACCTTAGCGGATTCATCGATCCCGCCATCCGCCCGGTAGGTATTCTCGTTCTGTATTGGGTGCTGGTATTCCTGGGCCATGGTGTAGTTATAGAATCTAGCATTTTTCATAACTTGGCGGCAAGGTTATTCGGGGAAGAAACTAGCTGGGGAACGACACTGCCAGCGGCGCCAATCTCTACCATAAATGACTGGGAGAGTTTATGTTGTAGCTCCCGCCGGAGTATGAGCAGGTTCAGACAGGCCTGAAAGATGATCGAGCCCACGGACAAATAACAGACGTGCCTGATTTGAAGCCGGGATGGAGCGAAATCAAATAAGCGGGCAAGGTGAAACTTCGCAACTGATTTGTCCCGTTTGAGACGTTCCGGAGTTCCAAAACTTGGCCTGAGCCGGAACTTTGGAACTAGCAAAGCGGGACAATCGTTCGCGAAGCTTCAAATTGGCATACTCAATTAGAGGCTGTAGCCAGTCATTTTATATGACATATATTGTCTGATGTTATGTAGCCAACGGATGAGCCGCTGATCCCGCGAAGTCCCAAATCCC
>Ga0209156_10001134_pt1 | contig 21923 bp, 18 predicted proteins | sample GraSoiAngelo_124_FD_185881 | JGI IMG/M metagenome (GOLD analysis project Ga0209156, IMG submission 185881) | Grasslands soil microbial communities from the Angelo Coastal Reserve, California, USA - 14_0927_05_20cm (SPAdes) (version 2) | ecosystem: Environmental > Terrestrial > Soil > Grasslands...
CGATTATCCGAAAGCAGCCGAGCTTTATCGAGCGTCGCTCAAGAGTTGGGAAGAAGCGACCGACAAACCGCCGGAAGATTACGAAATCGTCGCCGCTAATTATGCCGATCTGCTGCGTTCGTTAGGCAAAGCCCGGAAAGCGCAGCAACTCGAAGCACGGGCGCGCAAACGGCGGCGCGGTTAAGACGCGACGCAAGATCGACATCTGCTCTTCCGCTCACTCTTCTTCTTCGCCTGCTTGAGATTTAACGGACCAAGATTAAGAGGAAGGTTAAGATCCCTATGCCGATGAGTTTTCACGTTGCGCCAGCACGCACTCTGGGCATGGTAGTTGCCCTCGCTCGCTCACGTGGCGGAATTGGCAGACGCGTACGGCTCAGGACCGTATGGGGCAACCCGTGGAGGTTCGAGTCCTCTCGTGAGCAATTTGCTCGACGACCAGACGCTCGTCGGTTGTAACGTCAGCCGCAAATTAACGCACATGCAGTTACGTCTCTATATCCACATCGGACTTTGGTGCGCACTGTTCGCCGTGTTTCTTGCCTTTGCTATACCGATTGTCGGGCCCGCGCTCGTAGAAAATCAAATCGGTCCGGCCGAAGTGAATCGATCGATCGATGCTTATATTCTGGCTTTGACCGGGATCGAACACGGTTCGGAGAAACTTCCAGACGTCTTCAGTAGGTTGCCGAAAGCGGGACCACTCATAATTGTTGTCCGCAAGGATGACTCTCAAAGTGAGTTTCTTGGGATGATGATTGGGTACGTTTCATGGCCACGGGAAATTAAGTTGATTAAACTAGCAACGCCAACTGCCGAAAAAGAGCTGGCTGGTATCAATCCCGATTCTATTTCAGGACTGGTTTTCTGCCTGGTGGATCCCCCGGCGTGGTTAGGCAAACCAATCCGGCTAGGTTCTAGCATCTTTCTTGTCCCACTACCGAAGACTGGATGATGACGCTACTTGGACTATCCGCCGCTTACGTCACGATCTTGTTCGCTGGATTTGGCATTACGTTGCTAATGTTCGCCAAAGCGGGTCGCCTCAATCTGGTAGAATGTAGTTGCCTATCGTGGTTGCTGGGTATCGGCGTTGTTTCTTTGCTAGTTTGGCTTTGCGGCACATTTTGTTCCGGCCTGTTGCTGCAAGCGGTGGTCGCGATCGCGTGTCTAGCTCTTGGAATATCAGGATGGACGATCAAACGAAAGCTAGGTAGCAAGTTCACATTGCCGTTGCCGAGAAACTTGATCGAATGGTTACTGACCAGCCTTCTCCTAGTGGAGATTACTGTATTCTTCTATGTCTCGTTTAAGCACACCCTTGGCTGGGACGGCTTGCTCAACTGGGAAATCAAAGCCCGTTACGCGTTTCTTAATGGTGGAGTGATTCCAGGATCGTACTACTCAAACCCTGGACGGGCGTTTAGTCATCCCGAATATCCGCTGGCGATCCCGTTCACAGAGCTCTGGCTCTACCTGTGGATGGGCGAACCGCACCAATTTTGGGTCAAGACAATTTTCCCTCTATTCTACGCCGCCGGCGCGCTCCTCCTTGCTCTGTTCGTCACGAGGCTATCGACGAAACGCTGGCCAGGCTTGATTGTGGCGACGCTGCTCGCGTTCGTTCCTTTCCTTAGTGCGAGTCCGGGCGGAATCACTGTAGGTTACGTTGATTTTCCGATAAGCGTGTTCTATCTGGCGGCTTTGGGTTATCTTCTTTGTTGGTATAGGGAAGATACCGTTTCTAATATTTCCATGTTTGCAGGTTGCTTAGCGTTACTGCCATGGATCAAATCGGAAGGCTTAATTCTGTGGGTTCTGCTTGTCTTCTTCGGCTTATGTTTGAGCTTGCCCAAGCACCGGACGAGACAGGTTATATTGGCACTTCTCCCAGGACTGTTCATTGGTGTGGGTTGGCGCCTCTATCTACGACTCATGCATACCTTTCCGCATTCTGACTTCGCACATCCTAGCTTCAGTTTGTTGCACCAGAACTTCGGAAGACTTGCTGATATAGGGCGAGTGTTCTCCGAGGATGTAAGTACACCTGTTTATTGGAGTATTTTTTGGCTACTCGCCGCGGTGGCTATAGGCTATGCGCTGGCGGCTCGCAAATTAGAGAAGGTAATTCTGGCAATGGCGGTACTGCTTCCGATCGTTCTCTATCCACTAGCGTACGTTTTTAGCACATGGCCAAGTTACACCGCTCATATGACTTCTTCGCTCCCGCGCCTCCTCCTGCACGTGGTTCCGGCTGGATGGCTTGCGATTGGACTGGCTTTAACGCAGCCGAAAGGCCAGGTTCGATAGCTCTGAATGTTTTCGAGACCAGTCCTGATGCGCGTAGCCCGGAAGCAGTTCGCGCGATGTTTGGTAGCATTGCACGGCGCTACGACCTGGCGAACCACCTTCTGAGTTGCGGATGTGATTTCCTCTGGCGCCGACGAGCGGCGGAAATCGTGGCCTGCTGGAATCCGCACACGATACTTGATCTTGCTACCGGAACGGGAGATTTGGCGCTGGCGCTGGCGAAAGCGTTGCCGAATGCAGAAATCATTGGCTCGGATTTCTCCGAGGAAATGCTGGCGGTTGCGCAAGCGAAAGGTGTTCGTCGAGTTGTTACCGCAGATGCTCTCTCGCTTCCATTTGCCGACCGGACATTCGATTGTCTGACCATTGCTTTTGGTTTGCGCAATATCAAAGATTGGAACGCCGCCTTGCGAGAAATGGTGCGCGTGCTGGGGACTAACGGCAATTTGCTGGTCATGGAATTCTCGCTCCCGTCGGTGTCGATCTTGCGAGCGATTTATCGGTTTTATCTTCATCGTTTGCTTCCGATTTTCGGATCTTTTCTCACCCGAAAGAAGGCCGCTTACGATTATTTGGGCGATTCGATCGAGCAATTCCCCGGCGGCGAAGAATTGGTGCGTTTAATCGAGGCAAATGGATTTCGGGATGCCACCGCCGAAGCTCTCAGTGGCGGTATTGTCACGATTTACACCGCGAAGAAGCGGAGTTAACGCGATGCCGATCCTGTCGGCGATGGCGACGGTGACGGCGATTCCTGACCAACGAGTGGCAGTTTCAACACATTCAAATCGGGATTGTTGAGCGCAAATGTTCCTTCGCGCTCGTCCACTTTTGCAAACGACATCCCGTCAGGCGTCGGGGCGCCAATGGTAAGTGTGTGTGTCGTCTTATCGTCGGGCGATGTCGTGAAAGTCACGACAAGCCGCGGTTTATCGAAGGCATGCGCTGGAGTTGTCGATCCAATCCAGCGCACGGCGTGCAAGGTTGCCAAACTGTTAAGAAGCGATTGCAGGTTGGTTTGATTGATCGGGCCGCTCCCTTTGGCCCAATTCCAGTGATTGTTCTCGGCTCGCACCAACGCGGACTCTTTGTCCGTCGTCACGGTGACGCGATGGATCTGTTCCGGCTTGAAATTGAAGATCGATAATTCCTGCCATTGCAACGGGTCCGTCAAAATCTGGTCGAGCAAATTACGATGCACCGCGACAACGAACGGCTCATCGCCGACCCGTGCGTAGACGTTCTCACCTTCCACTTTTCCAAACGCCACCGATGCGAATGGTTGTTCGCCGGCTTTGGTTTCAGCTGTGTTCTCGGAAGCGAACGAACTGAAGGTGACAGTCAATTGCGGCTTATCCAGGCCATACTTCGGCAAGTTCGAAGCGACATCTTCGACAAATTTTGTGACCTGCTCGTTTTGCAGTCGATCAATAAGCCGGCGGACCTCACCCGAATTTGCGGGCGCGTTATTGCGGCCGGCGATGGTCCAGCTCTCGTCTTTGCGCGCGAAAACCGTTTTGCCTTTGCCGGGAGCGTCGATGGTTAACCGGTCGAGAATTTTTGTGTCGATCCGAACAAGATGGCGATCGCGTAGATCGTTGGGCCTGCTGTTTAGGATTTCCTCGATTTTTTTCGGCAACGTATAAACGAAACCTCGCGGCGAGAATCGCACGTAAACCTGGTCCTTCTCTTTTTCTCCCGCAGTCGCCGGACCACCGATCTGAAGTATCTGGCCCTGCTCGCCACGGGACGAGTCCGTCCGACCGGCGGATTTGTCATCCTGCGCGAACAACGTGAGCGAACCATGCGGCTCGGCCAATCCGTACGGATGCAGATCGCCGCGATCGTCAGCCACGAATTGTTGAATACGCGCAGTTGTGACTTGCGCGATCAAGTCGCTGACCTTCTGATCGTCAGCCCGCGTGTGCAACGGTTTCAGAATGTCCCAATGATCGCCCTTTTTCTGAAGTTCCATTTCGCCCGCCGAAGTTTTGAGCACGACCCGAACAACCTGCGCCATGATCAAGTCAGTCAGTTTTCGATCGCGGAAATCCTCCGGTTTTTTGTCGATCGCCTTCTTGACCGATTGGTTCGCGAGAAAGGTTTCTTTGGAATTCCCAAACCGGACATACATCTTGCCTTCCAAGGCCGCATCCTTCCCGAAGAAAATCTCCGGTGGCGTATCCGGGCCAATTAGCTTCAAACGTAGCTTTGGGTTTGCGAGGCCGTAATCGGCGAGCTTGTTTTTATCCGCTTCCATCTCTTTTGCCGAGATCGCGGCGTCCTTCTGCCAGTTCTCGAGATCGAGCAACAAACTCTTCACTACCGAACCGTCGGCCTGATCCTTAATTGGAATTTCCAGACGCCATTTATCGTCGCGCCGGCGGATGTCGATCTGATCGTCGCCATTTTGGATGACGATGCCGTTCACTTTGTCGCGGCTAAAATTAACAACGTTCTGGGCCTGGCGCGTGGCTTCTTCCGTGCCGGGCCGGTTTCGCTCGACGAAAAAGAGATAAGCAAAAACTCCTGCCGCGATGACGAACAAGACCAATGTCGTTTTCCACTTCATGAGATTTCAGCGACTTCCTTAAGCGCGCCGTTTCCACCAAACGGCGGTGCCGAGGACGACAAAGATGAGCGGCATGAATATAAGGATCGTCCAGCGCAAGCTCCGCAAAGCGCTTTCGTTCAGGCTAAAGGTGAGCGTCTTCGGAATTTTGGGCGCGATTCCAATGAGTTGCTCGCGGCTCAAGAGCCAGTTTGTGCTCGAAGAAATGAAATCGAGCGCTTGTTGGTCCTGGGTCAACGCGTTGTTTTGAATGAAGGTAGCGTTGCTCACCACTACCATTCGCGATGAATTCATCTGGACCCGCTCATCTGCGCTGCCACCTTTTTCGATCGAAACGCCGATAGTCAACGGCGCCGTGCCCGCCTTTTTGGCGTCCGCTTGTAGTTTCGCCTGGTCGTTGGTGTTGTAATCCGTCTCGGCGAAATAACCTTTCTCGGCTTCAATCAGTGGCTGGAGTTGGATGTTCGCTGCGCGAACTCGTTGCGACTCGATTGTGATTGATGATGTGCCGCCGAAGAATATAGCGCGCACCTCTGCGAGACGTTTTGTGACTGGACTGTTCCCGAGAAAGCGCGCCTGCACGTCGCGGATCAAGGCCAGTTCTTCGATCCCGGTGCGGACAAAGGCCATCAACCGGTCGTCGTTAACTTTCACGCCCAATTCGTGAAGGAACGCGTTCAGCTTCGGTGTCTTCGCTGATGGATCGATCAGTAAGAGGATCCGTCCCTGTTTGTTCCAAAAATCGTGGAGCAATTTTATTTCGCGATCGGAGAGATCGTATTGCGGGCCGACGATCATGACCGTTTTTATCGCGGCTGGAATTTGTGGTTCATTGAAAAGATTCAGTTCCTGAAACTTAATGTTTTCGTTCTCGATGAACATCTTCAGCACCGAAATCGGACTGGCCTCTTGCTGCTGTTGTTGGCCAAGCATTCCAAGCGGTGACGGTTCTGTGATTGAGGGCTCTTTGTGGCCAGTCACATATGCAATCGTGTTCTTTTTTCCTTCGACCAAATCCATCATCGCACTCGTGATCGCCTGTTCGCCTTTAAACGCGGTCACGCGCGGACCTTCGCCAAACGCCATCCCGCTCTGATCGATCTCGGCCATTTCCGACGCCTTCACCGTTTTGTTCCGGCCCTCGTAATCGATCACGATCAAGCTCTCGTCGCTGACCACTTTATATTTGTCGAACAGCTCCTTGGCCCGGGAGAGGCTTCGCTGCGGATCGATGTTTTCGATGTCGATCTTGCCCTTGGCCGCGTATTGATATTCCGTCAGCAGACTCGAAACGTCGCCGCTGATCGGTGTGCTCGGCGAAAAGAAAACTGTGATCCGCACTTTTGCTTTGATCGAATTCAGAAAGCGCTTGGTCTTGTCCGAGAGCGCGTATTTCTGATCGCGCGAGACGTCCCAGCGTTTGTAATGCCGGAACCCGATCCAGTTTACCGCGGTGACCAGAAAGAAAATGAGAATGAGCTGGACCAAAACGTTCAGTCCAATTTGGAGGCGATGAATTTTCTTGGGTTTCGCTTTGTTCGCTGGGTCGGCCATCGTCACAACCTCCATTTTCGCGATTGAAACGCTTGATAGGTCAGCGCCAGCATCAGCGCGGTCATGCTCAAATAGAGAACGACTGGTCGCGTATCGATGATGCCGCGTGAATACGTGGCCATATGTTCGATCGCGGAAACGTAACCGAGCCAATCGCGCATTCCGCCACTCACGTCGAGTAGGATGTATTGAATCAAACCGAGAAAGAACAGAAGCGTGATCGCACAAAAAGAAATAATCGCGGCAACGATCTGGTTCTTCGTCAAGACTGAGGCAAGGCAACCGACCGACAAGTAAAACATTCCAAGCAGCAAGACCATCAGGTAGGAGCCACCGTATGCTCCCGCCGAATTCGCCGCCGGTTGCTGCGTGATCTTTTGAAAAATCGCGAAGTAGAGGAGCGTTGGAAGCCAGAGCGCGATGTAAAACACGAGTGCGCCGACAAACTTTGCCAGCACAACTTGCAAATCCCGCACCGGCGCGGTCATGAGCGGCTCGATCGTGCCGAGCTTAAACTCCTCGGCGAAAAGACGCATCGTGATCAACGGAAAAATCAAAATGAACGGCAGCCAGAAGAAAACATTATTGAAAAACGCTTCTTGAACCGAGTAGCTCGCCGGGCGCTGATTCATGAACGAAATCTGAAAGTAGTAATTCACGCCGGTGACGAGCAGGAAAAACACGACAACGATGTAACCGATCGGCGAATGAAAATAGCCGCGGACCTCGCGAGCGAGCAGGGTGTAAAATTTTCTCATCGCTTAGGTCGGCATCTCCGTTTGATTCGAGTGCGTGATTTCGACGAACACATCTTCGAGGGTTGCGCGTCGCTGCGAGAGTTCGCGTAGCGTCCACTTTCGCGCGGCCGCGAGCCGGAAGATCTCCTCGCGCACGTCCAGACCGGATTCGACCCGCAACGAAAATATTTTCCAATCATCATCCTGATCGGTCGTCACTTCGCGGACCCCGGAAATTTTCTTTAACTCTTCCGCGCCATCGTCTTTGCCGGTTTTCGCCTCAACCACGACGCCGCCGGCCTGGCGAATCTGGCCCAGAAGATTGTCCGGCGTATCGCACGCTTCGATCCGGCCCTTATGAATGATGATGACGCGGCTGCAGGTCATCTCCACTTCCGGCAAAATGTGGGTGGAAAGTAGAATTGTGTGTTGCCTGCCGAGATTTTTAATCAGCTCGCGTACTTGCCGGATTTGGTTCGGATCAAGGCCAATGGTCGGCTCGTCGAGAATAAGGAGCTCGGGCTCATTTACGAGTGCATCGGCCAGACCGACCCGCTGACGATAACCTTTGGAAAGTGCTCCGATTAACTTTCTTTCCACTTCGCGCAAGCCGCACAATTCCTTTACGTCGCCGACGCGCTCGGCCACGCGGCGATGCGGCACCCCTTTGAGCGCGGCACGGTAATCAAGGTATTCCGTTACCCGCATATCATTATAGAGGGGAACATTTTCCGGCATGTAACCGAGGCGCGACCGCGCCTGGAGTGATTGCTCGAACACATCGAAGCCCGCAATGGAGGCGCGGCCGGATGTGGCCGGCATGAATCCCGCCAGAATCCGCATGGTGGTCGTCTTGCCCGCGCCGTTCGGACCCAGGAAACCCATGATCTCGCCCTGGCCGACCTCGAAATTCAAATCCCGGATCGCGGTCTGACCGGCGTAACGCTTGGTTAAGTTTTCGACTTTGATCATTCTGAAATTATTTGATGAGACAACTGAGCCGTTAATGCGTTGCGAGAAATTTTTCGTCTGTCAATGGGCGGCTAGCGTGACGGTCTCGAGCCGCTTTCCGGCGCCACCCGCGCGGACAACGCCCACTGTGAAATCGACACTGGTACCGCTACTGGCGCGGCCGAGCAGGTTCTCAATATCCTTCACTGAATTCACGTCGTGCTTGCCGACGCGGTAAATCACCAGGCCGCGCTCGATCCCTGCTTGATCGGCCGGACTATTTGGTTCGATCCCGCTGATCAGCACACCGTGCCCTGGCTCGTAACCAAGCGCGTCCGTTAGTTCCTCGTTCAAATCCTGCAATTGCATCCCAAACATCCGCTCGGCGCTGGACGTCGATGTTTCGTTGGCTGCCGGCTGATTTTTCCCTCCGGGATGTTTCTCAGCGAACGCTTTGAAATTCTTCACGCTGTCGCGCACGACGTCGGCCGGGATGGCGAATCCAAGTCCTTGGGTCGGGACGCCTTGCGGGGTGAAAGCCATTTTCGCGGAACTAATTCCAACGAGCCGCCCTGAGATATCGATCACCGGCCCGCCACTGTTTCCAGGGTTAATCGCCGCGTCTGTTTGCACCAGGTTTTTGTAGTCCATGTTTTCGATACTGATGTCGCGCTTGGTCGCGCTCAACACGCCTCGACTGATCGAGCTGCCGTAGCCCACTGCGTTCCCGACGACGAGAACAGTTTCGCCTAACAAATTCGGCGAAATGTTATCGAGATTGATAAACGGAAACGAATCTTTCGAATCAATCTTGATGAACGCGAGGTCCGTCTTGTCATCGCCGGTGACGTAGTGCGCGTTGTAAGTTTTGCCGTTGTTGGTTGTTACTTGAATTTTCAAGTCCGCCGCGCGCGCGACCACGTGCTGATTGGTCACGATATACCCGGCTGGGTCGACAATGAATCCGGAACCGAGACTTTGCAGCGTTTGCCGGATCTCACGCGGACGTCCCTGGTAATAACCAAAAAATTGCGCATAAAAATCTTCGATCGGATCGCGAACGCTCCGCCGGATCACGCGCTCGGTGTTAATATTGACGACAGCCGGCAAGACCTTCGCAACTGCCAGCACAGCCGGCTCAGCCGCCGGATCGGCTTGGGCCGGGCAAGATGTCGATCTTACCAGCGTCAGTGCGGCGGCGACAATCGGCGCGGCCCAAATTTTTCCATGAACTCCCATTTGTGCGGTGCAAGTAACGAAGCTGCCTCCGCACTGTCAACTTGATGGAAAGTGTAGCCGAAGGGCCCAGAGCACTTGCCGCTCGGCGCAATCGTCCGAGATTAAATGTGCCATGCGCACGTCCATTGCCGCTCGAGCTAATCTGGAACTGATCGACCAGAATTATCAGCGCTGGCAGGAGGATCCCGCGTCGGTTGATTCAAGCTGGGCGGCATTTTTTGAGGGATTCGAGCTGGGCAATTTGCCGCAGCGAAATGGCGCTGCCGCTACCACGGCGCAGCGTCCAGGTCTGCGCGAAAGTCCGCTTCAGACGCGGATCGACGGCCTGGTTTATGCCTATCGAACGTTAGGCCACACTATCGCGCGGGTGAATCCGTTGGCGGAAAAACGCCCGGAAAATCCGCAGCTCACATTGCGCGAACTCGGTTTTAGCGAAAAGGACCTCGATCTTCGCGTCTCCTCAAAATTCTTCCACGATAATGAGGAGATGGCCTTGCGCGAGATGATCGCGCGTCTGCAAAAAATCTATGCGAACTCGATCGGCGCCGAGTTCATGCACATTCAGAACACGCGGATTCGCAATTGGGTGCTGCACCGGCTCGAGTCGCGCGCCGACAAGCATTCGACTGCGCGCCAGGTGAAAATTGCTCTCTTGCGCGGGTTGATGGAAGCCGAGTCGTTCGAAGTTTTTCTGCACTCGCGTTACGTCGGGCAGAAGCGCTTTTCACTCCAAGGTGCGGAATCGCTCATGGTGATTCTCGATAGCATTCTGCACAAGTGCCCGACCGTGGGGGTCGAGGAAATTTGCATGGGCATGGCGCATCGCGGCCGGTTAAACGTGCTCGCGAATTTTTTGAAGAAATCACTCCGCGTCATCTTCACCGAGTTCAGTGAGAATTACGTTCCCGAGCTGGTCTCGGGCGATGGTGACGTGAAATATCATCTGGGTTACCGCACCGTCCGAAAACTTTCCTCCGGCGCTCAAATCGAAATTCGTCTCTCGGCCAATCCGAGCCATCTCGAAGCAGTCGGTCCGGTAGTCGAAGGAACGGCGCGGGCGCGTCAACGCATCCGCGGTGACACGGAGCATCGGCGCAAAGTTTTGCCGCTCTTGCTTCATGGCGACGCGGCCTTCGCAGGACAGGGGATCGTCGCCGAAACGCTGAACCTGTCTCAACTACACGGTTACGGGACCGGCGGCACGGTGCATCTGGTCGTGAATAATCAGATCGGTTTCACCACCATTCCCGAAGATGCGCGCTCGTCGATGTACGCCACCGATATCGCTAAGATGATTGAAGTACCGATTTTTCATGTGAACGGCGACGATCCGCTCGCCTGCATGCAGGTTAGCCAACTCGCGCTCGATTTTCGTCAGGAATTTGGCCGGGACATCGTGATCGACATGTATTGTTACCGCCGTTACGGGCACAACGAGGGTGACGAGCCGGCGTTCACGCAACCCGATCTTTACGCGAAGATCGACAAGCACCCGTCGGTTGCGGAGTTGTACAAGCGCGAGTTGCTCGAATCCAGCGCAATGACGGACGACGATGCGGCCTCGCTCAAGACGGAATTCGATCTCCGTCTCGAAATGGCGCTCGACAATGTCAAAGCGATCGAAAAGGAGAAGACAGGCGAGGAGGCGAAGTTCAAGGGATCAACCGCTGTTTTCCAGCCGGAGTACACCAGCTCGCCGGTTTCCACCGGGATCGACCAAAAGATTCTCAAGACGATTGTCGATGCACTCACGCGCGTGCCGGATGACTTCAACGTTCAGCCGAAGATCAAACGCATCGTCCTCGAGCATCGCCGGAAAGTTTTCGAAAATGGCGGGCCCTATGAATGGCATTACGCCGAACTGCTCGCTTTCGGTTCTCTTCTTCTCGAAGGAACGCCTGTGCGATTATCCGGTCAGGACAGCGCGCGGGGAACTTTTAGCACGCGGCACGCGATTCTTTACGACGCAAAAAGCGGTGCGCCGTATGTGCCGCTGATGCATTTGGGCGAAAAGCAGGCGCGCATTTGCATCTATAACAGCTTGCTCTCGGAAGCCGCCGTCCTCGGGTTCGATTACGGTTATTCGCTCGATTATCCGGGCATGCTTTGTCTGTGGGAAGCGCAGTTCGGAGATTTCTCGAATGGCGCGCAAACCATCGTCGACCAATTCATCGTTTCGGCTGAATCGAAATGGCAGCGGCCGAGCGGGGTCGTATTGCTGCTGCCGCACGGTTACGAAGGACAGGGCCCCGAACATTCCAGCGGCCGCCTCGAACGCTTTCTTCAACTTTGTGCCGAGGACAATATTCAGGTCTGCAATCTGACTACTTCGGCGCAGTACTTTCACCTGCTCCGCCGGCAAATGAAACGCGATTTCATCAAACCGCTCGTGATCATGACGCCAAAGAGTTTGTTGCGCGCCGAATTTGCGTCGTCGCCCGCGAAAGAATTTACCAGTGGAAAGTTCGAGGAAATTCTCGGTTCTCCCGAAGTTGGACCGGCCAACAAAATGAAACGCGTGATTCTTTGTTCCGGCAAAATTTACTACGACCTTATCAATTACCGCGCGGAAAAGAAGATCGACAACGCCGCCATCATTCGAATGGAACAGCTTTATCCGTTGCACGAAACGAAATTGAAATCGATGATGAAAGCTTTTCCGAAAACGATAGGAATCGTCTGGTGCCAGGAAGAACCGGAGAATATGGGCGGATGGAGTTTCATCGAGCCGCGTTTGCGTAAACTTTTCGAACGCGAAATCGCTTATGCCGGTCGCGATGCCAGCGCGAGCCCCGCCGTCGGCTCGCTTGTGCGACACAAGCGAGAACAAGCCTGCGTCGTTGCCGACGCCTTCAAGGTTTGACGTCGTAGCTGCTGCTGTCCTCACCGGCAGTTGAAAATCTTCTGTTCGACCAGCAACTCGCTTTGCGCTTAGTTAGGCGCGGTGAGCGTCGAAGTAAAAATTCCAGCCGTTGGCGAATCGATCACGAGCGGAATCGTTTCCGTCTGGCACAAGAAATCTGGCGATTTCGTCAATGCCGGTGACGCGCTCTTTACCCTTGAGACTGACAAGGTTTCGACTGAGATCGCGGCCGAAATATCCGGCGTGCTCGACACGATTGTTCCTGAAGGTCAGGAGGTAAAAATCGGCGAAGTCGTCGCCACGATCGACGATTCAAAAAAAGCACCCGCAGCCAAGCCCGCAGAGGAGAAAGCCGCTGCAAAATCCGAGACGAAAACGGCCGCGCCTCCCAAAGAAAAATCTGCCGATGCGAAAACTGCCAGTCCGGCTCGGACTCTATCGCCGGCTGTTCGTCGTATTGTCGACGAAGAACATCTCAACCCAGAGAAAATTTCAGGGACCGGTCCGGGCGGACGCCTGACAAAAGCGGACGCGCTCACGGCCGCGCAAAATCGCGGTGCGAGTGAGAAAAAGATCGACATCGAGCCCGCCACGGCGGGTCCGTCCGTTGGCGGACAATTAGCCGACGGACGGTTTGTCCGAAAAAAAATGTCGCCGTTGCGACGGAAAATCGCGGCGCAGTTGGTGATGGCGCAGCACACGGCCGCGATTCTGACCACATTCAACGAATGCGACATGAGCGCGGTTCAAGAATTGCGGGCAAAGTCTCAAGAAGCGTTCACGAAAAAACACGGCGTGAAGCTGGGATTCATGTCGTTCTTCATCAAAGCGTCCGTCGAAGCGCTCAAGGCCGTGCCCGTGGTCAACGGCCGGATCGAAGACGAGGATTTCATCCAAAACAATTTCTACGATATCGGCGTTGCTGTTGGAACCGAGCGCGGATTGGTCGTGCCGATTGTGCGCGATGCCGACAAAAAATCATTCGCCGATCTCGAACGCGACATTGCGAACTACGCGACCAAAGCGCGCGAAGGGAAATTGAAAATCGAAGATTTGACCGGCGGCACGTTTACGATCTCAAACGGTGGCGTTTACGGCTCGCTCTTGAGCACGCCCATTTTGAATCCGCCCCAAAGCGGAATTCTCGGTATGCACAAAATTATGCCGCGCCCGACCGCGGTCGACGGGAAGGTGGAAGTGCGCCCGATGATGTATCTCGCGCTCAGTTACGATCATCGCGCGATTGATGGCAAGGAAGCCGTGTCGTTTCTGATTAAAGTGAAAGAATGCATCGAGGACCCAAAGAAGCTTTCACTGGATTTCTAGCTTTGTCATGTCGAGCGAAGTCGAGACATCTCCAGATATTTCCGAGCGAGGACAGGACAGAAATAGTGAGAGATTCCTCCACTTCGGTCGGAATGACAGAAAGAGATAGTTAAATGGAAAAATTTGATCTCGTAATCATTGGTTCGGGACCGGGCGGCTATGTCGCCGCGATCCGGGCGGGACAGCTCGGTCTCAAAACCGCCATGGTCGAGAAGGACAAGGATCTCGGCGGCACTTGTTTGAACGTGGGCTGCATTCCAAGTAAAGCCCTCCTGACTTCGAGCGATCATTTCATTTTCGCGAAAAAAGAAGCGGAGAAGCACGGCATCGTCGTCGGCAGCGTCGATGTCGATCTTAATAAGATGCAGCAGCGCAAGGAGAAGGTCGTGAAAACGCTGACGGGCGGCGTGCGCGCACTGATGAAGACCAACAAGGTGACGACCTTCGAAGGCTTCGGCACAATAACCGCGCCCGGAAAAGTTTCGGTCAAATCCTCGGACGGAAAAACGCAGGAGATCGAAACTAAAAACATCATCATCGCGACTGGCAGCGCGCCGATCGAATTGCCGTTTGCGAAATTTGACGGCAAAACAATCGTCAGCAGCACCGAAGCGCTTACTTTCACAGAACCGCCGCGCGAATTCCTCGTTATCGGCGCGGGCGCGATCGGTCTCGAGCTCGGATCGGTTTGGGCCCGGCTTGGTTCCAAAGTGACCATTCTCGAATTCTTGCCCCGGATCGCGGTCGGCTTTGATCTCGAGTTGTCGAACCTGCTTCAACGATCGCTAACCGGACAAGGCATTACCTTCCATCTCGAAACCAAGGTCAGCGCGATCAAGATCGACAATGGCCGTGTTACTGCGACCGCCACCAGAGGAAACGAAGAGTTAAAATTTGAGGCCGCCAAAGTTCTTGTCTCCGTAGGACGGAAACCGTTCAGCGAAGGTCTCGGCGCGGAGAAAGTCGGAGTTGAGTTCGACGAAAAGAAGCGGATCAAAGTCGACCAGCATTTTAAGACGAATGTCGACGGCATCTACGCGATCGGTGACGTAATCGCGGGCCAGATGTTGGCGCACAAAGCCGAAGACGAAGGAATTGCGTGTGTGGAAAGGATCGCCGGCAAAGATGGCCATATTAATTATGATGCGATCGCCGGAATCATTTACACGAATCCGGAACTGGCCGGTGTCGGTTTGACGGAAGACCAGGCAAAAGAGAAGGGGATCGATTATCGGGTCGGGAGATTTCCATTCCGCGCTAACGCTCGCGCAATTGCGAATGATGATCTCGATGGAATCGTCAAATTTGTGGCCGACGCGAGAGCCGACCGGATTCTTGGCGCCCACATTTTGCAGCACGCGGCGTCAGAACTAATCGCCGAAGCGGTTTCAGTAATTGAATTTGGCGGCAGTTCTGAAGATCTCGCGCGCACCTGTCATTCACATCCGACTTTGAGCGAGGCGGTGAAAGAAGCGGCGATGAATGTGGAAAAGCGGGCGCTTCATATTCTCAATCGCTGATGTTGTAGCCGAGGACGCTGTCCTCGGCTCCGAACTCATTCTCGTGCGAGTTGCGCTTCCCGCCGTTGAATCACCAACAGCGCCACCAGGCCGGATATCGCGCAAACGATCCCGCCTAACGCCAGCGCGAAGGGAGTGCTGAACCAATGCGCAACGGCGCCGGCTTCAAGACTGCCAAGGGGGATCATCGCGCCGAAAATGAGCGACCACACGCCCATGACGCGGCCGCGCATATCGTCGGGCACGATGGTTTGCAGCACCGTGTTCGTCGTCGAGAAAAATAGGAGCATTCCGAACCCACCGACGAAGAGAAATGCGAGCGCGACGTAGAAATTTCGCGTGAACGAAAACGCGAGTAGCGCCGCCGAAAATAACCAGACACCGCCGAGCGCGAGCTTTCGTGGCGTAAAGAGATGTCCATAGGTTGCTACGACAAGCGCGCCAACCAGGGCGCCGACCCCACTGGCTGACATCAAGACACCGTAACCGTCCGCGCCGCGTCCGAGTACGTCACGCGCGAACGCCGGCATGATTACCATATAAGACCAACCGAAAATGCCGACCGCCAGAAACAATAGCAGAATCATGCGCACGCGAGGATGTTGGAACGAATAGACGATTCCGTTCCAGGCATGTTCCGTCGGCGAAATGACGTCGATGTTCCGTTCGAAAACCGGCAGTCGCATCATTAGCAATCCAACGATGACTGCGACGAAACTGAGACCGTTGAACAAAAAGCATGCCGAAACCCCAACTGCGCCGATCATTAGCCCGGCGAGCGACGGACCGATCACCCGTGCGCCGTTGACGATCGAGCTGTTGAGCGAAATTGCGTTGAGCAAATCTTCGCGACTCGTCATCTCAACGGTGAACGCCTGTCGCGCTGGCATATCAAACCCCATCGCGATGCCATTGAGCGCCGCCACGACGACGATAAATGTGGCGTTGGCGAACCCCGCCCAAACTCCAATCGCGAGCAAAAACGCGCAGATCATTTGCGCGGTCTGGGTCGCGATCAGGATCGACCGTTTCGGATAAAGATCGGCGAGTGATCCGCCCCAGACTGAGAACAACATCATCGGTGCCGAACCGATGGCCGCGACCGCGCCGAGAAGAAATTTTGAATTGGTGATCTCGTAAACGAACCAGCTCATGGCTGTTTGCTGCATCCAGGTGCCGATGAGCGAAACAAGCTGTCCCCAAAAGAAGAGACGGTAATTGCGATGGCGTAACGCCCGGAAAGTGTGTCGCCAACTGGTGCCGCCGACTGGCATCCGGCGCGGCCGGCCGCTGATATCCTCGGGAATCTGCGCCGTTTCGGTATTGGGCATAACGATATTGTAGCTGCGGACGCTGTCCGCGGCGACGGGCACAACGTCCCCGCCTATAGCCAGACGTCGGTCACGTCGCCCTTTTTTGTTTGGCGAGGCCGATCGGCCACTAAAAGCTGTGCTAAATTCGTGGCGTGCAAAGCACCGCCGCGATCCTTCTACGCAAACGTAAGTTTAGCGACACCAGTCTGATTGTCTCCTGGTGCACCGAGTCGTTAGGCTGCGTTCAAACGGTCGCCAAAGGCGCGCGTCGCGCCAAAACTCCGTTCGCAGGCAAGCTCGATCTTTTTTTCGAAGCGGAGATCTCGATCGTCCCCAGCCGCAAATCGACCCTGCACACGCTGACCGAAGTCGTCCTCAAGAATCCGTTCGCCGGCATCCGCGAAAATTATTTCCGCACTCAGGCCGCCGCTTACTTTGTCGAGCTGATTGAGATTTGTACAGAGCGTGATCATCACGAGCCGGAATTGTTTGCGTTGTTGCGTCGCGCGTTTGGTTATCTCGACGCCAACGATCCGAACTTGCGCGCGATCTCGCATTTTGAAACTGAGCTTGCTCGCATCGCCGGTGTCCACGACGCCAAGAAACTCAAAGCCGACCCGGCCTTCGCGCTGGGGAATTTGTTTGGGAGATTGCCGCTCTCGCGCACGCCGCTCTTGAAAACGCTCGCATCCGAGGCGAAAGGCAAGGCAAAAGAGACCGCATGAGATTACGAATTATCGCTCCTGTCGCTGCCATCACCGTTTTGAGTTCGGTCGCGCTGGCGAACGAGACCTACACGTTCGATCAATCGCATTCGACGATCGGGTTCTCAGTCCATCAGTTTCTCGGGACGACCCACGGAAAGTTCACCAAATTCGATGGCAAGATCGACATCGACCGTGAGCATCCGGAAAATTCCTCAGTCACCGCCCGAATCGTTGTTCGCAGTATCGATACCGGAATCGTGAAACGCGATAATCATTTGCGCAGCCCGGAGTTTTTCGCCGTCGAGAAATATCCCGACATCATGTTCAAAAGCCGAAGCGTTAAACAAACTGGTCCGCAGGCCGGCGATATTGTCGGCGATCTGACCATGCATGGCGTAACCAAACCGATCACATTGCATGTGAAATTGTTGACGCCGCCGGATTCGAAGCAGACCCGGTGGTCGGTAACGACAGACCTGCTGAAGCGGCGCGACTTCAATTTGATGTTCGCGCAGGCGGCGGAAAGCATGTCGGGAATTAGCCAAACAGTCGCCGTTAACATCGAGATCGAAGCAGTCCGGGCACAGTGACATGACCCTTTTCGTTCTTACCTGGTTCGGAGTTGGTTGTTGGTGCGCTTGTTTTTGGTGGATGCATCGCATCTCGTCGCGCCAGGACGCGATGTTAAAAGAGCTGCACGAAATGACTCAGCGCATCGAACAGCTCTCACAGGCCGAACATGATTTGATCAAAGAAGTTCACCCTCGTGTTCACGAGATCAAAGAAAACGTCGAGACTGTTAAGGAAGCAGTGTCGCCGGAGAAAAGCTGATCCGATTGCTTCATGGAAATCACGCCGCTCGGAGATTCCGCGGTGCTGATTCGTGTCGCTGAGAATTTCGACCAAGCCCCGATCGACGTTCTCAATAACGTGCTCGCGACGAAGAGCGCGCTCGAAGCCGCGCAAATTCCCGGCGTGATTGAGCTCGCGCCCGCTTACACGACGGTAGCGCTTTTTTGTGATCCGGTCCGCGCGATCGACGCAGGCGCGCCGATCGAAGATGTTTTTGGATGGCTTGAGCAACGGATTCAGCAAGCCCTGAAATCTGTAGCCGCCCCGAAAGCTTTCGGAGCTGACCGCGGGCGGGCCGGGGACAACGTCCCTGCCTACAATTCAATTGAGGTTCCCGTTTGTTATGACCAGGAGTTTGCGTTCGACCTCGATGAGGTCGTACGGACCGCGGGCGTTCATTTGAAAGAAGTTGTCGATCTTCATTGCGGAGCCGATTACCGCGTTCATTGCGTCGGATTCACGCCCGGTTTTCCCTTTCTCGGGGGTTTGCCGCGCCAGCTCGCGACGCCGCGGCGCGATGTTCCGCGCAAAGAGATTCCGGCCGGCTCGGTCGCGATCGGTGGAAGGCAAACCGGAATTTATCCGATCAAATCGCCCGGTGGCTGGAACGTGATTGGCCGGACGCCGCTGCAATTGTTCGATCCGCAAAAAGATCCACCTGTGCTTTTGCGTGCTGGAGACCGCGTCCGCTTCCGCTCCATCACGCGTGAAGAATTCGAAAGAGCGACGAAGTGAATGCGACGGCTGTTCGTGCTGGCTTTTTGACGAGTGTTCAAGATTTGGGACGCGCCGGCTTTAGGGAGTTTGGTGTTTCGCTCGGCGGCGCGCTCGATCCACACGCATTGCGGGTCGCGAATTTACTCGCAGGCAACGACGAATCAGCTGCCGGTCTGGAAATTACTTTCGGCGGTCTTCGGCTACGGTTCGCCAACGACCGAATTGTCGTTTGGAGTGGCGGCAACTTCGACGTCCGTATTGGCTCGACACCGTTGCCGGCGGGTCATCCGGCTTTGGTCCGCGCAGGCGAAGAATTTTCGATCGACTCACCGGCGGGCGGATGCCGCGCCTGGCTCGCGATTTCCGGCGGAATCGATGTGCCAGTGGTGCTCGGTAGTCGATCCGGGGATTTGAGAGCCGGATTCGGCGGCGTAAAAGGGCGGCTCGTGCGTGATGGCGAGGAATTTCCGCTCGGCGAAAATATGCCTCGCGCAAAAGTTTTGATCGAAAAATTGCGCACCGAAAAAATCGCGCGCTGGAAACCGCCGCACGATTGGTCGAGTCCGGCTCGGCGATCGCCGGTCTTGCGTTACCTTCGCGGCGCGGATTCCGGTCGCTTTGTTGAATCAGCTCTTCAACACTTCAGCAGCGAGGGCTTTTTCGTGTCGCCGGATTCCGACCGAATGGGAATTCGGTTGGACGGTCCGCGTCTCGAGCGAAGTGAAGATGTCGATCTTCTATCCGAGGCGGTGGCTCCGGGTACGGTCCAAGTTCCGCCGAGCGGCAAACCGATTCTGCTTCTGAATGATTGCCAAACCATCGGCGGTTATCCAAAAATCGCGCACGTGATCACGGTCGATCTTCCGATCGCCGCACAGTTATGCGCCGGCGATCGGGTTCGCTTCACCCAAGTTTCGATTCGTGATGCGCATGCGCTCTTGCTCGAACGGGAGCGAAATGTGGAACAATTCCGGCGCGGACTCGAGCCCCATTTTAGATGAGCCTGGTTGTCGATCTAAATGCCGATCTCGGCGAAGGCGCGGGGCACGATGACGAACTTCTTGCCTTAGTCACATCGGCCAACATTGCCTGCGGCTTTCATGCTGGCGACGCCGAAACGATGCGCCGGTCAATTGAAACGGCGCGCGACCACAAGGTCGCTGTTGGCGCGCATCCCAGTTTGTTCGACCGCGAGAACTTTGGGCGGAAAGAGCTGCCGGTGAAGCGCGGCGAAGTTTTCGACGCGGTCGTCTATCAGCTTGGCATTTTTCAAGCGATCGCCGAAGCGGCCGGCGTCCAGCCAAATCACGTGAAACCGCACGGCGCGCTTTATAATATGGCGGTGCGCGACCAAGAGCTCGCGGATGCGATTGGCCGCGCCATTGCTAAAGTCGATATCAGACTGATTCTTTTTGCGCCGCAAAGCAGTGCGCTCGCACGAGCGGGAAAAACAAATGGACTTCTAATCGTGCATGAGGTCTTCGCCGACCGAAATTATTTGAGCGACGGCTCACTTGTTCCGCGCTCGCGACCAGACGCTTTGTTACATGATCCTGAAGAAGCCGCTGCGCGGGTTGTTCGAATGTTACGCGAAGGCAAAGTTCACTCGGTCGACGGCGTGGATGTCGATGTTCGGGCTGAGACGGTTTGTGTTCATGGCGATACACCGGGTGCGGTAGATTTCGCGCGCATTTTGAAATCGTGCCTTGAAAAAGAAGGCGTCGCGACCAGGGCGCCGCGAGTTTCAAAAAAGAAATAGTGAGAGATGTCTCGACTTCGCTCGACATGACAGGATGAGCAACGACCAGCAGCCGAGCGGTTTGGTTCGCGCACTTGGGCCGATCGACGCCACCATGATCGTGATCGGGTCGATGATCGGCTCGGGCATTTTCATTACGTCAGCTGAATCGGCGCGTTTGAGCGGCGCGCCGGGATGGCTCTTGCTCGCGTGGGTAATTGCCGGCTTGCTTACAATGACGGGAGCGCTCTGTTGTTCCGAGCTCGCAACGCTGATGCCGCGTGCGGGCGGCGTTTATGTTTTCTTTCGCGAAGCCTACGGCCCGGCGATGGGATTTTTGTACGGCTGGACGCTGTTTCTGGTCGTGCAAACCGGAACGATTGCCGCCGTTGCGATTGCATTCGCCAAATTTTTCGGGGTTTTTGTCAACGCGATTTCGCCGGACAATTATCTTTTCACAAAACAACCCATATCGTTAGGCGGCGGATACGCCATCAGTTTATCGACTCAACAATTGACCGCGATCGGGTTGGTCGCGCTGTTGACCTGGACGAACACGCGCGGGCTTAAGCTGGGTACGCTGGTCCAAAACACATTCACTTTTGCAAAAACTGCGGCGCTCGCTGGAGTTGTTGCCGTCGGGCTCTTGCTCGGCTGGAGCGCGACCAGCGCGCCGCGAACGTCGGCGTGGTGGGATTCGTGGGCGAACGGTTGGAGTCCGCAGATTGCACAGCCCGGGTTTAAGTTCGTCGGCGGCTTCGCAATCATTCTCCTTCTGGGCAAGTCGATGGTCGGTCCGATTTTCGCTCAAACCGCCTGGACCAACGTCACGTTTCTTGGCAGCGAAGTGCACGATCCGGGACGCAATCTTGTCCGCGCGCTTTTGATTGGCTCCGGCATCGTCGTGATTCTGTATGTCCTGGCGAATATTTCCTATCTGGCGCTCTTGTCGTTTCCAGAAATCCAGCACGCGCCGCAAGATCGCGTCGCCGTCGCGGCGATGAGGTCTGCATTCGGAAATCCGGGCGCGATGTGCATGGCCGCGGCAATTATGATTTCGACGTTCGGTTGCAACAACGGACTGATTCTTGCCGGAGCCCGGGTCTATTTTGCGATGGCGCGGGACCGTTTATTCTTCAACAAAGTTGCGACCACAAATCAATTTCATGTTCCGGCTGCGGCGTTGATCGCGCAGGGAATTTGGACGGCGCTTCTTACTTTGCCCCGCACCGTGACGACGAACGGTGCGACGCATCAAGTCGTCTACGGAAACGTTTACACCCAGTTACTCGAATACATTGTCTCGGCCGATCTGATTTTCTATCTGCTGATGGTTCTTGCGCTAATTGTTCTGCGGCGAAAAGCGCCCACGGCTGACAGACCGTATCGCGCGTGGGGCTATCCAATCGTGCCGATTGTGTCGATGCTGTTGGCCGCTTTGCTGATTGTCGATCTTGTCTTTCTTGCGCCGACAACTTCCGGAATCGGAATCCTGATCGTGCTCACCGGCGTGCCGGTTTATTT
>Ga0209156_10001136_pt1 | contig 21904 bp, 17 predicted proteins | sample GraSoiAngelo_124_FD_185881 | JGI IMG/M metagenome (GOLD analysis project Ga0209156, IMG submission 185881) | Grasslands soil microbial communities from the Angelo Coastal Reserve, California, USA - 14_0927_05_20cm (SPAdes) (version 2) | ecosystem: Environmental > Terrestrial > Soil > Grasslands...
CCTCGACTATCTCGGCCTGCCGTTCGAGGATGCCTGCCTGCGCTTTCACGAGAATCCACGTTATGCGCCCACGCCAAGTTACGCGCAGGTCACCGAGAAGCTCAACGACCGCTCAATCAATCGCCACCTGCACTACACGCAGGCTCTGAATCCATTGGTACCTCGGCTCGCGCCAATCATGACCGCGTACGGCTACAGGTGAAACGGCCACGGGCACCATGCCCATGGCCGTTTCCCTTTGGATCAGAACCTCACCTTCGCGCCCGCGTAATACACCCGACCATTGTCGTAGATCGCGCGCGGCCTTGAGAGGTTATCCGCGAACTGCACGATCTTGTCATCTGTCAAGTTAAGTCCGTCGAAGGTCAGTGCGATATTGTCGGTAATGTTCAGCGCAGCCGATGCGTCCAGCGACTTCAGCGCGGACTGGTCGAGGTGCGTCGAGCGATCGAAGGTGACGAAGAAGTCCGATCGGTAGGTGTACGCGAGGCGCGCACTCAGGCGCTTATTCTCGAAGAAGCCCGTCACGTTGTAGGTGTTCTTCGAGTCGCCCGGCACCGGATCACCGCTGTCCAATTTCGAATCCGAGTAGGTATAGTTTGCCTGCAAGCCGAAGCCGCGCCAGATCGGCTTGGTGAATCCAAGCTCCGCGCCCCGAGACTTGCCGCCGCCACCGTTCGAACGCTTATTGATCGTGAATGGACAGTTGAACAGGTTCGGGGTGCTGCTCGGCGTGCACGCTGCATTTGGCTGAGTCGCCGATTGGATGGGAAAATTCCCGGATACCGGCACGTCCACAATGAACGACTTGATGTCCTTGTTGTAGAGCGCCAGGGTGAACGCCGTATCCCTGTCCGGGTACCACTCGATCGACAGGTCTTCCTGGGTCGCACGGTAGGGGTCGAGATCGGGGTTGCCAGCCGCTCCTGTCAGCGCGCCGGGGTTGAGCGTAGTGCGCGGCACGATGTCGGTGTAGTCAGGCCGCGCCATCACTTTTGCCGCCGCAAAACGCACCACGACGTCCTTCGTCATATCGTAGGCCAGGTTCAAGGAGGGCAGCGTATCCGTGTAGTTGCGCTCCGCGGTGGTTGGAATGAAGCGGCCGAACGGATTATCGATCGAGCCGGGTCCGCCGGCGAAGACTGCACCGTTTGTGGTCTGCTCCGTGCGAACGATGCGCAGGCCGAGGTTTCCGCGCCAGTGATCGCCCTCGAAGTTGCCCATGACAAAGCCGCCCGTGGTCTTCTCCTGTGCAGAGAAGCTCTGCTGCGGATACAACACGCGCCCCGAGTGTTCAAGTTCAGCAAAGAGCACGCGCTCCACGGCACCCGTGTTCACCTGCCAATAGCTGGTCAGAGTGCCGGGGCTGGAGATGTTCTTGAGGTAGTCCCCCGGCGTTAAGCCTCCGGCGAACGTTGAGGCCGGCAGCGTGTTTATGGGAACAAAGAATCCACCGTAGGTCGTCGCGTTGAACGTCAGGTCGCGCTCGTGATTAGTGCGCTTGATGCCGAACTTCAGTGACTTCAACGGGCCGGCGTCGAGTTTCTTGGTGGCATCGAGGTAGCCGTACTGCTCCCGGTCGTCGTTCAAGATCTGGTGCAGAGAGCCGAAGATGAGTTGCAGCGAGGCTGGATTGGTGGGATCGACCGTCACCCCGTTGCCGTTGGGCGCGAATTGGACCTGCGGCGCGGTGCCTCTCAAGTCATAGTTGAGGACGGCGGGCGCGCCGAACTCGACGAACGGTTGGCCGTTGGTGTTGCCCGTGGCATCCGTGTAGCCGAATTTGAGGTGCGTAATCCAGTCGTCCGTCGGTCTGTAGATTGCGTCGAAATCGACATTGCGAGTCGTGGCTCTGGCGAATCGATCGATCGCGTCGTAGACGACTCCGAAGTCCTGGGTGCCGTTGTTCAAGGACGCGACCCGACCGGCAACCGCGGTGCCGTTCTGAACCGTGGTATTGCTGAGCGTTCCGCCATTACCGAGCGCCCGAGTAATCCAGGCCAGATAGTTCTCGTTCACATTGTTCGCATCGAATTCGGACAGCAGACCCGTCACGTTGACGAGCACCTGGTCGGTCGGCTTGAACTGCAGGCCGATATTGCCGCCCTTGCGGATGCGGTCCTGCTGGAACAGCGCCGAGCCGATGAGCGCTGGGACGAGGGTCGGATCACTCGCGCTCACCGGCTGATACCCCAGCACCTCTACGCCATCGCGGCGCAGGTGTCGCTCCTGATAGATAGCGGCGAGTAGTACTCCGAATCTATCGTCCTTGTCCCTCCAGCTGATCAGACCCGTACCCTGCGGATCCGTCTTGCCGGACATCTCCGAGTATCCGCCTTGCACGGATGCGTACGCCGTGAACGGGTTCAGGTCGAGGGGATTGCGCGTGGCAACGTCGACCGTGCCGCCGATACCACCCTCCTCCACATCTGCCTGCGCGCTCTTGAGAACCACCACCTTGCCGATAATGTCCGCAGGCAGCATCAGGTAGTTGAAGCTGCGCGTGGTGGCAAGTTGGTCGAGAATGAACCAGTCCGCGGTCGCGAGCGAATGCCCGTTGAGCAGCGTTCGAGTCAAGTTTGCTGCCGTGCCACGCAGGTTGATGCGCTCGCCTTCTCCAAACTCGCGGTTGATGACTACGCCCGGGACGCGCTGCAGTGCTTCAGCGAGATTCTTGTCTGGAAACTTCCCAACGTCCTCGGCGGTCAGGGCGTCGACGACCCCGGTCGCTTGCCGCTTAGTCTCGAGCGATTCACGTAAGCTCGCACGGATGCCGTACACGACGACTTCCTGCAGCTCATTTGGATTGGATGCTGTCGTGCCGCTTGCCTGTGCGTGAACTACGCCATTGCGTCCGAACAACGCCATGGCGACCGCTGATCCGATCAACGTCGACCTTGCGATTCTCATGATTACCCCACCCCGGATGTTGTCGTTAGCCGATGCACGGTCACGCCGCGTCCCAACTCCCGCGAGACCCAAGGGATCGCTCGCTTGCGAGCGTCTGCGCGGCCTGCCCCCGTTTGGGACCACTTACATGCCAATATAGTACCACTAATCGTAGAATGCTATACCCGTAGGTACCACTCGTTTTCCTTGAAATTTTAATCTCATATTACAATGGCTTATCATTCAACCTGTATCTCTCTAGCAACAAACTGGTCTTAGAGTGGTAGTATGACGTCGTTGTCGTACCGGTCGGAGAGCCACCTTGACGCCGCTGTCACTGGCGGTCGGTAAGCTCGATGAGACGAGCCGCCTGCCGCTCTACCAACAACTGCAGCGCGCGTTGCGCCAGGCGATCGAGTCGCGCGTGCTGGCTCCGGACGATGCGCTGCCGCCGGAGCGCGACCTGGCGAGCGACTTCGGCGTCTCGCGCATCACGGTGCGCAAGGCGATCGACGGACTGGTGAGCGATGGCATGTTGCTGCGGCGTCAGGGCTCGGGAACCTTCGTGCGCGCGCGCGTCGAGAAGAACTTCTCGAAGCTCACTTCGTTCTCGGAGGACATGCGCGCGCGCGGTCGCAACCCGCGCAGCGTATGGCTGCGCAAGTCCACGGGCACGGTCACCCCCGAGGAGGCGCTCACTCTGCGCGCGAGTCCCGGCACGCCGGTGTACCGCTTCCACCGCATTCGCTTCGCCGACGATGCGCCCATGGCGCTCGAGTACGCGACCATCCTCGCCTCCTGCCTGCCATCGGTCGATGCGGTGGAGTCGTCGCTGTACGTGGCGCTCGAGCGCGCGGGCAACCGACCGGTGCGTGCGCTGCAGCGATTGCGCGCGGTGCTGTTCAGCGCCGAGCAGGCGGAGCTGCTGCAGGCCAAGGAGCGTGACGCCGGCCTGCTGGTCGAGCGAGTCGGATTTCTCAACGACGGCCGTGCCGCGGAGTTCACCCAGTCCTACTTTCGCGGCGACATCTACGACTTCGTCGCCGAGCTCAGCATCTCCTCGTGAACGCAACGCACGCGAGCACGCGCATGTTTCGCGAGGCGGCCCAGGCCCCCGCTGCGGTGCGCGAACAGCTGCAGGCCAACGCGGCGCGCGTCGCGCGCCTCGCCGCACGGCTGCGACACGCCCCACCACGCGCGGTCGTCACCTGCGCGCGCGGCAGCTCCGATCACGCCGCCACCTTTGCCCGCTACCTCATCGAAACGCGCCTGGCGCTGCTCACGTCCTCGGCGGCGCCGTCGGTGAGCTCGGTCTACGAGGCGCGGCCGGATCTCTCCGGTGCCCTGGTGCTGGCGATCTCGCAGTCGGGAGCCAGCCCCGATCTACTGGCGGCGGTGAGCGGTGCGCGCGCCGCCGGCGCGCACATCGTGGCGCTGGTGAATGCGCAGGACTCACCGCTCGCGCAGCTCGCCGACGATCTGATCCCGTTGTGCGCCGGCGTAGAGCGCAGCGTCGCGGCCACCAAGTCCTACATCGCCTCGCTCGCCGCGATCGTGCACCTGGTCGCGGACTGGGCGCGCGACGCGCAGCTCGCGGCGGCCCTGCAGCAGGCGCCGGAACAGCTCGAGCGAGCGTGGCAGCTCGACTGGAGCGCGGCGGTCACACATCTTGCGCCCGCGAACAATCTCTACGTGGTGGGCCGCGGCCTGGGGCTGGCGATCGCACAGGAGGCGGCGCTGAAGCTCAAGGAGACCTGCGGCCTGCATGCGGAAGCGGTGAGCGCCGCGGAGTTGCGCCACGGTCCCATGGCGCTGGTGCGCACGGGGTTCCCGCTGCTGATCTTCTCGCAGAACGATGAGAGCCGCACGGGCGTTGCGCAGCTGGCGAGCGAGCTCGCGACGCAAGGGGCCGACGTGCTGCTGGCCGGCGCGCTCGCCCCGGGTGCGACTCTGCTGCCCACGGAAGGTGCGCATCCGGTGATCGAACCGCTGCTGTTCGCGCAGAGCTTCTACCGCATGGCGAATGCGCTCTCCCTGGCGCGCGGGGGCGATCCGGACCGGCCGCCGCATCTTCACAAGGTGACCGAGACGCTGTGATGAGCGTTGCGCTCACCAACGGCCGGGTGCTGCTCGAGGACGGGCTCGCGGAAAAGCGCTGCGTGCTGCTCAGCGGTGGGCGCATTCTCGACATCGTCGCGCCTTCCGACCGGCGCGTGCGGCGCGCCGAGCGTTACGATCTGCGCGGGCAGCTGCTGTTGCCGGGCTTCATCGACTCGCAGGTCAACGGCGGGGGTGGCGTGCTCTTCAACGACGCACCCAGCGTCGAGTCCATCCGCGCCATCGGCCGCGCCCACCGCCGCTTCGGCACCACCGGCTTTCTCCCCACGCTGATCAGCGCGGATCTGGACGTGGTGGCGCGAGCGATCGCAGCGGTGTGCAGCGCCATCGAGGCCGGCGTTCCGGGTGTGCTGGGCATTCACATCGAGGGTCCGTTCCTCAACGTCGCGCGCAAGGGCGTGCACGATCCGGCCAAGCTGCGCGAGCTCGGCCCGAGCGCGCTCGGGCTCCTCACCTCGCTGCGCGGCGGCCGCACCCTCGTCACCCTCGCACCGGAGATGACCACGCCGCAGATGATCGAGAAACTCGTGGCGGCCGGCGTCGTGGTCTCCGCGGGGCACACCAACGCCACTTACGCGCAGATCTGCACCGCGCTGCGCCACGGCCTCAGCGGCTTCACACATCTGTTCAATGCCATGTCGCAACTCACGGCCCGCGAGCCCGGCGCGGTGGGCGCGGCGCTCGATGACCCCACCAGCTGGTGCGGCATCATCGTCGACGGCGAGCACACCGATCCGGTGGCGCTACGCATCGCGCTGCGCTGCAAGACTCACGATCGCTTCATGCTGGTCACCGACGCCATGCCGAGCGTCGGCACCGACAACGACTCCTTCGAGCTGCAGGGACGTCGCATCAGCGTCAGGGGCACCGCCTGCCTGGACGAGGATGGCAGGCTTGCCGGGACCAACATCGACATGGCGAGCTGCGTGCGCAATGCCATCTCCATGCTGGGGCTGTCGCTCCCGGAGGCGGTGCGCATGGCCAGCCGGGGGCCGGCCGAGTTCCTCGGCCTCGCGCACGACACCGGCCGCATCGCCCCGGGCCTGCGGGCGGACCTCGCGCTCGCCGACGATGCGCTCAACGTTTTGGAAACCTGGATCGCCGGGCGCTCATCGAAAGACGGCGACGGCCGCTGAAGGCACCCCGCACGGCGCGCACCGCGCAGGCGTCAGAGCGGGGGCGGCGTGTCCGGCTCCTGAAATCCCCCTTCCCGGTAGGTCAGCACCAGCGTGTCGCGCACGCCGTCCTTCCCCTGCCCCTGGATCGGGGTCGTCTCGTGAATCACGCGCGCGTCATCCAGCAGCAGCATCGACCAGGGCTCCTGCATGGTGAAGCGCACGCCGGAGGCGCCGTGCGCATCGAACACGCGCGTCTCGCCGCCGAGGATGTTGCGCCGTCCGGCGAGTATCACCGCGACGAAGTCCACGCCATCGCGATGCGCACCCTCAGGCGTCGGACGGCCGACGCCGCTGGCGGTATCGATGCGGAACTGGTGCGCCTCGATAAACCAGCGCGGCACGGCACGAACCTCGGCAAACAGCTCGCCAATGGACCTCAGCAGTTGGCGCCACGCCGGCGCGCTCATGACCGCAGCCTCCACGGGCTCGAACCAGCGCGTGAGTCCGCCGTGCAGGGCGTTGTAGGAGGTGGGCTGCCAGTGCGGCCGGTGCGGCACCGCCTCCAGCAGGCCTGCGGCCGGGGTCTGCACGAAACAGCTGTGCCGGCGCGCTCGGTAGTTGCCCCCATCGCGCAGGTACGTATCGCGCGGCAACCGCTCCCAGCTGTCGCGCAGGGCATCGAGAGCCGCGAGGTCGAGCTGCAGCGTGGCGCACGCGGTCGCCGCCGGCAGCAGCGCGTAACCTGCCTCCGCCAGCTGCGCTCGCAGTCCGGAGCGGTCAGGAGTCATGGGCGTCACCCGTTGCGGCCTCAAGGGTCAGGGGCACCGGTATACCCTATCAATACCGCGAAAGGCGGACGCCGCGCCAACCCGTAAGGGCCTCGCGCGTCCGCCCGGAGCGTGCCAATGTGGGGCTCGGGTGCCGGAGGTGCGGATCATGATCGACCTTTATTACTGGACCACGCCGAACGGACACAAGATCACGATGTTCCTGGAGGAGGCGGGGCTCCCCTACCGGATCGTGCCGGTTAACATCAATACCGGGGCGCAGTTCGATCCGGCGTTCCTCGCCATCTCTCCCAACAACCGCATCCCGGCGATCGTCGATCACGATCCCAAGGGAGGCGGCGCAGCGCTGTCCGTGTTCGAGTCGGGCGCGATCCTGGTGTACCTCGCCGAAAAGACCGGGCGGCTCATGGCGCCAAACCTGCGCGGGCGCATCGAGGTCATGCAGTGGCTGTTCTGGCAGGTGGCGGGCCTGGGCCCGATGGCGGGCCAGAACCATCACTTCGCCCGCTACGCACCCGAGCCGATTCCCTACGCCATCGAGCGCTACGTGAAGGAGACGAACCGCCTGTACGGGGTCCTGAACAAGCGCCTCAGCGACCGTGCGTTCGTCGCCGGCGAGTACTCGATCGCCGATATCGCGGCCTACCCCTGGATCGTGCCGTTCGAAGCGCAGGGACAGAAGCTCGAGGATTTCCCGCATCTCAAGCGCTGGTTCCAGGCCATCCACGACCGCCCGGCCACCGTGCGCGCCTACGAGAAGGCGGCCTCGGTCAACCCGGCCGCCAACACCCGCACCCCCCTCACCGAGGAGGCCAGGCGCGTGCTGTTCGGCCAAACCGCACGCTGAAGGACCGCTGATGCAGCGCGCCTGGCCCGCCGGCACTGCCGCCGCCGCGGCCGCGATCACGCACCTGGCGCTCGGCGCGCCGCCGGCATCTGCGGCCGCGACCATCGACGACATCAGGGTCGGCGGCGTGGACATACACGTCGAGCTCGAGCCGCGCGCCTTTCGCGACGGCGGCGCTGCGGCGCGCGAATGGATACGCCGTTCGGCGAGCATCGTCAGCGGCTATTACGGTCGCTTTCCAACCACCCGGCTCACCGTGCGGGTGATCGCCGAAGCCGGTGACGGTGTGCACGGGGGCAAGAGCTTCGCGAACCCCGACGCCCTCATTCGGGTGCAGGTCGGGCGCGAGGTGAGCGGGACGCAACTGCTGGCCGACTGGGTACTGGTGCACGAGATGACCCACCTTGCCCTGCCGGACACGGGAGAGGAGCACGCGTGGCTGTCGGAGGGACTTGCGACCTACGTCGAGGGGGTCGCGCGCGTACAGGCCGGCAACCGCAGCGAAGCGGACGTGTGGGCGGAAGAGATCCGGCAGATGCCGCGCGGCCTGCCGCAAGCGGATGACCGCGGCCTCGACCACACTCACACCTGGGGGCGCACCTATTGGGGCGGCGCGATGTTCTGTCTGCTGGCCGACGTCGAGATCCGCACGCAGACGCACAACCGCCTCGGGTTACAGGACGCGCTGCGCGCCGTGGCGCGCGCCAGCAGCGGGCTCACCTCCGACTGGCCGATCGAGCGCGTCCTGCGCACCGGCGATGGGGCGGTCGGCACCACCACGCTCGAGGATCTGTACGCGCAGATGAAAGACCGCCCGGTCACGCCCGATCTCATGAGGCTGTGGCAGCAGCTCGGTATCGAGCCCGCAGGTTCCTCTGTGCGCCTCTCCGACAGCGCGCCGCTCGCCGACCTGCGCCGCGCCATCATGCGTGCGCCCTAGCCAGCGGGTGTGCCGTATCGGGCCTGCCGGCAGTCGCATCGCGCTCGGCCTGCGCCGGCGAAAAGAACCCGGTCAACACGGCCGTCACGGCGAGCACCGCGCAGATGAGGACGTATTCCGCGGCCACCGAGCGCCGCAACCGCGGCAGCGCACCGGGCTCCCCGCGTGCCAGCGCGGGCGTGAGCCGCAGCCTGTTGAGTGCGGCGAGACCCATCAGTGCCGCGAACAGCAGCAGCTTGGCGCCGAGCAGCAGCCCATAGGGCGCCAGCAGCGCGGCGAAATCCGGCAGCAGCACCGCCGCAATACCGGCGCCCGCGAGCGGGATCAGTGGCACGAGCCAGAGCGCGCCGGATGAGAACGCCTCGATCACGCGCGCCGCTTGCTCGCGCGGCTCCAGAGCGCACAGCTGCCGCAGCGGCCACAGTGAACCGAACCAGAACGCGGCGAGGATGAGGTGAACGAGCAGCAGCGGCGCGAGCAGCAGGCGGTGCGGATCGACCGCGGTGTGCCCCGTCAACGCGAACGAGCTCAGTGCGGCGAGGCTGCCGGCGACACCCGCGCTCCTGGCGGCCAATCCAGCGTGCCGCAGCCCGAGCGCCACGGCCGCAACACCGGCTGCCCGCATCGCGAGCGCAGCACCGGTGGAGGAGCTCAATACCAGGCGGTGAAGGGACGCGTCGGCGATGCCGGCCCACTCCCCCGCCAAGTGCACCGGCTCGAGAAGGTACTGCGCCCCGAGCGCCGCGAGCGCTCCCGCCGCCGCGCGCACGCCTGTGCGGCGGATCGCGGGCGCGGAGTGAGCGAGCCGCTGCCCAAAGGCCGCGCTGAAGAGCGCCGCGCCCGCCGCCTGGAACAGCAGCACGAGACTCGCGGCGCGCAACGCGACCCAGGCGAGCTCGGTCATCACACAGCCAGCAGGCAGCCGCTCCGGGACCGCACGGGTCTCATGCCGACTACACCGGCCGGCGCGCGCGCGGGAAGGATGCGGACGGCGCCGCAGCGCGGCCGCGTGATGGCGGGCGCCGTCCCGGGCCGGCCTGCCAGCGCCGCCCCTCGTGCCGATGAGCACCGGCGACCGCGGCCACGCGCGCGAGCGGCGCGCCCGCGGCAGGGGCTGCGGCCACCGGATAGGCCGGCAAGGCTGCGACCGGCAAGGAGCGCCGCAGTAGTTTCTCGATGTCGCGCAGCAAGGGTGCCTCGTCCGGCGACACCAGCGAGACGGCCGAACCGGAGCCACCGGCACGCGCCGTGCGACCGATGCGGTGCACGTAGTATTCGGGCACGTTCGGCAGCTCGTAGTTGACCACGTGCGGCAACTCCTTGATATCGAGCCCGCGGGCGGCGACCTCGGTCGCCACGAGTGCCGTGATGCGGTTCTCCTTGAAATCCGCGAGCGCCCGTACCCGCGCGCCCTGGCTCTTGTTGCCGTGGATCGCGGCGGCGCGCACGCCGCTGCCTACGAGCTGCTCCGTCAGCCGGTTGGCACCATGCTTGGTGCGGGTGAACACCAACACCTGGTGCCAGTTGCCGCTGACGATCAGGTGCGCCAGCAGATGCCGCTTGTGCTCCTTCGGCACGCGATAGACGTGCTGCTCGATGCGTTCGGCCGCGGCGTTGCGCGCCGCGACCTCGATCGCCACCGGATTGCGCAGCAAGCGGCCCGCGAGCTCGCGGATGTCCTCGGAGTAGGTCGCCGAGAACATCAGGTTCTGGCGCTCCCGCGGCAGGAGCTTCAGGATCTGGCGGATGTCGTTAATGAACCCCATGTCGAGCATGCGGTCGGCCTCGTCCAGCACGCAGCAGCGCACCTGGCGCAGGTCGAGGAGCTGCCGCTGCGCGAGATCGAGCAGCCGCCCCGGAGTGGCGACCAGCAGGTCGCAACCGCTGCGCAGCGCCTCGATCTGCGGCTTCTCGCTCACGCCGCCGAAGATCACGATGGTGCGCAGCCCGGTATGGCGCCCGTAGTCGCGGCAGCTCTCGGCCACCTGCGCCGCGAGCTCGCGCGTCGGCGTCAGCACCAGCGCGCGCGGCGCGCCTGCCTGCTGGGAGGCGAGGTTCTGCAGGATCGGCAGCACGAACGCGGCCGTCTTGCCGGTGCCGGTCTGCGCACCGGCGAGCACATCGCGGCCGGCGAGCACTGCGGGTATCGCCTCGCGCTGGATGGGGGTGGGGGTGGCGTAGCCCTTTTCGGCCACGGCACGGGCCAGCTCGGGTTTCAGCCCGAGATTGGTAAATGACATAAAAGGAAAACCTCTGTTATCGAACTCGCCCGGCAGCGCTTTCGGCTGCGGCGGTCAGACGCGAGGCTTGGAGTTAATGGTAAATCGAAGTGCGGCGGTGAGGCACAGACTGCGAGCGAAACGGTGCTGACCGAGCACGGAAGGACGTTTGGCGCCGCGCACTGTACAGACTTTGTGCAGGCGCGTCCAATTTACCCGCCGGGCCTGTGAGGCGCGACCACGATTCGACACAAGACCTGCCCCCTCGCGCGTTGCGGGGCCCGTCCGGTTGGGACATCATCGCTTCAGGATGACACATGGATTTGGCACCATGAACCGCATACCCGTCGCACTGGCCGTCCCGGTCGCGGGCCTGTGCTGCGCGCTGGCCGGCTGCTCGACGCGCACGGACGTGTCGGTGACCGGCAACACCCCCGCGCAATACTCGCACGTGTGGATCACCGCACAGGAAGTGTGGTTCAACACCAGCTCGATTGCCGGTCCCGACGATGGCGGTTGGGTCAAGTTTCCCCTGTCGACCCCGGCCACGGTTGATCTGGTGACCGAATCGGGCGGCAACCTCGGCAGCCTCGTCACCGGACTGAAGCTGGCCCCCGGAACCTATTCGCAGATACGGCTTATCCCCGTGGATGCGGCCGCGGCCCTGACGAGCTCGGCGCAGACTCTCGGCGCGCTCTACAACGCGGAAGCGGACTACGTCGACAGCGCCAACACCACGCACCAGTTGCCGCTCGAGCTGCTCAATCCTGACCAGGGCATCGGCATCCCGGGCACGCTCAAGGTGCCGGTAGGAAACGTCGGCGCGGCGCTGTCGGCCACGACGGCCACCACCACGACGACGGGCACCACCACGACCCCGACGACGCCCACGACACCGAACACCTCGCCGACCACGACGACGACCACGACATTCGCGATCACCTTCGATGGCACGCGCGACCTCACGCCGTTCAGCTACGCCGGCGCGACCACGCCCAACGCTATCCTCCTGAGTTCCCACGCCAGCGCCTTCGATCTGTCCGAGGTGGGCGGGATCCAGGGGCAGCTGACACTCACCAACCTCACCGCGACGATTAACAGTGCGGCAGGCCTGCCAGCCATCCAGGTGAGCGCGCAGTCCCTGAGCGCCGACGGCACGCGCCACGTGGTGGTGAGCCGCGCACCGGTGCATGCGGACGGGAGCTTTCTCCTGTACCCGCTGGCGACGAGCTCCTCGAGCCCTGCCGACTACGACCTGGTCATTCATGGCCGGGGAATCGCGACCATCATCATCAAGTCGGTGCAGGTGACCCTCGCCAGCAGCAGCGCGTCCGGCACCACCAGCACCGGAACCGCTGCCAACTCGACCATCAACGCCGTGTCGGTGGGCACGCTCATACCCCGCGCAGCCGGCTCCTACACGGCGAATGTCGGTACCGCGACCGGTGCCGCGCTGCCCGCCGGCGCACAGGTCGGCTTCTACCAGACGCTGGCGACTGCAGGCGAGGTTCCCTATGTCATCGAAGCGAGCCCCATCGATCCCTTCAACGAGACGCTGGCCAACGCGCAGGCGCTATCCACCGGTACGCTCGATTCGGGCACCTACTCCACGAGCGGTGCGTCGGTAACCCTGGTCAGCGCCGCACCCAAGGAGGGCGCAGGACACTACCGGGTCGCAGCGAGTGCGCCCTCGTTCACTGACGGAGCCCTCACGACCACCGTGTCGGCGCCACCGGCGGGAACGACCACGCCGGTCGCGGTCACCGTGCCGGCTCTGGCGCTCGCCCCGGGCACCACCGCCGGCTCGATTTCCGCGTCCGTCACCCAGGCGACGGCGGGCAAATACGATCACGGCGAATTGCTCGTGACCCATGACGGCACGCTCATCGCCACGACACCGCTGGATGCGGCGCTCGCCCAGGGCGCGGGCGCAACCCTCACCGTCAGCGGCCTGCCCGCCGGCACCGCGGCGGCTCTTTATTACGTCGCGGTGCGCGCCTGGAACTCGCGCGACGCGTCCGGGACCCTGCAGCGCCAGTCGTATCCCACCGCGATCGATCTGAGCGGCAGCACGACGGGCGCTGCGCAGCTGACGATCAACTGAGATCGGCGCGAAACCGGTAAACTGGCCCGCTTTCCGGACCGGGCAACCAAGTCACTTGTAATTGTGGGGAAAGGGTTTGCCGGTCTGTGCCTCTAAGCGACGGTGCCGAGAGCGCCCGCGCCCATCGGATCGAAGGGGATAGATGATGACCGTCGTTTGCACCCGCGGCAGCCGCTGCTCTGCGCGAACCCTGGCCGCCCTCGCGCTGGGATTCACCGCCCCGCTTGCCGGCTGCGGCAACAGTACCAGCCTCACGCTGGGCACGCCGGTCATCACCCTTTCACATACCGGCAGTGACTTTGCCGCTTACCGAGTGGCGATCGATTCGATCACCCTCACCGACAGCCACGGCGCGATCGTGCCTCTGATTGCGCAGCAGACGACGTCCGAGAGCGTCGATCTCGCCACCCCCACCGACCTGACGGAGCTGCTCGGAGCGCCGGCCCTACCGGCCGCAACGTACAAGTCCGCCACGCTCACTCTCGATTACACCAGCGCGAGCATCTGGGTGAACGTCAACGGGCAGGCGGTCGCCGCGACTCCCGTGAGCAGCACCGGGACCGCGCTGACCACCGCCACCCTCACCATCACCTTCGATCCCAATCATCCGCTGGTGATCGCCCACGGCGCATCGACGCACCTGGCGATTGCTTTCGACCTCGCCGCATCGAATTCCATCAACACCGCGACCACACCGCCCACGGTGACCGTGCGACCGTTCGTGGTGATGACACCGGCGCCGGCCGATGCCACCGTCATCCGTGTACGGGGCCCGCTCGTCACGGTGCAGAGCGCCTCGAGCGACTACGTCATCAACGTGAGACCCTTGACGGACCTGCAGACGACCCCTTACGGCGCCGTCACCGTGAGCACCGACGCGCAGACTTACTTCAACATCAATGGTGTCGCCTACACCGGAGCGGCGGGACTTGCGGCCATGGCATCGCTGACGGAAAACACGGCCACCGCCGCCTACGGAACGCTCGGGGATCTGTCCGGCATCACGCCCGGCTTCCACGCCACCGCGGTGTATGCCGGCACCGGCCTCGAGAGTCCCGCCGCCGACCACATCAGCGGCGTGGTCGGCGCCCGCAGCGGCAACACCCTGACAGTGCACGGCGCAACCTTCCTCACTCCCGGCATCTCCAGCTACACCGCGAGCTACGCGAACAACGCCACGGTCACCGTCGGCAGCGCGACCGTCGTCAGCGAGGACGGGGTGGCCGCGAGCGGTCTGACTCCCGCGGCCATCTCGGTCGGCCAGCAACTGGTTGTGTCCGGCCTGGGCAGCGTCGACAGCGCGGGCAACATCAGCCTGGACGCCACGGCTTGCAGCTCGGCACCACCGTGCCAGGTGCGCCTGATCCCGACCCGCCTCTGGGGCACGCTCAACTCCGCGACCCCCGGCAGCGCCCTGCTCGATGTCCTGACGCTCGGCAACTTCGCACCTGCCGATTTCAACTTCGCCGGCACCGGCGCCGCCGGGCAGGACGCCAACCCGAGCGCTTACGCACTGAACACCGGCTCGCTCGATGAGAGCGCCATCGCTGCGGGCACGCTGCTGCAGGTCGACGGCATCGTCAATGCGTTCGGTTCCGCGCCTCCGGACTTCACCGCGACCGCCATCACCGCCGGCACCGCGACCGAGCAGCGCCTGGTGGTTGAATGGATCAACGGCGCCGGTGCGACCGCGCCCTTTATTAGCGCCAGCAGCTCCGGCCTGGTCGTGAAACTGAGCAACGCCGCTCTCGGAACCATCCACGAGATTCGCACTGGACCCGCTGGACCCGCGAACACCGGGCCGGGGGTGCGGGATCTGACGTTGCTCCCCACGAGTCCGCCTTTCACCATCGTGGGCGCGGCCCAGGCTGATCTGCGGCTCGCGATCGGCAGCGCCAGCCTCAGCACCGGGGTGTCGGTGTTCAACAGCATCGGCGGCTTTGCCACCGCGCTGTCCGCGACCTTCAAGGGCACCAACAAGATCTACCGGCTGGTCGCGGTCGGGCAATACAATAACGGCGCCAACACCTTCGTCGCCTCGCGCATCAGCGTGGCCCTGATGTAGCCGGCGCCGGGAGGGCCGCAGGAGACCGCGCATGCCCTGGAAGCGGCGCCCGTTCGGCAGCCATCAGCTGTCGCGCGCGCTCAACATCGCCGACCTGCGCGAGATTGCCCGGCGCCGCGTGCCGGGCTTCGCGTTCGAGTACGTCGAGGGCGGGGCGGAGGACGAGGTGACGCTGCGCGCCAACCGCGAAGCCCTGGAGCGTTTGCGGCTGATTCCCCAGACCCTGGTCGACACCACCGCGCGCCATCAGCGCACGGCGATTCTCGGGCGGCCCGCCAGCTCGCCACTCGTCATCGCCCCGACCGGCCTGAACGGCATGCTGGAGCCGCAAGGTGACCTGGCGCTTGCGCGGGCGGCGACCCGGCTCGGCGTGCCGTTCACCTTGAGCACCATGTCGACGACCCGTCTGGAGGAGGTCGCCAGCCGTGCCGGGGGGCGCCTGTGGATGCAGCTGTACGTGCTGAAAGACCGTGCCATCGCGCGCGACATCATGCAGCGCGCCGCGGCGGCGGGTTACGAGGCGCTGGTGTTCACAACCGACGCCAACGTGTTCGGCAACCGTGAATGGGACCAGCGCAGCTATCGCGCCCCCGGCAAACCCACTCTCCGCACCGCGCTCGACGTACTGCGGCACCCGCGTTGGCTCTTCGAGGTTCTCGGCCGCCACGGCATGCCGCGCTTTCGCAATCTCGAGGCCTTCCTGCCCCCATCCGCTGCCACCGCGCTCGGCGGCAGCACGGTGATTCCACCGCTGTTCGATGCGACCATCAGCTGGGATGACATCACCTGGATCCGCCAGCTGTGGCGCGGCCGGCTCCTCATCAAGGGAGTGCTGAGCGTGGCGGATGCCGAGCACGCCGCGGCACTGGGCTGCGATGGCATCGTGCTGAGCAATCACGGCGGGCGGCAGCTCGACTCCTGTGTCGCACCGATCGAGGTGCTGCCGCAGATCGTGCGCGCACTCGGCGCGCGCCTCCCGATTCTCATCGACAGCGGCTTCCGCCGTGGTACCGACATCGTCAAGGCGCTCGCGCTGGGTGCCCAGGCGGTCATGATCGGCCGCGCCGCACTCTACGGCCTGGCCGCGGGGGGCGAGCCGGGTGTCGAGCGTGCGCTGAGCATCCTGAGCGGCGAAATCCACCGGGTGCTCGGTCAGCTCGGCTGCAATTCCATCGCCGAGCTCGGCCCGCAGCACGTGCGTGGGGCCTGAGCCGCAGCCGGTTGGCGCGGCTTAGCGTTCCGGGGACTGCAGCAACTCCTCGAGATCCTGCTTCCATAGCGCTGCATAGGTGTGCGAGCCATGCCCATGGGTGCGCTCGCTGAACGGTATCACGAGCGCGCGGCCGTGCGGCACGCGCTTGATCTCGCGCTCGAGGATCTGCAGCTCGGGGGGATTGATGAGGTCGTCCGCCGAGTTGATCGCAAGCAGCGGCGCCTCGATCCTCCCCAGCGCCGGCCCGGGGTCATAGTCGCGCGACGCATCCAGGGCGTACAGGAGGTCGTTGGCGTCGTCCGTCTTCATACGGTCGTTCACGTAACTGTCGATCACCTCGTCTGCCTGCGCGCGCGTCGGCGCTTCCTGGTGTCGCAGGACCGGGTTGCTGCTCACGAGCCACAGCATCTCGATCGCCGTCCTGAGCGAGGGCGGTTGCGTGCGGTACTCCCCGCCCAGCCAGGCTGGATCGTTGCGAATCGCGTCGATGATCAGCCGCCGCCAGATGCGGTTACGGCCGGACACCTGCGTTGGCAGGCTGGCGAGCGGCATCAGCGCGTCCATGAACTGCGGGTGCAGCTCACCCCAGAGCCACGTATGCATGCCGCCCATGGACGTGCCCATCACCAGGCGGGCGTGATTCACGTGCAGGCCCTGCGCCAGCAGCCGGAACTCCGCCTCGACCATGTCGCGATAGCCGTAGTGCGGAAAGCGTGCGTGCAGTCCATCGCTCGGCTTGCTGGACTTGCCGTGACCGATGCCGTCGGGAAGCACGATGAAGTAGCGCGCAGCATCGAGCGGCTGTCCCGCTCCGAACAGCTCGCCGGCGAATTCGGCTCTCACCAGACTCGCACCGCTGCCGCCGGTGCCGTGCAGGATGAGGACGGCGTTGCGCACCACGCCGCGCGCATCCGCGCGGGACGCGCCGAAGGTGCGGTAATGGATCCGCAACTCCGGCAGCGACTCACCGGAGGCGAACCTGAAGTCCCTGATGAGGAAGTCACCCTCTGCCGGCGGCGGATAGTCCGCCGCGGCGCCGCCCGCAGCCAGCAGCAGCCCCACCAGACTCGCCCCGATGCGCCCCGCGAGGCGCCCGCGCTGTCTCATACCCTGAGACTCTTCAGCCAGTCCTCGATCACGCGCTCGAGCACCGACAGCGGCATCGGCGCTGCGGTGAGCCCCACATCGTGGAAGTCGCGGATGTCGAACTTCGCGCCGAGGCGGCGTTGCGCCTCCGCGCGCAGCGTCAGCCAGCGGGTGTGTCCGACCTTGTAGCTGCATGCCTGCCCGGGCCAGGTGCAGTAGCGCTCGACTTCCGTCGTCATGGCCGTGCCATTCTCACCGGTGGTCGAAACCATGTAGTCGATCGCGCGCTCACGGCTCCAGCCCTTCGCATGCAGCCCGGTATCGACCACGCAGCGCGCGGCGCGGAACAGCAGCGACTGCAACAGACCCAGCCGGCCGAGCGGGTCGGACTCATACAGCCCCATCTCATCGCACAGCTGCTCGGCATACAGCGCCCAGCCTTCGGTGTTCGCGGAGAAACCGCCGCCCGCCTTGCGGATCAACGGCAGCGACGGCATCTCCAGCACCAGCGCCAACTGAAAGTGATGTCCGGGCTCGGACTCGTGATACACCAGCGTAGGCAGCTTCCAGCGTGACCATTCGCTGGTGTCGCGCAGATTGATGTAGAAGGCGCCCGGGCGCGATGCGTCGAGCGCCGGAATCTGGTAGTAGCCGCCCGGCGCCCCGGCCTCCGTGTAGGCCGGCACCCGGCGGATTTCCACGGCCATCTTGGGCCGGATGTGGAAATACTTCGGCAGATGCGGCTGCAGCGCGGTAATGAGCCCGTTGCAGTAATCGAGGATCTGCTGCCGGCCGGTATCGGTGTCGGGGTAGAGGTAGCGCGGGTCCCTGGCAAGCCCGTGCATGCGTTCGGACACCGTTCCACTCTTCTTCCCCTGCGCGCGCAACAGGGTATTCATGCGCGCGTCGAGCTCCTTCGCCTGCTCGAGCCCGAGGCGGTGCACCTCGTCCGCACTCAGAGCGGTGGTCGTGCCCTGGCGCAAGGCGACCTGGTACAGCGCTTCCCCCTGTGGCAGGCGGCCGACGCCTGCCTCATGCGCGGCGCCGGGGCGCAGCTCACCGAGGGCCTGCATCTGCCGGTCAAGCGCAGGATAGACTTCCGCGGCGACGATGCGTGCGGCATCCGTGCCGTAGCTACCCTGCAAGCCGAGCTTCTGCGTGCGCTTTGCGATCGAGGTCGTGAGGATCGAGTCAGCCGGCGCGGTGCTGCGCAAGGTGCGCATCTGTTCTAGCGCGCGCTCGATGAGAAAGTCCGGCGGCGCAACCTTCAGTCCCGCATCGTGCCGCACGCGCTCGGTCTCCTGATCGAGCACCGTCGCGAAGGCGCGCAGGCGTGCGAGGTAGGCGTCCGCGTCTTCCTGGTTCTCGATCCGATGCTGCCGGTCGAGAAAAGTCGGAACGCTCTGGTAGGCGCCGGTGAGCTGGCTGACCACGTAGGGACGCACCCCATCGCCGTACTCGAAGGGCTCGGTACGGGCGATCGTCTCCATCTGGAACTCGACCGTGTCGTAGTTGGCCAGATCCGCCCCGGAAAGCGTGCTGCGGTCGAAGGCTCTCAGGCGCTTGAGCCGGGAGGCGTTGTCCTGCTTGGACTCGCGCACCCATTGCAGCGAGGCCTCGGTGAGCTTTGACCTGGCCCACGCGTACTTGCCCTTGTCGAGCCCGAGGACGGTGAGCTGATCGGGATTTTTCGTCAGCCGCTCGTCCATGAAGACATCGAACAGCGCACCCAGGCGCTCGCTGACCTCGCTCGCGGGCGGCGCCGCGGCGAGGGCCGCCCGCCGCAGCGTCGAGGCGACGCACGCCGCGACCAGCGAACCGACGACGGTGACAAACTGCCGACGATCGATCACGCGACCCTCCTCCGTGTGGGCACGCATCCGGCGCCCGCCCGCGTTCGCGGGGCGCGGCGCCAGTTCACCAGTGAGCAGCCAGCCGACGGGCTGGCCGCGCGGGCTCAAGCCGCCAGCGTGCCTTTCTGCTTGGCAGTGTGCGTGGCGATCAGGTCCATGAGAGCCGGTGACAGGCAGTCATACGGCTCGAGCCGCAATTCCTTGAGGCGCGCGCGCACCTCGCCCATGCGCGCCGGCGGAAAACCCGACTCGATGATCGAGGAGACGAACGCCGCGAACTCGGGAGCCGACCAGCCGCTGTCCTTCGACAGCTCGGTGTGCACGAAATCGAAGCTGTAGAAAGGGTGATTCTTGTTTTCGATCCGCCCGTACATGTGCACGCCGCACCCGGTGCACGCATAGCGCTGGATCGGTGCCTTCTCATCGACGATCTTGAGCTTGTGCGCATTGGCGCTGACGCTGAGCTTGTCGCGTCCGATGACCGCGACCATCGAGAACAGCGCGCCCTTGGGTTTCCAGCACTTGCTGCAGCCACACACGTGATTGAACGCGGTGTTGCCCTTCAGACTCACCGTCACCGGTGAGGAACTGCACTTGCAGGTGAGCGTACCGCCCGCAAAGTCGGTTTTGCCGGGCTTCACGCCGCCATCGACCGCCGGATGAATTGCAGTTGCCATGATGTTCTCCTGATTCGCGTTTTTGAGCGTCAGTGTTGCGCAGTGTGCCCCCGCGTAGGATGCAGCACCCTTCAGAAGGTAACCACCGAGCGGATCGACTCGCCCCTGTGCATCAGCTCGAAGGCGTCGTTGATTTTCTCCAGCGGCATGACATGCGTGATCAGCTCGTCGATTTTGATCTTCCCGTCCATGTACCAGTCGACGATCCTCGGCACGTCGGTGCGGCCGCGGGCGCCGCCGAACGCCGTACCTTTCCACACCCGCCCGGTGACCAGCTGGAACGGTCGGGTCTTGATCTCCTGCCCCGCTCCGGCGACGCCGATGATGACCGACACGCCCCAGCCACGGTGGCAGCACTCGAGCGCCTGGCGCATGAGATCGACGTTACCGACGCACTCGAAGCTGTAATCGGCACCGCCGTCGGTGAGGCTCACCAGGTGCTGTACCAGGTCCCCGCCGAGCTCCTTGGGGTTCACGAAGTGGGTCATGCCGAAGCGCTCGGCGAGCGCTTTGCGGCGCGCGTTGATATCCACGCCGATGATCTTGCTCGCGCCGACCAGGCGCGCGCCCTGGATGACGTTCAACCCAATGCCCCCCAGGCCGAACACCACTACGTTCGCGCCGGACTCGACCTTGGCGGTGTTGATGACCGCGCCGATGCCGGTCGTGACGCCGCAGCCGATGTAGCAGACCTTCTCGAAGGGCGCGTCCTCGCGGATCTTGGCGAGCGCAATCTCCGGCAGCACGGTGTAATTGGAGAAAGTCGAGCATCCCATGTAGTGATGCACCATCGTCCTGCCCATGGAGAAGCGGCTGGTGCCGTCAGGCATGACGCCCTTGCCCTGCGTGGCGCGGATGGCCGTGCACAAGTTGGTCTTGCGCGACAGGCACGACTTGCACTGCCGGCACTCGGGCGTATAGAGCGGGATCACGTGATCGCCCTTCTTGACGGAGGTGACCCCGGGCCCCACGTCCACGACGACGCCGGCGCCCTCGTGCCCGAAAATCACCGGAAACAGGCCCTCCGGATCCGCGCCGGAGCGGGTGAATTCGTCCGTGTGACACACGCCGCTCGCGCGGATCTCCACCAGTACTTCGCCGGCCTTCGGGCCGTCCAGATCCACCGTGACCACTTCAAGCGGCCGTCCGGCAGCATGCGCAATGGCAGCCTTGGTCTTCATGCCAGTTCCCCGTTATTGGTGTGCAAGCGCGGCCCGGTAAGTCTACGCGCCTGTGCGTCAAATTACAGAAACGACTTGTCCGGATGCGACCCCGATGGCGACAATGAGGCCTCGAGGGAAACATTGGCGCGAGGCAGCCATGGCAGACACAGTGTTCGGCAAGATCGTCCGCGGGGAGATTCCCTGTCACAAGGTCTACGAGGATGACAAGGTGCTGGCGTTTCTCGACATCAATCCCGTGAGCCACGGACACACGCTCGTGGTTCCGAAGGAGCCCGCCGAGACTCTCGACCGCCTGTCCGACGAATCCGCAGCTGCGCTCGGGCGCGTGCTGCCGCGCCTGTGCCGCGCCGTCGTCGCTGTGACGGGGGTAAAGGAATACAATGTGCTCGAGAACAACGGCACCGGCGCCCACCAGGCGATCGCGCACGTGCACTTCCACATCATCCCCAAGCCCAGCGGCCGCGAGGGACTCGGCATCGGCTGGCCGCTGACGACTCTCGACCCCAAAGCGGGAGCCGCCCTCGCCGCGAAGATTGCCGGCGCGCTGTCCTGAAACCCGCGCTCGCGGCGAATTCCCGCCGGTAACCCACCCCTCCGCGGGCTCGCTTGCCGCCGGGTCGACGCAAGTCATTGATGTCGCGGGCCCTGCTTCTTCTTATTGCCGCTCCCGGCGCGCGCTTGTAGAATGCGCGCCCTCCTGGTGCGGGGTGGAGCAGTCTGGCAGCTCGTCGGGCTCATAACCCGAAGGTCGCAGGTTCAAATCCTGCCCCCGCTACCATCTTTATATCTATCTGTTTTTCCTT
>Ga0209156_10001137_pt1 | contig 21888 bp, 17 predicted proteins | sample GraSoiAngelo_124_FD_185881 | JGI IMG/M metagenome (GOLD analysis project Ga0209156, IMG submission 185881) | Grasslands soil microbial communities from the Angelo Coastal Reserve, California, USA - 14_0927_05_20cm (SPAdes) (version 2) | ecosystem: Environmental > Terrestrial > Soil > Grasslands...
GAGTTCAAGCAGCGGGGTGCGTCGTTCGTGAAAGAGTTGTCGTTCATCGATGACGGCCTGTGGGGCTTCGAGGTCACCGATGCCGACGGGTATGTCCTTGCCTTCTTTCGGCTCCGCAACGAGTAGAGGCTACCGAGGTGTATCGAAGGCTAACTGTGGATCTCGATCTCACCGAACGGCAAAAAGCAAAGCTCCACGCCCAAACACTCATTGATGCGGCGTCCAGAGACCTCGCACGCGGAATAGTCGATGAGATAGGCTGGTCCCGACGAGTCGCCGATGCCCTGGCGTCAGCATACTTGCTCGAGGACGATCCACGCTGGCAGTCTGGTTTCGATGGTGACTCACAGCTCTGGCGCGAAGCAAGGGAGCTTGTTGTCGCACCTGTGAACAAGGATGGGACATTCCTCGATATCGGGTGCGCGACCGGATACCTAATGGAGTGCCTGGAGGTCTGGGCGCTGGAGCGCGGTCACTCCCTCATTATGTATGGACTCGAATTGAGTCCTGCCCTCGTCGCTGCCGCTCGGCAACGTACTCCCGCCTGGGCGAGCCACATTTTTGAAGGCAACGTTCTCGATTGGGTGCCGCCCCGTCGGTTCACGTTCGTGCACACCGGGCTCGAGTACGTGCCCGTCAGTCGTCGGTCATGGCTTGTTCGTCATCTGCTGGACGAGTTCGTTGAGTCCGGCGGACGACTGATCGTCGGTCCAGTTACACAGGCCGACCTGCGTGCTAATCGAGCAGCGTTTCAAGCGGCAGGTGCATCCCCGGAAGCGAGCGACTATACCGATCACAACGGCAAGACTCGGTACGTGTTGTCGCGAGATCAATGAAGGCATTCATCCTCGATCGTTACGGAAGCGCCGACCGTGTGCGGGCTGGCGACATGCCGGACCCCGAGCTGCGGGAGGATGACGTATTGGTCCAGGTCCACGCCGCTGGTGTCAACCTGCTGGATTCGAAAATCAGAAACGGCGAGTTCAAGCTCATTCTGCCGTATCGTCTGCCGCTCGTTTTGGGCCATGACGTGGCCGGCGTTGTGGTCGGGGTCGGATCTCGAGCGCGTCGATTCAAGATCGGCGACCAAGTCTATGCGCGGCTGGCTGACGGGCGAATCGGCGCGTTCGCAGAATTCAGTGCGATCAAAGAAGATGACGTGGCGATCAAGCCCAAAGCACTCACGATGCAAGAAGCGGCGTCCATCCCCCTAGTCGGCTTAACCGCCTGGCAGGCGCTGATCGAACGAGCGGGTCTGAAACAAGGACAAAGGGTTCTGATTCACGCGGGTTCGGGTGGGGTGGGCACATTTGCCATTCAGCTGGCTAAGCACTTCGGCGCGACAGTGGCGACGACCACGAGCACGGCCAACGTGGACCTGGTCAGAAGCCTCGGGGCCGACGTCGTGATCGATTACAAGAAGGAAGACTTCGCAGCCGTGCTCCGTGATTATGACGTCGTCTTGAACAGCCTGGACAAGGTGACGCTCGAGAAATCTCTGCGAGTGCTCAAGCCCGGTGGACAGCTCATTTCGATCTCAGGCCCGCCTGATGCAGGTTTTGCGCGCAACATCGGCGCGTCGTGGGTCTTGAGAATGTTCATGGGCTTCATGAGCTACGGGATTAGAGCGAAAGCCAAGCGCCGCCAAGCACACTACTCGTTTCTCTTCATGAGAGCGAACGGTGGCCAGTTGACCGAGATCACTTCTCTCATCGATGACGACATCATTCACCCGGTCGTGGATCGAGTCTTCCCCTTCGCAGCGACGAAGGAGGCCATGGCCTACGTCGAAGCAGGGCGCGCCAAAGGCAAGGTCGTCGTCTCACTGCGGTGAGCCGAGGCGAGTCTGGTCGCGTCTCTGGCGGGGTACCGATCACCGGGTACATTCGTGAGCAGGGTGAGGTCTACCAACGCGGGAGGTCATATGCGCCATCGCGGCTGTTCCCTCGGGCTTGTCCTGGCCGCTTCATTTCTCGTCGCGTGTTCGGAGCCTCAAATGACGGCACCTCCGAATGTGTCTGACTTGGCTGCCTCGGCTGACCATATCGCGGCGCACCCGGCCTGCGAGCACGTCAGCGGCGCGTTTGTCTTCACGAAGTTCCAGTTCACGAGCCAGACGACGGCCGTCGGCGAAGGCACGTTGCAGGGTGACCTCGCCGGAGGATTTAGCGCCCAGTACTTCGATATCGAACAGCGGGGCAACGGCGCAATCCATATGCACGCGCATCACACGATTACCAGGAGCACCGGGACGATCAGGACGTCCGATGAGATCGTTCTTCTGCCGGATCAGGATCCCGCCGTGGGGCGACCCAATTCGCGGCTGCACGTGATCGGCGGAACGGGCGCATATGACGGAGCGACAGGCTTGCTCCACACCCACGGTCAACTGAACCTCGTCACTCTGGCTGGATCTCTCCAGTACAAGGGACAGGTCTGTCTGCCGTGAGCCACGCAGCTGTGAGAAGCGAAAACCATTAATGGCCGATACACTTGCGACGCGTCCTCGCTGGACCATCGCCCCGTATCTCAATGCCATTCTGCTGTCCTTCTGCTTCGCTCTGACGAACGTTCAATTGCTACCGTGCCAAAATGCCTACGCCGTGCCTATCCTGGCAGGAATAAGCAATCACGGAGCGAACAAGGATCAGCCCTATGTCACGGCAGGCGACCGGACGTACTTGATCGGCACGCAGGACGGGAACTTCCCCGATATGGGCGAACACGTGCCAGGCGAAATGGGTGGGTTGTGGCTGCACCCGGTCAAACTGCTGGATGGTTTTTGGGCAACCGTAACAGATATGGCGACCAATCAGGAAATCGGTCTGTCGAAGAGCGCCGAATTCGTCAATTACCCCTATGGCAATCGGTTCCGATATGGTCCGGTGCTGGACAGCTTGGAGATCGAGCGCCTTCAGTTCAGTCCGGACAGCCAGGAGGGATTGATCGTTCAGTATTCTTTCAAGAACGCGGCCGCTCGCAAGCGACAGTTGCGATTTTACTTTTCCGTCAAGACCGATTTACGCCCCGTATGGTTCTCAGATCGACTCGGGATAAAGGACGCTCAGGACGCGGTTGCCTGGCAACCGATAGACAGTCGCTTCATCGCTCAGGACAGCGCGAACCCCTGGTTCGCCGTTTGGGGAGCCACCCCTCCCGCCGGTGCACAACCAGTCACAAATCCACCGCCGGTAGCCACGAGTGGCATGGGCGTCACAGCCGCATCCCGACACGAGCTATCGGTCGACCCCAACAGCACCTCTACCCTGACATTCGTTATCGCGGGCTCGGCGGCAGACAAGAGTGCAGCCCTAAACACCTACAACTATCTGGCCAAGAATCATGCGACCCTCTTGGCAAAGAAAAAGGCACACTACGCTGCAATCATCGCAAGGGCGAGGGTGCGAATTCCGGATCAACGTCTCCAAGAGGTCTACAACTGGGTGAAGGTCAACACGGAGTGGCTTGTCAGAGACGTCCCCGGAATCGGTCGCGGTCTCGGTGGCGGACTCATGGAATACCCTTGGTGGTTCGGCACTGAAACCTACTCTCTGCAAGCGCTCGCGGCGACCGGCGATTTTGAACTCGCCAAGCAAACCCTCCGGCTATTGAGGGATCAGTCATTGAAAGCGAACGGCAACGGCCGAATCGTGCATGAGGTCACGACCAACGGCGTCGTTTCCAATCCCGGCAACACGCAGGAAACGGCGCAGTTCATGCTTACTGTCGGCAAGCTATTCCAGTGGACGGGAGACCTGAACTTTGCAAGAGAGATGTACCCGGCTATGAAGATGGGCATCAACTGGCTTCTGACCGACATGGACCAGAACAAGAATCTGTTCCCGGAAGGTTACGGCATCATGGAAGTGTATGGCTTAAACGCGGAATTGATCGATGTTGCGGTATACACGCAGCAGGCGTTACAGGCCACAGCGCAGATTGCCGGTATTCTGGACGAGCCGGGCGCCGCAGAGCGATATCAGCAACTGGCGTCACAGCTCGAGATGAGAATCAATGAACGCTTCTGGGTCGAAGCAGATAGTTCGTACGGCGATTTCTACGGAACCAGAGCACAGGCTATTAGCGCCACCGAGGGAGCCATCCGGCAAATAGGCCTGAAGGGGCCAAACAACCTGACCCCAAGAGACAAGGAACTGATTGGATACTACGAGCGACTAAAGGAGAAATTCGCCGCCCTGCCCGATAGCAGCAGGGGTTGGATCACGAACAAGAACTGGGTCATCACGACGCCAATGGAGAGTGGCATCGCCCCGCGAACCAGAGCGATACAACTTCTGGACAGAATCCGAAACCACAATGTCGGAGAGTACGGACCCTTCCTGTCAGCGGTCGAACGACAGGCCATGATGACCATTTCAACCGGGGTGCAGGCCGTCTCGGAAGGCAACTACGGCCGCACTGACCAAGCGATGTGGTATGTGGACAAGATCGTGCAGACCTTCAGTCGGAAATTACCAGGTTCGATTGCAGAGATGATGCCTGATTATGGCTGCTTTACGATCGCCTGGACCAGCTACGGCATCGTGCTTCCGCTGATCCAGCATGTCTTCGGCATTCAGCCGGATGCAGTGCACAAGACCGTTGTCTTTGATCCTCATTTGCCTACCGGTTGGGAGAATATGAGCATCGAAGATCTGCCGGTGGGAAGCAACATGGTGTCGTTTTCGCGTGCAAAGACCGGCAGGGGAATTGACTATGGGTTCGAAGCCAAAGAGAACGGATGGACTTTCGTCTTAAGAGGGGACACCCTGTCGGGCGGCGAGTATTACTTGAACGGCAGACGTGTTTCTTCTACCTCCTCGGGCATCCGTATGAGCGGAAGGAAGAATCACGTGTTGGTGGTTCAACATTAAGGGTTGGCGCCGCGATCGTAGTGAAGGCCCGTCGGCCCGACGTAGGCCGATTGCGGTCGGATCAACCGGCCGTCGTGCAGCTGCTCCAGACAGTGCGCCGACCAGCCGACGACGCGACCCACGGCGAATGTGGGAGTGAACAGCGCGGCGGGGAATCCCAGACCGTGCAGCAACAGCGCCGTGTAGAACTCGACATTGGTGTCGAGGCGGCGCTCCGGCTTGCGCTCCCGCAGCAGCCGCAGCGCGGTGGCTTCGACCTGCTGCGCCAGGTCATACAGGGCCTGGTCGCCGCCGCTCGCATAGAAACGCCGCGCCGCCTGGGCCAGCACATCCGCACGCGGGTCCCGCACCCGGTAGATGCGATGCCCGAACCCCATGAGGCGCTCGCCCCGATCGAGCTTGGCGCGGATCACCGCCTCGGCCCGCTCCGGCGTACCGATTTCGAACACCATGTCGAGCGCCGGAGCCGGGGCGCCGCCGTGCAGGGGGCCCTTGAGCGCTCCGACGGCGCCGGTGATCGCCGAAACCACGTCGGAGTGCGTGGAGACGATCACCCGGGCCGCGAAGGTGGAAGCGTTGAGCCCGTGATCGCATACGGTATTGAGATAGGTTTCCAGCGCGCGGGCCCGTTCGGCCGCCGGCTCGGCGCCGGACAGCTGGTGCAGGTAATGGGCCGCGTGCGGAAGATCGGGGCGCACCGCAACCGGCGCCGCGCCGCTCCGCATCCGCCAGTATGCTCCGACGATGGTGGGGAAGGACGCGATGGCGGTCAGCGCGTCGTCCAAGGGGTTTTCCTGGCGGTCGAGGCTGAGCAGCGCCGTCGCCATCCGCAACATGTCCATGGGCGGCGCTTGTGCGGCGGCTGCTTCGCGCAGGACGTCCAAGCCGGCGCGTGGCAGCGCCCGCCGACCGGCGAGATCCTGCGTGAACCGCACGAGCTCCGAGGATTCCGGCAGCCGGCCATGCAGCAGCAGGTAGGCCACTTCTTCGAACCGGGCATGCGGGGCCAGGTCTTCCACGGCGTACCCCGCGATCGTCAGCCGGCCCGCCTCTCCATCGACGTGGCTGAGTCGAGTTGACGTGGCGACGACGCCTTCCAGGTCCCCCGGCATGCGGTCGCTATTTGAAGAGGCTATCTTGGATTGTCAATAATCACCTCACCACCTGAACCGAGCGAACCATGAAGCGGACCCGTTCTCGCACCACACGCCGCCGCGGCATCAGCCGCATCGACCAACCCTCGACGCGCACGTTCGGCTGGTTTGTGCGCGCGGACTTCTACCGCCGGCGCGACGGCAGCTATGTTCCCCGGTACCGGAAGTTCTTCGGTGACGTGACCCACGGGGGCAAGCGGCGCGCGCTGGTGGCCGCGCGCGCGTACCTCGCCAAGGTCGCGGGCACCCGGCGCGCGAAGTGAGCCCCTAGGCTCGCGTCACGCCTCAAGGCCAGGCGGCTCCCCTGACGTAGACCTGCTCGATCCGCGCCGTGCCGCTCGGCCCCACCCGCAAGCGCACGGTGAGGTCGCTCACCGCCGGCGTTGGCGTTCCCTCGGGAACGAAGTATTGCTCCACGCCGAAGACGTACCGCCCGCCGCGGGCCCGGCCCCGGAGCGCTACCTCGTCCGAGTCCAGGGTCGCCGGCCGCTCGAGCGACAAGTGCTTGGGCACGTAGAACTGGCCCTCACGCCGCAACACAACCCACACAGCCGCGTCACCGGGGAGCTGGAGGCGCGCACCGGTCGAGTCCCAGGGGCGGCTGAACTCGTACGCGAGCCTGAGATACTGACCGCGCAACAGGTCGCGCGGATCGACCGGTACCACCTTCACGAGGATCGACGGGCCGGACGCCGCCCGCACCTGCTCGCGCACCGTCCAGCCCGCGAAGAACAGCAGTTGCACGCCCACCCATCCGGCGGCCAGCTGGTGGCGGGTCACGTGACCGCCTCGATCCGCGCCACGACCGAGCGCCGCCACCGCTCCATGGCCCACGCGGTGCCGAGCAGTACGACCCCGCCCAGCACGAACAGCGTGCCGGTATCGGCCAGACCGCCGATCAGATCGATGAACCGCGTGACGATGCCAAGGCCGAACGCCAGGACGCCGGTGTTCACGAAGCCGCGCTGCCGCGACAAGGCGCCGTAGACCACCAGCCAGAGCGCCAGGAGGAACCACACGACCCAGGCCGCGGCCGATATGATCACCGTCCCGACGTGGAACCGGCCCGTCGTGCCGAACTCGAAGACGCTCACCATCGGGCCGCGGGGAATCACGCCCACGTCGATCAGCAGCGCTGCGACGCACGTCGTCACCAGCAGGACCAGCAGCAGGGAGAGCCGCGCCCGCAGCCATGGAACCTCCGGTGCCAGACGGTTCCACCCCAGGACCACGCCGGCCGAGCCCAGCGCCAAGGTACCCAGCGGCAACGCGAGGGAACCCGTCGAGACCGTGTCCGCCTGCTCCGAGAAACGGCGGAAGAAGCCAAGCATGTAGACGCCGTAGAAGAGCATGAGCTGGGCCGCGCCCCGCATCACCGATCGGATACGGCGTTCCTCCTGCGGCAGCGTGCTCTGCCCGCCGAGCAGCGCCAACCCCATGCCCAGGGACAGCATCAGGTAGGACGTGAACCCGTGCACGTGCAGCGGTGACGTGGCATCCGCGCCTGCGAAATGGAGCCACAGCCACGCGGCCAGAACTCCGAGGCCCGAGATAGCGGGGGACCGCAGCAGTACTGCCAGCGGCGCGATGGCCCCGAGCCACACCAGCATCGCGCGCGGCGGGTTGGCCGGGAGATGGTAGATCTGGCCGACGAGCGCGAGACCTCCCACGAACAGACCGGCGCCCAGAAAGTGCAACGCCTCCGCGAAGCGTGGATACGGCCGTCCGGTCCACTGGATCCAGAGCCCGACGCCGTGCGCCCCGCCGAGCAGCAGCAAGAAGCCGAGGATCTTGACGGCGTCGCCGATACGGTGCCAGTTGGCGGCAATGAGGAGGATCACCCCAAGAACGGTGACGGCCGCGCCGAGCCGACCCAGCACGCCACCCAGGCTCAGCCACCCCCGCTCGCGTTCCCGCTCGGCGGCCAGCGCCGTCAGCCGTTCGGCCGTCCCCGAGTCGACGAGCCCTCGCCCCTGCGCGGCCAGCAACAGCTGCTCGAGTTGGTGTGCGAAGGAAGCCATGGCCTTTAAGGTAGGAGCCGCACCGGGCTGCGCCAGCCGGCATCCCTTGCGACGAGAGGCGGAATGGCTCACAATCCCACCGTCTCGCCCGCGAGCCCATTCACACGGAGGTCGTTTTATGGATCGCCGAGCTTTCCTCGAGAACACGGCGGCGGGAGCGGTGGCGTTCGCCCGGCCGGGCCGCCTTCCAATCACGCACGCCGACGATCTCTCCCCCGTGATCGCCCAGATCGAAAAGCGCCACGACGAAGCGGTACAGCGCCTGCAGGAATGGATTCGCCAGCCCTCGATCGCCGCCGAGCACCGGGGCATGGACGAGGGATGCGAGCTCACCATGCGGCTGCTGCGCGACGCCGGATTCGGGCAGGTCACCAAGCTGCCGAGCGACGGCCAGCCTGGGATCTTCGCGACGCTCGATGCCGGCGCGCCGCGCACGCTGGCCCTGTACTTCATGTACGACGTGAAGCAGGCGGACCCGGCCGAGTGGACCTCGCCACCCTGGGTGGCGGCGCTGGTCGACAAACCCGGACTGGGAAAGGCCGTGGTCGGCAGAGGGGCCGTGAACCAGAAGGGACCCGAGGCCGCGTTTCTCGCCGCGCTGCACGCCATCCGCGGCGCCGGCCGGAAGCCGCCGGTGAACTTCGTGCTCGTGGCCGAGGGCGAGGAGGAGATCGGCTCGCCGCACTTCCCCCAGATCGTGCGCCGGCCGGAGGTGCTCGCGGCGCTCAAGCGTTCCATCGGCATCTTCATGCCGGCCGCCGCGCAAGGGCTCGACGGTCAGGTTACCATCACGCTCGGCGCCAAGGGTGTGATCGAATGCGAGCTGGTCTCGAGCGGGGAGCGTTGGGGTCGCGGGCCCAAGCAGGACGTCCACTCGAGCAACAAGGCGCGCGTGGACAGCCCGGCGTGGCACCTGGTGCAAGCACTGGCGACCCTGGTGTCGGCGGACGGCAATGACCCGGCGATCGACGGCTTCACCGCCAAGACGCGGCCGCTCTCCCCGGATGAGAAGGCGATGATCGCCGCAGCGGCACGGCGGCTCGACGAGACGGCGGCGAAGCAGCTGCTCGGTGTCCAGCACTGGGTGCGTGACGTGAGCTGGACCGAGGCACTGGAGCTCTTGATGTCACGGCCCACGGTCAACATCGAGGGCCTGGTCGGCGGCTACACCGGACCGGGCGGGAAAACGATCCTTCCCCACAGAGCCGTGGCCAAGCTCGACCTGCGGCTCGTGCCCGACATGACCGCCGCCGATTCCCTGGCCGCGCTAAAAGCTCACCTGGCGAAACGGGGATTCGGAGACATCGAGGTGAACATGACCGGCGGCTACGATCCCACCAGCACGCCCGCCGACGCCCGGCTCATCAAGGTGCAGGAAGCGGTGTACCGGCGTTCCCAGATCGACCCGATCGTCCTGCCGCGCAACGCGGGCTCCTGGCCGGGTTATGTCTTTACTGGCGATCCGCTGCGGCTCCCCGCGGGCCACTTCGGGCTGGGTCACGGCAGTGGCGCGCACGCCCCCGACGAGTACTACGTCATCGAATCGACGAATCCGAAGATTCAGGGGATCGACGGTGCCGTGCGCTCCTACGTCGAGTACCTGTATGAAGTCGCGGGGGCGTCGTAGTCGCGTCGTACCTTCGAGAGGGAGAGGTCAGCCATGGCGCACAACGGGAAGCACGCCCTGATCACCGGAAGCTCGCGCGGCATCGGCCGCGGCATCGCGCTCAAGCTGGCGGAGCGGGGCGTCAAAGTCGCGATCAACTACCGCAAGAACGAAGCAGCCGCCAAAGACACCCTCGCCAAGGTGCGGCAGCGTGGCTCTGATGGTTTCACGGTCCAGGCCGATGTCTGCCGGCCCGAAGACATCACGCGCATGTTCGGACGCGCGAAGCAGGAGTTCGGCACGCTCGACATCTTCGTCAGCAACGCCCGGCCGGACGTGCCGGAGTTCTATCAGGGACCGATGAACATCACCGTCGGGCAGTGGGACACGGCCATGAATTCCCAGGCCAAGGCGTTCCTCCTGGCGGTCCGCGAGGTGTGTCCCTTGATGGGTGACGGTGGCAGGATCATCGCTATCACGTACGCGCCGGGCGGCCGTACCGGCAGCTGGCAGCCATGGGTCGGGATGGGGGCGGCGAAGGTCGCCATGGAGTCGCTGTGCCGTTACTTCGCCGTGGCGCTCGCCAAGCGCGGCATCACAGTGAACGCGATCAGTCCGGGGTGGATCGAGGACAGTGTGCTCAACACGCTCCCGGACGCCGCGCAGGACATGATTCGCACCTGGCATCAAGGGGGCTGGACCCCGATGGGCCGGCTCGGCACCCCGGCCGATATCGGGAATGCTGTGACGCTGCTCTGTTCTGAAGAAGCCGGCTGGATCACAGGCCAGACGATCGCCGTGGACGGCGGCTCGTCGCTGATGGATCCGGGCCTGCCGCTCGAGATCCAGCGCGGCTAAGGCGGTGGTGGCGCGCCGGGTCCTTTTCTTCATCGCCTTCACGGCCGCGCCGGCCGCCGCGCAGCAGCGCCCCTGTGACCCGCCGACACCGCTCGGCCCGAGCCACGATCTGTACTGCATCGAGCTCGTGCCGGCGCCGGGAATGACGGGCGTCTCCGGGCGCGTCGAGCTGGCCGGTCCGGCCGGTCCGTTCACCGTCGCAGTCACCGCAGAGGGCCGGTCGCGGGTCATCCCGATCGCCTCGCTCCAGGGCCTCCCGCCGGCTGGGACGTTTATCGCCTGGGCGACGCCACCGCAGATGGACACGGTGGTCAAGTTGGGCCAGGTGCGGAACGGCAGCACGACCCTACGCGCGGTCGATCTCGACAAGTTCGTGGTGCTCATCACCGCCGAGCGCGACCGGCGAGCGCGCGAGCCGAGCGGCCGCGTAGTGCTGCGGGGCCAATCACCCAGCACCCGGCTCTTCCCTCCGGATCTGCTCGAGTTCTCGATCGGCGCGATGGGTCAGTCGCCCGGCATGGGGCATCACGTGCGCAGTGACTCGGGCCCGGCGGAGGATAGCCTGGCTTGGCCCATGGCTCCGGTGCCACGCGGCCTCACCATGCTACCGGCTGAGATGGCGCTCCGACCCCAGGTCACGCCGTATTGGCCGGCCGGAACGCCGCCCGCCGCGCGTCCGCGAGAGTGGCTGCGGCTCCGCGATGGCGACACGCTCCGGCTCGAGGCCGGCCTCGTGCGGCGCAACCTCAAGGGACAGACGTACCCGATGTACGGTTTCAACGGGCAGTATCCCGGTCCGTTGATCGAGGTCACGCGAGGGTCGGAGATCGTCGTGGCGTTCAGCAACCACCTGCCCGAATCGACGACCGTCCACTGGCACGGCATCCGACTCGAGAACCGGTTCGACGGCGCATCCGGTCTCACGCAGCCGGCGGTGGCACCGGGCGGTGCATTCACGTACCGCGTTCGCTTCCCCGACGCCGGCATCTACTGGTACCACCCGCACGTGCGCGAGGACGTCCAACAGGAGCTCGGCCTGTACGGCAACGTGCTGGTGCGCTCGCCCGACGGCGCGCGATACAGTCCCGCCAACCGGGAACAGGTGCTGCTGCTCGACGACCTGCTGGTGGGCGCAGCCGGGCCGATCCCGCTCGGCCGGGAGTCGCCCACCCATGCGCTCATGGGTCGGTTCGGTAACGTCTTCCTGGTGAACGGCGAGCCCGACTACCGGCTCGCCGTGCGGCGCGGCGAGGTGATCCGCTTCTTCCTCACCAACGCGTCGAACACCCGCACGATGAACGTTTCCTTCCCAGGCGCCCGCATGAAGCTCGTGGCATCGGACGCAGGGATGTTCGAGCGCGAGGCATGGGTCGAAAGCGTGGTCATCGCCCCGGCGGAGCGCTACGTCGTGCACGTGCGGTTCGACCGGCCGGGAAAGGTCGCGCTGGTCAATCGAGTGCAAGGTCTCGACCATCTGTACGGCCGGTTCTTCCCGGAAGTGGACACGCTCGGCACCATCGACGTCGCGGCGGACCGGGCGCGGGAGGACCTGGGCGCGAGCTTCGCCCGGCTGCGGCGCGACACCGCGACGACGCGCCAGCTCGAGCCGTATCGGCGCTTCTTGCAGCGTCCCCCGGACCGATCCCTCGTCCTCACCCTGGAGACGCGGGGGCTGCCACCGGTGACGCAGCGGCTGATGCAGCTCGACTCGATCTATTTCGCTCCCGTCGAGTGGAGCGGCACGATGCCGATGATGAACTGGGCGTCCACTGGCCAGCAGGTCCGCTGGGTGCTGCGCGACCCCGCCACCGGCCGGGAGAACATGGACATCGACTGGCGGTTCCGGCAGGGCGCGCCGGTGAAGCTGCGGCTGGTCAACGAGCGATTGAGCTTCCACGGGATGCAACATCCGATTCATGTGCACGGCCAGCGGTTCCTCGTGCTCGCCGTGAACGGCGTGCCGCGCGATGATCTGGTGTGGAAGGACACCGTGCTGGTGCCGGCCGGCTCCGTGGTGGATATTCTGCTCGACGCTTCCAACCCCGGCCGCTGGATGCTGCACTGCCACATCGCCGAGCATCTGTCGGCCGGCATGATGATGGCCTTCACGGTGGAATAGCGAGGAGTCTCTCATGCGCCCGCTTGCCTTCGTCGCGCTTGTCTTGGTCGCGCTCGCGTCCGCGCCGCTCGTGGCGCAGCGCCCGGACTCGCTCGCGGCCGACGTCCGCCAATATACGGTCGTCGATACGGCCGTCGTGGCGCTCACCCACGTGTTGCTGGTCGATGGAACGGGCGCTCCGCCCAAGCCCGACCAGACCGTCGTGATTCGCGACGGCCGCATCGCCCTAGTAGGACCGGCGGCGGCAGTGCAGGTCCCGCCGGACGCGCGCAGCATGGACTTGAGCGGGTCTACGGTGATTCCGGGGATCGTGGGGATGCACGATCACCTCTTCTATACTGCTGCGGGCGGTCGCGCCGTGCAGATGTCCTACACGGGGCCGAGACTGTATCTCGGCTCGGGTGTGACGACGATCCGCACGACCGGGGGGCGAGCGCCCTACGCCGAGATCAACCTCAAAGATCAGATCGACCACGGGCTGACGCCGGGCCCGCGCATTCATCTCACCGCGCCGTACATCACCGGCCCAGAGGGCGGCGGCAGCATGGCCGTGGTGAGCTCACCAGAAGCCGCCAGGCGGTTCGTCGCGTACTGGGCCTCGGAGGGGGCGACCTGGATCAAGGCGTACGCCGACATCCGCCGCGCCGAGCTGGGCGCGGCCATCGCGGAGGCGCACAAGCGCGGCGTCAAGGTGACCGGGCACCTGTGCTCCGTGAGCTTTCAGGAAGCCGTGGCGCTCGGCATCGACAACCTGGAGCACGGCATGCTCACGGCGTCGGACTTCGCCCCGGCAAAACAGCCGGACCTGTGCCCCGTCACGCTGCTGGGCCAGCTCAACCAGGCGGATCCCCGGGGCGAAGTCGCACAGACCACGATCCGGACGATGGTGCAGCACAAGGTCTCGATGACCTCCACGCTGGCGGTGTACGAGCCGTTCGTAGCCAACCGCCCCACCAAGGATGCGCGCGTCCTCCAGGCGATGGCTCCCGAGGTGCGCGCCAGCTACACGAAGATCCGGGACGAGATCGACTCGGCCGGCCACGGACCCGTGACGCCCCAGGGCTTCCAGAGCGCCATGGCGTTCGAGAAGGCGTTCGTGGACGCGGGGGGACTGCTCGCGGCCGGCGTAGACCCGACGGGCATCGGCGGCGCGCTGGCGGGGTTCGGCGACCAGCGCAACTACGAGCTGTTCATCGAGGCGGGCTTCACGCCGGCGCAGGCGGTGCACATCATGACCGCAAACGGCGCGAAGATCCTCGGCGTGGATAAGAGCCTGGGCACGGTCGAGCGCGGCAAGCTCGCCGATCTCGTGGTGCTGCACGGCGACCTGGTGGCGGAGCCGTCGGTCATCCGGAACGTGACGCTGGTCTTCAAAGACGGCGTCGGGTACGATTCCGCCAAACTGATCGCGTCGGTGCAGGGGAGAGTAGGGGTGAACTGAGACCATGTTGACCAACGCAAACTCTCGCCCCCGGCGTCGGGACTTCCTCGGGCAGCTCGGGGCCGCGGCTGCGGCCCTCTTCGCACCACCGATCCAATCAGACGGACGCCACGTCCCGATGCGCGACTCCGCGTGGGATCTCTCATGGGTCGACCGGCTGAAGGATGTGCCGTATCGCGTCGTGTTCGACGCCAACGACGTCGCCGACGGCTTTGCCTTGGACCTCGCCGTGATGTTTCTCGATCAGTATCATGAGGTCTACGGCACGCGGGACGATCAAGCTCGGGCCGTCATCGTGATGCGACAGCTCGGAACGCCGCTGGCGCTCGGTGATGCGCTGTGGGATCGCTATGCGATCGGGGAGGAGATCAAGGTCAAAGACCCCGCGACGCACCAGCCCGCGCGCCGCAACCCCTTTCTCAGAGCGGCTCCGGGCGTGTCGCCTGACGTCGCCAAAGCCAAGCTGGAGGCGTTGCGGGCGCGCGGGACGATTCTGCTCCTCTGTAACATCGCCGCCAACAACTGGGCCTCGCGTCACGCGAGCCTGGCGCATCGCGACGTGGAAGCAGTCCAAACCGAGGTGCGCAATGGCCTCGCGCCAGGTGTGATTCTCGTGCCGTCAGGAGTTTTCGCGCTGATCCGCGCGCAGAACGCGGGGTGCGCATTGATGCGGGGGGCGTGAAAGGGGAACCATGAAAACGCACACAGCTCCATACGTCGCCGTGCTGCTGGTCGGATTGGCATTCTGGACCGTCCCCAGAACCCGAACCGCCGTCCACCAGTCGCCCGACTCAACCCTCCATATCGACGGCAACGACATCGGCGGAGTGGTCACCGGCCCGCACGGACCCGAAGCGGGCGTGTGGGTAATCGCGGAGACGAGCGAGCTCGCTACCAAGTTCGTCAAGATCGTCGTCACGGACGACCAGGGGCGCTACCTGCTGCCCGACCTCCCCAAGGCCAGCTATCGCGTGTGGGTGCGGGGGTACGGGCTGGTGGACTCGCCGGCGCTGCGCGCCGCCCCCGGCAGGACGCTCAATCTCACCGCGGTCGTGGCGCCCGACGCGCGGGCGGCCGCGCACTATTACCCGGCCGGCTACTGGTTTTCCCTGATCCGCGTGCCGGCAAAGAACGAGTTCGGGCCAGCGGGGGCCGACGGGAACGGCGGCGCGGCGCCCAACGTGCGGAGTCAGGCCGAGTGGATCCGGATTCTCAAGTCGGGCGGCTGCTGGGCGTGTCATCAACTGGGCAGCCGGGGGACGCGGGAGATCCCCAAGGCTCTGGGGACGTTCGAGTCGTCCAGCGCGGCGTGGCTGCGGCGGCTCCAGTCGGGTCAGGCCGGAGGCGCGATGATCGGCACCTTGAGCCAGCTCGGCGCCAAGCGCGCGCTGGCGATGTTCGCCGACTGGACCGATCGGATCGCCGCCGGTGCCGTCCCGCCCACCCCGCCGCGCCCACAGGGCGTCGAGCGCAACGTGGTCATCACCGAATGGGACTGGGCCGATCCGAAGGCGTACCTGCACGACGAGGTCTCGACCGATCGCCGCAACCCCACGCTCAACGCCAACGGCTCGATCTACGGCTCGCTCGAGTTGAGCGCCGACTACCTGCCGGTGCTGGATCCGGTGCGCAACACGACGAGCCGGGTCCCGCTCGCGGTGCGTGATCCCAACACCGAGCCCGCCGCGGGGCTGCCGACTCAAGCGTCGCCCTATTGGGGCAGCGAGGTGCTGTGGACCAGCAAGGCCAACGTGCATAATCCGATGTTCGACGAGCGGGGTCGCGTCTGGCTCACGTCTACGGTGCGGCCACCCGACAACCCGGCGTTCTGCAAAGCCGGGTCGAGCCATCCTTCGGCCAAGCTGTTCCCGCTCGCGCGGGCGGGGCGTCACCTCGCCGTGTACGATCCCAAGACTCAGAAGCTCACCCACATCAGCACCTGCTTCAGCACGCATCACCTCATGTTCGCGGAAGACGCGAACCGCACGCTGTGGACGTCAGGGGGCGGCCCCGTGGTAGGGTGGCTCAACACGAAGCTGTTCGACGAGACCGGCGATGAGGAGAAATCGCAGGGCTGGACTGCGCTGATCCTCGACGCCAACGGCAACGGCAAGCGGGACGCCTACGTCGAGCCCGACCAGCCGGTCGATCCCGCCAAGGACAAGCGGATCGGCGGCGGCTTGTATGCCGTCGCCCCGGCGCCGGACGGCTCCGTCTGGGGAACCGTGTTGGGGTTCCCGGGCGCCGTCATCCGGCTCGTGCCCGGCTCGAACCCGCCCGAGACCGCGCTCGCCGAGCTCTATGAGCTCCCGCTCGACCGGTCCGGTGCGCCGATCGAAGGGTTCTCACCGCGTGGCGGCGACGTGGACCGCAACGGCGTCTACTGGACCGCGCTCGCCAGCGGACACCTCGCCAGCTTCGACCGCCGGAAGTGCAAAGGCCCGCTCAACGGGCCGTCCGCCACAGGCCAGCACTGTCCCGAGGGGTGGACGTTCTATCCGGAGCCGCTGCCGCAGCTCCAGGGGGTGACGGACCCGGGCAGCGCGGAAGCCAGCTACTACACCTGGGTCGATCAGGTCGGCGTGCTCGGCCTCGGCCAGAACGTGCCGATCAACACCGGCAACGGGTCCGAGGGACTGCTGGTTTTCCAGGACGGGAAGTGGGTCGTGCTCCGCGTCCCCTATCCGCTCGGGTTCTATACCAAGTGGATGGACGGCCGGATTGACGATCCCAACGCTGGCTGGAAGGGCAGGGAGCTGTGGGCGACCGTGAGCACGCGCGCGCCGTTCCACATGGAGGGAGGGAAGGGCACCACGAGCAAGGTGCTGAGGTTCCAGCTGCGTCCCGACCCACTCGCGCGGTAACGACGCACATCATCGGGCGCTCGGTCATGGATCGACGAGAGTTCCTGGCGTGCTCCGCGGCTGCTGCGGCCGCGGCTCCCGGCCGCCGGTTGCGGGCCCCGGCGGCGGCGCCCCCGCCCTGGTACGCCACCATGCGCCGCTGCGGACAGCTCAACTTCAACGAGCGCGACCCCCTCACGCTCGACGTGGCAGCGTGGGCCGAGTACTGGGCTTCGCTGCGTGTGAACGCCCTGCTCGTTAACGGCGGCGGGATCATGGCCTTCTACCCGACCGACGTCGCGTATCATCATCGCAGCGCGTTCCTCGGCACGCGCGACCTGTTCGGCGAGATGGCCGCCGCGGCCCGCACGCGCGGCATCCGGGTCGTGGCACGCATGGACTGCAACTACTCCTGGGAGGAGGCGCTGCGGGCGCACCCCGAGTGGTTCGAGCGCGACCGCGACGGCCAGCCCCGCCGCCACAACGAATCCACCTGGCTCTTCAAGACCTGCATGTTCTCGCCGTATTTCACCGAGCAGATGCCGGCCATCTACCGCGAGATCGCCAAGCGCTATGCGGTCGACGCCTTCTTCACCAACGGCTGGCCCAGCACCGGCGCGCTGGGCGTGTGCTATTGCGAGAGCTGCCAGAAGGTCTATCGCGACAAGGTAGGCGGGGTGCCCCCCGAGCAGACCGACGCCACCAGCCCGTTGTACCGCCGCTACTACGCGGCGTTCATGGACCGCCTGCTGGAGGTGTGGCGTTCGTGGGACGCGGTGGCGCGCGAGAGCCGTCCCGACGCGGTGTACGTCGGGAACCTGGGCGGCGGCATCCGCGTGGTGAAAGATCTCGCCCGCATTGGCCAGGTGGCCGGGTGGTTCAACGCCGACCACCAGGGCCGCTCGGGCGACACGCCGCTGTGGGACTGCGCGCAGCAGGGCCGCGTGGCCCGCTCGGTGATGAAGGGGCGCACCATCACCAACGTGACCGGCGCCTACAGCAACAGCCGCCCGGTCTGGCGGCACGTCGCCAAGCCTGCCGCCGAAACGACGCTGTGGATGGCCCAAACCGTGGCCAGCGGCATGGTGCCGTGGTTCCACTGGCTGGGCGGTTCCCCCGAGGACCAGCGGTGGCGGGATACCGGGAAGACGTTTTTTGCCTGGCTCGCGGCCCAGGAACCGCACTTTCGCAACACGCGCTCGGTGACCGACGTCGCGGTGCTGTTCCCGCAGAGCACGATTGCCTTCTACCACGCCGGGCGCCTGCAGGCGACCGACTACCTGCAGGGGCTCTACGCGGCATTGCTGCAAGGGCGGTTCCTCTTCGACTTCGTGCACGAGAGCGACCTGTCGAAGGAAACGCTCGGCCGCTACCGCGCGCTGCTCGTGCCCAACGCCGCTCATCTCTCTGACGAGTCCTGCCGGCAGATCCGCGCGTACGTCGACGCAGGCGGCTCGCTGCTCGCCACCTTCGAGACGGCGCGCTACAACGAATGGGGCGACGCGCGCAGCGAGCCGGCCCTCGCCCAAGTCTGCGGCATCAGCGTCGCGGGCGAGGTCGTCGGTCCTGCCGCCAACAGCTATATGCGGATCGAAGAGCGCCATCCGGTGCTGGCAGGCTTCGACGGCACCGCCCTCCTGCCCGGCCCTGAGAGCCGCCTCCCGATCCGCCTGCGCGAAGCAGGTCGGCCGGCTCTGACCGTGGTCCCGTCCTATCCGGCCTTCCCGCCGGAGATGGTCTACCCGCGCGCGCCGCGCACCGACGAGCCGGCCGCCGTGTTCCGCGAGCTCGGCACCTCACGCGTGGCGTATTTCGCGGGCGACGTGGACCGTACGTTCTGGCGCTCCGGGAATCCCGACCTGAGTCACCTGCTCCAGAACACCGTCCGCTGGCTGCGGGGCAACCGCACTGTGCCGGTGACGATCGAAGGGGACGGACTGCTGGAGGCGTTCGCGTGGGAGACGGAGCCGGGCTACGCGCTGCATCTGCTCAACTACACGACCCCCAACCTGACGTGGGGTCTGGTCGAGCGATCCTACGCCATCGGACCCCAGCGCGTTCGATTCGAGATCGCGCCGGGCCGGACGGTCAAGCGGGTGGAGGCGCTGCGCAGCGGGCGCGTGCTCCCGTTCCAACAGGACGGGACCGCGGTTCGCTTCGAGGTGGCGTCGGTGGTTGACTACGAGGTCGTAGCCCTGACGTGAGGAGCTAGAACTCGAGCTTCTTCAGAAACTCGTAGTCCTGCTTGACGCTGGCGAGGGGATCCGCCGGGCCTTCCTGCTCGACGTAGCACGGCTTGCGATCGATGTCGGGTACGGCTGCCAGCAGCCGCCGGAAATCGACCGTGCCGGTGCCGAGCTCGGTGTCGTGCGAGCGATCGGCCACGACGTCCTTCAGGTGGAAGCTCCAGTAGCGGTCCCGGTAGCGCTGGAGATAGGCGAACGGATCGCCGCCTCCCATCACCATGTTGCCGACGTCGAGCTGGTGGCGCACGACGGTCGGGTCGGTGCGCGCCACGAACACGTCGTACGGCACTGTGCCGTCGATCGGCGTCATATGGTCCGCTTCGTTGTGGAAGGCGAGCCAGATCCCGGCCCGGCGCGCGGCAGCCCCGGCTGTATTGAAGCGATCGGCCCACTCCCGCCAGTCGTCGAGCGAGCGCGAGGTCTCCCCCGTGAAGCTCGGCACGATCAGGTACTCGTGCCCCAGGCGGTGCGCGATCTCGAGGCTCCGCTGCCACCCCACGAACAGCATGATCGGCGAGATGTGGGCCGAGGGCGCGCGCAACCCCTCGCGATCGAGCGACGCTCGCACCTGCTCGGTCGTGCGGCCGAAGTTACCGAACGACCACAGCAGCTCGACGTCGGTGTAGCCCACGGCGCGCACCGCGGCGAGGGTCCGCTCGGGATCCCGGCGCATCGCGTCGCGCACCGAATAGAGCTCGAGCCCGATGCGGGCGAGACGCCCCGGCCGGGCCGGACGTAGCGACGCCAACCGACCGGTGGCGAATGAGGCGCCGAGCGCGTGGACGAACGTACGCCGCTGCACGCCTCAAGCTGCGCTACGATCGGGGGAATGACAAGAGCACGCTCAAGGTGCGAGGATCGCCGCGTGTTTGATCCAGTCCAGTTTGGGGAAATCGCGGGCCAAGTACGCGTTGCCCTCGGCCTGGAGGCGACCCTGGGCGGGGCCGCGGCCACCTGGGGCACCTTCGCCATATCCCGGATAGAGCCGGTCCACGACGTCCATGCCAAGCACCACCCGGCCGAACGGAGAGAATCCCATCCCGTCGAGCCGGCTGTTGTCACTGTAGTTGATGAAGAGCTGCGTGGTGCGGGTGCCCGGGCCGCCGGTCGCAAAGCTCACCATGCCGCGCGTGTTGTGCTGCCGCACCGGGTCGTCCGGGATGCGTGCGTCACGCCACGCCGCCGCCACGTGCGGATCGCCGTGAATCCCGAACTGCGCCATGAATCCCGCGATCACCCGGAAGAACCGGCCGTCATCGTAGTAACCGCTCTTCACCAGGTTGTAGAAGCGGTCGGCGCCGAACGGCGCCCAGTCGCGATGAACCTCGATCACGAAGTCCCCCGCGCTGGTCTCGAAACGGGCGCGGAACGTGTCCGGAGCGCGCTCCCGCATGGCCGCACTCGCGGGGTTGTGAAAGTCGGCAGAGGTCGTCGCGGACGGGGCGGCGCGCGAGCGCTCCCCGGGCCGGCAACCCGCGACCATAAGAGCGAAAGCGAAGGCGAGGCGGTATGTCATGACACAAAATAAACAGTCTTGCCCGCCGCAACTACCCGGTATTGCGCAGGCCCTGGGCGATGCCGTTGAGCGTCGACGCGAGACCGGCGCTGACCGCCGCCATGGTGGGGTCCTCGGCCGAGGCGTTGGGCCCGGCGGCGTGGGAGCGCTGCAACAACGCGACCTGGAGCAGCGACAGCGGGTCCACGTACGGATTACGCAGGCCGATCGCCGTCTGCAGCATCGGATTATCGCGCATCAGGTAGTCGCTCTCGCGGATGCGCAACAGCGCAGCGACCGTGCGGCGGAACTCGGCCTCGAGGCGGTCGAACAGTGCGAGGTCGCCGCCCAGCTCGCGCACGTACAGCCGCGCGATCGCCATGTCGGCCTTGGCGCAGACCATCTCCAACTTGCCGAGCAGGTCGTCGAAGAACGGCCACGCCGTGGCCATGCGGCGCAGCATGCCGAGCCCGCCAGGCTCTCCGGCGACGGCTTCGAGCGCCGTCCCCACGCCCAACCATCCCGGCAACATGAGTCGCGTCTGGGTCCACCCGAACACCCAGGGGATCGCCCGGATCTCCTCGATCTTCTGCTCCCCGGGACTCCGGTAAGCAGGCCGCGATCCGAACCGGACGTGGGCGAGCTCCCGCACGGGAGTCGTCTCGAGAAACAGCTTGAACAGGTCTCCGCTGCCGTACACCAGCGCGCGATACGGTGGTAACGCCTGCGCCGCCAGGCGGTCCATGACGTCCCGAAAGCGCGCCTCCTCGCCGGGCGCGAGCTCGGTGCGCCAGTCCTCGAACCGGTGCAGCAACACGCCGCTCAACATCAGCTCGAGGCTCCGCTCCGCGATGGACGGGAGCCCGAAGTTCTGCGACACAATCTCGCCCTGCTCGGTGATCTTGATGCCGCCGTGCACCGTGCCCGGGGGCAGCGCGGTGAGCGCGCGCGCCACGGGCGAACCCCCCCCGCGCCCGACCGTGCCGCCGCGCCCGTGGAACAGCGTGCACGATACGCCGGCGTCGGCGCAGGCCCGCGCCACCTCTTCCTGCACGCGGTACAGCGCCCACGCCGAGGGAAGCAGCCCCGCGTCTTTGGCGGAATCGGAGTAGCCGAGCATCACCTCCTGATGGCGCCCGCGGGCCTCGAGCTGGCGGCGCCAGAGCGGATCGTCCAGCAGCGAGCGCACGACGGCGGGGGCGCGCTCGAGATCCTCCAGGGTCTCGAACAG
>Ga0209156_10001139_pt1 | contig 21816 bp, 20 predicted proteins | sample GraSoiAngelo_124_FD_185881 | JGI IMG/M metagenome (GOLD analysis project Ga0209156, IMG submission 185881) | Grasslands soil microbial communities from the Angelo Coastal Reserve, California, USA - 14_0927_05_20cm (SPAdes) (version 2) | ecosystem: Environmental > Terrestrial > Soil > Grasslands...
TCCACGGTGCTCACCAGGGCCCACTCGGGTACGTCCTTGGGCGTGACGTTCTGCCACGTCTTCCCGCCGTCACGCGTCACCTGCACGAGGCCGTCGTCGGTGCCGACCCAGATCACGCTCGAATCCTTGGGGCTCGGCGCGACGGTGAAGATCGTGTTGTAGTACTCGATGCTGGTGTTGTCCTTGGTGATCGGGCCCCCGGACGGGCCCTGCTTGCTCTTGTCGTTGCGCGTCAGGTCCGGACTGATCGCCTGCCAGCTCTGCCCCTCGTTGCTGGAGCGGAACAGCACCTGCGCGCCGATGAACAGGTCGTTGGGATTGAGCGGGGCCACCACGATGGGAAACGTCCACTGGAAGCGGTACTTGAGATTCGCGGCGCCCCACCCCATCGGGTTGTCGGGCCATGCGTTGATCGCCCGCTCTTGTCCGGTGCGGTGGTCGTAGCGCGTGATGAGCCCGCCGTAACTGCCTGCGAACACGATGTCCGGGTCGTCTTGACGCGCGGCGATCCAGCCGCTCTCGCCGCCCCCCACGTCGTACCAATCCTTTTCACCGATCCCGACCCCGTCAGTGCGCGCGGCGATGCACACCGTGCTGTTGTCCTGCTGCGCGCCGCACAACATGTAGGGGAAGTGCGTCGTGGCGATCACATGGTAGAACTGAGCCGTCGGCTGGTTCCCCTGCGTGGTCCAGGTCGCGCCGCCGTTGGTGCTGATCGTCGCTCCGCCATCGTTGCCGTTGATCATGCGCGCGGGATCGTGCGGGTCGATCCACAGCGCGTGGTGGTCCCCGTGGGGACCGCGCAGCGTCGTGAACGTCTTGCCGCCGTCGATCGACTTGAGCAGGGACGTGTTGAGGACGTACACGCCGTCTGCGTTCCCCGGATCGGCGAACACGTGCGTGAAGTACCAAGCCCGCTGGCGGATCTCGTGGTCCTCGCTGGTGCGGTTCCAGGTCGTGCCGCCGTCATCCGAGCGGAACAACCCGCCCGAATCCGCCTCGACCAGCGCCCAGACCCGCTCGTGGTCCAAGGGCGAGACGGCGAGCCCCAGCTTTCCGATGATCCCCTTGGGAAGGCCCTTGTTGCGCGTGATCTCCGTCCAGCTGTCGCCGCCGTCGGTGGACTTGAAGATCCCGCTGCCCGCGCCACCCGAGACCAGCTCCCAGGGACGACGCACCGCCTGCCACAGCCCCGCGTACAGGATCCGCGGGTTGACCGGATCGAGCGCCAAGTCGATCGCGCCGGTGCTGTCGTTGCGATACAGCACCTTGTCCCACGACTTGCCGCCGTCCTTGGTGCGGAACACGCCGCGCGTGGGACTGGCACCGAACGCGTGGCCCAACACGGCGGCGTATGCGAGATCGGGATTCTGCGGATGGACTTCGACATGGGCGATCTGGCCCGCGTCGGCGAGCCCGACCTTCTTCCACGTCTTGCCGGCGTCGGTGGACTTGTACAGCCCGTCGCCCGGCGAGAGGTTGCCGCGAAGCGGGGACTCTCCCGTGCCCGCGTACACCACGTTGGGATCGGACGGCGCCACCGCGACCGCCCCGACCGACCCGGCGGTAAAGAACTTGTCCGAGACTGGCTGCCAGGTCAGCCCGCCGTCCGCCGTCTTCCAGACCCCGCCCCCCGTGCCACCCATGTAATAGACGAGCGGCTGCGCCGAGCTCCCGGCGACGGCGGTCACTCGCCCGCCGCGGAACGGCCCGACCTCGCGCCACACCAGGCCGCGGTACAGGCTGGTGTCGTACTTCGCGGGACTCTGCGCACGCGCGGCGCGCGCGGGGAACCATACTGACAGGGCGGCGGCGGCGAGCCCGCAGCTCCCGCACCAGCGCGGGAGGCGCGGACGAATCCAGGACGGCGTGACCATCGGTGTCGTAGCTCGGAAGGAAGAGGGAATGCCGCGAGAAACTACACGCCGTCAGCGCAGCGGCAACTCGACGTGCAGGTGGTCCGCCGTACCGACGTGGCGCAGCGTCCCCAGTCCCGCGCTCCAGAAGTACAGCTGCACCAGGCGGTTCTTCACCTCGCTGCGGCCGCGCGTGCGCAGATCGACGGCGTGGACGTATCCGTCCCCCTGCACGTAGTGCAGCGAGCCGTCGTTGGGCCGCATCCCCATCGTGGCGTAATCGGCCCGCCCGCGGGCGACGTCGGTGATCACGATGTCGTTGTCCAAGAGCATCCAGGTGCTGAGCGCGACGCGCAGCAGGGGATGGAGCGAGCCATAGTACGAGCGTACCTGGTCCGACTTGGCGTTGCCGCTCGAGAGGTAGATCAGGGCGTAGGCACAATAGGCGAGCACCAGCGGCAGCGCGACGCGCCGGGCGAGGGCGAGCACATTGACCCGGCCGGCCAGCCGGTGCGAGATCCAGGCGGCGTACCCGGTCACGACCACGAGCGTACCACCGGCGCCGCCCAACAGCGCGAGCCACGGCCCGGCGCCTCTGTGCGCGTACAGAAACACCGAGCCCCGCACCAGCACGAAGAACGGCAGCAGGGCGAGCACGGTGAGCTTCCCGGCGAGCGCCAGGGCGCGGCGGGCGAGTGGCCGCCACGGCGGCAGCCTTCCGGGCGCCGTGATGCGCGCTTCCAGCCGCTCCCATTGCCGCAGCGCCGCCAGTTTGAGCTTCCGGATCGCCATGGCCGGCCCTAGGGGGTGTGCAAGCCTCTGCGTGTCATGCGTCTCTCATGGGACCCAAACCCGGGATATTCGCCATGCGCAAACCGATCCTCATCACGATAGCACTCGCCGCCGCGTTGACCGCCTGCTGGGGGAGCCTCGAGCGCTCCGACCGGATGTACGCTCGCGACCGCGCGGCCGATCGCGTGGCCGGCTACGCGCCAGGCACCAACTTGCGAGCCGAAAGCAGGCCCGCAGCGGCCGTGGGCCTCGCCGTCGCCGCGCGGGAGCGAGCGCCGTCGGACTTCCCACCGATCCGGCCTGCCGACGTGACAGCAGCCATGATCATCCGCACCGGCCAGGCGAACATCGAGGTGGACTCGCTCGAGCCCGCGGTCGCATCGGTGCGCCAGCTCGCCCGTCAGCTCGGTGGCTACGTCGCGAACACGGCGCTGCAAACCGGCCGCGGCCAGCTCCGGTCGGCCACCCTCGAGGTCAAGATCCCGGCGGCCCGCTTTGACGAAGGGCTGGGCGGGCTCGCACCGATCGGCAAGCTCGAGTCGGTGAACGTCAGCGCCGAGGATGTCGGCGAGGAGTTCACGGACGCCACCGCCCGCATGGCGAACGCGCGGCGCCTGGAGACGCGCCTGATCGAGCTGATCGCCACGCGCACCGGAAAGCTCAAAGACGTGCTGGACGTCGAGCAAGAGCTGGCCCGGGTACGCGAGGAGATCGAGCGCTACGAGGGGCGGCTCCGCTATCTCCAGGCGCACGCCGCCCTGAGCACGCTCACGATCTGCGTACACGAGCCGGTGCCCATTGTGGGGCACCCCGGCTCGAGCGTCGTGACAGAGGCGTTCAAGCAGGCGTGGCGGAACTTCGTCGATCTAATGGCCTGGTGCATCCGGTCGCTCGGCGTCGTCGTGCCGCTGGGCGCAGTCGGCGCGCTCGGTTGGCTCGTCGCGCGGCGGTGGCGCAAGGGGACCGCGGTGCCTCACCCCGCTCCCGCTCCGCTCGGCTGACGATAGAATTCCCCCCATGCGGGGGCTTCTCAGCTGCGGGCTCGCAGCGGCGCTGGTCGCGGCCGCGCCGGCGGCGCGCGCGCAAGACGCGACCCGCTCGCGCCAGACCGCGATCGTCACCGCCGCCGCCCGCCTGGCGCCCGCCGTCGTGAGCGTGAACGTGCTGCGGCGCGAGCGTCGCGTGGCCACCGACCCGTTCGACCTCTTCTTCATGCCACGCGGTTACGAGCAGACCGTCGAGGGGTACGGGTCCGGATTCATCGTCTCACCGGACGGCCTCGTGATCACCAACCAGCACGTCACGCAGGGCGCCGAGCAGATCGTGGTGACCGCACGCGACGGGCGCGACTTCCCGGCGAAGGTCCTGGGCGAGGACCCGCTGACGGACATCGCGGTCCTCAGGATCGACGGCGCGACGCTCCCCGTGGCGCCGCTCGGCAAGAGCACCGATCTGCAGATCGGTGAATGGGTCGTCGCGGTGGGCAATCCCTTCGCCTATCTGCTCGGGAACGCCGAGCCCACGGTCACGGCGGGCGTGGTGAGCGCGGTGGGGCGCAACCTGCTCCCCTCCGAGGGGCAATCGGGCATCTACGTGGGAATGATCCAGACCGACGCCGCCATCAATCCGGGAAATTCCGGGGGACCGCTCGCGAACGCGCTCGGCGAGGTCGTGGGGGTCAACAGCAACATCCTGACGCCGAGCGGGGGCTCCGTCGGGGTGGGGTTCGCGATCCCGATCGAGCGGGCGGTGCGCGTGGCCGACGAGCTGCGCCGCTTCGGGACCGTGCGGCGGGCGTGGGTGGGGCTCGACGTCGCCGGCGCGGACGATCTGCGAGGCTGGAAGCGGGTCGGCGGTCTGCGGGTGACGCAGGTCGCCGAGAACGGCCCCGCGGCCCGCGCCGGGATCGCCGAGGGAGACGTCCTGCTGGTCGCCCGGGGCCATCGCCTGCGCACGTTCCTCGATTGGGATGCGGTGTTGCTCGACACGGGCCCCGGGGACACCCTGACCGTATCCTACCGGCACGCCGCCCAGCCCCGGACCGCCCGGCTCACGGTCACGGACCTGCCCACCACGCTCGCCGAGAAGGTGGCCATTCTGGGCGGGATGAAGGTGGTCACCGTGACCGACGCGGTGCGCGCCGAGCGCGGCATCCAGAGCGACCACGGAGCGCTGATCTACGACATCCCGGACGAGATGCAACAGGCCACCGGCTTGCGGTCCGGCGACGTGGTGCTGCAGATCAACCGCGCCAAGATCGCCAACGCCGAGGATCTGCGGCGGGCCTTCTCGACGGCCGCGGGCGGGAGCGCGGTGACGGTGTGGTTCGAGCGCGGGGGGCGGCTCGGCAGGACGGCGTTTTACGTGCGGTAACGCGGCGGACCGGCGGCCTGGCGGTCAGGCTGACCGGGAGCGATAGTCAGGCGGGCGACCACAGGGAGGAGGCCCGTATGCCTGACACGATCCGGAAGGTGAATTACTACTACACGACGGCGCCGGACAAACCGGGCGAGGGCGCCCGGCTGCTCCAGGCCTTGCGGAACGCCGGCGTCAATCTGCTCGCGTTCCACGCCTTCCCGAGCGCGCGCAAGTCGCAGGCCGATTTCGTCCCGGCGGACGCGGCGGCGTTCGAGGCGGCCGCGAAGGCCGCCAAGATCAAACTGTCGAAGCCGAAGACGGCGTTCGTCGTGGAAGGCGATGACCGCGTCGGTGCGCTCGCGAGCGTGATGGCGCGGCTGGGCAGCGCGAAGATCAATGTCACCGCGGTGAGCGCCGCCTGCGCCGGAATGGGCCGGTACGGGGCGATTTTCTGGGTGAAGCCGCGAGACGTTGCTAAGGCAGCATCTGCTGTGGGAGCTATGTAACTGCAAAAGGCGTCACGCAAAGGCGTCACGCGAAGACGTCACGCCAACCGTCACCCGGAACCGTGGGAGCGGCCCCGGGCGCGCCCCAGCGCGTCGGGGCCGAATTTCTCGCGCACCTGGTCGATCACGCGGGAGATGGTGCGGTCGTGTTCCGTCTCGATGGGCCGCACCTCGTCCAACAGGGAGAGCTGTGCCCTCGCGTCCGGCGTCACGAGTTGCGAAACGGCGACGCCGAGCAGGCGGGCCGGCACGTGCCGCGCCGCGCGTAGCTTGCGGAGCAGCTCCCGCGCCACTTCGTAGACCGCGCGCTCCGACTGCACTGGATCGGAGAGCGTGCGGCTCGCCTGGCGGGTGGTGAAATCGGCGTCGCGCAGCTTTACCGTGACGGTACGCGCGAGCAGGCCCCCCTCTCGCAGGTCGGCTGCCGCGCGGTCGGCCAGGGCCAGCAGCCGCGCGGCCAGCGCGTCGTCCTCCACCAGGTCGCGCGGAAACGTCTCGTCCCGGCTGATCGACTTGGGCTCGCGCTGGGACTCGACCGGCGTACCGTCGATGCCGCGCACCCGCTCGGCGAGCCACTCGCCTTCGCGCCGCCCCAGCCAACCGACCAGCGTCTCCCGCTCGTGTCGGAGGACGTCGCTCACCGCGTGCAGGCCAAGTTTGGCGAGCCGCGCCTGAAACTTGGGTCCGATGAAGGGGATGTCGGCGAGGGCGAAGCGTCGCATGAACTCGAGCTCGGCCCCGGGAGCGACCACGTGGACGCCGTCCGCCGGCGTCCCGACCCGCGGCTTCGCCACGCCCGCCGCGAGCTTGGCGACGAGCTTCGACGTGCCCCCGCCGATCGAGACGGCGAGTGCGGTCTCGTGCGCCACCGCCTCGCGCATCCGCCGGGCCGTCGCCGCGAGCGGCTCGCCCGAGTACAACTGCTCCGTGCCGGTCAGATCGACGTAGAACTCGTCGCTCGACGCCTGCTCCACCGCGGGGGTGAACCGCTGCAGCACGTCCTTGATCTCGCGGCTCTTCCCGGCGCACGCCTCCCAGGGAACCGGAACCACCGTGGCATTGGGGCACAGGCGCACGGCGCGCGCCATCGGCATGGCGGAGTGGACGCCATACGCGCGCGCCTCGTACGAGGCCGAGGTCACGACGCCGCGGCGCTCGGGCGACCCGCCTACGATCAGCAGCGGCGCCTTCCCCGCGCCGGCGGGGTCGACGAGCCGGGCGACCGCGACGTAGAACGCGTCCGCGTCGACCAGCAGAATGCGGCGATCCGGCACCGGAACGCTCAGGGGGTCACGGACTCGCCGTCGGCGGGTGTGCCTTGAAGATCTGCTGGAGGATCTCGCGCCGCTCAGGCAACGTGTTGAGCGTCAGTCGGTGCACCTCGTCGTCCGCGCCGCCCAGCACGCCGCCGTACCGACCTGGTTCGGGGGTGATATGCCGCGTGGATTTCTGGACGAGGCGGATCTCGTCGACCTGCGCGAGCGGCAGGGCGTACGTCGAGTCCGCGTGACGCACGACGAGCGTGTCACCGGCGAGCTTGACGAGGCTGAGATCCCACAGCGTGGTGCCGCTGTTGAGGGTCAGCTGCCAGCGGTCCTGCGCGGCGCCCGGCCGCGCCGCGAGCAGGCCGAGCCACAGGACGAGCCCGGCCCTCATGCGGGCTTCGCCCCGAGCTTGGGGGTGCCCTGCCCTTCCTTGCCGCGCTTGCGCTTCCGTGCCTTCTCGCGTTTGCGGCTGCGTGCGTTGCCGTGCGTGCCGCGGAAGATCTTGCCTCGCCTGCTGCGGAGATCGCCTTTGCCCATGGAATCCTCAGGGGTCAGTGGTCAGGGGTCAGGAGTCAGGAGTCGGTATCCGGTCACTTCATGCCTCCGAGCTTCAGGAGACGCTGGTACTGCTCCGCCGAGGCGGGCATCACCGAGAGGCGTCCCATGCGCACGAGGCCCAGGTCGGCGAACGCCCGCTCCCTCTTAATCTCGGCGAGCGGCACCGGTCGCGACAGTCTCTCGCTCGCTTTCAGGTCCACCACCGCGAGCTTGGGGTCCTTCTGCTTGGGGTCGGGATATGCGTCGGATGCGACTTCCGCTACGCCCACCACCGCCTTCTCGTCGCCGGTGTGGTACACCAGCACCCGGTCGCCTGGCTTCATCTGGCGCAGGTGCTTTAGGGCGAGATTGTTCTTGACTCCGTCCCAGACCGCGGTCTTCTGCCGGGCCAAGTCATCGAAGCTGTAGGTGGACGGCTCGGTCTTCACGATCCAGTAGTTGAGCATCGTACCCTCTCGTTAACCCCGGGGCATCGCCCCGGGGTCAGTCTACCCTCACAGCCGTGTCGTGGCCCATTCCTCGACAGCCGCCGCTAGCTCCTCCAGCACGTCCGCGTCGGTCCGGCCCGACCGCTTCAGCACGTGGAACGAGTGGTCCCCTCCCTCCACAAGGTGCAGCGTCGCGCGCGCGCCGAGCCGCTGGACGAGCGGCGTGAGCAGCTTCAGGTCGGCGAAGTCGTCCCGCGTGCCCTGCAGGAATAGCATGGGAATCTGCACCCGTGCGAGGTGCTCGGCGCGCGCATCGCCGGGCCGCCCGGGCGGATGCAGCGGAAAGCCGAGGAACACGAGCCCCCGCACGCCGGGGAGGGGCTCCTCAGCCTGTGCGGTGGACGTCATCCGCCCGCCGAACGACTTGCCGCCGGCGACGAGTAGCAGCCCCGGCGCGAGACGAGCGGCTTCGGCCACAGCGGCCCGCACCGCCGCGGCGGCCACCGCGGGGGGATCGGGCCGGCTGGCGCGCCGCTCCATGTAGGGAAACTGGTAGCGCAGCGTCGCCACGTCGCGCTCGGCGAGCGCGCGCGCGATGGCTTCGAGAAAGGGGTGGCGCATCCCCGCCCCCGCGCCGTGGGCGAGCACGTACAGCCGGGACGCACCGGGCGGGCGCAGCAGCAGGCCCGACACAGGGGCCTCGCCATCGGCGACGGTGATCGCGACCGGGTCACTCGAGACGGGCATGGAGCTTCTCCAGCGCGCTCACGAGATCGGGCTTCTCCTCGAGCACCGCGCGGAGCGGGTCGTCCTTCAGCTTCTTCATGCGCGCCGGCGCGTTCACGATCGAGAACTTCCGGATGTCGAGCTTGGGCGTCACCTCGCTCCACGCGAGCGGCATCGACACCGGCGCGCCGGGCAAGGGCCGCGCGCTGAACGGCGCGACGAGCAGGCGCCCGTGGCCGTTCTGCACGTAGTCGACATACACCTTGCCGTCCCGCTTTTGAACCTGGCGTGTGACCGTGGCGATGTCCGGCAGCTCGGCGGCGATGACCCGCGCCAGGAGTCCGCCCAGCGTGCGGGATTGTTCGTACGTGACCTGGCGACCCAACGGGATCAGCACGTGGAGGCCGGTCGAGCCGCTCGTCTTGATGCCCGTCGGCAGGCCGATATCGTCGCACAACGCCCGGACCGCCTTCGCGACGGTGACCACGTCCGTAAACGGCGCCTCCTTCGGATCGAGATCCAAGATGCACCAGTCGGGCGTCTCCAGGGTCGCGACGCGGGACGACCAGACGTGGAGCAGGAGCGCCGCCATGTTGGCGATGTAGAGGAGCGAGGACTCGTTGTCGCATACGAAATAGTCGAGCTCGCGTTGCGAGTCCTCGCTCCAGATCGTGACCGTTCGCACGAACGCCTGGGCATACTCCGGGGCGTCTTTCTGAAAGAAGGATTTCCCGGTGATGCCGTCGGGGAAGCGCGTGAGCACCAGGGGCCGATCGGCGAGGTAGGGCAGCATCCAGCGGGATACGGCCCGGTAGTACTCGATCAAGTCGCCCTTGGTATAGCGCTCGTCGGGCCAGAAGACCTTGTCGAGGTTGGAGAACTTCACTTCACTCGGGAGCGGGGAGCGGGGAGCGGTACTCTCCGGTGGGAGCTCAAGGTCCCGCTCCCCGCTCCCTGCTCCTTTCTTCGCGATCTCGGTGACCGGCTTGTCGTCCCGGAACCGGACGAACACCGGCTGCCTGAGCAGTCCTTCGTCGGTCCACTCCTTGTATCTGACCTCCACCACCAGCGCGGGCTCGACCCAGGTATGCCCGGCGTCTGCCGGGACGGGCCCGGTGAAGGCCGGCGTCGGGCGAACGCCGCGCTCCAGGACGGCGCTCACTTCCTTGAGCTGCGCGGCGGTGAACCCGCTGCCGACCCGTCCGGCGTACACCAGCTTGCCGTTCTCGTACGCGCCCAGGTCGAGCGCGCCGAACCCCGAGCGCGACCCCTTGGGTCGGGTGAAGCCCACTACGACGAAGTCGTCCGTCCGGTCCGCCCGGATCTTGAGCCAGTTAGGGGACCGGCCGGCGCGGTACGAAGCATCCGCCTTCTTCGCGACGATCCCCTCGAGCCCCATCTTCACGACCTGCTCGTACAACGCCTCGCCGTCCTGCTCGAAGTGCGAGAGATACTTGATCGGGCCCACGACCGGCACGACCTGCTCGAGCAGGGCCTTGCGCCGCTCGAGCGGCAACGGCCGGACGTCGTAGCCCTCGAACGCGAGCAGGTCGAACACGTACAGCGCCGCCGGCGTCTCCACCGCGCCACGCCGCACGTCGAGCGGCCGAGACACCTTGGCGCGGTTCTGGAGTCGCTGGAAGCTCGGCCGGCCCGCCTCGTCCGGCACCACCAGCTCGCCGTCCCAGATGAATCCCTCGTACGGCAGGGCCGCCAGGGCGCGCGCGATCTCGGGGAACGCTGCGGCGATATCGTGCCCGTTGCGAGTGACCAGCCGTGCTTCGCCTCCCTCGCGCGCGGCGCGGACGCGGTACCCGTCGAGCTTGAGCTCGAACAACCATCCGGGCTTCGAGAACGGCTGCTCCCGCGTCTCGGCGAGCATCGGCTCCGCCTGCTCGACCGCGACGGCACGGCGCGGTGCTTTGAGACGCGCCAGCTGCTGCTCCACCGGCGCCGCCCGGTCTTTCCCCGCCTTCAGCTCCTCGACCGTGAGCCCGGACAGCACCGACTCGGGCGCTAAAGCGCCGTCCGCAGCCGCGTAGCCGTCTTTCTCCTTGATCAGCAGCCATTCCTTCTCGCCCTTCTTGAGCTTCACGAGCGTCCATTTGCCCTTGAGCTTGTAGCCCTGCAGCTCGAACAGCAGCTTCCCTTGCTTCATCCCCTCGTGGGGATCCTCGAGCGGCACCCAGCGCCCGCGGTCCCACACGATCACTGCCCCCGCACCATAGTTGCCTTCGGGGATGATCCCCTCGAAGTCGCCGTACTCGAGCGGATGGTCTTCCACGTGGACCGCGAGCCGCTTGTCGGCACGGTTGGGCGAGGGGCCCTTGGGGACGGCCCAGGAGCTGAGCACGCCATCCATCTCGAGGCGCAGGTCCCAGTGGAGCCGCCGGGCGGCGTGCATGTGGACCACGAACAAGCCGCCGGCGGAGGATGCGGGGGTCGCGGGACGGGCGCCGGGCTCGGGCGTGCGGTCCAAGGACCGCTTGGCACGGTAGGTACTGAGCGGATCGGCCCCGGGCTTCCGTTTTGCGGGCATAAGGGTGAAATCTTAACCCATGAGCGCACACCCGCTTGGTTCCGCCACCCTGTCCTTCGGCCTCGTTTCCGTGCCGATCAAGTTGTTCTCCACCGGCGAGTCGTCGGCCGCCATCAGCTTCAACTGGCTGCACAAGAAAGACGGCGCGCGCCTGAAGCAGCAGTACGTCTGCTCCAAGGACGGCGACAAAGTCGAGAAGGACGAGATGGTGAAGGGCTACGAGTTCACGAAGGGGCAGTACGTGATCTTCACCCCGGAGGAGCTGAAGGCCCTCGAAGAGAAATCCACCAACACGGTCGAGATCACCGAGTTCGTGCCGGCCGACCAGGTGGACAGGAAGTACGTCGAGAAGTCGTACTTCCTCGGCCCCGATAAGGGCGGCGACCGCGCCTATCGCCTGCTGGCGGAGGCGCTGAAGCAGACGGGGCGCGTGGCGGTAGGACAGTACGCGGCGCGCGGCAAACAGTACCTCATCGCCGTGCGTCCCGAGGCGTCCGGTCTCCTGATGGAGCAGCTGCGCTACGCGAACGAGATCCGCTCGATCGCCGAGGTGCCGATTCCCAAGGTCGAGGTGAAAAAGCCGGAGTTACAGCTCGCCGTGCAGCTGGTGGAGCAGGCGGCGTCCGAGGCCTTCCAGCCCGACAAGTACGACGACAACGTGCGCAAGCGCGTGCTCGAGCAGATTCAGCGGAAGGTGGAGGGCAAGGAGATCACCGAGGAGCCGACCGAGGCGCCGAAGACGCAGATCATCGACCTGATGGAGGCGTTGAAGGCGAGCCTCAAGGGCAAAGGGGCTACGGGGGAGCGCAAGCCGGCGAAGCGAGTCGAGGGCAAGGGCGCGAAAGCGGTGCCGGCAGCCAAGCGCAAGGTAGGAGGGGCTAGGGGCTAGGGGTTAGGGGTTAGTACCGGATGAAGGGATACACTTCCCGGGACGTCGCCAAGCTGCTGGGATTGACCGTCGCGCAGGTGCGAGGCTTCGCGCGCGACGGTTTTTTGACGCCCGGCCGCGGCCCGCGCGGTGAGCTGCTGTTCTCCTTCCAGGACCTGGTCATCCTCCGTACCGCCAAGGGGCTCGTGGCCGCGCGGATTCCCACGCGCCGCATCCGGCGGGCGCTGCGCCGGCTCCGAACCGAGCTGCCCCGCGGCCGCTCGCTCGCCGAGCTGCGAATCGCCGCCGAAGGCGACCGCATCGTCGTGAGCGACGGCGAGGCGACCTGGAGCCCCGAGTCCGACCAGATGCAGATCGACTTTGCCATCTCGGATCTCGCCACACGGGCGGCCCCGATGGCGCGGCGCACCGCGCGCGCCGCCCGGCTGGTCGAGCAGGACTTCTCCGCCGAGGACTGGTACGACCTGGGACTGGAGCTCGAGGTGGCCGCGCCGGTGGAAGCCCGCGACGCCTACCGGCGGGCCCTCGAGCTCGACGCCCACCACGCCGACGCCCACGTCAACCTCGGTCGGCTGCTGCACGAACAGGGGCTCGTCGAGGAGGCCGAGCGCCATTACCGCCTGGCGCTGCGCGAGAGCCCCGAGCACGCCACGGCCGCCTTCAATCTGGGGATCGCGCTCGAAGACCTGGGCCGCCCGGGGGATGCGATCGACGCGTATCGCGCGGCGCTCGCCACGGATCCACGGCTCGCCGATGCGCATTACAACGTGGCGCGGCTGTACGAGAAGGCGGGAAAGAAAGCGGCGGCGCTGCGGCACCTCTCCAGCTACCGGCGACTCACGGGGGACGAGTGAAGGCGCGGACTTCCGCTTCCTTACTGAAGCGCCAGAATCCGCTTCACCGCGAGCTTCAGCTCACCCGCCGTGACCGGGTCGCGCCAGTGGGGGCCGCCGCCGTGATCCGGCGTCCCGAACACCGTGATGCGCGCCAGCAGCCCCGGGTGCTGCGCGTTGACGTCCGCCATCAGGGAATCCACCGCGTGTCGCACCTCTGCCTCTGACGAACGGGTGTAGATGAGAAAGCGCGTGGGCCGGTCGGCGAAGTAGCGGAGAAACGTCTTGAGCCCCGGTCGCGGATCATCGGCGTTGCTGCCGCGGAACGTCGAATAGTGCATCACAATGAGGTCGGGATTGAAGCTGACGAGCTCGTCGTACCGATGCCACCCCGGTCCTCCCGACTCCTTTTGCCGCACGATCGGCAAGTCGGCGAGGATGTCGCTGATGACGTCGGCGTTGGTCCCACTCGCCCGGATCGTCTCCTCATCGTAGATCCGCGCCGGGTTAGGCGAGTCCATCATAATGACCAGCGGGCGATGGGCGGACCGGGAATGCAGCCAGCCCCAGCCGGCGGCGAGCACGGTCGCGACGATGACGGACGCCGTGAGCACACGCAGGCCGCGTGATCGTCCGCGCACCGCCCCGCGGCCCGGCGCTCCTGCCAGCGCCGCGGCGAAGTCGGCCGCCCTAGAGAACCGCTCGGCGGGCAGCTTCGCCAGCGCCCGGGCGAGCGCCGCGTCGATCACCGCGGGTACGTCGTCCCGCACGACCGCGAGTCGCATCGGCGGCTCCGTGAGGAGCTTGGCGATGATGGCCTGCGCCGTGGGGCCGGTGTGCGGCGGCTCGCCCGCCAGCATCTCGTATAGCACCGCCGCGAGCGAGTAGACGTCGCTGCGCGCGTCGGGCTGGCGGTCCCCGGTCGCCTGCTCCGGGCTCATGTAGGCCGGCGTCCCCACCCGCAGCCCGCTCTCGGTGAGCCGGTCGCCGCCGCCTTGAGTCACAGCGAGCGCGATCCCGAAGTCTGCCACCATCGCTTCGCCTTCGTGCAACAGGATGTTCTCGGGCTTGATGTCGCGAGGGTGGTCGAGCCGCGCGGTGACGGCGATTTCACGCAGGAACCGCTCGGCGCCGAGCACGGCGGCCAGCTCGGGCCGTAGCACCTTGAGGGCGACCGAACGGTCGTGCTTCAGATCGTGCGCCAGATAGACCGTGGCCATGCCGCCCCGACCGAGCTCTCGGTCGATGTGGTAGCGGCCGGCCAGCGCCGCGGTGAGGCGGGGAGGGGCGTCGCTCACGCGTCGGGTGACGCCAGGAGTGTCGCGAACTCCTGCGCCAGCTTGGGCCCGATGCCCGACTCTTCGTGCTTGAAGAAAACGAACCCGTCCTGCCATCCCTTTCCCAGGGTCTTCACCGACTCGGCCCACTGCTCGAGATCCTGCGGCGTGTAGCCCTCGTCGCGCAACCGCATGTAGCCGAAGTCGGCGGTGGCGACGAGCGGGGTATGGCCCTCTTCCGTGTCCGCGACGCACAACGCCGCGTTCCCGACCCGCAGTGCCTCGTACACATCGTCCGCGAACCACGACGCGTGACGGAACTCCCAGGCGCACCGCAGATCCGCCGGGAACTGGGTGAGCAGATCGTTCAGCCGACCGACGTCCTTCTTGAAGTTGGGCGGCAGCTGGAACAGGATGGGCCCGAGCTTCGGGCCGAGCTTGCGGGCCGTCTCGAGAAAGTAGCGCAGCGGGTCGTCCACGTCCTTGAGACGGGCGATGTGAGTGATGCGCTGCGGGGCCTTGAGCACGAACGTGAACTCCGCGGGCGTGGCGGCGTCCCAGCCGGCGACGGTCTTCGCGTTCGGCATCCGGTAAAAGGTGTAGTTGATTTCAACCGTGCCGAGCCGCTGGGCGTAATACTCGAGCATCTGCTTCTCGGGGAACTTCGCGGGATAGAACGTTCCCTTCCACTCGGGGAAGTTGTAGCCGGAGGTGCCGACGCGGACCCTCACGCCACCCACACGGTCTTCACATTGACGAACTCCTTGAGCCCGTACTCCGACAGCTCGCGGCCGTACCCAGAGAGTTTGACGCCCCCGAACGGCAGCCGGGGGTCGGACTTCACGAGCCCGTTGACGAAGACCGAGCCGACCTCGAGCTCGCGCGCCAGCCGCTCTCCCCGCGCCGGATCTGCCGTCCACACCGCGGCGCCGAGGCCGTAGCGGGACGCGTTGGCGGCGCGCACAGCCTGCGCCTCGTCCTTGACGCGGATCACCGCCGCCACGGGTCCGAACACCTCCTCGTCGAACGCCGGCATTCCCTCCGCCACGGCGGCCAGCACGCTGGGGGGATAGAAGAACCCGGCTCCTGCGGGGAGCGTGCCGCCGAGCAGCAGCCGCGCGCCACGCTGCACGGACTGTTCGACCTGGCGATGGAGGTTGGCGCGCAGGTCGTGCCGCGCCTGCGGGCCGACCTGGGTCCCCGGCACCAGCGGATCGCCCATGCGGCGCGTGCGCATCGCGGGGACGAACGCGTCGAGGAATCGGTCCGCGACAGGCTCGACCACGATGAACCGTTTCGCCGCGATGCAGCTCTGACCGCTGTTCAGCAGCCGCGCTTCCGCGGCGATGCGAGCCGCCTGTTCGACGTCGGCATCCTCCAGCACGATGAACGGATCGCTCCCACCGAGCTCCAGCACCGTCTTCTTCAAGTGCCGGCCGGCCCGCTCCGCCACCTGGCTGCCGGCGCGATCCGAGCCGGTGAGGGTCACCGCCCGCACCCGCGGGTCGGCGATGACCTGAGCGGCGGCTTCGTTCGAGAGGATCAGCGACCGGAACAGCCCCTCCGGGAAGCCCGCGTCGCGAAAGACCGCCTCGATCTCGAGCGCGCAGCGGGTGACGTTGGGCGCGTGCTTCAACAGCCCTGCGTTCCCCGCCATCAGGGCCGGCGCCGCGAAGCGGAACACCTGCCAGAAGGGAAAATTCCACGGCATGATCGCGAGCACGGGCCCGATCGGATCGAAGCGCACGAAGGCTTTCGAGCCGTCCGTCTCGCGCGGTTCGTCCGCGAGAAACCGCTCGGCGTGCTCGGCATAGTAGTCGCACACCCAGGCGCACTTCTCCGCCTCCGCTTCCCCCTGCGGCAACGGCTTGCCCATCTCGAGCGCCATCGTGCGCGCGTGCTGCGCCTTGCGCTCGCGCAGCAACCGTGCGGCTTGCCGCATGGCCTGCGCGCGTTGTCCGTACGAACAACGCCGCCAGCTCTGGTAGGCGGCGAGCGCCTGGTCCAGCACTCGTTCGAGCTGCGCGGGCGCAGTCTCGGCGAACGTCTCGAGCGTTTCGCCCGTGGTGGGGTTGATCGAGGCGACGGTCATGACTAACGCGGCTCCTGATCTATCTGGTCCATCTGATCGATCTGATCTGAGTGATGCCCGTCACACAACATTACAATGTCATTGCGCCGCGCCATCCCCGAACTGCAAGCCTGCTCGACGCTCGACCCCCGACCAAGCCTTCCGCCTATCATCATATCCCCGAGCCACTTGCCGGAGGGCTCCGCGGATGGGGCACGCGCCTTGCGCTCGAAGCAGGCGTCGCCTCGACGGGAGGCGGACACGGAGTGGTCGCATGCAAGACCCCTGGTTACCCGAGCGGGAGCCGGACAACGACGAGTTTGACGAGCTGTTCGCCGAGGCCCGAGAAGCGTGGCGCGGCGGCGTCCATCTCGAGCGCGAGTCGTGGCGCGGGAGCGATGAGGCCTGGCGCGGCGACGAGCATCTCGCCGACTGGCCGGAGCACGCGGCCGGTCCAGAGTACTGGATGTTCAAGGGGATGACGGACCCCTCCTAGGTACGCGTCTTGCCATCGCTTCCAGGTGCGGATATGGTGACAGCCATGCACCTCCTCGCGTTGGCCCTCCTGTTGGTCGAGCCAGCCCCCGGCGACACCCTTTCCGGCCGCGTCACGGACCCGGACGGGGCTCCGGTTCCCGCGGCGACCGTCCTCATCTCCGAGCTGCACCGCGTCGCCACGAGCGGCGCCGACGGCGCGTTCCGCCTCGCCGACATCCCACCCGGAGAGTACACGGTCATCGTCCGCCACATCGGGTTTGCGCCGTTCGCGCGCGAGGTCCAAGTTCACGGGCCCACGACCCTCACGGTTACGTTGCGCCGGGCGCCCGTGTGGCTCGAGCCGGTCACCATTACTGCCACGCGCGCCCCCAGCGCGGCGCTCGGCTCGCCGCTCTCGGCGGCGGCGCTCTCGGAGGACGGCCTGCGGCGCGACCAGAGCGTATCACTGGCGCATTCGCTCGCCCGGCTTCCCGGCGTCAACGCGCTGAGCACCGGCGCCCAGATCGGCAAGCCGGTAATCCGGGGCCTCGCGGGCGCCCGGGTGCTGGTGCTCGCCAACGGGAACCGTCTGGAAGATTACTCGTGGAGTGACGAGGACGGGCCGTCGGTCGACGCTCGGCTGGCCCAGCGGGTGGAGCTGATCCGCGGACCCGCCAGCGTGCTGTACGGATCGGACGCGGTGGGCGGGGTCGTGAACGTGATCCCGGCGGAGCTGCCGGACGCGAACGGCGGGCCCCGCGTGATCCGCACGGGGTTCGAGCTGTCCGGCGCCACGAACAACGCGGAGCTGGAGGCGGCGGCTCGAGTCGAAGGCGCGAGCGGCCCCTGGGCCTGGCGGGTGTTCGGGATCGGGCGCGCCGCCGGCAGCCTGCACACACCCGCAGGGGAGCTCGACAACACGGGCTTCGGCGCGGTGAACGGCGAGGCCGTGATCGGTCGCCGCGGCGCCCGGAGCAGCACGACCCTGCGGTACACGCGCTACGCCGGCGAGTTCAAGCTGCTCGAGGCGGACGAGCCGCCGAGCGGCGAAGCAGGGGGACCCGAGCGCAAGCTCTCGGACGATCGGGTTCAGGCCACCGGCGACTATCTTGTCGGACCGCTCCGGCTCGAGACCAAGGCGCAATGGCAGCGCCACTCGCTCATCGAGGTCTCCGACACAGGCACCAGCCCGTCGGGCACGCCGCTCGAAGGCACGGCATTCGACTTACTGCTCAACACGACGTCGCTCGACGTGCTGGCGCATCACGGCGCGGGCTCGGCCGTGCGCGGCACCGTCGGCGTGTCGGGGTTGTACCAGTCGAACGCCACGCGCGGGCCGATCCCGCTCGTCCCCGGCGCGCGCGTGAAGTCGGCGGCCGCCTTCGCGTTCGAGCAGGCGACGCAGGGGCGCTGGAGCGCGCTCGCCGGAGGCCGCGTCGATGTGCGGCGCCTCACGACGGACGGCAACGCCACGCTGGCACTCACGCCCGAGCGGCGCGACTACACCGCCTGGTCGGGGGACGTGGGGCTGGTGTACCGTCCCGTCGAGACGATGGCTCTCGCCACCAACGTCGGCCGGGCGTGGCGGGCGCCCACCTTGTTCGAGCTGTTCTCGAATGGGCCGCATCTGGGGGAGGCGCGCTATGAGATCGGCGACGCCGGGCTCAAGCCGGAGGCCGGGACGGAGGTGGACGGGACGGTGCGCTGGCAGAGCGCCCGGGTCCGCGTGGAACTCGCCGGGTATCGCAACGCGATCGCTCGCTTCATCTATATCACGCCGACGGACTCGTTCGTTCACGCCACGCCCACGGACTCCCTGCGCGTGTATCGCTACAAGCAGGCGGACGCCCGGATGGTCGGGGGGGAAGCGGGGGTCGAGGTCGACGTGGCAGGCCCGCTCACGCTGCGCGCCCGCGCCGACGCCGTGCGCGGCACGACCCGGGCGACCGACGAGCCGCTGCCGCTGATTCCGCCCGCCCGCGTGACCCTGGGTGCAGAGCTGCACAGCCGCGCCCTCCGCTGGGGAGAGCGGGCGCGGCTCGCAGTCGAGGGGGAATTCGTCACCCGGCAGACGCGCCTCAATCCGCTCGACGTGCCGACGGGGGGATACGCGGTCTACAACGTCGAGGCGGGCCTCGATCGCCCGCTGTGGGGGCGCGAGATCCGAATCGACGTCGCGGTGCGCAACCTCGCCAACCGGGCGTACCGCAGCTTCCTCAGCCGGTACAAGGAATTCGCCCTCGATCCGGGGCGAAACGTCGTGCTGCGGCTGTCGCTCGAATAACTCCCCGCAAGGAAGGGGCGTCCGTGAGAGTCTGCCTCGTCGCGGCGGTGCTGGCGCTGGGCGCGCCCGCGGCAGTGGCTCAGCAGTTCCGTCAAAGAGACTTCGACGCGTACGTGCGGCGCGGCCTGCAGACCCTGCGAGTGCCCGGCGCCGCGGTGGCCGTCGTGAGGGACGGCAAGCTCGTCTTCGCGCAGGGCTACGGCGTGCGTACCCTCGGAGACTCAAGTCCCGTGGACGCCCACACGCTGTTTCAGATCGCGTCCAACACCAAGGCGTTCACGACTGCCGCCCTCGCCATGCTGGTGGACGAGGGGAAGCTCGCGTGGGACGACCCCGTCACGAAGTACCTCCCGGACTTTCAGCTGTACGACCCGTACGTGACGCGCGAGTTCACCCTGCGGGATCTCGTCACGCACCGCAGCGGGCTCGGGCTCGGCGCGGGGGACCTGTTGTGGTTCCATTCGAGCTACGGCCGCGCCGAGATCATCCATCGCATCCGGGCGGCGAAACCGGTGTCAAGCTTTCGCAGCCGGTACGCGTACGACAACGTGCTGTACATCGCGGCCGGAGAAATCGTCCCGGCCGTCACCGGGAAGAGCTGGGACGACTTCATCAAGGAGCGCATCCTCACCCCGCTCGGCATGACCGAGAGCGGCACGTCGATCGCATTCCTGAGCGCGACCAGCGACGTGGCGACGCCTCACGCCGTGGAAAAAGGAAAACTGCAAGTCGTGCCGCGCGATTCGATCGACAATACCGGTCCGGCGGGCGGCATCGTCTCGAACGTGAGCGACATGGCGAAGTGGCTGCTCTGCCGGCTTGACTCGGGACGCTACGCGGGCGGGCGGCTGTTCAGCGAGCGCCAGGCGCGGGTCATGTGGGCGGGACAGACCATCCTGCCGATCGGCGATCCGCCGCCCCCGCTTGCCGCCCTGCGACCCAGTTTCTCGGAGTACGGGCTCGGCTGGTTCCTGCGGGACTACCGGGGCCGCAAGGTCGTGGCGCACACGGGCGGCCTCGCCGGGATGACCTCGCAGGTCATGCTGGTGCCGGGCGAGCGGCTCGGGCTGGTCGTGCTCACGAACGGGGAATCGTCTCTGATGACCGCCCTCGCGTACCGCCTGCTCGATACGTTCTTCGGCGCGCCGCCGACCGACTGGGTCGCGGCGTTCGCTCAGGCCGAGCAACTGGAGCGCGCCCAGGCGGACTCGATCGTGCGCGCCAAAGCAGGCTCGCGCGACTCCCTCGCCGGCCCGTCGCTCCCGCTGGGGCGATACGCCGGGGCCTATCGCGACGAGCTGTACGGCGACGCGGCGATCACGCTCGAGAACGGCCGCCTGGTGCTGCGCTTCAGCCACTCGCCGGCCTTTGTGGGCGACCTCGAGCACTGGCAGTACGACACGTTCATCGCCCGGTGGCGCACGGCGCACATCGAGGACGCCTACGTGACGTTCGCGCTCGAGCCGGACGGCTCCATCGAGCAGTTCAAGATGGAGGCGGTCTCGCCCCTCGCCGACTTCAGCTTCGACTACCAGGACCTCCTCTTCAAGCCCGTGACCCGGTAGTGCAGATTTCCGGTATGCCCGATTTGCTGTACCGCCCCTGGCCCTGGTATGTGACCGGGCCGCTCGTCGGACTCGTCGCCACCGGCCTGCTCGTGATCGGCAACAAGCAGCTGGGTGTGTCGAGTAATTTCCGCCACCTCTGCGCCGCCGCGTGGCCGCGCAACGTCTCGTTCTTCAAGTACGACTGGACGCGGTCCGGCCTGTGGAACCTGGTGTTCGCGGGCGGCATCGTGGTAGGCGGCTTCATCGGCGGCGTGCTGCTCGCGAGCCCCGACTCCGTCGCCATCACGGCCCGGGCACATGCCGACCTGGCTCGCCTCGGCGTGCACGACTTTACGGGGCTCGTCCCCGGCCAGCTGTTCCATTGGGGGGCGCTCCTCACCCTAAAGGGATGGCTGCTGATCGTGGGGGGCGGTTTTCTCATCGGGTTCGGCACGGCGTACGCCGGCGGCTGTACCTCGGGTCACGGGATCACGGGACTGGCGGATCTCCAGCTCCCGTCTCTGATCGCGGTGGTGGCCTTCTTCGCGGCCGGAGCGCTGGCGAGTCACTTCCTGCTGCCGCTGCTTCTGACCGGGTGAACGGCGTGACGACCACCGCTCCCGTCACACCCGTCGCCCGCGCCCGCGAGCGCCTGCTGCCGGCGTATTTCCTGGCCGGCGTGCTGTTCGGGATCGTACTGACCAAGGGCGAGCTGGCGTCCTGGTTCCGCATCCAGGAGGCGCTGCGCTTCGACGGAGCGTACCTCTACCTGGTGTTCGCCTCGGCGCTCGCTGTGGCGATCCCCCTGTTTGCGGCGCTCGAGCGGCGCCGCGTCCGCTCCCTGGAGGGCGAGCCGATCGTCATCCCGCCCAAAGCCCTGGGCCGGGGGCGTCGCTACGTCATCGGCGGCGGGATCTTCGGACTGGGCTGGGGCGTCACCGGCGCCTGCCCGGGCCCGTTGTTCGCCCTGCTCGGCGCCGGAGTCTGGGTGATCCCCGTAATGATCCTCAGCGCCTTGGCCGGCACGTGGGTGTACGGATACCTGCGGCCGACGCTGCCGCACTAGCCCGGCCCAGGATCGTCACGGCGGCGCTGGTCCTGGCCGCCGCCGCGGTGTTGCGTTCCTACGAGATTCCGCCGGTCCCCACCTGGCTCTACGTCTTCGCGTGGTACCCGACCCTGCTGATTCTCGATCAGCTGGTCGTGCTGCTCGGAGGTGAATCGCTGCTGGCCCGGCCGCGCGCGCTCATCGCCATGCTGTGGTGGTCGGCGGTGATCTGGTTCCTGTTCGAGGCGATCAACGTCCGGCTGCAGGACTGGTACTACGTGTTCCTCCCCGCGAATCCCGTCGAGCGCTGGGCCGGGATCACGCTGTCGCTCGCGACCGTGGTGCCGGCGGTGCTGCTCCCC
>Ga0209156_10001140_pt1 | contig 21814 bp, 19 predicted proteins | sample GraSoiAngelo_124_FD_185881 | JGI IMG/M metagenome (GOLD analysis project Ga0209156, IMG submission 185881) | Grasslands soil microbial communities from the Angelo Coastal Reserve, California, USA - 14_0927_05_20cm (SPAdes) (version 2) | ecosystem: Environmental > Terrestrial > Soil > Grasslands...
CCGCAACGGCCTGCCGGCCGGGAAGACCTCTCGAGCCTTACGCGTGAGGCCCACGGCAGAACCGATCTGTTTCGTGGACCGCGTGCAAGGCAAGATCGAGCAGTCGGTGGAACGCGACGTCGGTGATTTCATCGTGTGCCGGGCCGACGGCCAGTTCGCATACCAGTTGGCAGTGGTAGTCGACGACGCCGAGCAAGGTATTACGGACGTAGTACGCGGTGCTGACTTGCTCGACTCAACGGCGAGGCAGATTTATCTGCAGCGTCTGCTCGGCTACCCGACACCGCGCTATCTTCACGTTCCGGTTGCAGTGAACGCCGTCGGCGAAAAGCTCTCCAAGCAGACGGGAGCGCGAGCGATCGAGCTGACAGGCGCCAAGGACCAACTGCGCACCGCCCTCGCCTTTCTTGGCCAGCCGGAAGCAGCGAATCTGCGCGAAGCGGTCCGCAGCTGGGACCCGGGACTCATTCCCGCGAGGCGAATGGTTACCGCACCTGACGCGCCGGAATAACGACCGTCAGCAGCGAGCCGAGGACTAGCAACAGCGCAGCGTATTCCGCCCAGGTGGGGCGCTCGCCGAGAAACAGCATTCCGCTGAGGACCCCGACCACCGGAATAACCAGCATGCTGAGCGAGAACACCGTGACGCTGACCGCCGTCGCGATCTTGATCCACGCCCAATGCGCCCAGGCAAACGCGATGAGCACGTTATAGGCAATGCCGAGAGCCGCCTCGGGGCGCACATGCCTCAGCGTGCCGAAATCGTCGAAAAGGAGCGCGCCAATGAAAATCGGTACACCGCCGAGAAGCATGATCCAGGCGGTGTACGGCCCAGCGGGCATCGACATCGGATAGCGCTTCTGCAGGATCACGCCCAGCGCCCAGCTGGCTGCCGCGCCCAGCACGAGCAGCGAGCCGAGCGGCGCTTTCCCCAGGCTGACGATCCCTTCACCGAGCAGCAGCGCCAGGCCCGCCATGCCGCAGGCCAGACCGAGGAGCTTGGCGGTCGTCAGGTGCTCGCCGAGCAGCCAAACGGACAAGGGGATCGCGAGCGCCGGCATGGTGTATGCGAGAATCGCCGCGCGGCCCGAGGGGATCATCGTCAGGCCGAAGGCCACCAGAACGTTCCAGCAGGTGATGTTGAAAAAGGCCAGCGCCGCCAGTCTTCCCCACTGCCCTTTCGGTACCCCCAGGCGCTGGCCGCCGGCGCGCAACACCAGGAACAGCACCGCCGAGCCAAGGCCGAGGCAAAGCGTGCGAAACGTCCACGGTGACACGTCGCCCAGCGCGACCTTCATGGCTGTCCAGTTGAATCCCCACGCCAGCGTGAGTCCGGCGAGCAGCCACCAGAGCCGCGGCGGCAGGTGATCCGGCTCTGCGCTCACGCCGTCGCGATCAGTGGCATGGCCTTCATTCCGCGCAGAACCATCGAGTCGAGCCAATCGAGCCGCTCGCGGGCCAGCTCGATGTGGCGCCACCGCCTGAGCACCGCGGGAAGCGCGATCTGACTTTCCAGCCGTGCGAGCGGGAAGCCCAGGCAGATGTGCGCGCCGAAGCCGAAGGTCAGATGCGGCACGCCGCTGCGTGACAAATCGAGGCGATCAGGCTGCGGATAGGCACGCTCATCGCGGTTCGCCGCGTTCATCATCAGGAATACGCGCTCCCCGTGCCGCAGCGTGCGGCCATGCAGCACCTGCTCGTCCTGGACGATACGCACCTGCGCACCGATCGGCCCGTCGTAGCGCAGCAGCTCTTCCACCGCGGCAGGCGCAATGCCCGGGGTCTCGCGCCATCGTTGCTGCTCGCCGGGAAAACGCAGCAGCGCGAGGAGCCCGTTGGCGATATGGTGCGTGGTCGTCTCGTGCCCGGCAAATAGCAGGAGCACACAAGTCGCCACCAGCTCGTCGTCGGTGAGACGGTCGCCACCCTCCTCGAGATTGACCAGCTCCGTCAGCAGGTCGTGTCGCGGCAGCGCGCGGCGTGAGGCGATCAGCTCGCGGAACAGATGCGCCATTTCCTGGGTCGCTGCCTCGGCGCGGCCGTATTTCTCCGGCGTATCGCGCGCGCTGCCGATAAAGAGCGCCATCTCGTCGGACAGATGCTTCAGGCGCGGCAGCTCGCTGTGCGGCACGCCGAGCATGTCCATGATCACCAAGGCCGGCAGGGGGCCGGCGAACTCGGCGATGAAGTCGAATTCCTCGCGCTCGCCGATCCGCTCCAGAAGCCACGTGGTGAGCGCCTCCACGTTTGGACGCAGGGCGTGGATGGAGCGCACGTTGAAGACCTTGCCCGCCAGACGGCGGAGACGCGTGTGCTCTGGCGGATCGCGGAACACCATCCACAGCGTCAGAACGCGCATCAACTGTGTGATGTGCTCGGCTTCACCCGAAGACAGCGTTGCAAAAAACGGTCGCAGCCGGTCCGAGGACACCCGGCTGTCCAGGCATACTCGCTTGACGTCCTCGTAACGCGTGAGCACCCACGCCTTGAGGACCGGGCTCCAATGCGCCGGGTCCTCATCTCGCATGCGTCGGTAAAGCGGGAACGGATCCGCCAGCACTGACGGGTCGTTCGGACGGTAATCGATGCTCATCGCTTGGTTACTAGGCAGACCGACAGCATAGCGGGCGCATGCACGCAGGCGGCCGGGGCGAGGGGGAAAGCGACGGCTTCTGCGTAAGGGTGCACTAACTAACTTATATTGCTATGCACAAGCCTCTTGACTTTGAACACGATCAGCCTAAAATCCGCTTTGCTGCATTGCACAAAACTCAGACCAGGAGCCAGGAAATGTACGTGACACCGGAACAGATTCAAGCGGCCAACAAGGCCACTGTAGAGGCACTTCTCGCCGTCGCCAACACGCAGTTCACTGCACTGGAAAAGCTGGCGACTATCCAGGCGAGCGCAGTAAAGAGCGCGTTCGAAGACAGCGTTGCCAACACCCGTGCGCTGCTCAGCGCGAAGGATGTGCAGGAGTTCGTTACGCTGCAGAACTCATTTACCCAGCCCGCCATCGAGAAGGCCATCGCCTATTCGAAGAGCGTGTACGAGGTCGCGACCGAGGCGAATGCCGAGCTGTCGAAAGTGGCGGAGCGCCGTGTCGCCGAGTGGAATGAGAACTTCGTGACGCTGCTCGACAAGGTCTCGAAGAACGCGCCGGCCGGCTCGGACGTCGCGGTCGCCGCGGTGAAGTCGATGCTGGCCGCCGCGAATTCGGCCTACGACAACCTCACCAAGGCCGCCAAGCAAGCGACCGAGATCGCTGAGGCGAACGTCGCTGCCGCAACTGAGACAGTAAAAGGCCTCGCGAAGCCAAAAAAGGTCGCGTAAGCGCCAAACCGGGCAAGAGCAACAACGCTCGATCTAGCGCGAAGCGCAGCCGCACGAAGGCTGCCAGATCTAAAAAGAGGTAAGGGAAGCCCCGCCTAAAGCGGGGTTTTCATTTATAGGGGAAGCCGCCCTCCGATACCGCGTGGCGCAATGCTTCCATCGCGTCGCCTACTTGGGCAGGGTTTCCCCGCACGCCCAGTTCGACATGAATTCGGCTTCCGTCCTCGCCCATCGAGGGCAGGCTGAACACCTTCACCTCCGGAAAGCGCGCCCCCACTGCTTCCATCGCCGGGATCAGCTGGCTCTCGCCAGCTTCATAGACCAGGATTGATCTTTCCGCCCAGCGGTCGCGGTCAAACAGCTGCTTGTACTGGGTATCAAGCACCCACTCGACCATTGGCGCCGCCATCTGCGGAAAGCCTGGTACGAAATGGTGCTCGTGCAGCGAGAATCCCGGGATCCGATTCACCGGATTGGGAATGATCCGCGCGCCTTCGGGAAATTCGCCCATCTTCAGCCGCTGCGGGGTCGCGTCGCCACCGAAGCGCGCGCGGATCTCCCGCTCGGCATCGGGGTGCAGATGCAACGGCGCGCGCGCGGCCACGGCGGCGCATTGCCGCGTGTGGTCGTCCGGCGTAGCACCGATGCCGCCGAAGCTGAACACGACATCTCCCGAAGCGAAGCTGCGCTCAAGCGCCGCAGCGAGGCGCACCGCATCGTCACCGAGGTATTGCGCCCAGGCAAGCCGCAGCCCGCGCTTTGTGAGGGCACCAATGAGGAAGGCGAGATGCCTGTCCTGGCGCTTTCCTACAAGGATTTCATCCCCGATGATGAAGGCGCCGAATGCCAAATCACGCTGCCCTTTTTGCCCATTGCTGCAGATCCTCCAGGCCGCCGATATGCTTGCCGTTGACAAATACCTGCGGCACGGTGCCACGGCCGGTGATGGCGCCGACCGCGCGCGTGCGGATTCTATGGTCAAGCGGTACCTCGGCGTAATCGTAGCCAAGATCCTTGAGTAGAACCTTCGCTTTCGCGCAGTAGTCGCAACCTTCGCGCGTGAGAATCGCCACCTGATCTGGCTTCTTTGCCTTGGGATTGATGTAGATCAGCATCGTATCGGCATCCGACACCTCGTACGGGTCGCCGGGTGTTTCCGGCTCGATGAACATCTTCTGGATCACGCCGTCCTTCACCAGCATCGAATAGCGCCATGAGCGCTTGCCGAAGCCGAGCTCGGACTTGTCTACCAGCATGCCCATCTTCTCCGTGAACTCGCCGTTCCCATCCGGCAGCATCGTGACGTTGCCCGCCTCCTGCGCGGCCGCCCACTCGCTCATGACGAACGGATCATTGACCGAGACGCAGACGATCTTGTCCACTCCATTGGCGTAGAACGCCGGCGCCAGCTCGTTATAGCGCGGCACGTGCACGGACGAGCAGGTCGGCGTGAACGCCCCGGGTAGGGAAAATACCACCACGGTCCCGCCCTTGAACATTTCGTCGGCGGTGACGCTTTTCCACTCGTTGGCGGCGCGGATGCGGAACGTCACCTGAGGAACTCTTTGCCCTTCGCGATTGGCGAACATGATCTGACTCCTGGCTCTGGACTCAAACGGAAACACAGAGTCTAGGAAAGCACGTTCCGGGTGGCCAATGGTTTGTTCGGATGGCAGCAATAGCTGCAGCCTAATCGTGCTGCCGCGCGGCCTGCAGAGCGTCGAGCAGGTAGTAAATGAAGGCGAGACCGAAAATTACTGGCGCGAACAAACCGAGTATCGGCACGTACGCCAGCAGCGCCAGCTGCAGGCCGAGCAGGTACAGGCCGCCGCGCCGCTCGCGGAAGATCCGCGCCATCTCGGCCGGGTCGGCATGCTCGGCAAGGGCGTCATAGCGCAGGAGCCTTTGATTGCCCCAGCCGAGGATCGCCACCGGGATCAGGGGCCACAGCGGCGGCAGCAGCCAGAGCGGCAGGGTGAGGATGCCAAGGCCGAGCATCCCGAAAAGCGCGACCAGGCCGTTCCACCCGCTCCCCGCGACCCCGCCGCCGCGGCGCCGCTCCAGATCCGGGAAGGAACGGCGCGCCACATGATCGACCATCGCCTGCATGCCGAAGATGCCGAGGATGAATAAAGCAGTGAGGTAGACCAGAGGCACGAACACGAGGAACAGCAGCACGTGCGCCGCGATGAGGGTGGCGTCGCCGAGGTTGAAGTTCGCGAAGAACATCGCCGTTTCGAGCCAGCGCTGCAGCACTGAGGCAATCAGGGTCGCAACGCGCACCCATAGCGCGATTGCCACAGTGCCCCAGATGGCGAGCGCGATCAGCATCGGCCATAACATCAGCCACAGCATGCGGGGATGCAGCAGGTTGGCGACACCGTACAACAGCGAACGTGCGATGCTCATTTGCGCAGAGTCTGCCAGAGTTTCGCCAGGCGCTTGACCGACGCAGGGATCGGGGTGCGCAGCTCCTGCGCGAAGAGCGAAACACGCAATTCCTCGACCAGCCAGCCGAACTGCTCGAGCTGCGCCGTGACCGCGCCCTGCCGCAGGCGCGCAGCAAGCTCCCGCAGGTAAGGCTGCTCGACGGACGCCAGCTCCACGGCCAGGCGCGCATCGCGCGCCGGGTCGGCGCGCAGCTTGTCGAGGCGCAGTGACGCCGCTTTCAGGTAGCGCGGCAGGTGCTGCAAGCGCTCCCACGGAGTGCGCGCGAGCCAGCCGGGCGCGAGGAGCCGCCCGAGCTGCTGCTTGATGTCATCACCGGCCTGCGGGAACGCCTTCAGTGCAGGGGGCAATTTTTTCTCCAGCGCCGCGCGCTCGGCCAGGATGCCGGAGGCGGCACGGGCGATTTCCTGGGCGATTAGATTGAACCGGCTGCGGCCGTCTTCGACGCGGCGCGCGAAGTCGGCCTGCGTCATCGGCAGCGAGCCCGGAAGAAACGTGCGCTCGAGCGCCGCCGTGACGACGTCGGCTTTGAGCGGTCCGAGGGCGACGTCGCGCGCCAGGGTCCTTTCGAGGTCGCGAATGCGGTCGCGAAATGCGATCGCCAGCAATCGCCGCACTCCCCCGCGATGGATCTCACGTGCCTTCTCGGGGGAGTGGAGGACCTGCAGCGTGACCGCCTCCCCGGCATCGGCCAGCGCCGGATAACCGATCAGCGTCTGGCCGCCGCGTTCGATTTCCATGATTTCGGGCAGATCGCCCATGGTCCAGCCGGTGTAGCGCTCGGACTCCGCGGCCGAAGCCTCAGTTTGCAGGATTGCCGCGGTTTTCTCGCCAAGGCTTGCTTTCAGCTGCGCGAGATCGCGATCCATGCCAAGCTGCCGGCCGTGGTCGTCGACGACGCGGAAGTTCATATGCAGGTGCGCCGGCGCAGAGTCGGGCCGGAACGAATCGAGCGGGATGTCGAGATTGAACTTCTCGCGGATGTGGCGGGCGAGAGCCGCCGCGAGCGGTGTGTCGGAGGGCGGGACTGCCTCGCAGAACGCGGCGGCGAACTCGTCGAGCGACCCGAGCTTGTGCCGCAGACGCTGCGGGATCGACTTCGCCATGGCTCTGATCTTCTCCTTGAGCAGTCCGGGCACCAGCCACTCGGTACGCGCCGCCGGCACCTGGTTGAGCAGCGCGAGCGGTACGCTCATCGTGACGCCGTCGCGCGGCGAGCCGGGCTCGAAGAGGTACTCGAGAGCCAAGCGGTTGGGTCCGAGCTGCAACGCCGGGGGAAAATTGTCCGTAGTGATGCCGGCCGCCCGGTGCCGCATCAGGTCGTCGCGTGAAAGGTAAAGCAGCCTGGGAAGCTTGCGCTCGGCGTCCTTGCGCCACTTGTCGAAGTCGGCGCCGCTCGATATGCCTTGCGGGACGCGCGCGTCGTAGAAGGCGTGGATCAGCTCCTCGTCGACCAGGATGTCCGGCCGGCGCGACTTGTGCTCGAGGCGCTCGATCTCGGCGACGAGCCGGCGGTTGTGAGCAAAAAATGGCGCCCGCGTCTCGAAATCGCCTTCGACCAGCGCCGAGCGGATGAAGATGCCGCGCGAGAGCGCGGCGTCGAAGGACGCAAAGTCCACCCGGCGGTTTGCGTATACAGGTAGCCCGTAGAGCGTGCCGCGCTCGAGCGCCATGACCTGGGCGCGGCTCCTTTCCCAATGCGGATCGTGCCGGTCGCGCTTGAGCAGGTGCGCACCGAGCTCCTCCAGCCACTTCGGATCGACATTCGCCACGGTGCGGGCGAAAAGCCGCGTGGTTTCGACCAGCTCGGCGGCGACGAGCCACTTGCCGGGTTTCCTGGTCCACGAACCGGGGTGCACCCAGAACCTGATGTCGCGGGCACCGGTGTAGCTGCCTTCCGCCTCGTCGCGCATGCCGACGTTGCCGAGCAACCCGCCGAGCAGTGCGCGGTGGATGGCGCGATACCCCTCGGCGCTCTCGGGATTCGCCGAGGATGCCGGCCATTTCATCTCGGCGAGCGTGGTTTCAAGCTGGGCGTGGATATCGCGCCACTCCCGCATGCGCGGGACGGAAAGGAAGTTCTCGCGGCAAGCCTTCTCGAGCTTTCCGTCAAACAGCTTCCAGAGCTTGAGGAAGGCGAGAAAATCCGAGCGTTCGTCGGCGAACTTCGCATGGCGTTCGTCGGCGGCCGCCGCGCGCTCGGGCGGGCGCTCGCGCGGATCCTGCACCGAGAGCGCCGCGGCGATGATCAACAGCTGCTCGAGGCAGCCTTCGGCGCGCGCCGCGACCAGCATGCGGCCGACGCGCGGGTCGAGCGGCAGCCTGGCGAGTTCGCCGCCGAGCTGCGTAAGCTCGTTGCGTTCATCGACGGCACCGAGCTCCGTGAGCAATGCGTAGCCGTCGGCGATTGCGCGCGGCGCCGGAGGATCGAGGAAGGGAAACTCCTCGACGTTGCCCAGGCTGAGGCTCTTTGCCCGCAGGATTACCGACGCGAGGGACGAGCGCAGCAGCTCCGGATCTGGGAATGCAGGACGCTTCTCGAAGTCCTCTTGGGAATACAGGCGAATGCAGACGCCCTGCGCAACGCGTCCGCAACGCCCGGCGCGCTGGTTGGCTGCCGCCCGGGAGATCGGCTCGACGCGCAGCATCTCCACCTTGTTGCGATAGCTGTATCGCTTTACCCGGGCAAGACCGGTATCGACGACGTACCGGATGCGCGGCACCGTGAGCGAGGTTTCCGCGACGTTGGTGGCGAGTACGATGCGGCGCTCGCGTCCGGGCCTGAATACGCGGTCCTGATCCGGGGCGGAAAGCCGCGCATACAGGGGAAGAAGCTCCGCTCCCAGATGCCGGCGCCTCAACACTTCGGCAGTGTCGCGGATCTCGCGCTCTCCGGGCAGGAATACCAGGATGTCGCCCTCGCCCTCGCGACACAGCTCCTCGACCGCGTCGGCAAGCGCCTGCTCCTCCTCTTCGCGAGTCGTGTCCTCGGAGTCGCCGGCGACCGGCCGGTAGCGCATCTCCACGGGATAAAGGCGCCCCGATACCTCGATCACCGGCGCGTTGTCGAAATGCCTGGAGAAACGCTCCGCATCGATGGTGGCCGACGTGACGACGACCTTGAGATCGCTGCGGATCTCGACGAGCTTTTTCAGGTAGCCGATCAGGAAATCGATATTCAGGCTGCGCTCGTGCGCCTCGTCGAGAATGATCGAGCCGTACTGCCGCAGCTCGGGATCGCTCTGCGTCTCGGCGAGGAGGATGCCGTCGGTCATCAGCTTTATCGCCGTATCCGGCCGCACGCTTTCATGGAACCGCACTTTGTAGCCCACCAGCGCGCCGACTTTGGTCCCGAGCTCGTCGGCGACGCGCGCCGCCACGGAACGCGCGGCGATGCGCCGCGGCTGCGTATGGCCGATGCGGCCGGCCGAGCCGCGACCCATCTCGAGAAGGATCTGCGGCAACTGGGTCGTCTTGCCCGAGCCTGTCTCGCCGCACACAATGACCACCGGGTGCTTTTCCACGGCGGCGCGGATCGCGTCGCGCTTGGCGTTGATGGGCAGCGCGGGATCAATGCGTAGCAACACGATGAGACTTATGTCACAGAGTGCCTGGCCGGATTCGGAACTTCGCAACAGCCTGTTGCGGCGCGCGGATGAATAAACGCATTCGTTCTTGACTTCGCGGACTGACAGAAACTAGATTCAGGTCACGGCAAGCTGGCCGTGAAGCCTCCCCTCTTAACCAACCTCTGGAGCGCAGATGAACCGCATAATGAATAACACGCTTTGCCGCATCTTGATCGCGCTGATGGCCTGGACGCCATTTCAAATGGCACAGGCAGGAATGATCGGCACCGAGCAGGTCGCCTCGACTGCTAACCACGGCGACCGCACGGCTGTTCTTAGCATGCTCAGCCGTGCCGAGGTAGCCAGTCAACTCCAGGCGCTTGGCATAGATCCCGCACAGGCGAAAGATCGGGTTCAGGCAATGAGCGATCAGGAAATCGCGACGCTCGCCAACAGGCTCGAGTCACTGCCTGCCGGCGCGGATAGCGGCGCAGTGCTCCTCATCATCGTCATCGCGGCGGCGGTGTGGTGGTACATGTATAAGCGCTAGCCTTGGTCGTCGGCAAAACGCCCGCTTCATCGCGGGCGTTTTGTTTCGTCGGTATTGAGAACCCGATAGACGTAGCGTGCAATCAGGTCCACTTCGAGATTCACTTTCGCACCCGGTGCGAGCCGCGCCAGCGTCGTGACCTTGAGGGTGTGCGGGACGAGATTCACTTCGAAAATGTCGCCCTCGACCCGGTTCACGGTCAGGCTGACCCCATCGACGCAAATGGAGCCTTTGCCGGCGATGTAGCGTTTCAGGTCCGGCGGGGCACGAACCTGAAGCAAGCCGTTCGCGAACTGCAGCACTTCGCCTACTCCGTCGACGTGCCCGGTGACCAGGTGGCCGCCGAGGCGCCCGCCCATGGCGAGCGCCTTCTCCAGGTTCACCTCGCCCGGTCGGTCCAGCCCCGAGGTGACGCGCAGCGTTTCGCCCGACACGTCGGCCGTAAATCCACGCGAGGTGATCGCCGAAACAGTGAGGCACACCCCTTGCACGCAGATCGAGTCGCCCACCGCGATGTCGGCCAGACCGAGGGCGGGGCATTCCACCTCCAGCGGATGAACGCGCACGATCTTCCCCACCGCCTGCACGATGCCTGTGAACATGGCAGCGAAGGGTAACCCAAAAGAAATAAGGTCATACTGTAGCCATGCAGCGGCAGGTGGAATTAATCAGCGCGGCTTGGGGCCTTGGAGGCGTGGATCCCGGGTGCGCCGACGCGCCCGCGGTGCTCGCGCCGCTCCTCCTTTCGCGCCTGCGCGAGTACGGCATTCCGACGCTGCCCGGCCCGATTCTGCGGCCGTCGCCGACCGAGCGGCGCAAGCAGGTCGCGGTAAGCAGGCTGTGCAGCCTTCTTGCTGCAGCGGTCGCTGACTCGCTGCGCCACGGCAGGTTGCCCTGCGTGCTCGGCGGCGATCACACCTGCGCGGGAGGAACATGGACCGGCGTGGCGCGCAGCCTGCGCGGCGACCTGGGCCTGGTGTGGGTGGATGCACACATGGACAGCCACACCCCCGGGACCAGCCACACCGGGCGCCTGCACGGCATGCCGCTCGCCTGGCTCCTCGGGCAGGACGACGACCCGCTCTACGGCCTGGCGTCAGGCGTGCTGGATCCGCGCCACGTCTGCCTCGTCGGCGTGCGCAGCTATGAGCCCGAGGAGTCCGAGCGGCTCGCGCGCCTGGGCGTGCGCGTGTACCTGATGGAAGAAGTCCGGCAGCGCGGTCTCCGGAGGGCGCTCGACGAGGCGCTACGCATCGCATCGCAAGACACGGCAGGATTCGGCATCAGCATCGATCTCGACGTAGTGACGCCGGAAGACGCGCCGGGCGTGGCGGTACCGGCAGAGGGCGGGCTGGGTGGTGCCGAGCTCGCGCGGGCGCTGGAGGGCATCGGCGGCAGGCCTGGTCTCGCCGCAGTCGAGCTGGTCGAATATTGCCCGCGGCTCGACAAGGGCGGGCGCAGCGCGCAGGTCGCGGTGGATCTGCTGGCCGCGACGCTATGCGGGTCGCGCGACGATGCGCAGGTCGTCGCCGAGGCGCTCGACCGATAGCAGCCTCAGCCTGCGCCTCTCCCCGAGCGCGGCGAGCGCGGGAAGATCGAGCATCCCCTGCGCCGCCTCGCCGAGGAAACTCGGGTTCAGGTACACCAGAAACTCGTCGACGCAGCCCTCGCGCACGAGCGATCCATTCAGCCGGAAGCCGGCCTCGACCTGCAATTCATTGATGCCGCGCCGAGCCAGCTCCTCCAGCATGCGCGGCAGGTCGACCTTCCGATCGGGATTCGGCAGCCGAACCACCTCTGCGCCGCGTGGCCCCTTGCCCGTGCCGGCGGTAAAGATCAGCACGTTGCCGCCTTCCAGAATCCGCGCCGTGGCGGGCGTCTCCAGCCGGCTATCCACGATCACGCGTAGCGGCTGGCGCGGCGTCTCGATATCGCGCACCGTGAGCCGGGGGTCGTCGGCGCTGACCGTTCCGATCCCCGTCAGCACGGCGCAGGCGCGAGCCCGCCAGCGATGCCCGTCGCGCCGCGCCGCCGGTCCCGTGATCCATTGCGATTTGCCGTCGGCAAGCGCGGTGCGGCCATCAAGCGTGGCCGCCACCTTGAGCCGCACCCACGGCCGGCCGCGCGTCATGCGCGAGACGAAGCCGATGTTCAGCTCGCGGGCCTCGTCCTCAAGCAGGCCGTGCTCGAACGCGATACCGGCGCTGATGAGAGCTTCGCCGCCGTGCGCGGCGACTGGATTCGGGTCACGCATCGCCGCTACGACGCGCTCGACTTTCGACTTGACCAGCGCCTCGACACAAGGCGGAGTGCGCCCTTGGTGATTGCAGGGCTCGAGGTTGACGTAGATGGTGGCATTCGCCGCGCGTTCGCCCGCTGCGCGAAGCGCGAGCACTTCGGCGTGCGGCTCGCCCGGCTTCTCGTGCCAGCCCTCGCCGACGATTTCCTCGTTGCGGGTAATGACGCAGCCGACGCGCGGATTCGGCGTGGCGGTATACAAGCCTTTTTCAGCGAGCGAAAGCGCCCGCCCCATCATGGCGTGATCGAACGACCCAAACGGGGTCACTGAAGCTGCTGTCACCTGCGCCGTTTGCGCGCGGACTTCACTTCCTGCACCGCCTCGCGGAAATCGTCCGGCGTCTCGAAGCTGCGGTACACCGAGGCAAAGCGGATGTAGGCTATCTTGTCGAGCTTGGCGAGCTCGCGGATCACGAAGTCGCCGACGCGGCTGGTCGGCACTTCGCGCTCGCCGAGCGAGCGCAGCCGCTCGATCACCCGGTCGACGGCGGCCTCGACCGCGTCGGTCGCGACCGGGCGCTTGCGCAGCGCGAGCCTCATGCTGCCCGTCAGCTTGTCGCGGTCGAAGTCGGTGCGGCTGCCGTCCTTCTTCACCAGGCGCGGCATCTTCAGGTCCACGCGCTCGTAGGTGGTAAAGCGCTTCTCGCAACGCACGCACTTTCTGCGGCGGCGGATGGTGTTGGCCTCGAGGCTCGCCCGGGTGTCGACCACCTGGGTGTCGGCCGAGCCGCAGAACGGGCATTTCATGCGTAGACGGGAAACCTCGCGCAGAGCGCCCTGACCTCTTCGGCGACGCGCTCGAGCCTCGTTTCGTCGGCGGGCGTTTCGAGCACGTCGCAGATGAGGTGGGCGAGCTTTTCAGCCTCCGGCTTGCGCAAGCCGCGCGTCGTCATCGCCGGGGTGCCAACGCGCACGCCGCTCGTCACCATCGGCTTCTGCGGGTCGTTGGGGATGGCGTTCTTGTTGAGCGTGATGTGCGCCCGCCCGAGCGCGGACTCGGCGTCCCTGCCGGTGATGCCGAGCCTGCGCAGGTCGAGCAGGAACATGTGGCAGTCGGTGCGTCCCGAAACGACGCGCACGCCCCGCTCGGTGAATACCTTCACCATGGCGCGCGCGTTTTCGAGCACGCGTCCCTGGTAGGACTTGAACTCCGGCTTCAGCGCCTCGCCCAGCGCCACCGCCTTGGCGGCGATGACGTGCATCAGCGGCCCGCCCTGGATGCCGGGGAACACAGCCGCGTTGACCGCCTTTTCCTGCTCCGGCGTGCCGAAGATCAGGCCCCCGCGCGGCCCGCGCAGCGTCTTGTGCGTGGTGGTAGTCACGAAGTCGGCAATGCCGATGGGGGACGGATAAAGCCCGGCGGCAATCAGCCCGGCGTAATGCGCCATGTCCGCCATCAGCAGCGCGCCCGCCTTGTCGGCGATGGCGCGAAAGCGCTTCCAGTCGATGGCCGGCGCGTACGCCGACGCGCCGCTCACGATCAAGCGCGGCCGGTGCTCCATCGCAAGGCGCTCGGCCTGCGCGTAATCGATCTCCTCGTCCTCGCTGAGGCCATAGGAGATGACCTTGTAGAGCTTGCCCGAGTAGTTGACCGATGAGCCGTGCGTGAGGTGGCCGCCGTGCGCGAGCGACATGCCGAGCAGCGTGTCGCCCGGCCGCAGCGCCGCGGCGTAAACCGCCTGGTTGGCCTGCGAGCCCGAATGCGGCTGCACATTCGCCCAGGGCGCGCCGAACAGCTGCTTGGCGCGCTCGAGCGCAATGGTCTCGACCATGTCGACGTATTCGCAGCCGCCGTAGTAGCGCTTGCCGGGGTAGCCCTCGGCGTACTTGTTGGTGAGCTGGGTGCCGTGCGCGATCAGCACGGCCGGGCTGACGTAGTTCTCGGAGGCGATCAGCTCGACGTGGTCGTCCTGCCGGCGGTGCTCGAGGTGGACTGCGTTCCAGACTTCCGGGTCGGCCTGCGCGAGGAGGTTGGGGGCGAACATGGCAGCGGCGCAAAAGCGCCTATGTTACTGACTCTTCTGGCGCTCGAGGCGAAAGCGCAGCACGTGATCGCCGTGCGAGGCCGCGGACTCGCCGAGGCCGATCCAGCCGCGCTCGCCGAGCACCGCTTCCTCACGCCGCAGCACCATCTCCCGGCTGTTGCCGTCGATCAGGACAAAGGTACCGTTCGAGGACTGGTCGGCGATCACGAAGTTGCCGTGGCGGCCGAAGATGCGCGCGTGCACGCGCGACGCGCGGGTGCTGGCGACGACGACGTCGTTCGCCTTGTCGCGTCCCAGGCGCACCGAGCCCGCCGGCTCGACCGTGCACATGCTGCCGCCATAAGCGAGCTTCAGGTTCCATTGGCTCGGGACGTCGCCAGGGCGCCGCAAGGTCTCGGTGAGGTCGGCGTCGCGGCGCCACACGACGTCGCAAACCATGACCTCGTCGGATTTGCCGCGGATTTTCATCGGGTACAGCGGCCGGCAGCGCGCCTGCAGCTCCGGGGCGAGCGAATCGACCGTCTGCTGCGTGGTGAGGATCTGCTCGGGATTGGCCAAGGCAACCAGGCGCGCAGTTAGGTTCACCGTGTCGCCGAACACATCGGCGCCCTCCATGATGACCGGGCCATAGGTAAACACCACCTTGATGGCGAGCTTTGGATGGTCGCCCGGCGCAACATCGAATGCGGCCGTCTGCATCTCGCAGGCTGCGCGCAGCGCCGCGTCGGGGGCGGAAAACTGGCACACCATGCCGTCACCGAGCCTCTTGACCACGGCGCCGCTGCATTGGGCGACTTTCTCGTCCAGCTGCCGCAGCAGCCGGTTGATGAGCGCGAGCGCTTTCGTGTCACCGAGCGATTCGTAGATCGCGGTGCTGTCGCAGACGTCGGCAAAAAGCACTGCGCGCCGCGGGTTCTGTGCCACGCTCCTGCCTATCCTCCCGCGGCGATCATACGTCAGATTCGCAGCGGCGGCGTGAGGTCGTCCCGCGTATCGATGTCGCGCACCACCCCGGGATCGCCGACCGGAATTTTCACGAGGCGATTCTCGTGCGCGGCGAGCAGGCGCTTGGCGCCCTCGTCGCCGCGCAGCCTCAGCAGCTCCGCGTAAAAGCTTCCCGCCATGCCGACCGGGTGGCCGCGCCGCGCGCGGAAATAGGGAGCGGCGAGCGCTGCGCCGTCGGCGAGAGCCGCGCGCACCGCGGCAATCGACGTGCGGCGCACGAATGGCATATCGCCGAGCGCCACCAGGTAGCCGTCGGCTTCACCCGCGGCGCGGGCCGCGCAGGCGAGGCTCGCCCCCATGCCATCGGCGGCGTTCTCGCACACTGTCACCTCGCAGCCTTCGTTCTTGAGCTGCGCCGCGAGCTCGTCGGCGCCAGGCTTGGTGACGGCGACCACCCTGTCGAGTTCGGACTTCAAATGGCGCGCCGCCTGCACGGCGATGGATACGCCGTGCGGCAGCGGATGTTGCAGCTTGTCGGAACCGAAGCGCTTCGCGGATCCCGCGGCAAGCAGGAGCCCGACGATGTTCTTCAAGTCGTCGTCTTGACTTCGCAGGCGGAAGGATCGAAGCGGCGCTCGGGCTTGGCGGCCCAGGTCGGCTCGCTCACGCCGTGGCGCACCGCGGTCATTTCGGCGAGGATCGCCACCGCGATCTCGGGCGGCGTCTTCGAGCCGATGTAGAGCCCGACCGGGCCGCGCAGCCGCGCGATCTCCTCGGCGGACACGTCGAACTCGCGCAGGCGCTCGCGCCGCGCATCGTTGTTCTTCTTCGAGCCGATGGCACCGACATAGAACGCCGCCGACTTGAGCGCTTCCATCAGCGCGAGATCATCCAGCTTCGGGTCATGCGTGAGCGCGACGATCGCGCTGTGGCCATCCAGGTTCAGCTCGCGCACCACGTCGTCGGGCATGCCGCGGTTGAGCGGCACGCCGGCCAGGTCCCAGCCGTTCGCGTATTCCTCGCGCGGATCGATCACGCTGACGTGGTAGTCGAGCATGTGCGCCATCTCGGCGAGATAGCGCGTGAGCTGGCCTGCGCCGATCAGCACCAGCCGCCAGCGGGGGCCGTGCACCGCGCTCAGCAGCTTGCCGTCGAACTCGAGCACATCCTGCCAGCGCCCCGGTTCGAGCGTGGCGCGGCCGCTGCCCATCTCCAGGCGCCGTTTCACGAGCTGCTGTTGCGAGATTCGGTCGAGCAATTCCGCGATGCGGCTATGGTCAGTCAGGGGTTCCAGGACAAGTTGCAGCGTTCCGCCGCAGGGCAGTCCCCAGCGCGTCGCCTCCTCGTTGGTGACGCCATAGGTGACGAGCTCGGGCCTGGTCGCGGCGACCACCCGGGCTTTGACCTTGTCGATCAGGTCGTCCTCGACGCAGCCGCCCGACACCGAGCCGACCACCTGACCGTCGTCGCGGATCGCGACCATCGCCCCCACCGGACGGGGGGCGGAGCCCCAGGTCTTGACAATGGTGCCCAGCGCAACCCGCCGGCCTTGCTTGCGCCACGCCTCGGCGGTGCGCAGAACCTCGATATCGACGCTATCCATGCGGAAATGTTATCGCAACTCGGCAGCCGCGGCCGCCCATGCCATGGCTGATTTCGAGCGCCGCACCGTGGCCGGCCACGATCTCGCGCACGATGGCGAGGCCCAGGCCGCTGCCGGTGCCCGTGGTGCCGGGCATGCGGTAGAAGCGTTCCAGGACGCGCCCGCGCTCCTGGGGCGGGATGCCCGAGCCGTCATCCTCGATCTCCATGAACGGCCGCCCGTTCCGCGCCCCGGTGCGCACCGTAATGTGGCCGCCGCGCGGCACGTACTCGATCGAGTTGTGGACCAGGTTGCCGAGCGCCTCGCGCAGGAGAAAGGCGTCTCCGCGAACGCTCGCCGGCGCGAGCTCGAAGCCGAGGTCGAGCTCGCGCGCGAGCGCGCTGTGCACCCATTCGTCGGCCGCGCCTTCCGCCAGCCCCTTCAGGTCCACCGCCGAATGCGGCTCGACCCGCCCGCCGGGCTCGGCGCGCGCCAGGGCCAGCAGCTGGTTCGCCAGCCGCGCGATGCGCACGGTGGCGCTGTGCACCTGCTCGATCTCGGCCCGGGTCTCCTCCGGGAGCGGCTGGGCAAGCGCGAGCTCGGCATGCGTGCGCAGTCCCGCGAGCGGCGTGCGCAGCTGGTGCGCGGCGTTGGCGAGGAAGCGCTGCTGGTTGCGGTTCGATTCCTCGACCTGCACCAGCAGCTGGTTCAGCGCCTCGATCAGCGGGTGCGTCTCTGCCGGCGCCAGCGCAGGCTCGATCGGCCGCAGGTCGCGTGGGGAAAGCTTGCGGATCTCGCCGGAGAGCCGTTCGAGCGGCGCCAGGCCCCGCGCCACGCCGAACCACACCAGCGCGAGCGTCAGCACCGCGAGCAGCGCCTGCGGCATGACGCTGCCGAGCAGGATCTCGCGCACCAGGCGGTCGCGCTTGCGCGTCGTCTCGGCGACCGTGATGGTGCAGACCTGGCCGCCGCAGGGCGCCAGCAGCGCCGCGGCCCGGACCCTGGTGTCGCGGTAGGTTGCGTCGTAAAAAACAGAGCGGTCCTGCGGGCGCTGCGCGACGGGCGGCGGCGGGATTCCCGCGTCGCCGGCGATCAGCCTGCCCGATGGGTCGCGCACCAGGTAGTAGATCGTGTCGAACTGGTCGGTGCGCAGGATCTGCTCGGCAGCGCTCGGCAGGTCGACCGCCAGCGCGCCGTCGCGCACGTGGATGCGATCGGCGAGCGCGATCCCGGCGTCGATCAGCGCGCCGTCGTAGGCATCGGTGGCAGGCTCGCGGGCGAGGTAGTACGCCGCGACCGAGCTCACTGCCAGGATACCGGCGACCGGGAAAAGCAGCAGGCGCAGCAGCTGCCCGCGGAGGCTTGCGTCGGCCATCTAGCGTATTTTGAACTCCTCCAGCATGTAGCCGAAGCCCCGCACGGTGCGGATGTGCACCCCGGCGCGCTCGAGCTTGGTCCTGAGGCGCGAAATGTAGACCTCGATGGCGTTGGGCGAAAGATCCTCGTCCCAGCCGGCGACCGCCTGGATGATGCTCTCCTTCGACACGATCTTCTCCACCTTGCCGAGCAGCACCTCCAGCACGGCCCACTCCCGCGCCGCCAGCTCGAGCGGCTCCCCGGCGAGGTAGGCGCGCCGCGCCACGGTGTCGAGGGTCAGCGGCCCGTGCACGATCTTCGGCCCGGTCTGCGCCAGCGAACGGCGGATGAGCGCGCGCACGCGCGCCGCCAGCTCCGGCATGGCGAAGGGCTTGGCCATGTAGTCGTCGGCGCCCAGGTCTAGCCCGTGCACGCGGTCGCTCACCGTATCGCGCGCCGTCAGCACCAGCACCGGGACGCGATGCTCGGCGCCGCGCAGCCGGCGCAGCACCTCGAAGCCGTCCATGCCGGGCAATCCGATGTCGAGGATGACGAGGTCGAAGCGCTCGCCGCGTGCCGCGCCCACCGCCTCCTCGCCGCGGCCGGCCACGTCCACCGCGTAGCCCTCGGCCTCCAGGATGCGCGCCAGGCCGGAGGCGAGCGACGGATCGTCCTCAACGATGAGAATGCGCATTGAATTCATCATACCCTTTAGGTCTGCCTCACAATTCCCCTGCCAGCGCGCGCAGCTCGAACTGCGACTCGACGATGGCACCGATCAGCTCCAGCCGGGCAGTGGCGGCCTCGAGTTGCGTGCGCCGCGCATCGAGCAGCTCGAACAGCGTGCCGCGTCCGAGTCGATAGGCGGATTCCGCCATTTCGAGAAAGGCGCCTTGGCGCTCGAACACGTCCTTTTCGAAGCGGATGAGCGCGGCACGGCGCAGGCGCAGCGTTTCGAGGTGGCGCTGATACTCGGCGCGCAGCGATGCGCTCGCCGCGCGTCCGCTTGCGCCTTGTCCTCCAGGGCGCGCTTGCTGTCGAGGATCGGGATCTCGCTGGAGATGCCGACGAAGTTGGCGGCACCGAACGGTCCGCTGGTCCAGGATCGGCCGAGGGCGACGCTCGGCACCGGCAAGCGTTCGCGGCGCGCCACGTCGATGCGTGCTTCGGCGAGCGCCGCGTCGTCGCGCGCCACGCGCAGTGTCGGGTTGCGTTCCAGCGCTGCGTCGGCGTCCACCGGTTGGTTCGCCGCCTGCAGCGATTGCAGGGAGCCGGACGCGGTTGGCCGCCATCCCGGCGCGTCCGCCAATGCGGCCAGTGCCGCCGCGTGCTCGGCCGCTTCCCCTTCCGCGCGCTGCACCCCCAGCCCCGCCAGCGCCGTCTCCACCTCGGCGCGCGCCAAGTCATAGCGGCTCGCCATGCCGCTGTCCATGCGCCCCGCCACTAGGCCGCGGATACGCTCCACCTCCGCAAGCGCGGCGCGCCGTGCCGCGAGCTGCTCCTGCGCGGTCAGCAGCCGCACGAACTCGAGCGCCGCTTGACGCTTGGTCTCGCTGAGCGTCAAACGCAACTGCGACTCGGCGCGGCCGACCTGCAATTCCGCGGCACGCACCCGCGCCGCGCGCTGGCCGAAGATCGGAATCGGCAGCTCGACTTGCGCCTGGTTCAGCGTATTCGCATCGAAAATGGTGCGCTCGCCGCCCGAGGGCCGCGAGCGCCCGACAGACAGGCTCGGGTTGAGCAGCGCGCCGGCCGCAACGCGCTCGGCGCGCGCCGCGTCGGCCCCGCGCTGCGACACGACGATGCGCGGGCTGTTCTCGACGATGCGCAGCACCTCGTCCAGGCTTACGGCGGGAGGCAGCTGCGCCAACGCCGGCGCGCTGATCATGGTCACCAGCAACGCTTCAGCCCGCCTCATCCTGCTCCTCGGGAGTGATGTAGCGTTCGGTGGCCGTCATGTAGTAAATGCCGGGCAGAACGAAGAGCGTGATGACCAGCGTGGTCACCATGCCGCCGACGATCACCAGCGCGAACGGGCGCTGCGTCTCGCTGCCGACGCCGGTGGAAAGCGCCATCGGCAGCAGGCCGAAGAGCGCCAGCAGCGCCGCCATCAGCACAGCACGCAGCTTCTCGACGCTGCCTTCGACGACGGCCGCGGCGAGATCAGCGCCGGCGCGCCGCCGTCCTTCCGCCGCGCTCACCAGCAGCAGGCCGAGGAGCGACACCTGGCCGAGCAGCGCGATGAAGCCGACCACCGCGCTCACCGAGAGTGGCATGCCGCCCAGCTTGAGTGCGAACACCCCTCCGGTCAGCGCGAAGGGCACGGCGAGCAGGATCGCTAGCGCCGCGCGGCCAGACTGGATTGCGCCGTAGAGCAGAAACAGCACCGCGGCAAGCGCCAGCGGAACGATGATCTGAAGCCGCCTCACCGCGCGCTGCTGGTTCTCGAACTCACCTCCCCACTGAAAGTAGTAGCCGTCGGGCAGCTTCACGCCGCTCGCCACCGCCGCGATCGCGTCATCGACCACCGAGCCCATGTCGCGGCCTTCGACGTTGAACTTGAGCGCGCTGTAGCGGATATTTCCCTCGCGATAGATGTTGGCTGCGCCGGTCGCGACGGTGATCGTGGCGAGGTCGCGCAGGGGCACGCTGCCGCCCCCGGGGCGCGGCACCGCAAGCTCCCCGATCGTCCGGTCGCTCTCGCGCTCCTTCGCGGTGAGCAGAAGCCGCACCGGCACCGGCCGCTCGCCCTCCCAGAAGACGGTCGCCACCTTTCCCGCGAGCGCCGTGCCGATGAAGTCGTTCGCCATAGCGACCGGGATGCCGGCACGCGCCAGCGCGTCGCGGTCGAGCCTGACCTGCAACTGCGGCACCGTGGCATCCCGGTACAGGTCGAGATCGACGATGCCTTTCACGTTCGCTAGGCGCAGCCGCGCGCGCTCGAGCGCATCGCGCATTACGCCGGTATCGTTGCCGAACACCTTGAGCACCACCTTGCCGCGCACCCCGGCGACCGCCTCCTCGATATTGTCCCTGATCGGCTGGGAGATGTTGTAGCGCACGCCCGGGATCTCGGTGAGGAGCGCGCGTACTTCGTCCGCAAGACGATCCTTGTCGTAGCCCGGCCGCCACTCCTCGCGCGGCTTGAGGCGCACGAAGGTTTCGCTCATGTTCGGGTTCTCGTTGTCGGTGCCGTCCTCCGGGCGCCCGTTCTCGGAGAGCACCTGCGAGACCTCGGGAAAAGTCAGGATGCGGCGCCGTACCTCGATCAGCATGGTCTGTGCCGCTTCCTGCGCGATGCTCGGCGGCATCTCGACGAAGATGACGAAGTCCCCTTCGTCGAGCTCGGGCAGGAATTCGGTGCCCATGCGAGCCCCGGTCCACAGCGTCAAAGCGAGGAACAGCGCTGCGACGCCGACCACCGCTCCACGCCACGGCAGAAGACGCGCGAGTCCCGCCCCGTAGCGCTCGCGCGCGCGCTCGACCCAGCGCGGCTCCGAGGTCTCCTTTCCTCTCGAAAATCCGACTGCGCAAAGCGCGGGAACAAGAGTTAGCGCGAGCACCAGCGCCGCAGCGAGGGCAAACGAATAGGTCAGGGCGAGCGGCCTGAAGATGCGGCCTTCGACCTGCTCGAGCGTGAACACAGGCACCAGCGCGGCGATGATGATCAGCATGGCGTACAGCGTCGGCCGCGCGACCTGCTCCGCGGCGCGGATCACGAGGCGCAGCAGGTCGCTACGGCGCGCGG
>Ga0209156_10001141_pt1 | contig 21795 bp, 16 predicted proteins | sample GraSoiAngelo_124_FD_185881 | JGI IMG/M metagenome (GOLD analysis project Ga0209156, IMG submission 185881) | Grasslands soil microbial communities from the Angelo Coastal Reserve, California, USA - 14_0927_05_20cm (SPAdes) (version 2) | ecosystem: Environmental > Terrestrial > Soil > Grasslands...
GTTCGCATCGATCTGATACTGCGACCCCAGGATGGCCGATGGCGGTGGACCGAAGCGCGCCACTACTACAGTCGGGCAGACTTCGGTAACCCGCCGTGTATTCCGTATCGCAGTCCATGGGTCAGCAGTGGCGGGCGCTGCTAGTGGCGTGCCCTCAACCGGGAACCGTGGTTCTTCCGACCATGCGTGACCGCCAGGGAAGTAACTGCGGCGTCTTCCAACACGACGAGGGTCTTCAGGACCCTTGTCTTACGCATTGCGGATCCGCGAATTCATTGGCTTCTGAGGCGACGGCGGGAATCGAACCCGCGATGAAGGTTTTGCAGACCTCTGCCTTACCACTTGGCTACGTCGCCTAGGAGTCGCGCGGCGAGCTCGCTCGCCGGCGCGACGACGACGGCGACGCTGAGGGCCGAAGGCCCGACCAGTCGCCGACGATGAGACAAAGTCTACCGATTCGCGACCTCTAACACTCTTCTGACAATCACTACACCGATCCAATACGGATGGGGGAACCCGCGGCCGGAATCCCGCGATATACAGGTCACATGAACGAACCGGCCGCGAAGCCCGCCACGAAGCCACGCGGATTGCGACGCCGTCACGTGCTGGTTGGCGTGGGCGCGGCCGCGGGCGGGCTCGCCATCACAAAAGCACTCGGCCTGTACAACCTCCCGAGTCAATCGGCGCCGGGCCAGACCCAATCCCCCACCGCGGCCGGCATCGACTGGATCTCCCCGCTCGACAAGCCCGAGGCTCAGGTCGCACACCTGTTGCGTCGCGCGACGTTCGGCGCGACGCCCACCGAGTACCAGCAATCAATAAAGGACGGATTCAAGAACACCGTCGATCGTCTGATCGAGACGAAGGCCTCGGAGCCGCCGGCACTCGCCGGCGCCGACGACGCGACGCAGGACAAGCCGATCAAGCCGCAGGAGCTCATCGGCTGGTGGCTGGACTGGATGCTGCGCACGCCCACGCCGTTCGCGGAGCGAATGACATTCTTCTGGCACGGGCATTTCACGAGCGACTTCCGCAAGGTCAATCTGCAGACCCCGTTCATCTACTGGCAGAACCTGACCTGGCGACGCATGTCGCTCGGCAACCTTCACGACATGCTCTATCAGGTCACGATCGACCCGGGGATGCTCCGCTACCTCGACCTCGGAACATCCACCGGCAAGAACCCGAACGAGAACTACAGCCGCGAGCTCATGGAGCTCTTCACGATGGGCGTCGGCACGTTCACCGAGGACGACGTGCGCGCCGGCGCGAAGGCCCTCTCGGGCTGGCGCGAGCCGGTCACGCAGGCCATGTACGACGCGCTCGTGAAGCGCGCGCAGCAGCAGGGCCGGCAGGCGCCGCGCAACGTCACGCCGGACACGGCGACGACCGGCGTGTTCGAGCAGCAGCGCGCGTATGCCGGCGCCGTGAAGTTCCTCGGTGAGACCCGGCAGTGGGATACGAAGAGCGCGCTCGAGAAGATCTTGGCGCAGGACTCCGTCGCGCCGTTCATCGTCACGAACGTGCTGCGCGAGTTCGTCACCGATCAGCCGTCGGACGATCACGTGAAACGGCTCGCCGACAGCTTCCGCAAATCGCGCTACGACACGAAGTCCCTGATGCGCGACGTGTTCATGAGCCCCGAGTTCGTCGCGCCGACGAGCTACCGCGCGCTCGTGAAGTCGCCGACGGAGCTGATGGTCCACATGGCCAAGGCGCTCGAGGCACCGGCGCTCGCGAAGGCCATCGGTCTCGCCGGCCAGGGCATGGGCCAGCTGCTGTTCGATCCGCCCGAGGTGGGCGGCTGGCCGTCGAACGCGAGCTGGATCTCGAGCAACAACGTGCTCGAACGCGTGAACTTCGCGCAAACGACGCTCACCGGCATGGCCAAGATCCCCGCGTTCAAGGACGCGCACACGACCCATCTCGACGGCGTCGTGAGCCCCGCGACGGCTCAGCTCCTCAACTCGAGCCCGGACGACGCGACGCGCTGGCTCATCCTCCTCGCGTCGCCGGAATTCCAGCTGAAGTGAAGAAGGTGCTGTGATGAAAGAGCTCGGCGGAACCAACGGACTTTCGCGCAGGGACTTCCTGCGGAGCGGACTCGTGTTCGGCGTCGGCGCGCAGGCGCTCGCGTCCGGTTACGCGGCAGTTCCCGACGTCTTCGCACGCGCGGTGCTCTCGGCCAAGAACGCCGCAATACAAAACGACAAGGTGCTCGTGATGATCCAGCTCGGCGGGGGGAACGACGGCCTGCAGACGGTCATCCCGATCTCGAGCTCGCAGTACCGCGATTTCCGGCCGCAGCTTAGCGCGGCGGCCGCGAAGGCGCAGCCGATCAGCGGGGACCTCGGGCTGCACGAAAACCTCAAAGGCATCAAGACGCTCTTCGACGCGGGCAAGGTCGCGATCGTCCAGGGCGTCGGATACATGAACCCGTCCTTCTCGCACTTCGATTCGATCCGCGTCTGGGAAACGGCCGATCCCGCGCGGCGCCAGCAGGACGGTTGGCTCGGTTCGGCGATCGCGAAGAACTACGACTCCGCCGGCCACCCGCTGATCGGCTGCGCCTGCGGGACCACGAACGCCCCGGGCATGCTCCGCGATCTTCAGGCCACCCTCACGGTGATCGACGACGTGAAGACCTTCGGCTTCCAGGGCGGGCAGAACGTCGAGGACGCGATGGGCACGCTGTACAAGGGCACGCCGGGCCTTTACGGCGCGCTCTTCGACACGGCGATGAGCACGGTGCGCGACACCGTCGCGCAGCTGCGCACATCGTCGGCGAAGTACACGCCGAAGGGCAACTACTCCGACAAGGTGCAGCTCGTGTACTCGAGCAAGAACCAGCTCGCCGCGGCGCTGCAGCTTGCGGCCGAGCTCATCGTGACGGGGACGGGCGTGAAGGTCCTCCACGTGACGCTGGGCGGGTTCGACACGCACTACACCGAGCTGAACCGGCACGACGCGCTCATGGCGTACCTCGACTCGGCCATCAGCGCGTTCCACGACGACCTCACCGCGTACGGCATGGCCGACCGCGTGATGATCGCGACGTGGTCAGAGTTCGGTCGGCGCCCGAAAGAGAACGCGAGCGGCGGGACCGACCACGGGACCGCGTCGCCGGTGTTTCTCATCGGCGATGGCGTGAAGGGCGGGCTCTACGGTGAGACGCCGAACCTCGCGAAGCTCGACCAGCTCGGCAACCTCTCGTACTCCGTCGACTTCCGCGCCGTCTACCAGGAGATCCTGGCGTCGCATCTCGGCGTCGACGCGAAAGAGATCCTCGGTCAGAGCTTCGATCGCGTTCCCTTCGTGAAGGCTCCGGCCTGATGACAGAGCTCGCGCTCAAGCTCGGGTCGATCGTCACGACCTTGCTCGTCATGGTCGGCGGGTTCGGCTATGCCGCGACGCACCTCAAGAACCCGAACGCGCCGCTGCAGCCGGCAGTGGAAAAATCGATCGCCGAGAAGTCGGCGGTCGCGACGCCCGTCCCGCCAACACCGACCCCGATCCCGTCGCTGGTCGGATCGCGCCGCGGCAACCCGCCGCGCGGGACGTCATCACCGGCGCCGCGTTTGACGCTGCAACCAGGGGTTCAGGCGACGGAGCTGCCCGGGGTGACGTTCACGCACGTCTCGTAAAGAAGTCAGCGGAGGCCGAACTCCCGAAGGAGAAGGCGCCCATAGCGCTCGGCAACGGCTTCGTTGGAATAGGTCCGGCGTCGCGCGTACTGGACGTGATGCCCGAGCTCGTGGGCGAAGCTCGCGAGCGGATCCTCGTGATCTTCGGCGAGCTGTTCGACATCGAACTCGGCGGCCTGACACGTGCAGGGCAGCCAGACACGAATGAGGCCTGGCTCGTAGTCGGCGAGCACCATCCCGTCCTGGACTCCGGTGCGCTCGGCTTTGCGCTGCGTTCCGCCCGGACGGCCTCCCACGCCGTAGCCGTACACGGCGACGGTCCCTCGGTATCCGGCGCGGCGCGCGAGGCGCTGCCAGAGGCGCCGTCCGCCGGGGAGCCGTTCGCGTCCGCAGTACCTCGAGAGCCGCATCGCCATTCCGCCAGGCACGCCTCGTACCTGCGCGACCCGGACGTCGCCGCGCCATGGCGAATTGGCGCTTGCCAACGAGCTTGGTGAGAATGCAGCCGTGATCCCGATCGGCGACGAGGATACCGGTGGCCAGCCGGGCCTTCCCTGGGTCAACATCGCGATCATCGCGCTGAACGTCCTCGTCTTCCTCTACCAGCTCGCTGATCCCAACTTCACGAACGGCTACTCGACGGTTCCCGCCGAGATCACCTCGGGGAAAGACATCATCGGTTCGTTCCTGCTCGTCGCCCCGGATGGCACCAGCGTTCAGATCGATGAAGCGCCTGGCCCGAACCCGATCTGGCTAACGCTCCTCACATCGATGTTCATGCACGGGGGCTGGCTGCATATCGGCGGCAACATGCTGTTTCTCTTCATTTTCGGCGACAACATCGAGAAGGCGTACGGCCACATCAAGTACCTGGTCTTCTATCTGGTGTGCGGGCTCATCGCTGGGCTCGCCCACGTCCTCAGCCAGCCCGATTCGATCATCCCGAGCCTCGGCGCATCGGGCGCGATCAGCGGCGTGATGGCCGGGTACCTCGTCCTCTTCCCGACGAATCGAGTCCGGGTGCTCCTCGCGCTCGGTTTCGTCTTCCTGCGGCCGATCATGGTCCCGGCCGTCGTGATGATCGGGATCTGGGCGCTGTTGCAGTTCGTGAACGGCATCGGATCGATCGCCGTGACGGATCAGACGAGCGGCGTCGCGTACTGGGCGCACATCGGCGGCTTCATCGCGGGGGCGGTGATCACGTTGCTCGCGAAGCCGTTCCTCGACCGCGGAACCGGCGCGCCATCGCGCGTTGCGGCCCCGTATTAGATCGGCTAGAGGATCGCGGCGAGGCGCTCCACGTCCTCGGCGACGGCACCTTGGCCGTCGAGCCGGTACGCGGCGCCGAGGAGCTGGCACTTCTCCCGTGCGGTGTCGCGGCGGCCGAGCTCGCAGTCCACCTCGATGAGCAGGCGCTGCGCCTCGCGGTCTTTGAAGCCGGCCCCGATGAGATCGAGGAGCACGTCCGATGCGGCCTGCATCTTGTGCAGGGCCATGAGCCTGCGCGCCGCGTCGAGGGTGGTCTCGGTCGCTCGCGCGTCGTGGGCGGCGATCAGGATCGTGGCGCGCACGTGGGCGACGGCGGCGTCGCCGGCCGGATTCCCGGTCGTGACGTGGCGCGCGAGCTCGGCCTCGAGCTCGGCGACCGGCCGCGGCGTGAAGCCGAAGCCCTTGCGGGTAGCGGGCGCGACGGGCTCGGGCCTGGGCTTCGGGGTCCCATTGAGACCCGCTCGCGCGAGCAGCTCTGCGGCGTTCGTAAGGTCCGAGCGCTCGGCGTGGGTGATCGTTTCCGCGTTCTTCAACACGACCGCTGAGCTCGCCTCGGGCCGCGTTCGTGCCTGGACCGCAGCTGCGAGCGCCGAGCGGTGCTTGGCTTCCACTGCGGCCTCGTCGGGAATGCGCTTCGCGGGCACGGCGGCCGGCGGGACCCTGACGATCTTCACGGGCGGTGGGGCCTCTACCCCATCAGGGGCCCCTACCCCTGCGGGCGTGGACGGTGTGGCCGCGACGCGTACAGGCGGTGGCGGCGTCGGCATCGCCCCGCCCTGCGCCGCGGCCACACGGTCCGCGATCGCGAGGAGCTGCGGCAGATCGCCCAGCGTTTCGCGCCCATAGGTGAGCTCGAGCCAGGCCCGCCGGGTGTCGCGCTGCGCGAGTGCGGCATCGATGAAGCGCCCATATTCCTGGCACGCGCTGATCAGATCGCCTTGGTTCGCGAGCGCGGCCGCGAAACGGCGGTGCGCCGCGAGATCGAACGGCGCGATCTCGACCGCGACGCCGAGCAGCGCGATCGCGTTCACGCGATCGTTCTTCCGGGCGAACGCCCCGGCGCCTTCGCGTAGCGCGAGGAGCGCGCCGTCGCGGTCTTCGAGCGCAATCAGCGTGCGCGCGAGACCGCCGTACGAGTCGATATCGCCATGCTTGCCCACAAGCTCGCGATACGCGGTCTCGGCCTGACGGAGACGGCCGCCCGCAAAGAGCTTCGCGGCGGCGTCGCTCGCGAGACGGTGGTCGTTCGCAATCTTGGCCTCGACCGGGCGACCCTGCCGTGCGAGCGCCTGCGCGAACTCGCTCGCCTTCTTGTTGTCCATCACCTTGCCCGCCGCGAGGCGTGCGCGCTCCGCCAGCGGCACGACGTGGGTGCGCTCGACGTTGTTCGCGTTCACGCCCATCGCGTGGAGCTCGCGGGACAGGAACGCGGGCGCGGCTGGACCGAGGTATTCCTTCGCGACGCCCAAGAGCTCAAGGGCGAGCGCGTTCACAATTACTCCTCGCCGCCGCTTCCGGCTTCGTCCGCGAGAGCGTAGAAACGCAGCGCGTTCAACATCCGGTCGAACGCCGATGCGACTTCGTGCGTGATGTCGTCGCCGCTTCGCGTGTCGAAGTGCGCTTCACGGAGGTCGATGTTGCCCGTCGAGACCTGGGTCGCCTCACCGACGAGCCGGCGGAGCGGCCCGACCAGCGACCGGGTCAGAAGGATGCCGATCACGAAGGAGAGGAGGACGCCCATGACGAGCATGAGCGCCGCGTCGAAGGTCGCGTTGTCGGCGGCCCTCGTGTAGGTGGTGAGCGGTACGGCGAGGACGTAGCCCCACGGCTTGTTGACGAGTCGCGTCACCACGCCGCGCTGCTCGGCGGCGCCCGCGCCGAACGCGAAGGCGGCGTCGCCGCTCGCTCCTCGCGGCAGCGCATCGAGCGCGGTCTTGAGCGTCGGGAGCGGGTCGATGACGAGCTTGTCGGGCGTGATCGTCCCGAAGCGCTTGTCCGCGGCGAGCTTCTTTGCGGTGTCCGCGTCGATCGGCGCGATCGGCTTGTAGATGAGGGATTCGGCCTGATCGCGGTGGCCCTTGGTCTCCGAGACCGCGAGACGGATCCCGTAGTCGTCGACGAGGAAGGAGTGCGCGCCCACGCCGACGGAGCCCGCGTCACTCTCAACGATGTCCCAGATCGCGGCGAGGTTCACGCGCGTCCGGACCACGGCAACGACGACGCCATTCGAAGCGACCGGCGACGAGAAGAAGAGCGCGGGCTTGTTCGTGATGACCGAGTACGACGGGTCGCTCACGTACGGCGTGCCCTTCATCGCGGTCAGGAAGTACTCGCGGAAGGCGACGCTCGTGCCTTCGTCGGTCGGCACCGACGCCGCGACGATGGTGCCCTTCGGGTCGACGACGGCGACGGATTCGTATTCGGGAGAGCGGGCCGCGGCTGCCGCGAGCGCGGTACGCGCGGCTCCGCGCGATTCCTGGTCGCCCAGGTTCGTCGCGTAGCGGACGATGTCCGGCAGCTTCGCGACGAGGACGATGTCACCGAGGCGGCTCGCGAGGTAGGCGTCGATTGCGTTGGCGGTGGAGGTGGACCGCTGACGGATGTTCGTCACACCGAGCGAGGTCAGGTCGTTACGTGTGTTGTGCGTCGAAACGACGCTGACCAGCGCGATCGGGGCCACTCCGACGATGAGGAGGGCCGCGAGTACCTTTTGCCAGAATCGGACACGAGGCCGGCGCATACGCTCCCCTGCCCCGCGCGCCCTATTCGTCCACCTTCGCGCGCGAGTACGCGCATCGTCGGCGCACCGGGTCACCCGGCCTAGTCACAGGGTGGCACGCGCTCGTACCGGAAAGGTCCTAGTACCGCCCTGGCCGCCAAGCCGTACCATTCGCTCAAACAACACACGAAAGACGTGCCCGCGCACGTGGAGGACAAGTGGCCAACGGAACGATCAAGAAGCTCGTCGGCGACAGGGGCTTCGGCTTCATCCAGACCGAGGACGGCTCGGACATCTTTTTCCACCGGTCGCAGGTGGAAGGCGACGCGTTCGATACCCTCCGTGAGGGACAGAGCGTGACCTACGAGAAGGGGATGGATCCCCGCCGCGGCAAGCCGCAGGCGGAGAAAATCACTCCGGCTTAGGTCCGCGCCGGCAAGCTCCTAAAAGCCCCGCTTCGCCGAGCGTCGCGCAGCAGACCCCGAAGGAGACGCTTCGACGTCTCCAATTGCTCGCGGTCGTCCGCGGTCAGACCGGCACGTCCGGGGTCCAGGCGCCACCAGCACTCGAAGCCCCACAGTCGCTCGTCGGCCACGCGAAGCCGCGGGATCCCACCGCCGCTCCGACGGGGGTCGCCGGTCTCGAAGTCGAAGAAGCCCTCGAACACGGCCGCGGTGCCGGTGCGGTCGGGCTCGCCCTCCCGGCAGTCGAGGAGGATCACGCAGGGCGTCCCCGGGCGGATCTCGTCACGCGAACGCTGCGGGCGCCGCCCGCGGTCGCCGCGCGGTTGGGGCGGCCGGACCGGGACTCGGCGGTCGGATCGCGGCTCGATCCGCCCGGGTCGAGTCGGAGCCGGCGACGATGTCGGCCGCGGCTCGGCCTTCGGCCGGCGCGTTCGGAATCGCCGCCGCCGCGGACGCTCTTGCATTGGACGAGTTTACGTGTCGACGTCCATGTCGTGATCGTGGCGCTCCTCGGACAGTCCGCACGTGCAGTTCATGCACACGTCGTGTTCACCTCGGCCTGGGATGTGCATCGCTGCCGCACTGCCCGGGCCCGTTTCGGCGCCGTTAACATCGATGGAGATGCATGACGTCCACGATGTCTTTGACGAGTTCAAGCATCAGCTGCCCGACATCGACCCCGAAGAGACGCAGGAGTGGATCGAATCGCTTGACGCGCTCGTAAAGCAGTCGGGCGGCGATCGCGCTCGCTTCGTCCTCTACAAGCTGCTCAAGCGAGCACGGATGCTCCACGTCGGGCTCCCACCGCTGACCCAGACGCGATACATCAACACGATCTCGCCCGAGCAGGAGCCGTACTTCCCGGGCGACGAGGAGATGGAGCTCCGCATCCGGCGTCTCATCCGCTGGAACGCGGTCGCGATGGTGGTCCGCGCGAACCATCACTACGAGGGCATCGGCGGTCATCTCGCCACGTATGCCTCGGCGGCGAGCCTGTATGAGGTCGGCTTCAACCATTTCTTCCGCGGAAAGGACGACGGCGCCTCGGGCGATCAGATCTTCTTCCAAGGACACGCCGCGCCGGGGATCTACGCGCGCGCGTTCGTCGAGGGCCGGCTCAGCGAATCGCAGCTCGATCACTTCCGGCGCGAGGTCGTTCGCGGCGAAGGACTGTCGAGCTATCCGCATCCGCGGCTCATGCCCGAGTTCTGGGAATTCCCGACGGTCTCGATGGGACTCGGTCCCCTCGCTGCGATCTACCAGGCACGCTTCAACCGGTACCTGCATCACCGCGCGATCAAGGACACGTCGAGCTCGCGGGTCTGGGCGTTCCTCGGCGACGGCGAGTGCGACGAGCCGGAGGCACTCGGTGCCCTGCACGTCGCGGCGCGCGAGGGCCTCGACAACCTGACCTTCGTCGTGAACTGCAACCTGCAACGCCTCGACGGTCCGGTCCGTGGCAACGGCAAGATCATTCAGGAGCTCGAGTCGGTCTTCCGTGGCTCGGGATGGAACGTCATCAAGGTGCTCTGGTCACGGGAGTGGGACGAGCTTCTCGCGCGCGACGTCGACGGCGTCCTCGTGAACCGGATGGCCGAGACGACCGACGGCGAGTCGCAGCGCATGACCATCGCCGACGGCGCGTATATCCGCGAGCATTTCTTCGGCACCGATCCGCGGCTGCGCAAGCTCGTCGAGCACCTCTCCGACGAACAGCTGCGCACGCTGCGGCGCGGCGGCCACGACTACCGCAAGGTCTACGCGGCCTACCACGCCGCGGTGCGCCACACCGGCGCGCCGACCGCGATCCTCGCGCAGACCGTGAAGGGCTGGGCGCTCGGGCCATCGGTGGAGGCGCGCAACATCACGCACCAGGCCAAGAAGATGAGCTTCGAAGAGCTGAAGATCTTCCGCGACCGCTTGCAGCTCCCGATCTCCGACGACAAGCTCACCGAAGACCCGCCGTACTACCTCCCCGGCCCGGATTCGCCGGAGATCCAATACATGATCGAGCGCCGCCGCGCGCTCGGCGGGTTCGTGCCGAAGCGAGTCGTTCGCGCGAAGCCGCTCGCGCAGCCTGACGCGTCGGCGTTCGCGGAGTTCCCGAAGGGCTCGGGGACCGCGGCCGCGTCGACGACGATGGCGTTCACGCGGCTCCTCCGGAATCTGTTGCGCGACAAGAACGTCGGCAAGCGCATCGTCCCGATCATCCCCGACGAGGCACGGACGTTCGGCATGGACCCGCTCTTCAAAGAGGTCGGGATCTATTCGCCCCTTGGCCAGCGCTACGAACCGGTCGACGCGGAGACGCTTCTGCCGTACCGCGAGGCGATCGACGGCCAGGTCCTCGAGGAAGGCATCACCGAGTCTGGGTCGATGGCCTCGTTCACCGCCGCGGGCACGAGCTACGCGACGCACGGCGAACAGATGCTCCCCTTCTATGTCTTCTACTCGATGTTCGGTCTGCAGCGCACGGGCGACCAGATCTGGGCGTTCGGCGACGCGCGCGGTCGCGGCTTCCTCTGCGGCGCGACCGCGGGCCGCACCACGCTCAACGGCGAGGGCCTGCAGCACGAGGACGGGCACAGCCACGTCCTCGCGACAGCGATCCCGAACGTTCGCGCGTACGACCCCGCGTTCGCGTACGAGACCGCAGTGATCGTGCGGGACGGCATCAAGCGGATGCTCGGCGACGGCGAGGACATCTTCTATTACCTGACCCTCTACAACGAGAACTACCCGCAGCCGGCGATGCCCGAGGGCGTCGAGGAGGGCATCGTCCGCGGCATCTACCTCTTCCGGCCGGGCGAGGAAGGCCGGCGTCGGCGCGTGACGCTCCTTGGATCGGGCTCGATCATGCGCCAGGTCCTGCGCGCGCAGGAGGTGCTGCAGGAGAAGTACGAGGTGAGCGCGGACGTGTACAGCGTCACGAGCTACCAGCAGCTGCGCAACGAGGCCCTCGCCGTCGAGCGCTGGAACCGGCTGCATCCCGAAGCTGAGCCGCGCCTCCCCGTCATCACGTCGGTGCTCGGCGGCCATTCACCGATCGTCGCCGCGTCCGACTGGCTCAAGTCGCTTCCCGATCAGATCTCACGATGGGCGGGGAGCCCCTTCGTCCCCCTCGGCACCGACGGGTTTGGCCGCAGCGACACGCGCGAGGCACTGCGCCGTCACTTCGAGATCGACGCGGAAAGCATCGCAACGGCTTCGCTACACGCGCTCGCCCTCTGTGAGCAGTACGGTTCGGACCTCGTTGCGAAGGCCATCGCCGATCTCGGGATCGATCCAGAGAAACCGGAACCCCGCACGGCCTAGCTCGGCCACACGGGCCGCCGGGCATCTGGCGACGGTTCTCCTCGTCGCGGCGTTCATCATGCCGTTCGCTGCGTCCGCCGCACCTTCGACGATCGCTGCCGCGGCCCCATGCACGTCGAGCACCGGGCCGGGCATCCCGCCGCCGGCGCGCGTTCCGTCGGGTCTCCCCGGTTTCCATGCGGCCTGGTACGGCCAGAGCGGTTACCCGACGCTCTGCCCGGGTGAGCGCTCCACCGCGGTCGTCGCGTTCTACAACTCGGGTACGCGCGGGTGGACCGCGGCGAAGATGGGCGAGGTCGCGTACCTCGGGACGTGGGATCCCGATCCGGGTCAGGACCGCGCGACCCCGCTCGGAGGCGACGGTGCCGCCGGTTCGCCCGCGACCGGCTGGCCCCGCTACAACCGCGTCGCGGTCCAGCCCGCGCCGTGGGTCGGTCCCAATCAGGTCGCCTGGTTCCAGTTCTCAGTGATCGCGCCGCAGATCCCCGGCACGTACCGGCTATCGATCCGTCCTCTCGTCGAAGGCGCGCAGTGGATGGAGGACTACGGCGTGTTTTGGTACGTCACGGTCCCGGGCGCGCCACCCGTCGGCTCGCTTCCCCCATTGCCCGCGCGATGGCCCAGCCATTCGCTCGAGATCGGCATGGCCGACGGCCCCAACACCGCGGCGGCGATGCTGGCGACCGCGCCCTTCGGGTTCCGTTACCAGTACCTCGCCGGAGGTGTGAACACCGGCCAGGGCTGGACCACATGGGACTCGGGCGCGCGATTCCCGACTTACTACATCCAGGACTCAGCGCGGAACGGCATCGCCCCGGTCTTCAGCTACTACCAGATCCGCCAGTCATCGCCCGGGAACACGATGGGCGACGAAGACGCCGATCTCACGAACCTCCGCAACGCCGCGACGATGAACGCGTACTACGCGGACCTGAAGCTCTTCTTCCAGCGCGCCGGCGCGGAAACCGGCTCGGTCGTCACGCTTCACGTCGAGCCCGACCTCTGGGGCTACATGCAGCATCACTACGGCGACGACCCGACGGCGACGCCGGCCGTCGTCGGAAGCAGCGGGATGCCCGAGCTGGCCGGACTGCCGGACAACGCCGCGGGCTTCGCGCGGGCCGTCACGAAGCTGCGCGACGCATATGCGCCGAACGTGCTCCTCGCCTTTCACCTGTCCCTCTGGGGCACGACCGTCGACCCGCTGTACCAGAAGCCGACCGACGCAGAGATCGACGCGCTCGCGGCGCGTTCGGCGCGGTTCTTCAGCTCGCTCGGTGCGGGCTTCGACCTGTCCTTCGCCGAGTTCAGCGACCGCGACGCGGGCCTCGCCCGCGCCCAGTCCGGCGGCGCGGACGATGCCTGGTGGTATCCGGACGACTTCGCTCGGAACGTCCGGTACCTTGCGAAGTTCTCGACGCTGACGCAGAAGCGGATCGTCCTGTGGCAGATCCCGATGGGCAACACAAAGATGCGCGCGGTCAACAACACCTATGGCCACTACCAGGACAACAAGGTCGAGTGGCTGTTCGACGATCCCGGCCGCGTGAACCTCGGCGCCTACGCGCGTGCCGGCGTCGTCGCGTTCCTCTTCTCAGGCGGCGGTGGCGGCTCCACCTGTGCGTGCGACGCCGTCGGCGACGGCATCACGAACCCCGCGCCGATCGGCGGGAACACGCGCCCGTCGCTCAACGCCGACGACGACGGGGGCTATTTCCGCGAGCGCGCCGCCGCGTACTACGCCGCGCACGCGACGGCCCTCCCCTAACCGATCGGCCGCACCGGGAGCGGATGCTCCCCGCTCGCGTCGACACGGAAGGCGCGCCCGCTCGACTTGGCGCTCACGATCTCGATCAGTCGCTCGTCTTCGTATCGCGCGGCGACCGCGTCATCGAGCGCGATACCGGGCGCGAGCCCCGCCGCGATCTCTCGCGCGTAGACCGGTCGGCGCCGCTCCTGCGAGTCGTAGTGCGGGCATGCGCTTCCCTTGAGCAGCTGGAGCCCGTCGCGCAGCGGACCGAGCTCGAGCGTGAACGAGTCGGTGATCCCCGCTTCGAACCAGCAGATGCAACCGGCCGACCACCCGGTCAGGATCGTCCCGCTGCGGTACGCGCGGCGAAGCGCAACTTCCACGCCGTGCACGCGCCAGATCGCGAGCATGTTCGCGGTGTTCCCGCCGCCGACCATGACGACATCCTGCGAACGGATGAACCCGTCGATGTCGTCGACGGTGCGGTTGAATAGCGCCAGATGCGACGGTTCGCAATCGACGCCGCCGAGTGCCTGGTAAAAGGTCAGCAGGTAGGCGGAATCGTCGCCCGACGCCGTCGGCACGAAGAGGATCTTCGGGCGCGGCTTTCCGGCGAGGTCGAGGACGTAGCGCGTCAGGGTCGGATAGGACAGCTGCTCGCCGCCGCAGGCGACGATGCGTCTGGACATCGCGGCCCACTTTACTGAGCGCCGCCGCGCTAGTTGACCGTGGTCGTCCGGTGGCCCTGCGCGAGCCAGGCGGGGATCGCCGTCGCGACCATCGGCCGCCCGACGAAAAAGCCCTGCGCGCTGTCGCAGCCGACCGCGGCGCACGCGTCGTACGTCGCCTGGTCCTCGATCCCTTCCGCGACGACCTTCATCCCGAGCGCATGGCCGAGGTTGGTGATGACCTTGACGATCTCGGCGCTCCCGCGGTCCCGGGTCATGCGGCCGATGAACGAGCGGTCGATCTTCACGGCGTACGCCGGCAGACGCTGCAGATACGCGAGCGAGCTGTACCCGACGCCGAAGTCGTCGATGGCGACTTGCACCCCGAGGTCGCGGAGCTCCGCGAGCGTACGGAGGACGCGATTCGGCTCGGCCATCAGCATCGTCTCGGTGATCTCGAAGGCAAGCCACTCCGCGGGGATGTCCGCGCGCTCGAGTGCGCGGCCGACCATGCGCGGGAGGTCGGGGTCGAGCAGGTTCCGGATCGAAAGGTTGACTGCGGCCTGGAGGGGCACGTTGTTTCGCTTCCATTCGGCGCACTGCGCGAGCGTCATCGCGAGCACGCGCGAAAAGAGCGATTTCACGAGACCGGAGCGCTCGGCGAGCGGGATGAATTCCCCGGGAGCGACGAGGCCGCGGCTCGGATGCCGCCATCGCGCCAGCGCCTCGACCCGCATGACCTCGCTGTTGGTAAAGCCGACGATCGGCTGATAGACCACGTTCAGCTCGTCCGCTTCGAGGGTGTGGCGCAGCTCCGCCATGAGGGCGAGCTGATCCGAGCCTTCGGGATCCTCCTGCTCGGCGTACACCGCCGATCCGCCCGGCGTCCGCTTCGCGACATACATGGCCATGTCGGCGCGGCGCATGAGCGTCTCGACATCCTCTCCGTGCTGCGGGCTGACCGCGATGCCGATCGAGATCGCGATCTCGTGAGCTCGCCCCTCAACGTCGAATGGCCGTTGCAGCGCCGCGATGATCTTGTGGGCAACGTGTCCCGCGCCGCCTTCGTCGGCACCCGGGAGGATCAGCGCGAACTCGTCGCCGCCAAGCCGTGCCACCGTATCGGTCTCGCGGAGGTCGGCGGTGATGCGCCCGGCGACCTCGCCGATAAGAAGGTCGCCGGCGGGGTGCCCGAAGGTGTCGTTGATCTCCTTGAACCGGTCAAGGTCCATCACCAGAAGAGCGAGCGGTGTAGAGAGACGCCGCGCGGTCCGGAGCGCCTGCTCGAGGCGGTCCAAAAGGAGAGAGCGGTTCGGAAGACCGGTGAGAGGGTCGTGCAGAGCGAGTCTTTCGAGCTCGTGCTCGGCTTTTTTGCGATCGGTCACGTCGGTAAAGCTCGAGACGACCTCCCGGACTCGACCGAACGCGTCCTTAATCGGAACGGCATCGACGAGCAGCCAGCGCACGTACCCATCCGCTCGGACCATCCCCATCATGACGTTGCGGATCGACTCGCCGCGTGCCTGCGCCGCGACGTTCGGGACCTCGTCGTCGGGCATGGTGGTGCCGTCCTCGCGTATGCGGCGGTCTTCACCCGGGGGCTCGGCGCCCTCGAGCTCCTCGGGCGCTCGTCCGAAGATGCGTTTGGCCGCAGCGTTCGCGAAGACGACGGCACCGGCGGCATCGCGCACGACGACGCCGCACGCCATCGCGTCGTAGACGGCGGCGAGGTCGTTCTCCGATCGTGGCATCGACATCGCGGCACGCCCGACGTTACCCGCCCCGCTTTTCGCGCGAGGAGTGCAAGAGGTATCGGCTCGCGGCCGGGAAGACTCAGAGGCGGAGCTTTGTCAGCCGCTCCTTCTCTTTGTCGCTGACGTTGCCATCTCGTCGATTGCGAACACCTCCGCATCCTCGCCGCGGGCGAGAAGCGCACCGGTCACCGAGCTACGCGGTGGAACTCGACGATCCGTCCCTGCTCGCAGCGGTACGTGGCGATCGAGGTCGGCGTTTCGATGCTGCCGGTGACAACACCGTCCGGGCTGACCGAACCTGTGGCGAAGATCTGCTGCACGCCGCCGCCCCAGCGGCCACTGGAGGTTCCGCCGCCGTTCGAGCGGCACTCGACCGTCGCGGGAACGATCAGGGCGATGTACAGCAGGATCGCGCCGTAGCCCGCGAGCGCGCCGCCGATCGCGGCCGGGCGGCCGGCGGAAAGGGGCCTTCGTCGCAGCGCGCGGTACAGCAGGAGCGTGGCGACGATCGCAAGCGGTAGGACCGCAAGCCCGATCCCGAACGCGCCCAGGATCCCAAAGAGGAACGCCGCCGAACCGAGGAACGCCAGGAACGCAACGTAGGGAGCCGACCTCCAAGGCACGAGTTGGGCACCGAGCGCGATGAGCAGTGTGGCGATAACCAGAACCGCGTAGTCCATGGTCTGGGGCTCGATGATCTGGTTGCCGTCCGCGCGAAGGGCGATGACAAGCGAAAAGAGCGGAACGGCGACGACGGCCGCTGCAATGGCGACCGTGAAGACGCGGACCGCCGGATTCACGCGCGCATGAGCGGCCGGTAGCGGATGCGATGGGGCCGCCAGTCCGTCCCGACGGTCTTGCGCATGTGCTCCTCGTACGCCTGGTAGTTGCCCTCGAACCATTCCACACGGCTGTCGCTTTCGAAGACGAGCATGTGCGTGGCGACCCGGTCGAGGAACCAGCGATCGTGGCTGATCACGACGACGCAGCCCGCGAAATCGAGGATGGCTTCTTCGAGCGCGCGGAGCGTGTCCACGTCGAGATCGTTCGTCGGCTCGTCCAGTAGCAGGACGTTGCCGCCCGAGCGAAGGAGCTTCGCAAGATGCACGCGGTTGCGCTCGCCGCCGGAGAGATCCCCCACTTTCTTCTGCTGGTCTGCGCCGCGGAAGTTGAGGGACGCCGCGTACGCCCGCGCGTTTCGGGTCCGCGCGCCGATCTGGATGTTCTCCTCGCCGCCGGAGATCTCCTCCCACACGCTCTTCGTCGGATCAAGCGTGTCGCGCGTCTGCGAAACGTAGGCGAGCTTTACCGTATCGCCGACACGCAACGTTCCCGCGTCGACCTTCTCTTCGCCGGTGATGAGCCGAAAGAGCGTGGTCTTGCCGGCACCGTTCGGACCGATCACCCCGACGATGCCGCCGCGCGGGAGGGAAAAGCTCAGGTCGTCGAAGAGGAGCTTGTCGCCGTACGCCTTGCGGATGCCCTCGGCTTCGACGACGACGTCGCCGAGGCGCGGACCGGGCGGGATCGAGATCTCGAGCTCGCGCTCGCGAAGCTCCGGGTCTTCCGCGAGAAGGCGTTCGTACGCCTCGATGCGCGCCTTGCTCTTCGCCTGACGCGCGCGCGGTGACGCGCGGACCCACTCGAGCTCGCGCGCGAGCGTCCGCTGGCGGGCCGACTCCTGCTTTTCCTCGTCGGCGAGGCGTTTGCGTTTTTGCTCGAGCCACGAGCTGTAGTTGCCCTGGTACGGGATGCCCGCACCCTTGTCGAGCTCGAGGATCCAGCCCGCCACGTTGTCGAGGAAATAACGGTCGTGCGTGACCGCGACGACGCAACCCGGATACTCGGCGAGATGCCGCTCGAGCCATCCGACCGAGTCCGCATCGAGATGGTTGGTCGGCTCGTCGAGAAGGAGCAGGTCGGGCTTGGAGAGGAGGAGCCGGCAGAGAGCCACGCGCCGCCGCTCGCCACCAGAAAGGGTCGCGACGTCCTGGTCGCCGGGCGGGCACCGCAGCGCGTCCATCGCGACGTCGACGGTCGCGTCGAGGTCCCAGAGCCCCTTCGCCTCGATCTGGTCTTGCGTCCGCTGTAGCTCGTCGGTCACCCGCTCCATCTCGGCGGGCGGCAGGTCATCGCCAAGCTTCAGGGAAAGCTCGTTGTACCGGTCGAGCACGGCACGCTGCGCGGCGACGCCGTCCAGGACGTTGCCGCGCACGTCCTTCGCCGGATCGAGCGCAGGCTCCTGGGCGAGGAGGCCGGGACGATAGCCCTCGGTGATCCTTGCGTCACCGACAAAGTCCCGGTCGAGACCGGCCATGATGCGGAGGAGGGTGCTCTTCCCAGCCCCGTTCGGGCCCAGGACCCCGATCTTCGCGTCGGGATAGAACGCAAGGGTGATCCCGCGCAGGATCTCGCGCTGCGTCGAGGGCACGATCTTCTTGAGTTGATACATCGTGAAGATGAATTGGGGGGGCACGGAAAAACCGTAGCAGGTACGCTTTCGGGCGTCGTGGGCGGGGACAGGCGCAATTTCAGGCTATCGAAGGACGTCCTTCCAAGCCGGTACGACCTGCGGTTCGAGCTCGAGTTCGACACCTGGACCTCGACGGGGTCCGAGCGGATCTCGCTACGTTCGGCACGGCCCTCGCGGGAAATCACGCTCCACGCGATCGAGCTCGAGATCCTCGGCGCGACGATCGACGGCGCCAACAAGATCGCCGACATCCAGACGGACGCCGAATCGGAGACCGCGACGCTGCGATTCGCGAGCGACATACCCGCCGGCGAGCACGTGCTCGAGATCTCCTGGAAGGGCGGCATCCGCGACTCTCTCCGGGGGCTTTATCGCTCGCTCCGAGGTGAAGAGCGCTACGCCGCGACGCAGTTCGAGGCGGCCGACGCCCGGCGCGCCTTCCCGTGCTTTGATGAACCCGAATTCAAGGCGCAGTTCTCCCTCGAGCTGATCCATCCCGCCGGGAACGCCGCGATCGCGAACATGCCCATTGCGTCCCAGGAAAGCCTCGACGAGCGTCGGACGCGCACGCGTTTCCGTGAGACGCCAAAGATCTCGTCGTACCTTGTCGCATTCACCGTCGGCCCGTATGAGTTCACGCCGACCGTCACGACGCTGTCGGGCATCCCGGTCCGGGTGTGCCTTCCCCCGGGTCTCGCCGAGCAGGGCATCTACGCGCGCGACGCGCACGTGCGGTCGGTCGAGTGGCTGCAGGACTACACCGCGATCCCGTATCCCTACTTCAAGGTCGACGCGATCGGGATCCCGGACTTCGAAGCGGGCGCGATGGAGAACCCGGGCGCGATCACCTACCGGACGCGCCTCCTCGCGGCGGACGAGCGCAACGCGTCGATCCAGACGCTGAAGGGCGTGTTCAGCACGGCCGCGCACGAGCTCACGCATATGTGGTGGGGCGACCTCGTGACCATGCGCTGGTGGACCGACCTGTGGTTGAACGAATCGTTCGCTTCATTCGTCGGCGAAAAGGCGACCGCCGCCCTCAATCCCGAGTGGCGCTACTGGCGCGACTTCGTCGCCGACAACACGAGCGCGTTCAACCTCGACGCGCTTGCGTCGACCCATCCCATCTCGGTCGAGGCGAAGAGCGCGGAGGAGGCATCGCAGCGCTTCGACGCGATCTCGTACACAAAGGGCGCCGCGGTCCTGCGCATGATCGAGGGGTATCTCGGTGAGGAGACGTTCCGCGAGGGCGTGCGGATCTACCTGCGACGGCACGCCGAGGCCAACGCGTCGGCCGACGATTTCTGGCGCGCCCTCGACGAAGCTTCCGGGCAGGATGTCACGGCGATCGCGAACGCGTGGATCAAGGAACCTGGGCACCCGCTGGTGCACATCCGCGCAAAGGAGACCCCAGGCGCGCTCGAGCTCGAGCTGACCCAGGAGCGGTACTTCTCGGACTCGGCCGCCAAGCCGACTGGTCAGGTGTGGCCGGTGCCCCTCGTGCTCAAGTACGGGACAGCCGGCGGCACGAAAGAGAAGCGCTTCGTGCTGCGCCGGGAACGCGAGACCCTGCGCCTCGAAGACGCCCGGTGGTTCTTTCCGAATGGGGGCGGACGCGGCTTCTACCGATTCCGCTTCGCCTCGCCGCTCGAAGGCGATCTGCTCGATGAAGGCATCGCGCATCTCTCAGCCGAGGAGCGTCTCGCGCTCCTCGACGACCTCTGGGCGCTCGTCCGTCATGGCAAGGCAGCGCTCGCCACATTCCTTCGTCGGGTCGAAAAGCTCCGTGGCGAACAGGATCGCGCGGTACTCGCCTCGATAGCCGACGCGCTGACGTGGCTCGCGAACTACGCGGTCCGCGACGCGACAGAGCGGCCGTTCGCACGGCTCGTCGAGGATCTCTTCCGCCCGATACTTGGCGCCACCGGCTGGCGGCCCGCGGATGGCGAGGATTCCGATACCCGCGAGAAGCGCACGCGGGCCATCGGGATGCTCGGCCTGTACGCGCGGGCGGACGACGTGCGTGCGGAGGCGCAGCGACTTGTCCGCGCACATCTGGCCGGTGAGGAGCGCCTTCACCCCGACGTCGCCGGCACCGTGGTCGCCGTCGCGGCGACGATCGGCGACGACCGGCTCTGGGAACGTTACGTGGCGCGCATGCAGCAGGCGCAATCGACCGACGCGCAGGAGGAGACGCGATTCCGGCAGGGCCTCGTGTTCTTCGAGGATCCGCAGCTCGCGCGGCGCACCGCCGACGCGATCTTCTCGCCGCTCATCCGGGTGCAGGATCGCGGGATCATGCTCATCCCGATGCTCCAGTATCGGCGGACGCGTCCCGTCGCGTGGACCGTCCTGAAGCAGCACTGGGACACCGATGTCGCGAACGCCGAGGTCGCGCCCCTTCTGAAGCAGGCGATGGTCAACGCGGTGAGCCAGCTCGCGGAACGAGGCCTCGCCGAGGAAGCGACCGCATTCCTTGAGCAGAAGAAGACACCGGATGTTGCCGAGACCGTCGCGCAGAGCATTGAGCGTCTTCGCGTGAATGCCGCCGCCGCCGAGCGATTGGCGGATGAGCTCGAGAACGAATTGCGGGTGCCGACAGCGAGCTGACGCGGCGGCTATTAGCCCCCGATGAAGCTCATCTCGATCTTGTGAAGCCCGGCGGTCTGCTCCGAGCGCAGGTCGGAGTATCGATCGGTCCGCTCGGTCCAGACCGCGGCGATGGCGTGAGTGATCTCGTCGTCAGACGCACCGTTTCGCAAGAGCGCGCGGAGATCGTGGCCCTCTGTGGCAAAGAGGCACGTGTAGAGCGCGCCGTCTGCCGAGAGGCGCGCCCGCGTGCAATCGGCGCAGAACGGCTGCGTGACCGACGAGATGACGCCAATCTCGCCGCCCCCGTCCTTGTAGCGGTAGCGCGCGGCGACCTCTCCGCGGTAGCCGGCCTGCACCGGCTCGAGCGGCATCTCGCGGTCGATCATCGCGACGATCTCGCGTGCAGGCACGACGTCGTCGAGGCGCCAGCCGTTCGTCGACCCGACGTCCATGAACTCGATAAATCGGAGCGTCATGCCTGTGCCTTTGAAGTAGCGCGCCATGGGGACGATGCTCGACTCGTTCACGCCGCGCTTGGTGACCATGTTGATCTTGATAGGGGCCAGCCCGGCCGCCTGCGCCGCTTCGATCCCCGCGAGGACCTTCGCCACGGGAAAGTCCGCGTCGTTCATCCGCTTGAAGGTCGCGTCGTCGAGGGAGTCGAGGCTCACGGTCACACGCTGGAGGCCGGCAGCCGCAAGCGCGCGGGCCTTTTGCGAAAGGAGCGAGCCGTTCGTCGTCAGGGTGAGGTCGAGGTCGCCGATCTTCGCGAGCTTCTCGACGAGCCGTTCCAGGTCCCGCCGGACGAGCGGTTCGCCGCCGGTGAGGCGGATCTTCTGGACGCCAAGCGAGACGAAGATCCGCACGAGACGCTCGATCTCCTCGAAGGTCAGGATCTCGGCACGCGGCAGGAACTGGAAATCCTTGCCGAAGACCTCCTTGGGCATGCAGTAGACGCAGCGGAAGTTGCAACGGTCGGTCACGCTGATGCGCAGGTCGTGGAGCGGCCGGCCGAGGGTGTCGAGCGGATTGGTCCCCACGTGAAAAGTATGAGGCCGGGAAACTAGCCGGCCAGTCGGGTTCGCACGGCGTCCTTGATAGCCGCGCTGTCCCCGAAACCCCCGTCCCGTTTCATCGAGTGGAT
>Ga0209156_10001143_pt1 | contig 21790 bp, 22 predicted proteins | sample GraSoiAngelo_124_FD_185881 | JGI IMG/M metagenome (GOLD analysis project Ga0209156, IMG submission 185881) | Grasslands soil microbial communities from the Angelo Coastal Reserve, California, USA - 14_0927_05_20cm (SPAdes) (version 2) | ecosystem: Environmental > Terrestrial > Soil > Grasslands...
CGGGCTCGAGCGCAGAGCGGCCGAAGCCGCGCAGGTCGCACCGCAGCACGCGGAACTCGCGTGTGTAGCGCTCCCACTGCTCGTCCCACATCCTGCTGTCGCAGATCCCCTCGTGCACGAGCACGAGCTCCGGCCCCTCGCCGGCGACCTCCGCGTAGATCGCCACCTACCAGGCCTCAGGCGGAGACGAGCTCGCCGCGCTTGGCCTCGATGCCGTCGAGCAGCTCCGCGAAGGAGTCGGAGAACTTCTGGACGCCTTCCTCCTCCAGCACGCGGACGACGTCGCCGTAGTCGATGCCCGCCTCTGCCAGCTGCTCAAAGAGGCGCTTCGCCTCCTCGAGGCCATGCTCGAGCGTCAGCGCGACCTCGCCGTGGTCCTGGAAGGCCCGGATCGTCTCCTCGGGCATCGTGTTCACGGTCTCGGGACCGATCAGCTCCTCCACGTACATCACGTCGCGGTAGTCCGGGTTCTTCGTCGAGGTGGAGGCCCAGAGGCAGCGCTGAGTCGTCGCGCCCTTCGCCCCGAGCGGCGCCCACCGGTCGCCGGAGAAAAGCTCCTTGTAGCGCTGGTAGGCGAGCTTTGCGTTCGCGATCGCCAGTTTGCCCTTCAGGTCGTCGTGGCCGCCGAGCTCGTCGAGACGCTTATCGGTCTCCGTGTCCACCCGCGAGACGAAGAAGCTCGCGACCGAGGCGACCTGCGAGGGGTCGCCGCCGGACTCGACCAGCCGCTCGAGCCCGCGGATGTAGGCCTCGGCGACCTCGGCGTAGCGCTCGAGCGAGAAGATCAGGGTGACGTTGATGTTCTTGCCGCTCGCGATCATCTCCTCGATCGCGGGCAGGCCTGCTTTCGTCGCGGGAATCTTCACGAACAGGTTCGGCCGGTCGATCTCGGCGTGGAGGCGCCGCGCTTCGGCGATCGTCCTGTCCGTGTCACCTGCGAGGTTGGGGTCGACCTCGATCGAGACGTAGCCGTCCCGGCCTTGGCCGGCATCCCAGACGGGACGGAGCACGTCGCACGCGTCGCCGACGTCCTTCTCGGCCAGACGCCAGAAGATCTCCTTCGGGTCGTCCGTTTCGCCGAGGCAGGCGCGAATCTGCTCGTCGTAGCGCTCACCCTGCGAAATCGCCTTCTGAAAGATGGTCGGGTTCGAGGTGATGCCGACGACTGCGTCGTCGCGCATCAGCCGCTCGAGCTCGCCGGTCCGAAGCATTTCCCGGGACAGGTAGTCGATCCAGACGCTCTGACCGAGCTCGGACAATTGGTGGAGTCGTGATTTAGACATTTGCTGTATTTCCCTTCTCGATTTCCTCGATCTTCCGGAGCCTGGTTGCGTACGGCTCACCGCCGTCGAAGCGCGCGTGCAAGAAGGCGCGCATCAGGTCGACCGTCAGCGCCGGGCCGACGACCTCCGAGCCCAGGCAGAGGACGTTCATGTCGTCGTGCTCGACTCCCTGGTGCGCCGAGTAGACGTCGTGGCACATAGCGCCCCGGATCCCGTCGAGCTTGCAGACCGCGACAGAAGCGCCGACACCGGAGCCACAGACGAGGATTCCGCGCTCGGCGTCGCCGTTCTGGAGCAGCTGCCCGAGCTCTTGCGCCTTGTCCGGATAGTCGATCCGCACCGCGGCGGTGTCGACGCCGAGGTCGAACGTCTCGTGGCCAAGCGCGTCGAGCTCTGACAGGACGGCGTCGCGCAGACGTACGCCGCGGTGGTCGAACGCGACTGCAACTCTCATAGAACCGTTACGTTACCCCCGATGGAGGGTCCTGAACTCTGGCGTGAGCTAGGCCAGCAACTCCGCGTCGATTCCGTCCGCTGCGCGGCCGCCGCGAAGTCCGGCCACCCGACCTCCGGCATGTCCGCCGCCGACCTGATGGCGGTGCTCCTAGCCGGGTATCTGCGATACGACTTCGACAGTCCGAAGGATCCCGCCAACGACCGGCTCGTCTTCTCGAAGGGGCACGCGTCGACGCTGCTCTACGCGATGTACCGGGCAGCGGGCGCGATCTCGGACGACGAGCTGCTGACGTACCGACAGTTCTCGAGCATCTTCGAGGGGCACCCGACGCCGCGCATCCCGTGGGTCGACGTCGCCACCGGTTCGCTCGGACAGGGCCTGCCGTACGGCGTCGGCATGGCGATCGCCGGCAAGCGGCTCGACCGGACGCCGATGCGGGCCTGGGTGCTCGTCGGCGACAGCGAGATGGCCGAGGGCTCGCAGTGGGAGGCGTTCGAGCATGCCGCCTATTACGAGCTCGACAACATCGTCGCGATCCTGGACATCAACCGGCTCGGGCAGCGCGGCGAGACCATGCACGGTTGGGACCTCGATTCCTACGCCAACCGCGCTCGCGCTTTCGGCTGGCATGCCATCGAGATCGATGGCCACAACGTCGAGGAGATCGACCAGGCGTACGGAGAAGCGATCGCGAGCGATAGGCCGGTGGCCATTGTCGCCCGCACGATCAAGGGGAAGGGCGTCAAGGCGGTCGAGGACAAGCCAGGGTGGCACGGCAAGGCGCTCGACAACCCCGATGAGGCGATCGAGGAGCTCGGCGGCATCCGAAACATCACCGTCCAGGTCGCCAAACCGGAGACGAGCGGCCGCACCACCGAGATCGAGCACGGCGAGCTCGAGCTCCCGCGCTACGAGCTCGGCGACGAGGTCGCGACGCGCAAGGCCTACGGCGAGGCACTCGCCGCGCTGGGCAAAGCCCGCGGGGACGTGGTCGCCATGGACGGCGAAGTCTCGAACTCGACCTTTGCCGAGATCTTCAGAGACGCCGTCCCCGAGCGGTACTTCGAGATGTACATCGCCGAGGAGCAGCTGGTCGCGACCGCTGTCGGCATGCAGGTCACCGGCTGGCGGCCGTTCGCCTCGACGTTCGCGGCCTTCATCACACGCGCCTACGACTTCGTCCGTATGTCGGCGATCAGCCGCGCGAACTATTGCCTCTCGGGCTCGCACGCGGGAGTCTCGATCGGCGAGGACGGCCCTTCGCAGATGGCGCTCGAGGACATTGCGGCTTTGCGGGCCGTGCACGGCTCGACCGTTCTCCACCCCTGCGACGCGAACCAGACGGCGAAGCTGGTCGCGAAAATGGCCGACCGCGACGGAATCGTCTACGTGCGGACCCTGCGGCCGAACACGCCCGTGATCTACGACGCCGACGACGAGTTCGAGATCGGCGGCTCGCGCACGCCCCGCGAGGGCGACGACGTCGCACTGATCGCCGCGGGCGTGACCGTGCACGAGGCACTGAAGGCAGCCGAGGCTCTCGCCGCGGAGGGCGTCGAGGCCCGGGTGATCGACCTCTATTCGATCAAGCCGCTCGACGAGGAGACGATCCGCTCGCTGGCAATGCCGATCGTCACGGTCGAGGACCATTGGGCCGAGGGCGGGCTAGGCGAGGCCGTGCTCGCGGCCCTCGCCGATGCGGAGGAGCGGCCACGCCTCGAGCTGCTCGCCGTCCGCGAGATGCCGCACTCCGGCAAGCCGGCCGAGCTGCTCGCCGAGGCCGGCATCGACGCCGAGCACATCGCCGACGCCGCGCGTCGGCTCGTCGGCGCGGCCGTGTCCGCTTAGCGCCGCGCGGTTCGGCCGCTTTCAGGGACAGTCCCCTGAGGGGACTTCCCTAGAACCGCTTGTCGGCCGGACAGGTCGAAGGATCGAATCGGTCTGAGGGAGAGTCCCTACGCTGTAGCTGTGGCACTCGTGATCGCATCGCAGCTCCGCAAGGAGCTTTCCGGCTGGCAGCTCTTCGACGGCGTCTCGTTCAAGGTCGAGCGCCGGGACCGGATCGCGCTTTCCGGCCCGAACGGCGCCGGCAAGACGACCCTGCTCCGAATTCTCAACGGCGAGACCGACTACCAGGGCGGGGAGCTCGTCTACTCCAAGGGAACGAGGGTCGCGCTGCACGACCAGCGGCCCCCGCTGGATCAGGGTCTGACGCTGCGCGAGTACGTGCTCTCGGGCGCCGCTGACCTCGTCGCGACCGAGCGGGAGCTTCGAGATCTGGAGCACAAGATGGAAGGCGGGCAGCACGACCAGACAACGCTCCGCCGCTACGCCGAGGCCCAGGCGCGACTCGAGCACGCAGGCGGCTACGCCTGGCGCGACCGCGCCGCTTCGGTCGTGCGCGGCCTCGGCTTCGCGGAGCCGGATCTCGACCGGCCGCTGGAGACCTTCTCCGGCGGAGAGCTGACACGGGCGTCGCTCGCTCGCGCCCTCGGCGGCGACCCTGATCTGCTGCTGCTCGACGAGCCCACGAACCATCTCGACGTCGCCAGCCTCGAGTGGCTCGAGCAGGAGCTGCAGTCGCTCGATGCCGGGATCATCCTCGTCGCGCACGACCGCTGGTTCCTAGAGGCAGTCACGAACGGCGTCCTCGAGCTCGGCGGTGGCCGCTCGATCTCGTTCGCCGGTCCCTGGCATTCCTGGCGAATCGAGAAGGCGGCGCGGGCGTCGGCGGCCGGAAAGACGGCCGACCGCCTCGGCGTCGACATCGAGCGGCTCGAGCGCTTCGTGGAACGGTTTCGCTACAAGAAGAACAAGGCGAAGCAGGCTCAGGCGAAGCTGACGCAGATCGGCCGCCTCGAGCGGGAGCGCCGGCAGGCGAGCAGCGAGCTCGAGTCGTTGACGCTTCGCCAGAAGCGGCTCGGCTTCGACTTCCTCGACCCGCCGCGAAGCGGCCGAACCGTGATCGAGACAAAGAGCCTCGAGGTCGCGGCTGGCACAAAGGAGCTCCTGCACGACGTCGGCTTCGCGCTCGAGCGCGGGGAGCACGTGGCGCTCGTCGGACCGAACGGGTCCGGCAAGACAACGCTGCTCGAGACGCTCCTTGCGTTGCGCGAGCCGGTCGCCGGCACCGCCCGGCTCGGCCACGGCGTCGTCCCCGCCTACTTCTCGCAGCACGAAGTCGAGCTGGACGAAACCGGCAGCGTCCTCGACTGTGCACAGAAGGCGACCGGCCTCAAGCGCCCGCAGGCGCAGAACCTGCTCGGCCGCTTCCTCTTCTCCGGCTGGGAGGAGCAGGACAAGGCGGTCGTCAAGCTCTCCGGCGGCGAGCGGCGGCGCCTTGCTCTGGCGCTGGTCGTCGCCTCGGGCGCAAACTTCCTCCTCCTCGACGAGCCGACGAACCACCTTGACTTGGAGAGCCGAGAGGCGCTCGAGCTGGCGCTCGAGGCCTTCCCTGGCACGATGCTGCTTGTCTCGCACGACCGGGCGCTCCTCGACGCGGTCGCGCAGAGGACGCTCGCTGTCGAGGACGGGACGATCCGTTCCTACGACGGCGGCTGGGCGGACTACGTGCGGCGGCGAGACGAGGTTGCGGCGCCGGCCGCTGAGGTGTCCGACCCGAAGCCGAAGACGAAGACGAAGCCGCCGGCTCCGAAGCAGACCGCGCCAAGCGAGCTCGACCGCATCGAGGCCGAGATTGCAGCTCACGAGCGCGCCGTCGTGGAGCTCGAGGAACGGCTCGCCGACGACTGGTCCGACTCGGAAGCGGTCGCTGCCCATCGAACGGCCCGCGATGAGCTGCAAGCGCTGCTGGCGCGCTGGGAGCAGCTGTTCGAGCAGGCGAAGGTCTAGACGATCCGCTCGAGCTGCGTCTCGCTGACCCGCGCGAGGTGCCGCGCAGGATCGGGATCCATCCCGGCACGTTCTGGCGATGCGTAGTAGACGTCGTTTGCCGACCGGAAATCGTCATGGCCGATGATCCAAACGAAGCGGCTCTCCTCGCGCGCGATCCAGGCGCCGACGACCTCGAACCCGTTGGCTAGACGCAGCGGATAGACCTGCTCGCGCCATTCCTCGAGCCATTCGTCCAGCTCGCCCGGTCTCACCCGATAGTCGCGCAGCTGATACTCCACCTCAGCCCTCCTCAGCGAACGTCGCGATCAGCGCCTCGGCAACGACCTTCAACGGCCGCCCCGAGACTTGGGAGGCTTTGCGCAAGCGCGCAAACGCGTCCCGTTCCGACAAACCCTCTTTCTCCATCAGCAGGCCCTTGGCTCGTTCGATCGCCTTCCGCGAGGCGAGAGCGTCCGCGAGCGACTCGGCCTCCTCGCGCAGCTCGAGCAGCTCCTCATGCCTGGCGCGCGCCGCGCGGATCGCCGGGAGGAGGTCCTGCTCGCGGAATGGCTTGACGAGGTAGCCGAAGACACCTGCCTCGACCGCCCGAGAGACAAGCTCGTCCTGCCCGTAGGCGGTCAGCATCACGATCGGGATCGGCCGATCGCCAAGGATCCGGCGGGCCGCCTCGATCCCGTCGAGGCGCGGCATCTTCACGTCCATGATCGCGAGATCGGGCTCGTGCTCGCGCGCGAGCTCGACCGCCTCCTCACCGTCACGCGCCTCCGCGCAGACCTCGAGTCCGGCTCGTTTGAGCATCTCGACCAGGTCGAGCCTGATGATCGTCTCGTCTTCGGCGACCAAGATCCGCACGGTCGAAGTGTCACGGATTCGGCGCCGGCTCGGCGCGGACACGCCACGCTTTCGCCTCTAGCCTGACGGCCAGGTGGGCGGGGTCAGGGGCTCCCGCTTCGCGCGCGTCAACCTACTTCTGAGTGAGAAAGGGCTTCCTGCGCAGCTTCTCGGCTGCAGGCTAGACCGGAAAGACCACCTCTGCCGTCGTCCCCTCCCCGTCCCGCAGTTCGAGCGTCCCGTTCAACTCTTCGCGGACAAGCGCGCGGACGATCGAGAGACCGGTGCCGCTCTTCGCCTCTGCGATTCCACCACCGTCATCCGAGATGGCAAGCAAAGCGCTTCCGTTCCGGCTCGCGAGCTCGATCCGCACCTCCTCGCCACCGTGCTCCAGCGCGTTTTGGAAGAGCTCACTGAAGACGAGTGCTAGCGCGGTCGCGCGGCTCCCCGCCAGCGAGACCGGCTCAAGGTCTGCTTCGACGCGCTTCCCCGCGCCTATCCCCTGCACGAGCATCGCCCGCAGCCGGTCGAGCAGCTCCCCGAGATCGACCTCCTCCTCGCGTTGCTCGGTGAGGACCTCGTGCACGGCCGCGATCGCCAGGATCCGGTTGACCGAGTCATCGAGTGCCTTGCGCGGGTCGACTCCATCGTCGGCGCGGGCCTGCAAGCGGAGTAACGAGGCGACGGTCTGCAGGTTGTTCTTGACGCGATGATGGATCTCTTGGGCAAGGACCCCGCGCATCACCGCGCGTCCGTGCTCGAGCGCGACCGCGGCGTGGTGGGCGATCGACGCGAGCAGAGCGCGCTCTTCGGCAGTGAAGTCGGTGTCCCGGTCGCAGACGAGCTCCCCGATCTGCCGCCCCTTCCAGCGCAGCGGAATCCGGACGGCGAACGTGCCTGGCCGCCCCTCAGGCCTCGCGATGCCGCCGTCCTCGAGCACGAGCGCTGCGCCAGAGGCGCCCACGGCATCCATCGTCGCCTTGACGATCGCCTCGAGCGACTCCTCGAGATACAGCGACTCGGAGACCGCCTCCGAGATCCGAGCAAGCGCCTCGAGCTCCCCCACGCGGCGCTGCGCGTCTGCATACAACTGGGCGTGCTCGATCGTCTGCGCGACCTGCGCGGCGATCGCGACGAGGAGCTCCGCCTCCGCCTCGGTGAACTCGCGCGGCCGACGCGTCCGGACGTTCAATGCACCGGCCAGCTTCTCGCGGGCAAGGATCGGCACCGCCAGGATCGACTCGTACTCGTCCTCGGGCAAGTTCGAGAACCCCTTGAACCGCGGGTCGAGATGCGCCTCGGCTGCGATCGCGATCGGCGAGCGGTCGGCCGCCGCGCTGCCGGTGATCCCTTCTCCCGGGCGCATCTTCGGCCGACGCGTCATCTCCTCGACCCGGGTCCCGTGCGTGGCCCGCAGGACAAGCTCGTCGGTCCGCTCGTCGTAGAGATAGACGAAGCACGCGTCGGCTTCGAGCGCCTCGGCCACCTTGCGCGCAACGAGGCCGAGCACCTCCTCGAGATCGAGCGTGGAGTTGACCGCAGCGATCGTTTCCGTCAGCAGACGCAGGTGCCGCGCGGGAGCGTCCATTGCATCGATTGTAGGAGTCGTCCAAGCTCGGCTTGCACAATTCCAGGATCGAAGTCGTTTAGGGTCCTGATCCGATGAGCCTGTATCAGTGGCTGCTCTTCTTCCACGTCACGGGCGCGTTCTTCCTGATCGGAGGCATCGTGATCGCGGGAATCCTGAACATCGCCGCGATCGCGAAGGACCGACGGCCCAGCGAGATCGCCGCGCTGTACGGGTTGATTCGTTTTGCGGTCCCGCTGATCGGAGCCGGTCTCTTGCTGACGCTCGCGATCGGGCTTTGGCTGGTGAACGAGGTCGGCTATGGCTACGGCGAGACCTGGATCGTGACCGCGATCGCGCTCTGGGTACTGGCCAGCGCGCTCGGCAATATCGACGGCAAATACCAGCGCCAGACCGGCGAGCTCGCGCGGCGCCTGGCGGCCGAAGGCGATGCACCCAGCTCGGAGCTGCGGGCGCGCCTCCGGAACCCCAGCGCCCTCGCGATCAGCTACGGAAGCGGCCTGATGGCGTTCGCCGTCCTGGGGATCATGATCTGGAAGCCGGGAGTCTGATGCTCGCGCTCGTCCGCCCCGAGTCCTGGAACCTCCCGCTCTTCTTCCACGTGCTCGGCGCGACCCTCACGTTCGGAGCCACGGCCACGGTGGCGCTCCTCGGCTTCGCCGGCCTGCGAGGCGATCCCGACCGCGCCGGTTGGCTCCGAGGCCTGGCCTTCTGGGTCGGCTTTACGGTGCTCGTCCCGGCCTTCATCATGATGCGCGGCGCAGCGCTCTGGATCGTGGATAAAGAGTACCCGGGCGGACACCACGAGCCGGGCTGGGTCGGCGTCGGCTTCATCGTCACCGAGCCCGGAGCGCTCCTGGTGATCGTGATGGTGGTCCTCTCCTTGCTCGCGGCTCGTCGCCCGCACTTCCGAGGCGCGGTCGCCGTCCCCTGGCTCGCCTCGATCTTGCTCGTCGCACTCGGGATCGCTTGGTTCGCGATGTCCGCGAAGCCAGGTTCCTAGAGTCGGCGAGCTCAGAAGCTCTCAGGACTGATGTTGCGAAGGCGTTCGTGCGCGAAAGTTAGAGCGACCCCGATTCAAACCAAGCCACTTACAAGTCTCCTGTCGTTAACAAAATACTTACAGCCGTCACAGCTTCCCTTTAAAGGACGGGGATAGGTTGGGTCACGCATGGCCGTCGCTGCTACCGACCTTCGCTGGCTGAACGGGTTTCTCGTCGCGGATCACGAGGGTCGAGTCGTCGGCCGAGTCGAGTGCCCGATGTATGGCACCGCGCCCGACGTGCCGGATGCCCTCGCAGTACGCTCGGGTTTCCTCGCACGCCGACGCCGCGTTGTGCCGGCAGACACAATCAAGGACATCGACGACGCAACCGGCGTGATCGGCCTTCGTGTCGGGCGCGACTCCCTGAAGAGCTTCCTCTAAGCCGGGACGCCCTTTGGGCGTTGGGCCGTATCTTCGCGTGTGCGAGCTTGCGTCTCGCTGGTAGCACTGTCCTTGGCTTTCGCCGGTTGCTCGGGCACGCGGCACGCCGCGCCGGATCGCGGGTCGCTCGCCGTCTTGAGGCACCTCACCGCGGACCAGGCGAACTTCGGCGTCATCCTCGACGCAAAGACAGGCCGTGCGCTCGCCGCCTTCCGAGTGAACAACCCGATTCGCGCGGCGATTCCCGACGGTAAGGGCGGCTGGTACATCGGCGGTGGCTTCATCCACGTCAACGGCGTCCTCCGCAAGCGACTCGCACACATCGATGCCAACGGCCGGCTCGATCCCGACTGGCAACCGGCTGCCAACGGCAACGGCGTGTCCGTCACGTCGCTTGCTCGCCACGGCTCGCGGCTCTACGTCGCAGGGGACTTCGCGAAGCTCCAGCACGAACCGCGGTTCCAACTCGGAGCGCTCGATCTGGAGAGTGGTCGGCTCGAGAAGTGGCGGCCTTCTCGGAGCGCCTGGTATTCGTATGCCACTCTCTTCGCTGCCGGCCGGCGCCTGATCGTGGGCGGCACGTCCTGCTGCTCCGAGGCCGGCTCGGCAGCGCTCGCGCTCGACGCACGATCCGGAGCAGTGGACACAACCTGGAAGCCGCATGTCGACCGGGCGAAGCTCTCCGGGGACGGCGTCTACATGCTGGCGAGCAACGGCCGAGCTGTCTTGATCCACGGCCTCTTCGGCCGGCCGCTCGACCGCGTCGCTGTCGGCGAGCTCGACCCAGAGACCGGCGAACTCGCGCGAAGCTGGACGCCGCATGCGACGGCGAAGTGTCTGTGGTGCACGCTGATGGCCGCCGCCGTCGGTCCGGACCGCGTGTTCGCAAGCATCAACGGCGGTTCGTGGCCCTATCAGGTCGTCGGCTTCAGCCGCCGGACTGGCGAGCCCAACCGTCGCTGGCGGGCGCGTATCTCGGCCATCACCGGCTTCTACGGCGCGACCTCGGCAGCCGCAATCGCCGTCACTGGCGGGCGCGTCTACCTGACGGGCGACTTCGACCGGGTCAACGGCGTCAGGCGCAACGGCGTCGCCGCGCTCGACCAGAGGACAGCGAGCGTCCTTCCGTCGTGGCAACCGAGGGCGACATGGGTCTCCGGGTCGTTGCTCGCACCTTCAAGGAACCGGCTTCTGCTCGGCGTCAGCCTCGCACGGACGCTGCGGTTCGACTACACCGGGCTGAAGACGTACCGGCCTGTGAGAACACTGCGGCTCGTTCTCGGCCTGAGCGGGCCGGGCCGCGTGCACATTGGCTTCGGCCGCGGGTGCGATCTGCAGCAGTGGCTCAACTCGCTCCGCTGCTCGGGCCGCGTCGTGCGGTGGTTGTCCCTCGTTCGCTTCGGCAGCGCCGGCCGCGAAAGCTACGTCCATCGACTCGGCGTCACGTCCGGCCGATACTTCGTCCACTTCGTTCCGCAGAGCCCGAAGGGCGTTCCGCAAACGCCGCAGGACTTCCCGATCACCGTCCCCTAAACGACCGCGAGGTGCAAATAAGCACCTCGCGATCGGCCGTCAGTTGGCTTCGCCAGCCGCAGCGGCGAAGCGCCTGCAATCTTCCCTCTTTTCGGCGTTGGTTGCTAGAGGACCGAGAGATATCGCTCGAGTTCCCAACCAGTCAGCTGGACGCGATACTCGTCCCATTCCTTGCGCTTGAGCTCGATGTAGCGTTCGAAGATGTGCGGCCCGAGCGCCTTACGGGCGAGCTCGGACTCCCCCAGCGCGTCGATCGCCTCCCCGAGCGTTTCCGGCAATGAGACGATCCCGCGCTCACGGCGCTGCTCCGGAGTCAGGTGGTAGAGGTTCGTCTCCATCGGTTCCGGCAACTCGTAGCCCTGCTCGATCCCGTCGAGGCCCGCGTGCAGGAGCGCTGCAAACGTCAGGTACGGGTTGCAAGCGGGATCGGGACAGCGGATTTCCGCGCGCGTCGCCTGCTCAGAGCCTGGCTTGTAGAGGGGGATCCGAATTAGGGCCGAGCGGTTCCGCTGCGACCAGGCCACATAGACCGGCGCTTCGTAGCCGGGCACGAGGCGCTTGTACGAGTTGACCCACTGAGCGAAGATGCCAGCGATCTCGCGCGCGTGGCGTAGCTGGCCCGCGATGAACGCCTTGCCGGCGGCCGAGAGGTGCCACTTGTCCTCGGCGTCGAAGAAGGCGTTGCGGCCGTCGCTGAAGAGCGACTGGTGCGTATGCATACCCGAGCCGTTCTCGCCGAAGATTGGCTTCGGCATGAACGTCGCGTGGTAGCCGGCCTTCTTCGCGATCTCCTTGACGATCAGCCGGTAGGTGACCGTGTGATCCGCCATCTCGAGCGCGGGCGCGAAGCGCATGTCGATCTCGTGCTGCGATGGGCCGACCTCATGGTGGACATACTCGATCGGAATCCCCATCGACTCGAGCGCGTGGACGGTCTCCTGGCGAAGACCCGAAGCGGCGTCGAGCGTCGTCATCGCGAAGTAGCCCCCCTCGTCGAGCGTCTCCGTGCCCTTGTCGTTCTCGAACAGGAAGTACTCGAGCTCGGGGCCGACGTTGAAGGTGTCGAAACCGAGCGAGCGCATCCGCTCGAGCGCGCGCCGCAGGACGTAGCGCGGATCCCCCTCGTAGGGCTTGCCGTCGGGCGTGACGATGTCGCAGATCATCCGCGCCATCTTCATCTCGCCCTCGCGAGCGGGCATGAGCTGGAAGGTGGCCGGGTCCGGGATTGCGACCATGTCGGACTCCTCGATCGCGTTGAATCCTGTGATCGACGAGCCGTCGAAGCCCATCCCGTCGTTGAGCGCCTCTTCGACCTCGCTCGGTGTGACGGCGAAACTTTTGAGGTGTCCCTCGATATCGGTGAACCAAAGCAGCAAGAAGTCGACGTTCTCGTCCTGCAACCGTTTCAGGGCCTCGCGCCTCGCCTCCGGGTCGCTCGTCGCCCTCGCCCTGCTCTCGACCTGCGCCATGCGAAAACCTCCTTGAAAAGACAAAAGCCCCAGGCGCCGGGCGCCTGAGGCCACATCGCCTCGGTCGCGGGTCAGTCTATACGGCTTCGCGATTCCAGACGATGCGTCGCCGGCAAAGTCAGAATCCGAATCGGCCCGCCTGACCGCGATCATCCCGACCGCTTCAGCTTCCCGTGGCGCTTCGCATGTCGCTCGCCGACGCCGAAGATCCAGAGCCCGGCCGGGATCGAGACCGCGCCGATCACGATCAGCGGCCAGATGTCGCTCCAGACCGCGCCGACGCCATAACCGTCGAGGATCGCGTGCCGGATTCCGCGCAGGGCGTAGGTCGCCGGCGAGATCGTCGAGAGCCATTGCATCCACTGCGGCAGCACGCTGACGGAGTAGTACACGCCCGAGATCACGAGCAGGATCCCCTGCGCGATGAAGCCCATCTGCATCCCCTTCTCGGGCGAGATCAGGGGCAAGACGGCGGTCATCATCCCGATCCCGATGAACGAGACGGACGCGACGGCCAGCACGATCAGCGCAGCGACGAAGTTCGCCCCGCCAAGGCTGAGCGAGAAGAAGCTCGCGATCACGGCGAACAGGACCGCGGTGCGAAGGACGCCGTAGATGACCGCGAAGAAGCCCATCCCGATCAAGTGGATCGGACGGGCGAGCGGTGCCATGAACGTGTACTCGATCGTCCCTTCCCAGCGCTCCCAAGCGACGGTCTCGGTCAAGATCTCGAAGACGACGCCGAGGTACGACCAGATCACGGCGCCGATCAAGAGCGTCGTGGTCGCACGATCGACGTCGAGCTTGCCGCCCGCGGCGTGAATGCCCTTGGCGATGAAGACGATCGTCAGCGTGTTCGCCAGCGACCAGACAAAGAACGCCAGTTCCCACCACACGTAGCGCTTGACGAGGTAGGCATTCCGCTCCAGCACGCCGGAGAGGCCGATCAGCTCGTGCCGGAGGGTTGCGGCGGCGCCTCTCACGCGAACACACCCCTCTCGTCACTCGGCTTCGCCTCGCTCCCGTGGGGGAAACCAGGTTTCCACCACGAGCCCCCTTCTTCTTCTAAGTACGCCGTGGCGTACGCGGCGCAGCCGCGCACGCCACGGAGATCGTCACGGGAAACCTCCCGGTTTCCCGGAGCCCTTCCCCCGAGAGGGGCGTGTCCGCTCACGCGAACACACCCCTCTCCGCGTCCTCGTCTTCGTTCTCCTGCTCGAACTCGCGTCCGGTGGCGGCGAAGAACGCCTCCTCGAGCGTCTCCGAGCGGAAACGCTCCTTGAGCTGGTCGACCGGCTCCAGGCAGAGCAGGCGGCCTCGGTCGAGGATCCCGACGCGGTCGGCAAGCACTTCCGCTTCGGCGAGGTCATGCGTGCAGAGCAGGATCGTCGCATCGTGCGAGGCCCAGACCTCGCGGATGAAGTCCTGCACCTCGAGCTTCGAGCGCGGGTCAAGGCCCGTCGTGGGCTCGTCCAGGAGCAGGAGCACCGGCGAGGTGAGGAGCGCGCGAGCGAGCGAGACCTTCTGCTGCATCCCGCGCGACAGGTGTTCCATCGACTCGTGGCGCCGTTTCTCGGGAAATCCGACGCGGCCGAGGATCTCGGGGATCCGCTCCTTCGTCTCACGTGAGGACATCCCGTAGAAGCGAGCGGCGTAGCTCAAATTCTCGGTTGAGGACATCTTCTTGAAGAACGACGCCTCGACCGAGACGCGGTTGACGAGCCGCTGCACAGCGCGCGGCTGGCGGAACACGTCGTGCCCGAAGACATGGGCGCTGCCGCCGTCGTGGAGGAGCAAGGTCGACAACAGGCGGACGAGCGTCGACTTCCCGGAGCCGTTCTGCCCCAGGATCGCAACGCATTCGCCGCGTTCCATCGAGAACGTCACGTCCTCGAGCGCAGGCACGCGCCGCCTGCGCCGGCGAAGGCCGGAGCGCTCGGCGTCGCGGCGAAGGAATTCCTTGCGCAGGTTGTGGACTTCTACGGCGGTCACCTTGCTCTCCTACGAATCGGCGGGACACGAAGACAGCGCACCACCGACCGTGGCGGCGCGCGCAAAACGCAGTGTCAACCAGCCAGCAACATGCGCTTCACCTTAGCCGCCTCGCACTCGTCGCGTCAACGAATTTCCCTTGCCAACGTCCGGGCTGCCGACTATCGTCCTGGATCAGCAGGCGTCGCTGAAGACGCCTGCGGAGGCAATGAGGCCTCAGGACTCGCGGAGTCCTGGGCCTTTTTTTGTGGTCCAACAGAAGGAGACGAGATGGAGGCAGAGGCACGGCATTACCTGGTCAACGGCAGCGGCGAGCAGCCTGAGCCGCGCGAGGCGTTGGAATGGGCGGGTCAGACGCAGGCACGGATGGTCGATCTCAAGTTTTGCGACCTGCTCGGCGCCTGGCAGCACATGACGCTGCCCCTGTCGGCGTTCGACGAGTCGGCGTTCGACGACGGACTCGGCTTCGACGGCTCCTCAATCCGCGGCTGGCAGGGCATTTCCGAGTCGGACATGCTGTTGATGCCGGATGCCTCGAGCGCCGTCCTCGATCCGTTCACCGACGCGCCGACGCTCTCGCTGATCTGCGAGATCGTCGACCCGGTCACGCGCCAGCCGTACGCGAAGGATCCCCGCCGGATCGCGAAGCGAGCCGAGGAGCACCTACGCGAGACCGGAGTGGCCGACACAGCCTTCATCGGACCCGAGTGTGAGTTCTTCGTCCTCGACACGGTCTCGTACGAGCTCGCCGACCACAAGGCGCACTACGAGATCGATTCCGAAGAGGGCCATTGGAACTCGGGTAACCCGGGCCTGGGCTACACGGTGCGGCCCAAGGAGGGTTACTTCCCGCCGGCCCCGCACGACACGCTGGCCAACCTCCGCTCCGAGATGGTGCTGACGTTGGAACGGCTGGGGATCCCCTGCGAGTTTCACCACCACGAGGTCGCTTCGGGCGGCCAGTGCGAGATCGACCTCCGCTACGCGACGTTGACCCGCATGGCCGACGAGGTCATGACCTACAAGTACGTCGTCAAGAACGTCGCGCGCTCGGCAGGCAAGACGGTCACGTTCATGCCGAAGCCGCTCTTCGGCGACAACGGCTCGGGCATGCACACCCATCAGTCCCTCTGGAAAGAGGGGACGCCGCTGATGGCCGACAAGTCCGGCTACGCCGGTCTGTCGCAGCTCGCCCGGACTTACATCGGCGGGCTACTGGCGCATGCGCCGGCGCTGCTCGCCTTCTGCGCGCCGACGACGAACTCGTACCGGCGGCTCGTGCCGGGCTACGAGGCGCCGGTCAACCTCGTCTACTCGCAGCGGAACCGGTCGGCCTGCATCCGGATCCCGATGTACTCGGACTCGCCGAAGGCAAAGCGGATCGAGTTCCGCTGCCCGGACGCGGCGGCGAACCCGTACCTCGCGTTCTCGGCGATGCTGATGGCGGGTCTGGACGGGATCGAGAAGGGTCTCGACGCCGGCGAGCCGGCCGACTGGGACCTCTTCGAAGAGGACCGCGGCGTCTCGCAGGTGCCGGGCTCGCTCACCGAGGCGCTCGACGCGTTGGAGGCCGACCACGAGTTCCTGCTCGCCGACGGCGTCTTCACCGAAGAGCTGATCCGCACCTGGATCGACTACAAGCGAGAGAACGAGGTCGACATCGTGCGGCTGCGGCCGCACCCGGCCGAGTTCGTCCTCTACTACGACTGCTGATGAGGTTCGAAGCCGCTGTAGGGACAGTCCCCGTTCGGGGACTGTCCCTGAAACGGGTACGGGTCAGAGAGCTCGTTCCGTCCGACTGGCCTGCCGTCTCTCGGATCTACGCTGAGGGGATCGCGACCCGTAACGCGACCTTCGAGACGGGCGTGCCGAGCTGGACCGAGTGGGACCGCGGCCATCTCGCAGAGCACCGGTTCGTCGCAGTAGACAACGCTGCAGTGGTCGGCTGGATCGCGCTCGCGCCTGTGTCCAGTCGCTGCTGCTACGCCGGCGTCGCCGAGGTCAGCGCCTATGTCGCAGAAGCGGCGCGCGGGCGCGGCGTCGGGACCGCCTTGCTCGAGCGGCTGGTCGCAGGCACCGAAGCCACCGGGATTTGGACGCTCGAAACCGGCGTCTTTTCGGAGAACGAGGCGAGCCTAGCGCTGCTTAAGCGCTCCGGTTTCCGCGAGGTCGGCGTCCGCGAACGAATCGGGCAGCTCGACGGCGTCTGGCGTGACGTCGTCTTCCTCGAACGACGAAGCGAGGTAATCGAATGACCAAAGTGGAAGCTGTAGTCATCCGAGAACGAGTCGAGACGGTGATCGACGCCGTCGAGGAGGAGACCGGCCACGTCGGCGTCACCGTCGTCGAGGCAATCGGCCATGGGCGCCAGCGCGGCGTTACGCACGAGTACCGGGGGCGTGTCTTCGAATCGCGCTTCCTGCCCAAGGCTCTGCTGACGTTCATCGTCGACGACGAGATCGCATCCGCTGTCGTCGAGGCGATCGCAGACTCGGCGCGCTCGGGCAACGAGTCCGGCGACGGGCTCGTCTGGACGAGCCGCGTCGACAACGTCACGCACAACCGGTCCGGCCGCGCGCTCGAGGGGGTCGAGACGAGATGAGCAACGCGAACCTCCTGATCGCCGCCAACACCGTCTGGGTCGTGATCGCTGCGGTCCTCGTCATGTTCATGCAGGCAGGCTTCGCCTTCCTCGAGGCTGGCTTGACCCGGATGAAGAACGCCGCGCACATCGCCGGCAAGAACGTTCTCATCTTCGGAATTTGCTCGCTCGTCTATTGGCTGGTCGGGTTTGGGATCGCGTTCGGGGACGGCAACAGCATCATCGGCACGCATGGGTTCGCCCCCTCCGTCGACGCAATGCTGGCGGTCGGAAAGGCGCCGTACTCTTTCTTCACGACGATTCCGGGCGCCGGCGCGTACCTGTTCGAAGTCGTCTTCGCCGGAGTCTCGCTCGCGATCGTCTGGGGGGCGATGGCCGAGCGGGCCAAGCTCTGGGTCTACTTCGTCTTCGGGGTTGCCTTCACGCTGATCTACTCGGTCACCTCGCACTGGATCTGGCATTCGGGAGGTTGGCTGTTCGGGCTCGGGATGCAGGACTTCGCCGGCTCGACGGTCGTCCACTACCAGGGCGCGCTGGCGGCACTCGCGGGCGCGATCCTGCTCGGGCCACGGATCGGCAAGTTCGGCCACGACGGCCGTGCGAACCCGATTCCAGGCCACAACATGCCCTACGCCGTGCTCGGAACCTTGATCCTGTGGTTTGGCTGGTTCGGCTTCAACCCCGGCTCGACGCTCGCCGTCATCACCGGCGACAAGATCGGTTACTTCGGCTACGTCGCGCTGACGACGAACGTCGCCGCCGCGGCTGGTGCACTCGGCGGGATCGCGACCGCCTGGCTCGTGCTCAAGAAGCCGGACGTCTCGATGATGCTGAACGGCGTCATCGCGGCGCTCGTCGCGATCACGGCTGCGTCCGGCTTCGTCGCGCCCTGGGCCGCGATCGTAATCGGCTTCCTGGCCGCCGTGATCGCGGTCGTCGCGGTGCCGCTGGTCGAGCGGATCGGAATCGACGATCCGATCGGAGCCGTCGCGGTGCACGGTCTCGCGGGCGTCTGGGGCACGCTGGCAACCGGGCTGTTCGCGGTACCGGCGCTGGCCTCGAACCTCGCCACCGGCCGCGGCGGGCTCGTCTACACGGGCTCGTTCCACCAGGTCGGAGTCCAGGCACTCGGTCTGATCGCGGTCGGCGGCTTCACCTTCACCGCTTCGTTCGGCTGCCTCTGGACGCTGAAGCGGCTCTGGGGAATCCGCGTCGAGGAGCACGTCGAGACGGCCGGCCTCGACGTCTCCGAGCACGGAATGTGGGGCTACCCCGAGTTCTACATCCCCGTCCCGGGCGGCTACGGCACCGAGGCGCACGGGCATCTCGGCGCCCCGCACATGCACCCTCCGGCGGCGACGCCGGACGCGGTGCCGGTCACCGCCCAACCCGCCGAGGAGGCCGCATGAACCAAGAACCGAAATGCCAGTGCGAACGGCCGATCCTGCGCGAGCGAGCGGAGCAGAAGGGCGTATCCGAGAGCTTCTGCGACCGCTGCAAGCGCGCGATCGGCTTCCGCCCAGCCGTGGTCCGCGGCGTCGCGTGATCTAGCCGACGAGATCGCACCGGAGGGCTTCGCCTTCGGTGCGATCCGCCGACTAGAGTCGATGAGTGCGCTATCAGTTCGTCGACTGCCGCTGGGAGCTCGGCAACCCGGGTCGGGGCCGCCACCTCTATCTCGAAGGCCACGTTCCGGGCGCATCCTTCCTCGACGTCGAGCGAGATCTCTCGTCGCCGCCGGGACCTGGCGGACGCCACCCGTTGCCGGGCGAGGGGCAGTTCGTCGAAGCAGCCGGCCGGGCAGGGATCGGCGACGGCGTCTTCGTCGTGGCATACGGATCGATGGGCGGCGCGGAGCGGCTTTGGTGGCTGCTGCGACACTTCGGCCACGGCGACTGCGCCGTGCTTGACCTCACGGGCTGGCTGGGGCCACTCCGCGGCGGAGAAGAGGAGATCGCGCCCGCCGAATTCAACCCGCGGCCGCTGACGGGCGACACGATCGAGGCCGCCGAGCTGCAGGGGCACCTCAGCGAGCTCGTGGTGCTCGATGCACGCGTCCCCGAGCGCTACCGCGGAGACGTCGAGCCGATCGATCCGGTCGCAGGGCACATTCCCGGGGCCCGTAACACCCCGTGGAACGAGCCGCTGCCGGAGATCCCGCCCGGCGAGGTCGCCGCGTATTGCGGCTCGGGTATCACGGCCACCGTGCTCGTGCACCGGCTGGCCCTCGCCGGCCGCGAGGCCAAGCTCTATCCGGGCTCGTGGAGCGAGTGGGCAGGCCTGGGCCTGCCGGTCGAACGTGCTTAGGCGGTCGAGAGTCCGCTGAGGTACGGCTGCCAGCCGTCGGGAATCTTCGGCGCGGCGAGGCGGATGAAGAGCACGGGCGCGGGGGCTCTTGGCTTTCTGCGCAGCTCCATCGAGACCTCGTGCGGCAACCGGTTCCCCTTACGCAGGTTGCAGGGCGCGCACGACGTGACGACGTTCTCCCAGACCGACTCGCCACCACGGCTCTTCGGCACGACGTGATCGAGCGTCAGCCGCCCACCGGCGGTGCCGCAGTAGACGCAACGCCAGTCGTCACGGGCGAAGAGCGCTCGGCGCGAGATCTTCCGCTGCACGGTCCGCGGCACCCGCACGTATTGAACGAGCCTGATCACATGGGGCCACGGAAACGTCGTCGTCGCGGAGCGCAAAGCCTGGTCGAGCTCCTCGATCACCTCGGCCTTGCCCTTGAACACGAGCACGTGCGCGCGCCGAACCGTCGTCACATTGAGCGGCTCGTAGCTCGCGTTCAGCACCAATACTTGCTGCAAGACAGCCAAAAAGTAGCACCGCAGGCTGCGTTGACTACCTGGACATCGCCCGCCAAGGCGTCGCTTGCGACGCCGACCTGGAGGACGTCCGGGCTTGGCCCGGGCGTCCGGGTAAGCCCGGTTTGCAACAGCGCGCCGGCTTCGTCTACCTCGACCTCGCGCGCCAAGGCGTCGCTTGCGACGCCGACCTGGAGGACGTCCGGGCTTGGCCCGGGCGTCCGGGTAAACCCGGTTTGCAACAGCGCGACGGCTTCGTCTACCTCGACATCGCGCGCTCTACCGCTTCTTCTTCCTCCGGCGAGAGCGCGATCGAAGCGCGGCCGTGCTCGAGCTCCTTCATGTAGATGCGGGCGTAGTCGCGGCCCTGGATCGCGCTGACGACGATGCCGCTGCGGGCCCCATCGAGCAACGCGACCGAAGCGGACTGTTGTCCGCCGGTCCCCTCGTAGGCGTCGTAGCGGACGATCGAGGTCTTTGCCAGGGATTCGTCGACGCGGCGGTCGACACGGGCGAGCCCGGCCGCGATCTCGTCGACCGCGCGGTGGAGATCGTCGATTCGCCCCTGGAGAGAGACCGCGAAGTCGACGAGGTCGTCCTTGCCGCCACCCAGCATCACCTGCTGCGAGCTCCGCACCCGCTTGAGCTGGATCCACGCGAGCAGCGCGGCCACCAGCGCGAGCGCCGCCACGGCCGCAGCCGCGATTGCGATTGCCGCAGTCGCCGAGTTGCTCACCAGCCGCGCAAACCTATTGCAGCGAGAAGATCACCGGATACTCGGCGCTGTTGTTCGTGATCGTCTTCTCGTTCGGAACGGGCTTGACCAGCACCTTCACCGTCGTCGATTGAGAGCCGAAGAAGCTCGGGTCGAGCTGGATGTTGCGGAAGGTGACCGTCGTCTGCGCCTTCTTGTCGATGAAGGCAATCGTCTGGTGCTTGACGATGTTCTTCGAACCGTTGGTGATCGTCAGCGTGACCGGAATGTTCACCTCGGCCGAGTCGCCGGAGTCCTCGACCGTGACCGCAAAGCCGAGACTCGTGCTCGCGGGGACCGGCAGCCGCTGGGAAGTCGAGAGCTCGATCCCTTTCGGTAGCGCCTTCGTCGAGACGACGTTCGTTCCGTGCAAGCCGCCCGCGGTCGGCGACACGTTGGCGCCGCGAAGGCGGGTCACGACCGCGCCGAGGCCCGCAACCGTGAAGAAGTCCGGATCCTGAACGAAATTCGAGTCGGGGACTCGGACGTCGCCGACCCCCTGGTCACGAAGCACCTGCTTCGACGGGTCCTTGAAACTGTCGTCCCAGACGACGTCGCTCGCGAGTAGGCGCTGCGCAGGCGCCTCGAGCACCGCACCGGCCTGGGCGGCCGCCAGGTTCTTCTTGCTGAGGGCCTGGCGCAAGGAGTCGGCGATTCCGACGATGCCGCTGTAGCGGTACTGGAGCGCGTCGATCAGGCGCGAGTGCTCGTCGCGGAGCCGCCCGGGCGGGTCGATTGCGCGGGCGGCGTCGACGTCTTGTTGCTCGTCGCGGGCGAGGCCGGCCAGCTTGCTCTGTACGTCGCTCGCCTTCACACCCGGCTGCCCGAGCAAAGAGGTGAGACGTATGCCGATCGAATGCGAGTTCGACGCGATCTGCGAGACCTTTGACATGTAGTTCGCGTACTTCGCATGCTTGCTCGAAGACTGGCAGCCCTCGATCGCGTAAACGAGCAGCAGAACGATCACGATCGCGAAAGCGATCAGCCCGACGAGGCGCAAGAGCGGGGTGAAGCCCTGCGGCGTCCGAATCGGCGGTCTCGGCCCACCCGTCCTCACCCCCGGCGGCCGGTCCGGCCGGGAGGCTTCTCTCGTCTCCGGCTCCTCGAAGAAGTCGAACTCGATGTCTGTGTCGCGCTCGGTCATGGCGTCGTGCAGGGAAAAAGTCGCGGCGCCCACTGTAACCGTTGAG
>Ga0209156_10001146_pt1 | contig 21770 bp, 20 predicted proteins | sample GraSoiAngelo_124_FD_185881 | JGI IMG/M metagenome (GOLD analysis project Ga0209156, IMG submission 185881) | Grasslands soil microbial communities from the Angelo Coastal Reserve, California, USA - 14_0927_05_20cm (SPAdes) (version 2) | ecosystem: Environmental > Terrestrial > Soil > Grasslands...
CCGCGGCAATCAATGCGAGCACGACCGCAAACATAGAGGGCAGTGGTTGGAAAAATACCCTGTAGAGAGAGCAGACCCACGAAAGCCCAAGCAACTCGATCAGCAAGAAAACGACTAACAATCGCGTGTTGCCTCGCGGCGCGCTGCTAAGGGCGAGCCAGGCTACACCCAGCGCGAGCAGCAAAACAAAAACGTACTGCCATTTCTCAACGACTCTCGTGGCGCCGGAATAGCGAGAAACAAGCTCCGCAACAGCAGTCTCGAAACCCAGCATCAGCCTGCTCGCATGTAGCGTGGCTACAAGGATGGCGGTAACGACTCCAATTATCCCCGTAGTGATCAGCGATCGCTTCATGACAATCAGGCTTTTTGCGCGAGTACAGACGGATAGTACGACCGCACTACCAACTCGCTCAAGAATTTGTCGGGAGCATCGACGGCCTCGGCATTAATGACAAACTTCGTCCGGCCAGTGTTCTTTCGAATCAGGTTTAACCCGAACTGGTAATCCTTAAACAAGTGGGCGCAGAGATCGTTCATCGTCATCCGCTCGGCTTGCGCGCGCTCCACCAAACGTTGCACCGCTGTGTCATCAAAAATAATCTCCAATCCATGGTCGTTTTTGAATTTCTCAGCAAATTGATGCGCGCTGGCTTCTAGCGTTTGGACCTCCAGCTTTTGCCCCTCGGCCATTAACCGATCCAGGACGCGTTTCGGCTCCCGCACCAACGCAGTTGTGACTCGCAACTGACTCAAGCCCGACCCCGCAAGGTAATATTTGTAATCACGGAACAACTTTTCAAACACCGTCAATAATCCCCGCGCGCCAGTTTTTTCCCTTGCGGCGGCCTCGGCCAATAGGCTCAACGCTTCATCTTCGAAGCTGATCTGGATGCCATAGGCGCGAAATGCGCGCTCATATTGCCGAAGCAAACTTCCTTCGGAATATTTCATTATCTTGAAAAGATCATCCGCATCGAGATCTTCGCAGACCACGCGCACCGGCAACCGGCCAATGAATTCCGGCTCGAATCCGTACTCGATAAAATCCTGCGTTGTGACGTACTGAAATAGCTCGTTGTCCATCACCTGAACAGGCGACGCGCTAAACCCGATCTGACTTTGTCGGACGCGCCGGGCGACCTGCTCTTTCAACTTCTCAAACGCGCCGCTCACCACAAAAAGAATATGACGCGTATTGATCGTTTCACGTTTCGCCTTGCCACGTCTTTGAAATTCGAATGCGGCCTGCAACTGCGCCTGGAGATCGTTCATGCTTCGCACCGGCACTTCCGTTTCTTCCATTAACTTCAGTAATGTGGTCTGCACGCCGCGCCCACTCACATCGCGGCCGATCAAATTCCCGGCCGACGCAATCTTGTCGATCTCGTCGATGTAAATGATACCGAACTGCGCCAGATTGACGTCGCCGTCGGCCTTGTGCACGAGCTCGCGAACGAGATCCTCGACGTCGCCGCCCACGTAACCTGTCTCGCTAAACTTGGTCGCGTCCGCTTTCACAAACGGCACCTTGATCAGATCGGCGATATGCTTGATAAGATACGTTTTGCCGACCCCGGTTGGGCCGACCAAAATCACATTTTGCTTAATGTATTCGGTCTCCTCGGCGCGCCTGGCGTCTTCTTGCTCAAGCCGCCGCAGGTAGTTGGCGTGATTGTAATGATCGCAAACCGCGATCGCCAGCACTTTCTTAGCTTCGTCTTGTTTGATGACGAACCGGTCAAGATGCGCTTTGATGTCGCGCGGCAGAAAATCGAATTCGAATTGGGGATGGTCGGTCTTCTCCGGCTTTTCATCCTCAACCGCGGCGGCTGGTTCTGGCTCGGAAAACGTCGCCACCGAGACCCGATCGCCGAAGTTCTGTTTCATGAACTCCGCGATCTTGGCCTTCAGCTCTTCCGGTGAAGGAAATGGCGGTGGCGGGTTTTGCTCCATGGTCGCGGTAAGAAACGTCGCGCGAAAACCGATTATGGCAACGATTCGTCTAAAATCTGACTCTCGGGCGCAGAATTCGTTCATCTTCAGGCCGCTGTCGCGTCGCTTTAACTCCGGCAGCCGCTTCATTGAGGGAAGCGCGACGCTGAGGTGTTTGGAATCTTTGCCGCCACGCGTCTCACGCGCCTTCGCGCAGCTCCCTCGCGCGGCGCGCAAAGACGCAGCTACAGCTGCCGCTAAGGAGGCTGGGGAATATCCGGAAACACCCTGGAAATCTGCTCCCGGTATTGCGGCTTCGCCTTCGCGGCGGCCTCCGCGAACTGTCGAGCAGTTTCCCTTTGCCCAAACTCGCTCGCAAAAACGGCACAACGCCATTGTCGATCCGCTGCGTCGGTTGCGCTTGGCTGGATGAATGAAGTGGAAACCTTGAACAACATCTTCGGCGAAAGTTTCTCCCACGTAACTCGCGCAATGCCATGCGGAAGCTTCAGAGTCAGGCTCTCATCGGTCGCGCTGGCTATGCCCGTGTATTGAGCCCCGCTGCTGTCCGTAATCGCGCCGGAGAACTGGGCCTGATTGAAATCGTAGATTAGGTTGTTTTTCCAAGCGATCAGCCATTGCGCTTTTTTTTCCGCTGTTTCCTTTGCCTGTTTCAGCGACGCGTCGCTTAATTGTACACTCCTGATCGCCCCAGCCGCGCCGGTAAAATTATAGAGGGCGATCTGCTCTCTATAATTCGCGAGTGCTGCGTTCCACGAAGCGGTCTCAAGATCGCGAATTTTCCTTCCCGCCTCTGTACGGTTTCCATCACCGGCCGCTTGGGGATTTACCATACGGCGCGCCGGGCTCTTCTCCCCCGGGTTGAGTTCGACGAACGGGCCTGATAGTCTCGGCAACGCCTTCGCTGGAGCATTTTCGTACGGTTTGCGAGCAAGGAAAAAGGACATCATCACCGCCAGCATGATAAGCAAAACCGCGCCAATCGGTAGCCACCGCCGAAGTCGCCTGCGCGCGGGATCGACAATGCCTGGCAACGCGCGCTGCGCCTGCTCGAGCTCTTCGACGAGCTCGTCGTACGAAGAAAAACGCAGCGTAGGATCAGCCGCAATCATTCGCTGAAAAATGCTTACCGTGGCCCCAGACACTTCCGGCGCGACGGCGCGCAAATCGAGCGGCTGCTTTTTCAAATCGAGGAGCACCATTGCGGAATTTGTGTTGCCCTCGATTGGAGCTTTCCCTGCGACCGCGTGAAAAAGAGTTGCGCCGAGACTGTAAATGTCGCTTCGGAAGTCTTCCGGCTCATTGTTTAATCGTTCCGGCGCGACATAATATGGCGTGCCCCAAATCACGCCTTCCGTTTCCAGTCCTTGCGTCGCGGCGCCCGCCAAGCCAAAGTCGCTGATTTTCGCTGTCTGCTCATCGACAAACAAAATGTTGGCCGGTTTAACGTCCCGATGAATGAGACCCTGTCGGTGCGCGGCACGCAACCCTTTGGTGACTTGAATGCCGGACTCAAGCACTTGCTTTTCGGGCAACCGATTTCGCTGTTCGATGAGATCATCGAGACTTCCATGATCCACCAACTCCATCACCACATAAAATTGTCCGTGATCGGTTCCAGAGGAGAAGACTTGTATCACATTGGGATGGTTTACAGAGGCAGCAATGCGTGCCTCCTGTTGCAAGCGAGAGTTGTGGTCCTCTTGGCCGCTGAGATCTTTGCGCAGCAGTTTCAACGCAACAAACCGATCCAAAAGCGTGTCACGCGCTTTGTAAACGGTGCCCATGCCGCCAATACCCAGCGTCTCAACCACAACGAAATGATCAAACGTCCGTTCCACCCGCATTTTCTCGCCGCAGTTCGGACAGGGCAAGCGTGCCAGCGGCTCCGCGTCCGTGGTATCGATAGCCGTACCACAGGCCTGGCATGTTTGTGTCATCGCAGGCGCCCCTCAATTGCCACCAACGCCGATTGTAACATTCAGAGGTTTCGGAGCAACGAAATGGCGATAGTCGATTGAAAGCGTCCACGAAAAGTTTGGCCAAGATCCAGTTCGTCGTGTCAAAAGACGGTGCACAGCTTCGCCTCGATCGTTTTCTGGCAAAGCAACTTCCAGACTACTCGCGCTCGCGCCTTCAGCAATTGATCCGAACCGGCTTCGTTCTGCTCAACGGTGCGACGACACGGCCGCGCCAGCTTGTTCGGAGCGGGGACAAAGTCGAATTAACCGAACCGCCACTCGAAAAGATCGAGAGTCAACCGGAGCCGATTCCGCTCGAGATTCTCTTCGAGGACAATGATCTCATTGTGATCAATAAACCAGCCGGGCTTGTCGTTCATCCAGGCGCTGGCCATCGCCAGCACACCTTGGTCAATGCGTTGCTCAGCCACTGCACTACCCTTTCGGGAATCGGCGGAAAAGAACGGCCAGGCATTGTTCATCGCCTGGATAAAGAAACAAGCGGCTGTCTTGTGGTCGCGAAAAATGATGAGGCGCATCGGGAGTTGTCGAGGCAATTTGCCGAACGCGTCGTTGAAAAGACCTATCTTGCGCTCGTTGCCGGAAAATTGAGGAAGAGAGCTGGCGTAATCGAAGAAAAAATCGGACGACATCCCGTCCATCGACAACGAATGAGCGTGTCTTCATCGCGCGGACGCCCAGCTAAAACTGAGTATTGCGTCGTTCGCTCGGGAAATCAGGCGAGCTTGGTCGAGTGTCGTTTGCATAGCGGACGCACCCACCAGGTTCGTGTGCATCTTCATCACCTTGGTCACCCAGTGCTCGGCGATAGAGTCTATGCAACTCGCACGGCAAAAGATTTTCCACGACAGATGTTGCATGCCTGGAAACTTGGGTTTCGACATCCAGGCACCGGCGAATGGAAAAGCTTTGAATCGTCATTGCCTGACGATTTCGCAACCGCAGTGAAGATGACCGAATCTTAACAAATATGAAACAGCGAAAACTTGGGCGCGGCGGACCGATCGTCTCGGCAATCGGTCTCGGTTGCATGGGGATGTCGGACTTTTATGGCGGGCGAGATGAAGAAGAATCGCTGGCCACAATCCATCGCGCTCTCGACCTCGGCGTATCATTTTTCGACACAGCCGATATGTATGGTCCTCACACGAACGAGCAATTACTTGGGCGCGCATTAAGAGGACATCGCGAGCAAGTTGTCATTGCAACAAAGTTTGGAATCGTGCGCGATCCAGATAAGCCAGCCTTCCGCGGGGTCAGCGGCAAGCCCGATTACGTGCGCAAGGCCTGCGAAGGAAGTCTGCGCCGGCTCGGTGTTGATGTAATTGATCTTTATTACCAGCATCGAGTTGATCCAAACACGCCAATTGAAGAAACGGTTAGCGCGATGGCAGACCTGGTGCGCCACGGCAAAGTGCGGTTTCTCGGTCTCTCGGAAGCGGGCGCGGAGACGATTCGCCGCGCGCACGCCGTTCATCCGATCACCGCGCTGCAATCCGAATACTCGCTTTGGACGCGCGATCCGGAAGAGCAAGTTCTCGGTGTCTGCCGCGAGCTTGGCATCGGTCTTGTGCCGTATAGTCCACTTGGCCGCGGGTTTCTGACTGGTAAAATCAAAGAGCTGGAGGATTTGCCGGAAGACGATTACAGGCGTACTACGCCGCGATTTCAGGGCGAAAATTTTCAGCGCAATCTCGATCTGGTAAAGCGCGTCGAAGAAATCGCCCGCGAGAAAAAATGCACGCCGGCGCAGCTTGCTCTCGCCTGGGTCTTGGCACAAGGGAACGACATCGTGCCAATCCCCGGCACGAAACGGCGCAAATATCTACAGGAAAATATTGGCGCCCTCGATGTCGAGCTTACAACTAAGGATCTTGCGCATATCGACGACGTCGCGCCGCAAAGAGCCTTTGCGGGCGCGCGTTATCCTGAATGGGCAATGGCGATGGTTAATCAGTGAAGATCAGAGGTCCTTCGCCCTGCAGTCGCGGGGCTACTCCCTCCGCGACACCATGGCGCTTGCTAGCATCGTCTGCACAGTTTCGCCTCGTTGATTAGTCGTGACATTGCGCAGGCGAATGATCCCGTAGTTAGGTCTCGAGCGCGACAGCCGTAGATGGACAATCTTAGTCTCAACCGTGAGCACATCGCCCGGCCGCACCACATTGGGCCAACGCAACTTATCGACACCCAGGCCGATGACCCCTTCGGCGAAGTTCAGTGTCTCTACAAACAGCCGCATGGTTATTGCCGCGGTATGCCAGCCGCTTGCAATCAAACCTTTAAAAATTGTTCGCTCGGCACTTTTACGGTTGAGATGAAACATCTGCGGATCAAACTTGCGGGCGAACTCGATCACCTGCTTCTCCGTTACTTCTAGCGGTTCGGACTTAAAACGATCGCCCACTTTCAAATCATCGAAGTAGTGCTCCTTTATTTTCAAAGACATGTAGCCACTGATGAGTCATTGGTCAGGATTGAGCAACACGTAAATGCGCCGCGATTCGCGCAACCACAATCAATCGCTGCCTGCACATTGACAGCTTCTTTCCAATGCCTGACACTTAATCGAAACTACAAGGAGGCGACTCAATGCCTGTAACGACAACGATTGGAGAACAAGTTCTGGAAGCAGTTGTAGCCGGACCCGATGAAGCGAATCGATTGTTCACGATTACCGGAGCAGCCAACGTTGGGATCTCTGTGTCGGAAAATCAGCAGAAGACTGAGACATGGACTTTCCTGGTGGGACCAACCTTTAGGCGTGGGCAGTTTTATCGGGCAATCGGGGCAGCTTTAGTTTCTTCTCAGTTGGTGTACGTAAACCCGCCGCCACCGATGGGGACGGGGTGGACGGGGAGCTTCCAGGTTCAGATCAACTCCGTCGAGGCCGACTGGGATGACGAATCGGGGAGGGTCGAGGTGCGTGTCGAAGTCTTGCTCGGTGCAGGCCAGTCAACCAGCGTAACCATCAACCAGCTTCGCTATTGGGTCACGATCCTGGCCCGGATCACCGATTAAACAGCGCTAGCGTGGCCCAAGTCACGCAGTGATAAACATTGCTTCGATCTTGGCAGCGATGCGCTGCCGTTCGAAAACGGTGTGGTATGGCGAGCAAAATAATTAAGCCACGAAGCGATTTTTGCGGCGACGAGCATTCACTTTTTCATCGCCCCGGCCCTTTATTCCTTGATAAGATCGCGGTTTAGGTCGAATTCTTCGTCTTTAAAGTTGAACATTCTGATCCGCTTAATCGAATAACCATCGCCATGAAAATGATATTGGGAGTCGTCTCCGTTGTAATCGTCGGTTACATGGCATGGCATTGGTTTGCGCCTACTGCTGTTACGCCGACTCCGGCGCAACGCAGTGCTCCCAAGCCGGCGGCTGCTCATCCTCCTCCGCCTAAACGACTCGCGCAACAATCTGCTGCCAAACCGACGCCTGCGCGCCCCGTCACGGCCCAACCACGCCTGGCACCCGAAGGAACATATTTTCTGCTCGAGCGAGCGTCTCTCAGGATCGATTCAGGCGTTATTGGTTTTGCGCCGGGGACGAAGGTTACATTGCTCGACCAGGGCAATTCGGCCAGCACGGTTACAGACGGACAATATCAATTCGCGGTCCCGCCGTCTCAGCTCACCAATGACCTCGATATTGCAGCAGGCGTTGCCAAGTCTGACTACGCTGCGCAAGCACAGCTTGCGGAATTGACAGCTAAATGGGTTCAAGAATACAACCAGCGCCAACGTGAAGCGTTCATCACCTCAGAAAAGGAAAAGGCGCAGAAGAAACCACGGCCGCGGGCCACTCCGCGAGCGTCAAATCGGTAGAACATATGGATAGGTGGGATTCGCGTTGACGCCGAAGCGCGCAACGCAATCGCGACGCGCAAACAACTGGAAGATTTCAAAGAGCCGTGAGTTCAACAAAACGCAAAAATACCGTCCGACGTTACCCCTCAACGACGAATCGGCCGGACAACGCGCTGGAGTGGACAGATGGCTGATACGACACTGGCCGCCACAGGAGGTTTCTAACGAATAAAGGAAATTGTTTAGAGTGATCCGCCGCATTTTCCTCGTCTTTGCACTCCTGCTTCTGGTCGATGCTGCGGCAGCTAGAGACGAGAGATCGATTAAGGACTTGCGCAACGCGCTCGTAGCTCTCGCACCTGACGTGGATCCGGGCGAGACCGAGCTGACGTCGGTGACCGCGCATACGACAGCGCGTAGTCTCAAAGGCAAATATCATGTTGTTCTCAACCCGGAGTTTCAATGCTTCCTGATTAACATCGGCCTGCGACAACGTGGCTACTGCGGCCATTGGACGCGTGATATCGGCGAAGCCCTGAAGGAGCTCAAGCTCAAGACGCTGGTGCTTCACTGGGGTGTTGCTGATGAGGGGACCACCGGAGAGAGCAATTGCGTGGTGATCACTGCACGCAACCAGCCTTTCCAGGAGGGAATCATCATCGATGGCTGGCGCAGGGCCGGCCGATTGTATTGGGGCAAAGTTACGAAAGACGATGAGTACAAATGGAAAGAGGCCGCGCTCCACACCGCCTGGCTGCAGGACTACCGACACGCTTACGAAGTGCGACCGACAGTGCGATAAGCGCGGGGCACTTTGATTTCCGACGCACTACCCCCCCGGAAGGTTTGTGTGGCGAGCTCTTTTTTTTGCCTTGACGGCCGTCGTCCGCTTGCTCTAATCCGGGACCGTTCACACAGGGAGTTTCTTACGATGATGCGTTTTAGAATGTTAATGGCCAGCGTTTTCACCTGTCTGCTCTCGCTATTTTTAGTGTCCATTGCTTCGGGCCAGACTGCGCCACACAAGCCGCTCCCGACCGAGCCGCTCGAAAAATACAACATGCCGCCGGCGTACCTCTTTCGAATGGAGACTTCGCCGCGGATGATCTCGCAGTACGGGCCGTTTACCAGTTTCCAGGTCAACGTCGATGCAAGTGGGAACAACATCCTCGGCGACGCAGCGAACGAGCCGTCTATTGCCGTGGACCCAACAAACCTCAGCAGGATGGTGATCGGCTGGAGGCAATTCAACAGTGTAACATCCGACTTTCGACAAGGCGGCTGGGGATACACAACCAATGGCGGCACGACCTGGACGTTTCCTGGCGTTCTGGAAAATAACGTCTTCCGCAGCGACCCGGTGTTAAACTCCAATGAGACAGGGAATTTTTATTATCTCAGCCTCCTGCAAACATTTTGTGACAACATATGGCGCTCGCTAGATTTCGGTCAAACCTGGACGCGCCTGCAAGCCGACGGAGCCGCGGGTGGAGGTGACAAGGAGTGGCTCGCGATAGATAAGACCGCCGGCATTGGGCATGGCTTCCAATACCAGGCTTGGAGCACAGCCGCCACTTGCGGTGGCGGGCAATTCAGCCGTTCCACCGACGGCGGGGTCACCTGGATGAATCCGATCAGTATCCCTAACTCTCCCGTATGGGGAACACTGGACGTGGACACGAACGGCAATCTCTTTATCGGCGGCGCAAACTTTGGCAGCCCGTTTTGGTGTATTCGCTCGAGCAACGCACAGAACGGAGGCGTCACACCAACTTTTGACCGAGTCACCCAAGTCAATCTCGGCGGCAGTTTAGAGTTCGGCGACACGATCAATCCCGGAGGACTTGCAGGGCAGCTCTTCTTAGCGGTGGACCGTTCGGGCACCGGCACTAACAATAACATTTACATGCTGGCGAGCGTGCAGCCGACCGGATTCTCCACCGGCACCGACGTGATGTTTGTGCGCAGCACAGACGGCGGACTAACCTTCAGCGCGCCGCACCGGATCAATGACGATCCCATCAACCATAGCAAGTGGCACTGGTTCGGCACACTTTCGGTAGCGCCCAATGGACGCATCGACTCTGTCTGGCTGGACACGCGGAACGCTGCTAATAACACCGATTCGCAGCTCTTCTATTCTTTCAGCACCGATGGCGGCGTCACATGGTCGGCTAACGTGGCGGTGAGCAACGCGTTTAATCCTTTCGAAGGCTATCCGGTTCAGAATAAGATTGGCGATTACATCACAATCGTTTCAGACAGTACAGGGGGCAATGTGGCGTATTCCGCCACTTTCAACTTCAACCCGATCCGGGGACAGCACGAAGAAGATATTTATCACGTTCGGGTCGCTCCTAGCTCTGTACTCACCCTGCTTAGCGCGGCGTCACGGCTGACTCATGCGGGGACGGGTACATTCGACGTCTCGATGCCGCTGAGCGGTATATCAGGCGTGGAAGACCGCAGCTCGGGCACTTACAACGCTGTCTTCACGTTCGATGGGACGGTCACCTCTGGCCAGGTTACAGTTCTCAGCGGTACGGCCACCGTTGGTGCGATCTTATTCAGTGGTAACACCATGACCGCGCAACTGACTAGCGTGACCAGTGCGGAAGTGGTCACGCTGCGTGTGCAAAACATCAACGGCGACGGCCAGCAACATGGCGACGTTCCCTTTGGTTTCCTAACGGCCGATGTGAACGGCAATCGCATCGTCGACAGACCGGACCTGCAACAGCTTCAGGCCGACCGAGGCCAGCCGGTCACTGCCGCCAACTTCCGCGATGATATCAATCTGAGCGGTATAGTGGATAGGCCGGACGTGCAGTCGGTGCACACTAACAGGGGCCACTCGATCCCGTAACTCGAGAAAAGATATCTTGTCTCCGAGAGTTCGTCCGACCGTCATTCCTGGGTGGGAATAAGCGCTGGACCAATCTTTCAGCAAAGAACTATTCACCGCGTCGTGTTCACTAGCTCACTTGCTTATACCCGCTTGATGGGCATCTAGGCTTCGGCTAAGGGGGGATTGATCGTGAATACTTGCCACGCTCTTGACCTGACACCGTAGCCACATCAACTGCTGCCGAATTTGATCCAGCAATTGCGGCTTGCTCTGTTCTCCTGGCTCCGATAATGAAGAACTCATGCTTTCTTTCTATCGAGAGCCGCTCTCCACTCAAAGCCGAAATAGACGAAACAGGCTTTCGTCGAACCGTAGTTAGGCCCGACCATTGAATTGATATGCGTGGAGTTCGGATTAGCTACCTGATTGAGCACCCCGAATACGTGTCGCAATTGGCGCAGTGGCTGTTCGAACAGTGGGGCTCTATTCTTGGCGAAGAAACCCTTGAGTTTCGAATCAAAAAACTAAAGGCGCACATGAATCGAGATAAGTTGCCTATTGCATGGGTTGCGCATGCGAATGGACAACTTCTCGGAACTGCCGCCCTTCGCGTGCATGATCTTGAGGGGCGTGAAGACCTGACTCCTTGGCTCGGAGGAGTATTTGTCGGCTCGCATTTTCGTCGTCGGGGTATTGGTACCGCACTATGCGCCGCCGTCGAGGACGAAGCTCGGTCGCGAGCGATACACACCTTGTATTTGTTCACACTCGACACGCAGGCGTGGTATTCACGCTTAGCCTGGACAGTACTCGGCCCGTGTGTTTGGCAGCAACGGCCCGGTGACATAATGTGCAAGCGACTGCAGACCGCCTAACCAAGCGATGCAGCCCAACCGCTAACCGTCCGTATGCCCAGCTTTCTCTGTTTCATGAACGCCACTTGTAATTCGCGCAGTGGCTGATCTTGTTCTCGTTAGACCGCTGGAATTAGGGACTCTTGTGCAAGTCGATGCCATCTGCCGGGCCATTTTAAGTGTCGCTTGCCTGGTTACTGTCGGCTGTCATGCAAAAGTTGCAGACAAGACTCTGCCCCCGTTTCGGATCATCGCGACAGATGCCGGATTCGAAGCTCCCGATAGGGTGGCCGCCGGATTGCGTCACGTCCTATTCGAGAATCACGGATCTGAAATCCACGAGTCCATGCTGGTGAAACTTCCCAAGGGCATAAGCGCAGAAAACTACGTCGCGGCGGTGAAGAAGGGCTCTCTTTTCCCCGAGGGTGCTCTAGATTACTCCGGCCCGGGACTAACCTCGCCCGGCGAGACTGCCGAGATGTGGCTAGGAGTGGACCCGGGACAATATATTCTCATTTGCTGGAATAGCGGTCACGCCAAGACCACGCCGGTCCACCCATTTACCGTCGAAGAGGTCGGAGCAAAGGACGATCGGGCGCCGAAAGAAGATCTCGTGTTGAAGCTCTTTGACTACCGATTCGAGCTCTCGGGCGATTTGCACAAGGGAGTGCAAGTCATCCGAATCGAAACCCCCGGCCCATCTATGCACGAGGTTGATATCTACCGTTTGCACGGCGGCAAAACCACCGCCGACCTGAACAGCTGGCGGAAACAGCAGGGGCACGGCCCCGCGCCTGCGGAAGCCTTGGGCGGCGCGCTCGACAGTCATGATGTCCACAGGGTGGTGTGGCTGCGAAAGAACTTCACCCCGGGGCACTACGTACTGCACTGTGAAATGCCAGTCACAAACACTGAACTGACACATGCTGACGTTGGAATGGTTCGTGAAATCGAGATTAAAGAGTAGACATGCAAGGGTCTAAGCAATCCCTGCAGCCGATGGCGAGCCGGCGTACTACTTAGCTTTCACATGACTAAAACCATTCAACCCGCAGCCACGCGCGCTCCCGCTCGCCGCGGCTGAGCTTCTTCTCGTTAGACCCTAAGCTTATTTCGCAACGCATGATGATGGGAAAGACGAAAGGTGTCGGCCTGTGATTTCCGCTGTCTCCCTCAAACTCCGCCTCGAAAATCCCGAATCCTTCCCACTGATTCTTGCGCGCCTCTTTCGGGTATTCGGATAGTCGAGAGTCGAGTTAGCGCCAATCAGCGGGTCAATTTCGACTCTGGTAGAGGTCGGCGTCGGCGGTGGGGCATGAAGTCGTCGTCCGTGCCGTCTGCTGCAAGCACTCTGCCATTTAGCAGCAGGGTGGCTGTGGGCCCGGTGCCATGATCGCCCTGGACCTGGGCCGACGCAGCCCAGGTGCCAGTCGCTGGGTCGTAAATCGCCGACCCATGGTAGACGGAGCTGCCGACAAAGCCGCCTGCGGCCAGGACCGTGCCATTGGAAAGCAAAGTGAGTGTGGTTTGGTTGAACGTCACATTCAAGCTACCAGTGAGCGCCCATGTGCCAGTGGTCGGGTCATAAAGCTCCGTCGTCCTGCCGTCGCCTCCAACGACCAAGACTTCGCCAGTCTCGAGCAAAACAGCTGCATGGAGACCGCGAGGCTTGTTCATACTGCCGGTGACCGTCCAGGTTTCAGTCGGGGGGTCATACAGCTCCGCGTTCGCCCGATCGTTCGCGCCGCTCATACCGCCGGCAGCGAGCACCCTGCCGTCAGCCAGCAAGGTAGCCGTGATATCGCTACGCGGAAAATTGAGCGAGCCCGTAATGGCCCACTGGTTGGTCGCCGGGTCGTAGAGTTCGCACTCGCGCACTACTTCATGGGTATTGTCACCTCCAGCCACCAGCACTTTGCCGCTGGCCAGCAAAGTGGCGGTAAACTCGAGCTCTTAATTTACGACACGCCACGTATGACGCTCGTGTTCCTTGCGTTCGATGTGGCCGTGCTTGCTGCACAAGTCTGAGATACGGGATTCCGGTAGGTTAGTTACCCTAGAAATCACTTTCGAGCTCCGAAACAGGTACTCCCATCTTTAGCGCACCGGCGGAGAAATTCATAAATCCGATTGCTATCGCGCCGGTCTTTGACGCTCTTGATTGCCCGCAAAATGAACACTACTGCACAACCGCCCACGATCGCAGATACGCATGGCCCATTACCATAAGGGGTTCCGGGTGCATGGGGCAAGACCAAGTTATTAACAGTTATTCACAATTCCTGCAAGATAATTTTTTGTTTACCAAGTTTCGGCTTGCTCTCGCCGGGACTCGTCGCTAAAACGTTGCTACGAAATAATTAAGGAGGCCGTTTGAGCATGAAGACACAAATCCCAAACATCAATGTAGTTCGATCCGCTTGGCGCCGAGTCAAAAAGGACATAAAGGACGCCATAATTCGTGACCTGAAGCCAGTAAAAGACGTCAAAGGTGGCGGCGGTGTTACGGGCGAATCCAAACCCACCACCGGCGGCGCTGGCACCACGGGCAACACAGGCGGCCACCAACAAGGATAAAGAGTCGCACCATCGTTCAATACGCGAAATCCTAATTTAAATTAGGACGCTGCCGATCTAATCTCCCAAGACATGGATGGTCGCGTGTTGCGCCATCTCTTCGAGTCGACCTTTTTACTGCAAACCCCCATCCGATCCGGCGGTAGTGCAGACTAAGGCGGACAAGCCGCGCAATACTCCGAAGAGGAAGCCGCGATAGTTGAAGAACGTCTCGCAGCTCTGGGCTACATCGAATGACCTTCCGCAACAGGATTCTTTGTTAATCGCACGGTCAAGCGAAGAAGCATGATCCCGGGGGTTCGAATTTTTCGGGACGCGCTAAGTAAATGAAATTGTAGGCTATCGTCCCGTTAAGTCATGAACCTTTTTGACCTCAGCCGGGTCGGTGACCTCGAGAATTAATAGCTTTCTGCCAGTGTTATCCCGCATAAGAAGAGTCGCGGGAATCATTTCACCATCTACCTTGGAATCGAATTTTACGAACTCCGCGGCATCAATTGACACGTAATCATCCAGTGTCGATTTATTCCAGTGACCGAGAACAAAGCGTTTGTGTGATTGAAGAAACTGGCGGGCTGCGGCGTCGTCCACAAAAAATGCGAACCCCCCTACCCAAGAGGTCATGGTCATGATTCGCCATCCAGTCGCCCATCCAGTTGGGAAGGATTGTCCAGTCGAGTGTTCCACTGCGCAAATACGAGCAACAGGGACCACCACCCCTCCTTGTGTTAGAACCCATTCAGTCTGCTCTTGACCTTCGGCGAATGAACTCAGTGGAAACGCTAGAACCAGAGACACGGCCACCAAATGCTTTATGTATCGTGACGCGATCATTTTCATTGTGCGAGCGAACCAAAAATCCCGCGAGCTTGGCAAGACAAAATGACAAATGTTTTTCGCTGCGCGAGAGCGAATCGCTGCGTAGACAGAAATGGTAGAGCGACCTGCTGGGTCGTCCATTGTAGGAACACGCTCGCGCAACCGCTGCTCAACGGCTCGCGAGGTTAGCGCCACGCGGAGCTAACGGAGGCGAAAGCAAGTGCTCACCACTCTTTGAAATCGCCTGCGTCGCCTTTTGCCTCATCCGACACGGAACGCTTTCTCGCTGCCTCGATCAACGTTCGCGCTCGCAACGAGGGAAGGCAAGCTTTGATCTGACCCTGCAACTCATCGCAATTACAACTCATTGGGCGTTGAACCCCTCCAATGATTTCAGCGTAGGGGTGTTTACTCGTCCGCGTGGTTTTCCTCCCTCTCCAATTTTGCCGTTGAAGGGATTCAAGCGACATTAAACCGCGGATTTCGCGGATACAGCCGAATCGATGATTCGAGGCACGGCGGTTGCGTTGCGACCGCGAGCGTTTAACTTTGTTGTATGATGGATTGGACTGCATGCTCAGCGGTAGAGCGGTCCGCGGACACCCTGAGCGGCGCTTGGCGATTCAAGAACACGCGGGTACCGGTGATAGCTCTTTTTGAGAATCTGGAATCCGGGGCGACAGTCGATCAGTTTGCGATCAAACGTATCGGCCCAAAGATGAGAATCATCGGCCCGCGACTGAACCAAATCGCGTTTCTTCTCATGGCCGGCTTCGGATTATTGCCGGCGCAGCTCTTCGCTGGTCCTTCTAGCTTCGGCGGCAATCTTGTTCATCCTCGCGCCTATCACACCGCCAATTTATTGAACGATGGCCGGGTTCTCCTCGCTGGAGGTTACCTCGACAGTTCACCTTGGGTGACGAATACGGCGGAGTTCTATGACCCCGTATCCAACTCATGGACTGCCACCGGCAACCTGAACGTCGCGCGCTATTTTCACGGAGCCGCTTTGCTGCCTAGCGGGAATGCCCTTGTTGCCGGCGGGCAAACTCTCGGCGCGAACGATATTATTAGCGCGGAGGTTTACGATCCCGCCACCGGGGTCTGGGCGCTGACCGGCAACATGAGTGTCCCGCGATCGTATTTCAGTGCTCTCCTGCTGCCCAATGGCAAAGTGCTGGTCGCCGGAGGCTACTCGAATAGTGTCTTCACCGCGGTCGCGGAGTTGTATGACTCCGTTAGCGGCACCTGGAGCACAACGGGAAGCCTAAACCAGGGACGAATCCGAGGCCATCTCACCCTGCTCCCCCTAAGCGGCAAGGTGCTCATCGCAGGCGGCATCGGAAGCAGCGGTGAGACCACCTCGACTGAGTTGTACGATCCGTCGACCGGGACCTGGACCAACACCGGCAGCCTCAACGCGCCCCGATTTGATCACACCCAAACCCTGCTGGCTGATGGGCGGGTGCTCGTCGCGGGTGGAGAGAACCACGGCCAACGCATCGCCAGTGCGGAAATCTACGATCCCGCCACCGGTCTCTGGACGAGGAGCGGCCACCTCAAAACGGCGCGGGCCAGCCATTCCGCGAGCCTGCTCCCGGATGGTTCGGTCCTGGTCGCGGGTGGCATTAGCGCTTCGATCACCGCGCTGGCCAGCCTGGAAGATTATAATCCTGTGACTGGACGTTGGCGCTTGCTCGATGGGAGTCTGCATTTCGCGCGTTATAGCCAAACGACGGTCACCCTTCTGGATGGCAACCTGCTCATCGCTGGCGGGGGCGCCTATGCTGCCGGTAATCCGCCCGCAGCAGAGCTAATCGTGCCGCGACAACCGTAGAACAATAGAAACGGAAACAGAATCAGTCCGTCAATTCGAAGCAAGTCTTCGCGCGTTTAGTGCCTCTTGCATCTCCCTCGCGGGCGAAACGTCATCCGGATGTTCCCGGAGAAGCGTCAGGCAATCAACACCGCAGAGAACCGCGCACATTTTCGCTCAGGTGAGATTCGGATTCTCGATTCGAGCGGCAATGTCGAACGCACCATTGCGTTCAACGAGACGGATCGAAGGCTGTGACGCTGTGATTCGCGTTTGGATGAAGCGGGCAACGTGATCGAGACGCACGAGCACGCGGGCGATTTCAAAGAGAGGTGAAAATTGCTCGCGTCAGCACTGGCGAAAAACCAGTCGTATGCGTAATTTCGGCTTGCCCTGTTCGTCCGGGGTTGATAATGAAGGACTCATGTTTTCTTTTTATCGAGAGTCCCTTTCTAATAAAAGCCGAAATAGACGAAACGGGGTTTCGTCGAATCGTAGTTAGGTGCATGCAATGGCGCTAGTGAAGCCGGTCGAGTGGTGGTCTGGGTGGGCGGACATTCTTGGTGTCATCGCCGTTGTTCTAGGAGGGATTTGGGCGCTGGTAACGTTGGTCGGCTGGGCGTTTTCTTGGAAGGCCGGAAAACTCAAAGATACTGCGCTGACAAGATACCAAGTGGAAGCAACGCAATCGATAGCAGAGGCAAATAAAGCTGTATCGATCGCGAACCAGCAAGCAGCTGCGGCAAACCTCGAGTTCGCTTCGCTACAATCCAAGATGGCGCCGCGAAGATTCACCCAAGAGCAACAGGAGAGATTGGCTTCAGGAGTTAAGCCGTTGGCCCCGCAGTTAGCCAGCGTCTGGTATGGCGCGGGAGACAAAGAGAGCGAGAATTTTTCGTGGGACATCGCGTCTGCCTTGAATGCTGCTGGGTGGAGAGTGTTTTCTCCTGCCAGCACGGCAACGTTGGCTCAAAGCGGAAAGCCCTTCGGCACGATACCTCGCCTTCAGACCGGCGTGGTCGTAAGTAGCAACAGTGACGAACCCAGTGTGAAGGCCGCAGACGCTGTTGTCCGAGAACTATCAGCACTTGGTTTTGATGCGAGGAAGGCATCAAAGACCGGGGATCGCGCTGAGCCCGTGGTTGTAGTAACAGTGCAAGCAAGGCCAGAGGGTGCGCAGGGAGACCAGAAGCTCAACGCGCCGAGCAGATAGATCTCGGCGAATTTGACAACTCACCTAACTGGACGTTGGACCTAACTCCGAAAGCTTTTGCGGGCAGGCTGACGACCCAGCGTTTCAACTAGTGCCTCGGAACTTAGAACGCTTTTGTTGAATTTAAGCTTGCTCTCGCCAGCGGTGGCTGATCTTATTCTCGCTGAGGCATGCATAAGGAGGAAAGATCGTGAACAGACAACTGAATAAACCAAATTATCGCGTTTTAATACGTTTGCTGACCGTGCTCGTTTCCGCAGTGGGACTGAACCTGGCGTTGGCGACATCGGCGCAGGCAGCGGGCAACGTGGAACTGAGGGTGGAACATGGAAACGCGATCATTACAGGCGACGCGGGAGACAACAACATCATTGTCATTCAAGCATGTTGCCAAACTGTCATCGTGACCAGCCGTGCGGAGACAACGGTCAATGGTAGCAGCGGCCGCTCTGAGGTTGAGGGCGTAACCCACGACATCGATATCAAGATGAAAGGCGGTGATGACTTTGTCAGGGTTGAAGCGGTTCCTGGATTTCCGGGAATTCCCAGGGACCTGAAGATCGATACTGGTCAAGGAGAAGACATCATCGAGCTCTTGGGTGTAACGGTGGCGGATGATACGCGGATCGAGACTGGAGATGGAAACGACATCATCTTCATTGATGGTGTGCTTAGCCCGAACGGGTTCACCAACTCGGACTTTACCGGGAGCTTCATGTTGAAAGCCGGCAGTGGCGATGACCTTCTTGAATTTCACCACACGGTTTTCCGGAGCGATGTGGATGTGAGGATGGAGGACGGAATTGACGGCGTGTGTAACACTGAGGACTCAGAATTTCAGAAGCCCGAACGGGCGCGGTTCGACGGCGGAGCGCCCAGCGGGTTCCCGGGCGACGGGTTCGTTGCACCCGCGATAGAATTTACCCACATCAATAATTTCGAGGATTTTCCTGATGACTGCTCGTTTCTCGGTGGCAGAGACTGACCGGAATTTGACCTGAACTGAAACCCCAGCCCCCGTGATGGTGTGATGGCTCTTCTGCGTTTCCCGCCCATATGAGGAGCAACGGACAGAAATAGGCAGAAAAAATTCCGCTTATTACGATGTTCGGTGGTTTCGCGCGTTCGTATGCAGACAGAGCGGTCTCTCGTTCGCCGGTCTGGATGCATCGGCCCTCGCCAATATCCGAAAATAGAGGTTCAGTGACTAAGTTCTAGCGACTCGGCTGCTCCCCCCGTCTATACAGTGGATTGCCAGTCCACTCCATTCTCGTTAGGTGTCCAGGCGCGTCCCAGACGTTTGCTGCTGCGCTACGGTAGTTACGGCAGATGGAAGGCGTCGACGCGGTTGGGCGATTGGAAGTCGCCGGTGGCAACATAGACGGTGCCGTTGGCGACAATGGGTTGAGAGCCAAATACGGAGCGGAATGGTTTGCCGTCCGGATCGGCGAGCGAGCCGAGGAAGGTGCCGAGCGCAGCCTCGAACATCATCAGCTCGCCGTCATCAGCAATGTCGTAGACGACGCCGTTGGCGACGGTGACAGTGGCTTCGGGTTCATCCGGCTTTTCGCTCCTCCAGAGAAACGCGCCGTTTTGCGCATCAAAGGCCCATAACCCGAACTGTGGGTCTTCGGCATTGACGAAAACTCTGCCCTCGGCAATGGCTGGCGTGCTAACGTTGACGCCGGCACTGCGATTCGTCCAAACGACGTGGCCATCGGCGGCGTTCAAGGCGTAAAGAGCGAGGCCGCCGACGTAGACTATTCCATTAGCAATGGAGGGCGCTGAGATATTGGCCTGCGGCTCGAGGTTGTGCCGCCAGATTCTGTGACCCGTGGCTTGGTCGAGCGCGAAGACCGCACTGCCGCCGGTGACGTAGACCACGCCATTGGCAATGGCAGGTGTCTCCGTCAACGGACTGAAGTCCGCAGGCGTGAATGTCCAGCGGCGAGTCCCGGTGAATTGATCGATGGCGATGGCATCGCCGCCATTAGTTATATAAACGGTGTCATCAGTGACGGCGGGCGCGGACGTGATCGAGCCGGACTCGTCGTCGCACCAGACCTGTTTGCCCGTGGCTGGGTCGTAAGCAGCCAGGTCACCGCCGCCATCGCCTGCAAGTAGCAGACCACGGCCGAAGGCAGGCTGCACGGTCCGCTCGCCCGAACATGAGAGGCGCACCCAGCGCCGCACACCCCTATTCTCCTTGAGCGCGCCGACGCGGCCATCACTTGCGACAAAGACGGAGGCGGGTCCGAGCGTGGGCGCGGTGGCTTCCGCGTTGAAGGTGTCGCTCGTCCAGAGCAAAGTGAGATGAGAGACGTTGGATGGATTGAGGATTGTTTCGGAGTCGTTATAGCTGGTGTGCGCTGCATTGAAGCCATACTGGCGCCAAAGTGTATCCGCGAGGCTGGTCGAAGTGAGCAGGGCGGTGATTACAAGAGACACCGTGGTTTTCATACAACTGATGTCGTCTAATGACAACGGGTCGACAAGCGAAAGTCGACGTGATTCGGGTAAAGGCAGTCACTTACTTTCTGAAATGTCCCGTTCTTGCGCAGCTGCAGGTTCATCAAAACAATTTAGGTGTATAAAGGAGGTGGATAAAGGCTTTTTGGATCATCCAAGTTGACGGCATTTTTTCGGGGCCCGCTAAGTAAATGAAATTGTAGGCTATCGTTCCGTTAAGTCATGAACCTTTTTGACCTCAGCCGGGTCGGTGACCTCGAGAATTAATAGCTTTCTGCCAGTGTTATCCCGCATAAGAAGAGTCGCGGGAATCGTTTTACCATCTACCTTGGAATCGAATTTTACGAACTCCGCGGCATCAATTGATACGTAATCATCCAGTGTCGATTTATTCCAGTGACCGAGAACAAAGCGTTTGGCGATTGAAGAAACTGGCGGGCTGCGGCGTCGTCCACAAAAAATGCGAACCCCCCTACCCAAGAGGTCATGGTCATGATTCGCCATCCAGTCGCCCATCCAGTTGGGAAGGACTGTCCAGTCGAGTGTTCCACTGCGCAAATACGAGCAACAGGGACCACCACCCCTCCTTGTGTTAGAACCCATTCAGTCTGCTCTTGGCCTTCGGCCAATGAACTCAGTGGAAACGCTAGAACCAGAGACACGGCCACCAAATGCTTTATGTATCGTGGCGCGATCATTTTCATTGCCCGAGCGAACCGCGTTTGACGCATTTGTCAAGCAATATACGAGGAGAACCCGTTCCTCGCTCCAAGAAAGCCTTTCAGAGACGCAGCATCTTTGGCGGCCAAGAAGCCCTCACTCTAACTGGTCGCAGCACAGAGCCCTGCCCGCTTCGATTCGCTGCTCGTTAGGTAAGATGCGCGTTGTCGGGGACGAATGCTTCCTCGAATACCGTTTCAACTATCCCTCCGATCCGGGCGGAGTGGGAATTGGAAAAACTTGACTTTCCGGCGTGATTCCAGACACTCGCCGCATCATGAATGCTCAATATTCTCCCCGACCTGCTTCCTTTCACTTCTCCCGTTTCCTCGCGCCCATCGCGGGCTATTTGCTCATTGCGGGCACCGCGCTGCTGACGGCGCAGCCGTGTGTTGCCGGCCCACCCGTTTTGTTCCGACCGGCCGGTTAAAAACCCCGCGCGACTCACAGGCAGGCAACCATTCTTGCCGATGGCCGGGTCCTGATCGTCGGCGGGATGGATCAACATCACCGTACGCTGGCCAGCGCGGAATTGTACGATCCGGCGAGCCGGACTTGGAGCTTTACCGGCAGTATGGCCAGCCCACGGCGGGGGCATACCGCCACTTTGCTCTCCAATGGAATGGTGCTCGTCACCGGAGGGGGGCACCTACCCGCCTTTCGCCACGGCGGCAGAGTTATATGACCCCGCCACGGGGACT
>Ga0209156_10001147_pt1 | contig 21764 bp, 21 predicted proteins | sample GraSoiAngelo_124_FD_185881 | JGI IMG/M metagenome (GOLD analysis project Ga0209156, IMG submission 185881) | Grasslands soil microbial communities from the Angelo Coastal Reserve, California, USA - 14_0927_05_20cm (SPAdes) (version 2) | ecosystem: Environmental > Terrestrial > Soil > Grasslands...
TGTCGGCGACGATGAACTTGCGCCGTTCGGTGGAGAAGAAGCGGTAGGCCACGTCGATGGTGATGCCCTGCTCGCGCTCGGCCGCCAGCCCGTCGACCAGCAGCGCGAAATCCAGCTCCCCGCCGCGTGTGCCGACCGTCTGCGAGTCGTGCTCGAGGGCCGCGAGCTGGTCGTCGAAAATCAATTGCGATTCGTACAGCAGCCGGCCGATGAGCGTCGACTTGCCGTCATCGACCGACCCGCAGGTGATGAAACGCAGCAGGCTCTTGCGCTCGTGCGCGCGCAGGTACGCGCCGATGTCGCTGGCGATGAGATCGGATTGCCGCGTCGTCAGAAATAACCCTCCTGCTTCTTCTTCTCCATCGAAGCCACGGCGTCGTGGTCGATGAGGCGCCCGTGGCGCTCCGAGGACCTGGCGAGCAGCGTCTCCCGGATGATCGCCGGCAGCGTGTCCGCCTCGCTCTCGATGGCGCCCGTGAGCGGATAGCAGCCAAGCGTGCGGAAGCGCACCTTCTTCATGACCGGTTGCTCGCCCGGCGCGAGTGGCATGCGCTCGTCGTCCACCATGATGAGCGTCCCGCCGCGCAGCACCACCGGCCGCGGGGCCGCAAAGTACAGCGGCACGATCGGAATCTGTTCGAGCCAGATGTATTGCCAGACATCGAGCTCGGTCCAGTTCGACAGCGGAAACACGCGCAGGCTCTCTCCACGGTGCTTGCGGGCGTTGTAGAGCGACCACAGCTCGGGGCGCTGCTGTCTCGGGTCCCAGCCGTGCTGGGCGGAGCGGAACGAGAAAATGCGCTCCTTGGCGCGACTCTTCTCCTCGTCGCGCCGCGCGCCGCCGAAGGCGGCGTCGAAGCGATGCTTATCGAGCGCCTGCTTCAGCGCCTGGGTCTTCATGACGTCGGTGTACAGCTGCGAGCCATGGGTGAAGGGGCTCAACCCCAAGCGCAGCCCCTCCGGGTTCACGTGCACCAGCAGTTGCATGCCGAGCTGCCGCACCATGCGGTCCCGAAACTCGTACATTGCACGGAACTTCCAGGTGGTATCCACGTGCAGCAGCGGAAAGGGCGGCGGGGCCGGATAGAACGCCTTCACGGCGAGGTGCAGCATCACCGCGCTGTCCTTGCCTGCGGAGTACAGCATCACCGGCCGCTCGCACTCCGCGACCACCTCTCGCAGGATGTGGATGCTCTCCGCTTCGAGCCGTTGCAGGTGGGTAAGAGCAGCCGCCGCCGGCACCGCACTGCCGGCCGTCGCTTCGCCGGCGTCCGCCGCCGCGGTGGCGCCGGCCTTATGGCCCGGCGGCGGCGTATCGCTCGCGGCTCGACTCATGTCACAGGCTTCCTCGGCACGCTTGAGTCCGTACCACAGCCGTCAGTCGTAGTCGAACTTTCTGCGAAAGTGACCGACGATGTCCGGAAACGCCATGGGAGTTCCCGGGTGATGGCGGCTGCGGCGGCGGGTCCGTATGGGCTCGGCCCCGGGCTAAGAGGCTCGGACCCGGGCTACGAGACTAAGTTTACTCTGAGCACGGGATAAGCGTAATCCGCTGCCTCAGGCGACTTTGATTACGCAAATGATCAAATTGGGCCGGTTCGGAACACCCAAAGCAGGCCGCGGGACGCGCCGTTGCGGGACTGCGACGAAGCAACTGGAGGCAGCCCCGCGGCCGTGCTCTACTGGCGGGCGTGCTCCGTCACGCCCAAGCCCTGCTGTGCGGCTGTCTGCTGGGGACCCTCTTCTCCGTGCCTCTCGCTGCCGACACCACGGAGACCGCGGCCCCCGTACCCAAGCCCCCGCCGGCTGACCCGACCCAGGACCAGCTCGCCGAAGTCATCGTGCAAACCACGGAGCCCAGGTTCGTGGCTCCGACGCGGCGTGACCGCATCGGCAGAATCTGGGCGCCGGTGCTCATCGATGGCAAAGGGCCCTATCGCCTCGTGCTCGATACCGGCGCCAACCACTCGGCGGTCACGGCGCGCACCGCGCAGCTGCTCGGGACCAGCCCTGCGGAGGACGGCAGCACCGTGGTGACCGGATTCACCGGCTCCGCCGTGGTGCCCACCATTCACGTCGGCCGCATGGAGGTGGGCGAGCTGCTCATGGGTCCGGCAATGCTGCCCGTGCTGGCGGACGTTTTTGGCGGCGCGCAGGGCGTGCTCGGGATCGAGGGACTGACCGACATGCGGATCTACGCCGACTTCGGACGCGATCAGCTCATCATCTCGCGCTCGCACGGCGAGCGCGCCCGCCGTGATTTCACCGTCGTGCCGCTCACTCTGATCCGCGGCGGGCTGCTGGTCGCCGACGTGCGCGTGGGAAGTGTGCGCGCCAAGGCGATCATCGACACCGGTGCCCAGGGGACGGTCGGCAACCTCATGCTGCGCGATGCCCTGATGAGACATCCGCCGCGCAACGTCGCGCACGAGGACATCATCGGCGTGACCCTCGACGTGCAGGGCGGCGACAACATCCCCGCACCCGATATCGACTTCGGTCACCTCACGGTTCACGGCGTGCGCGTCACCTTCGGCGACATGTACCTGTTCCAGCACTGGAAGCTGACCGACCAGCCGACACTGACGCTCGGCATGGACCTGCTCGGATCCTTCGATGTGCTGATCATCGATTACAACCGGCACGAGCTGCAGATCCGGCTGCGCGGTTCGCAGCTGCTGTACTAGACTTCAGGACGCGCCTCGTCCGCGTTGTCCCATGCGCAGGAACCGCCGTCGTTCGTTCCATTGATGCCGCGCATGCAGCCGCTCGGACTGGTTTTCGGCTTCCGCCGGCAGCGCCTGCAGGGCGCGCAGCGCGGCGGCATGCGCCATGGCGACGGCCGGATCGGTCTGCAGCAACGCGCGATAGTGCTCGAGGAAGGGCTGCTCGGCGGCCGCGCTCCCGCCGGTGAGCAGCTCCCGCGCGTGCGCACCGATCGCGGCGCTCTCGCTCGCGGGCAGATCATCCGCGTAGGCAAGCGCGTGATCGACGTCCGCGATCAGCCGGTACAGAGGCTGTAACCAGGCCCATTCCGGGCTGGTCGTGATCTGTCGCAGCCGCTCGAGCGGCGAGGCCGGCGGCGCAAATTGGCGCTCCGCCTCCAGCAGCGCTCCCAGCACCCCCTGCAGGGCGGCACTGCTCTCGCGAAGACTGTCCAGCCACGGACGGTCTGACGACATGTCCTTCCCTCAGGCTTTCGTCCAGCAAACCCTGAGCGCTGCGGCTCAGGCGTGCGCTAGCCTAACCGCTGCCCGTGGCCGGCGCCAGGCACCAGCCCGAGGCTGCAATCGACGAGCTCGCCGATGTGCGCGAGCGTGAGGTCCGCCGGCGGATAGGCCTGCAGCTCGCGTGCATCGAGCGCGTAATGTCCCTGGCGCGCAAAGACGGTGGTCAGGCGCTCGCGCCACACCTGCTTCATGGCGGTGAGTATGCGCAGCTTGTCATCGACCATGACGTAGTGATCGGCGGGAAAGCGCCGCTCGACGGCATCCAGCATCTGCTCCTTGTGCAGGTAAATGAGAACTCTCCCGTCCACCGCGTCCCACAGGCCGGCGCGCTGCACCTTGCGCGGCTGGAAGACCACATCGCCGTCGGAGAGAATGACCGTGGTTCCGAGGCGCGCGCAGCGCGCCAGCGCAGCCAGCGCGCCCGCGTAGAGCCGGTCCGCAAACGGGTAGTCCACCAGGAAGAACGACACCCGCAGCAGCTGCGGATCGTCGAGGTTCTCGAGGCGATAGCGCTGCAGCGCGCCCAGGTAGTCGGCGTATCCGAGCTGCGCGCGCAGCTCCTCGAAAATCGCCCAGTAGCGGTCGCGGCTGGCGCGGCCGAACTCGCGCTGCAGATGAGCGCTGAGATCGGCCTGCACGGCGTCGTTGTCGAGCAGCGTATTGTCCACGTCGAACAGGAACACGATCTTCGCCGCGCTATCCGCCATGCCCTGCCCCGTGCCGTTCCCCGCGCGCCAGTGTACGCTGGAGCCCTGGAACGCAGGCGCAGGCTCTGTCAACCCGGCAGAGCGAAGCGCGTTGCGGCGCACAGGTGTCCTGCGCATGGAGGGTACGGCAGTGAACATCCAGTCTCGCGCACCCCGGCTGCTCGCGGCCACGGGCATGGGCCTCCTGTTCGGCGCCCTCGCCAGCTGTCACTACAGCTCCGATTACACCTATCCGACCATCAACGTGCCGAACTCCGTGGCGATCGCGGACGTCGATGGCGACGGCAGCCCCGATCTGCTGGTCGCCACTACCGCCGACCAGGGCATTGCCCAGAACCCGGGCTTCGCCAACGTCATCCTCGGCAACCACAGCTCCCCGGGTACGTTTCATACCGGTGTTCATTACCCGACGACGGGGCACAACCCCTCGAGCATCGCGCTCGCGGACCTCACCCGCTCCGGATCCCTCGATCTCGTGGTGGCGAACTTCGCGACCGGGAGTGTCTCGGTCTTCATGCACGGAGCGAGTCCGGGTACCTACCAGACGGCCGTAGACGTGACGACCGGCGGGCAGCCGAACCAGCTGCTGATCGGCGATATCAACGGCGACGGCAAGCCCGACCTGGTCCTCGCGGACGCGAGTGCCAGCGGCGGCGCCATCATCCTGTTCCAGGACCCGGCCAGCCCGGGGAAATTCCTGGCGCCGACGAAACTCCCGGTCAACGCCAACAGCGCCGCGGCGGTCGCGATCGGCGACCTGAACGGTGACGGCGCGCCGGATATCGTGGCCGCGACCTCCGACGCCAATGGCGACAACGGCGCGGTTTACGTCTTCTACCAGAACGCCACCACCCGGGGCACATTCCTCGCTCCGGTGAGTTTCCCCGCGGGTGCACAACCGCAGGCGGTGAGGATTGCGGATGTGAACGGCGACGGACTGCCGGACATCGTCGTGGCGAACTTCGGCCCCGGTGTCGCCGGCAATGGCTCGGCAGGAGTCTCGGTGCTGCTGCAGGATGCGGCGAATCCGGGCAGCTTCCTGGCGCCGGTCACCTACGCCGCCCAGCCCCGAGCGATCGATGTCGCGGTGGCCGATCTGAACGGTGACGGCAAGCCGGATCTGGTCGTTGGCAGTCTCGGACCCGCCCCCACGGGCAGCGTGTCCGTGCTGCTGCAGGACCCCGCGCGTCCGGGTGTATTTCTTGCTGCCACGAGCTACCAGGGCTTCGGGCAGCCCCTCGGTGTGGCGATCGCCGACCTCAACGGTGACGGTCATCCGGACATCGCAGTGGCCGATGGCGTGAGCGCCACCGTCATGCTGCAGATCGCGACCGCGCCGGGTACGTTCGCTCAGGCAGTACAAGTCGGAAACTGAAGAAAGCTCGCGTGGCGATGCGCGCCCCGCGAAACACATTGAGTCGTTGGCTGTGCTAGCGCGCGCTGTAGCCGCGCGCATCGAGGCAGGCGATCATGGCACGGCGATAGTCCGCCGCGCTCCCCGATCCTTGCTGGGACGAGCGAGTGGGATCGAAGCCCGTCTTGTTCACCGCCCAGCTATGACACTCGTAGCGGTCGTTCTGCGTCTGCGCATCGCTCTGACCGTTGCGCGGATACAGGTACACGTCCGACCCGCTGCTGCTGCCGTTCTGCGCGGCGCCGCCGTAGGATGAGTCGGCGTCGGTGCCGGCGGCCGGCGGCGGGTCCGTCACGACGTAGCCGTAGTCGGCAGGGCTCCAGGTGTAATAGAGGTTATTCCAGTAGTAGTAGGGGAGCCCACCCCACCAGAACGTGGCGTAGCCGAACGGAAGTACCGGCAGGAACCAGGCAAAACCGGGATTGAAATAGCAGTGCGGCCAGAAGACGCCGTGCCAGTAGCCGCCGCCCCACGCGTGCGAGCCGCTCCAGCCGGGTACGAAGCCTCCGCTACCCGAGTAGCGAGTGGCCGCGTGCATCGCGCTGGTGCTCGCGAATCGTCCATGTACGGCCGTGTGGTAGGCCTGCGCACCGGGGCCGGCGAAATGAGGCCCGGCGAAGTGCCCGGCAGCGGCGTAATGGCCGCCGCCGAAATATCCGCCGGCGACGTGGCCGCCACCCATGACGTGGCCCCCACCCATGAAGTGGCCGCCGCCCATGGCGTGACCACCGCCCGCGAAGTGGCCCCCGCCCGCGAAGTGGCCGCCGCCGCCGGAATGGCCGCTTCCTCCGGAATGGCCGCCTCCTCCGGAGTGGCCTTGCGCATATGTCAAAGCCGGCGCACCCGCTACCGCAACGCCGAGCAGCAGGGCTCCGACGGTCCGTATAAGTGTGCTCGCTCTGTTCACTCTCAGTTACCCCGTTGCAGCAGCCGTGGTCCTCGAGGGTCCTGCAGCTACCAGATTAGACGCCTCGCGGGCACGTCTGTTCAAGCCGACACACATTAAAACGCAGTCACGCACCGGCGCGTTGACCGCCATCGCAAGGATCGAGCGGCTTGACATTTCTTAAGGCTTTCATCGATCTGTGCACGCTGCCTTCATGGGCCGTGCAGCGCGTACGAGCGTGCGCCGTTCCCGCGGCAAGTGCGCGGCTCAATAGACCATATTGAGGGCGATTGCAGGCGTCACGCTGCTCGTCGCGTTACGCCCCGCGACGAACATCCTCACGCCCACGAGCAGGCCGATTCTGCTGTTCCAGTTGTACTCGATCGCCGGGGCCAGAGCGAGCGAATATCCGGCCCCTGAATCGGCGCGAAAATCGCTGACGCCCGCAGCGCCGGCCGACGGCACGCTGCCGCGCACGCGCGTGTTGTCGTTGTGCTGATAGACGACGTCGAGCGCCAGCACCCAGTTGCGGGTGAGGCTGTACTCCCCGGCCGCATCTGCGGTGAAGGAATCGCCGGGGTAGGCGCGGCCGCTGAATCCAGCCGCAGTCCCATAGACGCTCAGGTCCTGCAGACCCAGGGAAGCCGACAGCGCGTAGGTGAGATCCAGGCGCACCCGCAGAATCCGCCCATTGGGCATCCACAGGTAGTCCTGGGAATAGATCGACACGGCGGTGGTGTACGCCCCCGCCCCGAAGCCATCGCTCGCACGCCCGAGGCGCTGGTAGCGTCCGGTGGGCAGGGTCTCATCGATCACCAGCGCGAGCGCCGGCATGCGGTGACCATCCTGGAATCGCGTCAGGCCGTAGCCGGCCTGCAGGCTGAGATCCCCTATGCCGACGCCTGAGCTGTTGGGGGCTCCGGCGGGCTCGTTGAAGATGAACCGCGGAATCAAACCCACGGAGAGCCGGTCCGTCAGCCCGTACAGAATGTAACTGAGGGAGCCGATATCGTGCTCGTGGGCACTCGCGCGCCGTGTGCCATGCATGTCGAAGCGGCCGTCAGTCATCACGTCGAAGAGATAGGGCTCGAGCAGCATGTGCCCGGTCGGCAGTGTTGCCGCAGAAGGCGCGAGCATCGGTCCGGTCCACCAGGCATCCTCGCGCGACTGATCGGCAGCCGCAGCGGCCGCGCTGCTCACCACCAGGGCGCAGACCAGCCAGTGTCCCAACACACTCGCTCGGGTTGTGTCGTGCCGCACACCTGTCATTCGCTCATGTCCTTTCACGCGCGCCGCGCCGCGCGCTGCGATCCGCGGATGATTGCCGCCTCAGGCGGCGCCGCGCATTCCGTTTCCTGCTGTGACGCACCTCACACTGCGGGCCCGATTAACTTTCCGTCACGATCGTCAGCAGTCCTGAAGCTGCGGCGTTGTTAACGCCCAGCAGCCGGGGGTTCCGGCTCAATACCGAACGCCTAACAGGCGCTTTCAGGAGGAGAAATCCATGTTGAAATCCATCCGCACCGCTCTGAGCGTCGCTGCCGTGACGCTGTCGCTCGGCGGCCTCGCCACTAACGCCGTGGCCGACACGCAGTGGCAGAAGACGCACCCGCGCCGCGAGCAGGTGAACAATCGGCTCGCCAACCAGAACAAGCGCATCCATCAGGAGCGCAAGGAAGGGGAGCTCACCAAGGCGCAGGCGGCCAAGCTGCACCGCGAGGACCGCGCCATCCGCAAGGAAGAGCGCACCATGGCGCGCACCAACGGCGGCCACATCACCAAGGCCGAGCAGAAGGCGCTCAACCAGCAGGAGAACCAGGTCAGCAAGCAGATCGGCAAGTAATCTCACCTGAGCTCGGGCGGCGGGAGCGCGGCGCACTGCGCTCCCGCCGCACTCAGGCCTTGAGTGAGAACGGCGTGAAGTTCGTGCCGCGATCGTAGTAGTCCTCCTGCTCGGCGCGCTTCAGAAAGCCGACGATCCGGTAAGTCACCGGGGTCATGATCACCTCCCACGCCGATTTCAGCACGTATTGCGTCGTGGTCACCGCGATGAGCTCACCGCTCGGCCACAGGCCCGCGAACGCGATCGTATAGAACAGCCCGGAGTCAACCAGCTCCCCGCACAGCGTCGAGCCGACGATGCGGGTCCACAGCCAGCGGCCCGAGCTCCACAGCTTCATCTTCGCCAGCACGTAGCTGTTGACGAACGAGCCGCACCAGAACGCCACGATCGACGCGCAGATGATGCGCGGCGTGTTACCGAAGATCTCCTCGACCGCCGGCTGCTTGTGGCGCCAGAAATCCGCGGGCGGCAGGTACACGATCACCGCGGACATCAAGGCCGCGAACACCAGCGCCGCAAAGCCGCTCCACACGACGCGGCGGTCGCGCGCATAGCCGTACACCTCGGTGAGGATGTCCCCGAACACATAGGAGATCGGGAAGAACAGCACGCCCGCCATGAACGTCACCGGTCCCCACAACGGCACCTGCACGGTCGATACCTTGGCCGGACCGATGAGATTCGCGCACAGCAACACGCACACGTACGCGCCCAGGATGAGGTCGTAGTAGCGGTAGCTCTTCAACGGCGCGGAGCGCATCAAGCCGGCAGCACCGTACCCACGGCCTCGCCGAAACCGATGCGCGCGTAGCCGCGCCGTTCGCACCAGCCGCGCAGCGTGACCCGATCGCCGTCCTCGAGGAAGGTGCGGCTCTCGCCCCCGGCGAGCGCGATCGGCCGCCGGCCGCCACCGCTGAGCTCGAGCAGCGACCCGCCTTCCGTCGGCAGCGGACCGGACTGTGTGCCGCTGCCGAAGAGGTCCCCGGCGTTGAGGTTGCAGCCGTTCACGGTGTGGTGCGCGAGCATCTGCGCCACCGTCCACCACGAGTCGCGGAAGCGCGCCTGCGACAGGCGCTGCGGCCCGAGATTTGCGGCGCGCATGTGCGCGCTGTCGAGCCACACCTCGAGTTGAATATCGATGGCGCCCGCCTCGCGCAGCGCGCCGTCATCCAGGTACTGAAGCGGCGGCGGCTCGCCGGCCGGACGAGTCCAGGGAGCGCGAAACGGTGCGAGCGCCTCGAGCGTCACCACCCACGGCGAGACCGTGGTGGCGAAGTTCTTCGCCAGAAAGGGACCCAGCGGCTGGTACTCCCACGCCTGGATATCGCGTGCCGACCAGTCATTCAGCAGGCACAGACCGAAGACGTGCGCCTCGGCCTGCGCCAGCGGCACGCTGCGGCCGAGCTCATTGCCGCGCCCGACGAATACCCCCACTTCCAGCTCGTAGTCCAGGCGCCGCGTGGCGGCGAGCTCAGGCTGCGTGGCCCCCGGCGGCAGCACCTGGCCCACGGGCCGCGCAAAATCGTAGCCCGACACCCGGATCGAGGAGGCGCGGCCGTGGTACGCGAGCGGCAACCACTTGTAGTTCGGAAGCAGGGGATTGTCGGGGCGGAACAGCCGCCCAACGGCGGTGGCGTGATGGATCGAGGCATAGAAGTCGGTGTAGTCACCCACTTGCGCCGCGACCCGGTACTCCACGGCAGCCTGCGGAATGAGCCGCGGGCGCAGCTGCTCCGCCAGCGCCGAGTCCGTGCGCAGCGCCGCCGACAGGGCGGCCCGCAGCGCCGCGTGGGCCGGCACTCCGAGGCCCATGAAGGTATTGAGAACCGGCTGTGCGCACGCGGCGAGTGCCTGCGCGGCGAGTCCGTCGAACAGGCCCAGCCCGTGCAGCGCGCCCAGGTCCAGCACCTGATCGCCGATGGCGACACCGCCGCGGAAGCCCTCCGCGCTGCGCGCGCGCCGGAAGGCGCAGAACGGCAGGTTCTGAATCGGAAAGTCGCTGGCGGGCGCGTTCGCGGAGCTGACCCAGCTGCTGAGCGCGGGGTCGTGCGTGGCGTTGATGGCGTTCACGGACATGCCGGCGGAGCGCCGCGGCTCAGGCGCCACGCCGCCCGCGCGGCGCCGCCGGCGCCGCCGGCGCCGCGTCCAGCGCGAAATGCTTCTTCAGGCCCCGCCACACCTGCGCGTAGTCGCGCTGCAGGAGCGGCGTCTCGAGCGCGTAGCGCGTCGGACGGATCACGGTGCGCGTCTCGAACATGAACGCCATGGTGTCGGTGAGCTGCACCGGCCTGGACGTGTCGGCTGCGGTAGCCTTCTCATAGGTCGCGGCATCCGGTCCGTGCCCGCTCATGCAATTGTGAAGCGACGCCCCGCCCGCAGCGAAGCCTTCCGCTTTCGCGTCGTAGACCCCTTCAATCAGGCCCATGAACTCGCTGGCGATGTTGCGATGGAACCAGGGCGGCCGGAATGTATCTTCCATCGCCAGCCAGCGGGGCGGAAAGACCACGAAGTCGATCGCATCGACGCCCGGGGTATCGCTCACCGACTGCAGCACCAGAAAGATCGACGGATCGGGATGATCGTAGCTGATCGAGCCGAGGGTGTTGAAGCGCCGCAGGTCGTACTTGTACGGCGCATTGTTGCCATGCCATGCCACCACGTCGAGCGGCGAGTGGTCAATGCGTGCCGACCACAGATGGCCGGCGAACTTCGCCACCAGCTCGAATTCCCCCTCCCGGTCTTCGTACCACGCGACCGGGGTCTGAAAGTCGCGCGGGTTGGCGAGCCCGTTGGAACCGATGGGGCCGAGGTCCGGCAGTCGAAACGGCGCGCCGAAGTTCTCGCACACGTAGCCGCGCGCCGCGCTCTCCAGCAGCTCCACCCGAAAGCGCAGGCCGCGCGGTAGCACGGCGATTTCCGGCGGCTGCACCTCGATGACGCCCAGCTCGGTGGCGAGGCGCAGAGCGCCCTGCTGCGGCACGAGCAGCAGTTCCCCGTCGGCGTCATAGAAAAAGCGTTCGCTCATGGAGCGGTTGGCCGCGTACCAGTGAATGCCGCAACCCAGCTGCTGCTCGGGCGAGCCATTACCCCCCAGCGTGGCGAGCGCTGCGATGAAGTCCGTCGGCTCGCGCGGCAGTGGCGGCGGGCTCCAGCGCAGCTGGTTCGGCGAGGGCGCGGGCTCATCGAAGCGGCCGGTGATGTGGCCGTCATCGATGCGCCGGAAACTGTCGTGAACCGCCGCCGGCCGGATGCGGTACAGCCAGCTGCGGCGGTTGGCGTGGCGCGGCGCGGTGAAGGCGCTTCCCGAGAACTGCTCCGCGTACAGTCCGTAGGCGCAACGCTGCGGCGAGTTGCGTCCCTGCGGCAGCGCGCCGGGCAAGGCCTCGCTCGCGAAATGATTGCCGAAGCCGCTGTGATAACGCGGCCCGGCGCCGGCGGCTGCTGCGGCAACGGTGCTCATGACTGACTCCCGCCTGGGTTTTGGGCACACTCACTATAATGTCGCACCAACGATTGCGCACTCGCGGTCGCAGTCCCGTGCGGCGCTGGAGCTGCTAACATGCAGGCCGTGTCGGGACTGAACTCGTCTCTGGCGGCCGGCGTGCTCGCCTGCAGCTTCTTGCTGTGCGCCGCGCCGCTGCGCGCCTCCGACAGCGCGCCGGGGCCGCTGACGCCGGTCGCGCACTCCGCGCTCGTGACGCTCGACGCCGGCCCCGCGCCCGGGGGCCTGGTGCTGCGCCTGCGGCATACGGCCGATGACACACCGGTGTCGGTGACCGACCTGACGGTGTCCATCGATGGCAAGAGCCAGCTCGCTATGCGACGTGCGGACGGCTCGTGGTTCGTACCGCTGTCCAACGCCCTCCTGGCGGACGCTCGGCTCGAGGTGGTGGTAGCACACGATGGCATCCGCGAGGTTCTCGGCGGGCGCATCACCGTCGCCGGCGAAGGCAGTGCCGGCGCGCGCAACACGGACGGCGGGGCGAGCGTGCTGCGCGATCACAAGCAGATGGCGTGGTGGGTCCTCAACATCACGATCGTGCTGATCGCGGCGATCGCCATCTCACGGCGCCTGTCGTGAGCTCATTGCGGCTCGAGCACCAGCAGCCGGAAGGAGCCCGGCAGGATCGCCGGCCGTGGATGCGGGTGTTCGGGCGTGGCCGGGGGCGCCGCGCCAAAATCCGCGGTCACCACATAGATACGGTGGGTGCGCGCATCCAGCGCCATGGTGCGGGCGCCGCGCCGTGTCGGCACTGACTGCGCGACCTGCAAAACTCCGGCGGCGCTCGTACTGACCACGGTGAGCGCGCCCTCGCCGCAGGAGGCGAACGCCAGGCGGCTGCCGGGATCGAACGCCGCCGCGTCCACCCCGCCGCCAATCGGCGCGCTGCCGAGCACCTTGCCGGATGCCGCATCCATCACCGCCATGACCTTGTTGGCGCACACCGGGAACAGATGCCCCCCGGCGGCATCGAGCGCCAGCCCGGAGGGCTCCTGGCAGCCACTGATGGGCCACACCGAGATGACGCTGAGCTTGTGCGGATCGATCACCGCGAGGCTGCTCTTGTCCTCGAGGTTCACGTAGATGCGGCCCTTGCCGTCCGCGACCGCAAACTCGGGTTTGGCATCCAGCGCGATGGTGCCGATGACGGCGTCGGTCCTGGCATCGACGGCGGTGGCGTTGCGACCGCGCCCGTTGAAGGTGAACACGCGCTGGCTGGCGGCATCGTAGAGGATGGCGTCGGGGTTGTCGCCCGTGGTCTTGATCTGCTTCAGCCGCGCGAGCGTCTTCAGATCAAACACCACGATGACGCCCGCGCGCCCGGCGCTGATGTACCCGCGGCCGAGGTCCGGGGCCAGCGCGATCCCGTGCACGCCCGGGGTATCGGTGATCTCGCCGGCCACCGCCAGCTTGTCGGTATCGACCACCAGCACGCGTGTGCCATGAGAGACGAAAAGCCGGTGACCGCCCGCCTCGAAAGCGAGGTAGTCCCAGCCCTCGTCCCCGGGCAGGGACACCTCGTGGGCGATGCGATAGTGCGGGCTGGGCTGTGCGTGGGTCGTGACCAGTGCCAGCGCGCCGGCGAGCGCCAGCCATCCTGGCGACAGCGGACCGAACCTGCGTTTCATCACATCTCCTTGACTCTTTCCTTCCTTGACACAGCGCGCGGCGCGCTGCAGGGCGGACGCCGGTCAGTGGATCAGCCGCGCGCACAGGTCCAGCAGCGGCCCGGGCAACACCCCCAGCAGCAGCACCGCCGCGGCATTCAGTCCCAGCGCCAGGCGCACGCCAGCCGCCGCCCGAGCCGGCGGCAGCTGCGGCGGCGCCGGCTCGTCGAAGTACATGAGCTTGATCACGCGCAGGTAGTAGTACGCACCCACCACCGACATGGCGGCCGCGATGACCACCAGCCACAGGTGGTTGGTTTCCCACAGCGCCTGAAAGATCCGCAGCTTCGCCCAGAAGCCGACCAGCGGCGGCACCCCGGCGGTCGAGAACATCAGCACCATCATCGCCAGCGCCAGCAGCGGATCGCGCCGGTACAGGCCCTTGTAGTCCTCGAGCTGGTCCGCCTCGAAGCCCTTGGTACTCGAGAGCAGGATCACGCCGAAGGAACCGAGCGCCACCAGCACATACACCAGGGTGTAGTAGAGCGCCGCCGCGTAGCCGTCCGGGATGCCGGCCACGAACCCCAGTACGATGAAGCCGACGTTGGCGATGGTCGAGTAGGCAAGCATGCGCTTGAGGTTGGTCTGCACGATCGCGACCACGTTGCCGACGATGAGCGTCATGACCGCGAGCACGGCCAGCATCTGCGACCATTGCGGCTCGGTGCCGGCGAGGCTCTGCGCCAGCAGCCGCAGCGTGAGCGCGAAATAGGCGATCTTGGGCGCCGTGCCGATGAACAGCGTCACGCTGGTGGGTGCGCCCTCGTACACATCCGGCAGCCACATGTGAAAGGGCACCGCCCCGAGCTTGAAGGCCACCGCGACCACGATGAAGGTAAGTCCCAGGGTCACCCCCGGACTGAACGGCGCCTGCAGCCGCGCAGCGATCAGCCCGAGGTCCAGCGTCCCCGTCAACCCATAGATCAGCGACATGCCGTACAGCAGCGCCCCGGAAGCGACGGCGCCGAGCACGAAGTATTTCATGGCGGACTCGGCCGCTATCCCTGAGTCGCGGTCGAACGCCACCATGGCGTACACCGACAAGGCCAGCAGCTCCACCCCGAGGTAAACGGTGAGCAGGCTGTTGGCGGACACCAGCACGAAGATGCCCAGGAGCGCCGTGAGCGCCAGCACGTAGTACTCGCCGCGCAGGATGCTGCGGTTCTCGAGATAGGTGCGCGAATACAGCAGCGCCACGGCGACGAACAGCAAGGCGGCGAGCTTGAGCGCGAAGCCGAGCTCATCGGCCACGTACATGCCATCGAACAGCTCGGTGCGCTGCGTGACATGTCCGTACTGCACGGTGAGGCCGGCACCGACGGCGAGCGCCAGCAGCGTCAGCGTGGGGGTGAGCCCGCGGCGCCGCTCGCCGGCAAACACCTCCACCAGCAGGAGGACGCAGATCGCCGCCGCGAGGCACATCTCCGGCACCGCCGCAGCAAGGCTGGACCCGCTCATAGCTTGGTGGCGATCGCCTGGCTGACCAGGTGCTGGATGGAGGGCTGCATGACCCGCAGCAGCGGTGCGGGCCACACTCCGACCATCAGCACCGCCAGCGCGAGCGCCGTCAGCACGACGTATTCGCGGCCGTTCAGATCCTCGAGCGCCGCGACCCGCGGGCTTGCGACCGGCCCGAATATCACGCGCTTGACCAGCCACAGCGTGTAGGCGGCCCCCAGCACCAGCGTCACCGCCGCCAGCAGCGAGTACCAGAAACTCGCTCTGAAGCTGGCGATGATCACCAGGAACTCGCCGACGAACCCGGAGGTTCCGGGGAGCCCGGTGTTGGCCAGCGCAAACAGCACCATGAAGGATGCGAACACCGGCATGGTGTTGACCACGCCGCCGTAGTCGGCGATCTGGCGGCTGTGGACGCGGTCGTACAGCACGCCGACGCACAGAAACAGCGCTCCGGAAATGAGGCCATGCGAGACCATCTGCACCATCGCCCCGTCGAGCCCCATGCCGGCGCCCTGCAGGCTCCCGGTGTTGCGCACGATCTCGTAGATCACGAAGGCCCCGAGGGTCACGAAACCCATGTGAGCAATCGAGGAGTACGCGATGAGCTTCTTCATATCCTGCTGCACCAGCGCGACGAAGCCGATGTAGATCACCGCGATCAGCGACAGCGCGATCACCAGCAGGTCGAGCTCGCGGCTCGCGTCCGGGGCAATGGGCAGGCTGAAGCGCAGGAAGCCGTAGCCACCCATCTTCAGCAGGATGGCCGCCAGGATCACCGAGCCACCGGTGGGCGCCTCGACGTGCGCATCCGGCAGCCAGGTGTGCACCGGGAACATCGGCACCTTCACCGCGAAGGCGAGCAGCAGCGCGAGGAAGATCCAGCGCTGCTCGATGAGCGTGAGCGGCAGGGCCTGCAGGCTGGCGATCGCGTAGCTGCCGCCCTTCACATACATATAGATCAGCGCCGCCAGCATGAACACCGAGCCGAGGAAGGTGTACAGGAAGAACTTGATCGTCGCGTACACGCGTCGCGGCCCGCCCCAGATGCCGATGATGAGGAACATCGGAATCAGCATCGCCTCCCAGAAGAAATAGAACAGCAGCGCGTCGGTGGCGGAAAACACCCCGATCATCAGGCCTTCCATGATGAGGAAGGCGGCGTAGTACTGCGCCGGGCGCGTCTCGATCACCCTCCAGCCGGCGATCACTACCGGTACCGTCATGAACGCGGTGAGCACGATCAGCGGCAGCGAAATGCCGTCCACGCCGAGCGCGTACCAGGCGTCAAAGCGCGGAATCCACGGCAGCTTCTCCGCGAACTGCAGCGCCGCGCTCGCGGTGTCGAACGAGCGCCACAGCGGCACCGACAGCGCCAGCGTCGCGAGCGATGCGAGCAGGGCCAGCCAGCGCCCGGACACGATGTTGCGATCGCCGAGCAGCACGACTCCTAAGCCCGCGGCGATCGGCAACCAGATGAGGATTGACAGGAGACCGTGCATCGCGTCCTGCTGCGCTTCAGTAGCGGGCGTGCGCCAGGAACCAGCCGAGCAGCACCGCCAGGCCGATCATCATCCAGAAGGCGTACGAGTAGAGGTAACCGCTCTGCACGCGTCGCAGCAGGCTCCCGGCCCAGCCGACGGTAGCCGCGCTGCCGTTGACCATCGCGCCGTCGATCAGCACCTCATCGCCCCCCCTCCACAGGCCCACGCCGATGAGGCGCGTGAGCGCGGCGAGAATGCGCTCGTTGAACCAGTCGAAGTAGTACTTGTGCGTGAGCGTGCGGTACAGCCAGCCGAAGCTACGTACCGCCGTGTCCGCCCACATCGGCCGCCACAGGAAGCAGGCCCAGGCCGTGAGTGCCCCGGTGAGCGCGAGCCAGAAAGGTGGCGCCGCCAGGCCGTGCAGTGCGAATTGCAGCGGGCCGCCGAAGTCGGCGGCGAGCGTGCCGATGACGTTGTTCCGGGTGAGCACGAAGATCGAAGGCCCGAAGTAGTCGCCGAACAGCACCGGACCCACGGTGACGGCGCCGATGAGCGTTGACGGGATGGCGAGTGCGATGAGAGGGCCCGTCACCACCACCGGACTCTCGCGGGGGGTGCCGCCGTGGCCGCCCTGCGCGCGCCCATCAGCCGCGGGGCCGCCGTCGTGCGAGGCGTGAGGGCCGGCCGCCGCGCGGAAACGCTCCGGCCCGTGAAACGTCAGAAACAGCATGCGGAAGGTATACAACGCGGTCACGAACACGCCGCACAGCACGCACCAGTAGGCGTAAGCAGCGCCCCAGCGGTGCGACTGGCCGACCGCCTCGATGATCGCGTCCTTGGAGTAGAAGCCGGAGAACAACGGCGTGCCGACGAGCGCCAGCGCGCCGATCCAGCAGGTCACGGCCGTGATGGGCATGTACTTCGCCAGCCCGCCCATGCGGCGCATGTCCTGCTCGTGGTGCAGGGCGATGATGACCGAGCCGGCGGCGAGGAACAGCAGCGCCTTGAAGAACGCATGGGTCATCAGGTGAAAGATGGCCGCGCCGTAGGCGGAGACGCCCAGCGCCACGGTCATGTATCCCAGCTGCGAGAGCGTCGAGTAGGCGATCACCCGCTTGATGTCGTTGTTGACCACCCCGAGCAGGCCCATGAAGAACGCAGTGGTGGCGCCGATCACCAGCACGAACGACAGCGCGGCATCGGAGTATTCGAACAGCGGCGACATGCGCGCCACCATGAAGATCCCGGCCGTCACCATGGTGGCGGCATGGATGAGCGCCGAGATGGGTGTCGGACCCTCCATCGAGTCGGGCAGCCATACGTGCAGCGGCACCTGCGCCGACTTGCCCATGGCGCCGATGAACAGGCACACGCAGATCAGCGTCAGCGCCCCGGCGGCGGAAGTGGAGCTCATGGGAATGAGCGCGTGCGCGATCTGCGGGGCCGCGGCGAACGCGTCACGATACGCGAGCGAGTCGGTGAAGTAGGCGATACCGGCAATCCCCAGCACGAAGCCGAAGTCGCCGATGCGATTGACGATGAAGGCCTTGAGATTGGCGAAGATCGCGCTCGGGCGCGTGTACCAGAAGCCGATCAGCAGATACGATACCAGCCCCACCGCTTCCCAGCCGAAGAACAGCTGCATGAAATTGTTCGCCATGACCAGCATGAGCATGGAGAAGGTGAACAGCGAGATGTAGCTGAAGAAGCGCGTGTAGCCGGGGTCATCGCTCATGTAGCCGATGGTGTAGACGTGCACGCACAGCGACACGAACGTGACTACCGCCATCATCAGCGCGGTGAGCCGGTCGATGAGGAAGCCGACCTCCATATGCATGCCATCGCTTATGAGCCAGGTGTACACCGGCGCGTCGTAGGCCGGCACGCCGTCCCAGTAGATCTGCTTCAGCACCAGGAGCGACAACCCGCAGGAGATCGCCACCGCCGCACAGGTGACGGTGTGCGCGCCTGCGCGCCCGATGAGACGCCCGCCCAGGCCTGCGATGACGGCGGCCAGCAGCGGCAGCAGCGGCACGGCGATCAGCACGGTGGGGTTCATCGCGGGCACTTCAGCCTTTCAGCGTGTTCAGGTCTTCGACGTTGATGCTGCCACGTTCCCTGAACAGCACCACCAGGATGGCGAGTCCGATCGCCGACTCGGCCGCGGCCACGGTGAGGATGAAGAACACGAACACCTGTCCGTTGATGTCCGAGAGATAGCGCGAGAACGCGATGAAGTTGAAGTTCGCGGCGAGCAGCAGCAGCTCCACGCACATCAGCAGCAGGATGACGTTCTTGCGGTTCAGGAAAACGCCGGCAATGGCAAGCGAGAACAGGATCCCCGACAGCGTCAGCAGCTGCGCCAGCGTGATCATGAGCGCTTCTCCGCGGGCATTTTCACGATGCGCAGCCGGTCGGCACGCCGCACCGCCACCTGGCGGCTGATGTCCTGCTGCTTCAGGCCCGTGCGGCGGCGCATGGTGAGCGTGATGGCGGCCACGATCGCCACCAGCAGCAGCATGGCGGCAAGCTCGAACGGGTACGCGTACCGGGTATACAGCACGCGCCCGAGCTCGAGCGTGTTGCTGTAGGTCGGCGCCGTGGGCGTGGCGCCGCGGCCGGCGTCGATGCCGAGTCCGCCGCGCGCCCACACCACCCCCACGATCTCGACGATCACCGCCAGGGCTGTGAGCCAGCCGAGCCAGGCAAAGCGGGTGAATCCCTGACGCAGCTCCGCCAGGTTGACGTCGAGCATCATGACGACGAACAGGAACAGCACCATGACCGCGCCGACGTATACCAGCACCAGCACCACGGCGAGGAACTCCGCCTCCAGCAGCAGCCAGATGGCCGCCGAGGTGAGGAAGCACATGACCAGTGCCAGGGCCGAGTACACCGGGTTGCGCGCGCTGATCACGCCGAGCGCCGCGGCGATGAGAATGGCGCCGAACACATAGAACAGCGCCTCGATCAGCATGGGCGGCCGCTGGCGGCGCGAGGGCTGACGCGCGTGCTCATCGGTAGGGCGCGTCCGCCGCCCGGTCGGCGGCGATCATCGCCTCGTAGCGTTCACCGACCGCGAGCAGCTTGTCCTTGCTCATGATGTTCTCGCCGCGCCGCTCCATGTGGTATTCGAGAATGCGGGTGAGCACGATGGCATCCACCGGGCAGGCCTCCTCGCAGAAGCCACAGTAGATGCACTTGAACAGATCGATGTCATAGCGCGTGGTGCGTCGCGTGCCGTCCGCTGCCACCTCCGAGTCGATGGTGATGCACACCGCCGGGCACACCGCCTCGCACAGCTTGCAGGCGATGCAGCGCTCCTGGCCGTTCGGATAACGGCGCAGCGCGTGCAGGCCGCGAAAGCGCGGTGACTGCGGGGTCTTCTCTTCCGGATAGTTGAGGGTGTACTTGCGGCTGAAGAGAGTGCGGGCCGTGACCATGAGCCCCTTGAGGAGCTCGGGCAGCAGGAAGGTCTTGAGCGGATTCACAGCCATCGATGCGTCCCGTCAGTGGTACCAGGCGCGCGACCAGGGCCCGATGCGGTACACGGCCAGCAGCATCTCCACGCCGATCCACACCAGGGTCACCGGGATCAGCGCCTTCCATCCCAGGCGCATGATCTGGTCGTAGCGGTAGCGCGGGAAGGTCGCCCGGAACCACAGGAACAGGAACACCAGGCAGAACGCCTTGAGGAACAGCCACAGGAAACTCGGCTGTCCGAGGAAGGTGTCACCCAGTCCGAGCCATGAATAGCCCTGGAAGGGTCCCTCCCAGCCGCCGAAGAAGAGCACCGCGGTCAGGGTCGAGATCAGGATCATGTTGGCGTATTCGGCCAGGAAGAACAGCGCGAACGCGATGCCGGAGTATTCGACGTGGAAGCCGGCGACGATCTCGGATTCGCCCTCGGCCACGTCGAACGGCGCACGGTTGGTTTCCGCGACGCCGGAGATGAAGTACACCATCAACAGCGGAAACAGCCAGAACCAGTTCCAGGACAGGCCCCCGCCCTCCTGGGTGCGCACGATGGTGCCGAGATTCATGCTGCCGGTGGCCATGAGCACGCCGACCAGCGCAAAGCCCATGGCGATCTCATAGGCCACCATCTGCGCCGCGGAGCGCATGGCGCCGAGGAACGCGTATTTGGAGTTCGCCGCCCAGCCGGCGACGATGACTCCGTACACACCCATCGAGGTGAGCGACAGCAGGTACAGCAGACCCGCGTCGGCCTTGGACACCACCACCGTTGGCGACAGCGGAATCACCGCCCAGGCCGCGAGCGCCGGGACGAGCGCGATCAGGGGCGCGAGCCGGAACAGGAATCCGTTGGATTTCGCCGGGACCACCACTTCCTTCATGAGGAGCTTGAACACGTCGGCGAACGGCTGGCCCACCCCGGGCAGCAGGCCGAAGAGGCGCACGCGGTTCGGTCCGCGGCGCAGCTGCATCCAGCCGATGACCTTGCGCTCCCACAAGGTCAGCAGCGCCACGCAGATGATCAGCCCTACCGTGATCACCAGTGTCCACACCGTGGAGCGTGCGTAGTCCGGCAGTGACAGCCAGGTAGTTGCGAGGGTCTCGAGCACGTGCGCTATCCGCCTTAGCGTTCAGTACGTCACGGCCGGCGTGCGGCCTTCACGGGTTCTCTGCAGCGAAGGCGCGCGGCGCAGCAGCGCATCGGTCTGGTACATCGGCACATCCACCAGCGCCGCGCCGTCCGCCGCGCCCTCCGCCGCGCCGGCCTCATCGGCCTCCGGCACCGCGTGAGTGCCCTGGTAGCCCGCGGGCCTCAGCCCGGCGCACGCCTCGCGCACCTCACGCAGGACATCCTCGGAGGACTGGTAGTCGAAGCCCCCGAGGCCGAGCAGGTTGCCGAGTACCCGCAGCACCTTCCAGCCCGGACGCGCCTCGCCCACCGGCACCGCCGCCCCGCTCTGGCTCTGCCACAACCCCTCGCAGTTCACGTACGTGCCGGAGGTCTCGGCGAAGGTCCCCATCGGCAGCAACAGGTGCGCGACGCGCTTCACCTCCTCGCTGGCGAACGGGGTCGCCGCGACCACGAACTCGGCTCTGGCGAGGGTGCGCAGGCTCTGGGGAGCGAGGGCATCGATCGAGGGTTCCAGACCGCCGAGCAGCAGGTAGGCCCGCAGCGGGCTCTCCAGCATGTCGCGCGCGTTGCGGCCCGCCTGCGCCACCGTCTTGCCGCCCGCTTCGCGATGCGGGATCGCCCCGGCGAGATAGGCGCCCGCAGCGTTGCCGCCTTCGGCGAGCCGCCCCAGGGACGCGCCGGTGATCTGCGCCAGCGCCGCAGCCAGCGCGCGCAGGTCCGCGAACGCTGCGTGGCGCGCCGCCAGAGCACCGAGCCACACCGCGCGCTTTCCTCCGCCGAGCAGCACCTGCGCGGCCGCACGATGCGCGTGGTTCACGCGCGCCGCGCCCACCGCGCCGCCGAGCTGCCGGGGCACGGGCTTACCCGCCGCGGCGGCCGCCGCGGCCACGACCGCAGCGAGATCCGCCACGAGATCGGCCGGCGCGCAGGTCAGGTACGCCTTCACCGGGAACAGATACGGGAA
>Ga0209156_10001148_pt1 | contig 21762 bp, 18 predicted proteins | sample GraSoiAngelo_124_FD_185881 | JGI IMG/M metagenome (GOLD analysis project Ga0209156, IMG submission 185881) | Grasslands soil microbial communities from the Angelo Coastal Reserve, California, USA - 14_0927_05_20cm (SPAdes) (version 2) | ecosystem: Environmental > Terrestrial > Soil > Grasslands...
GCCGACCCCGGCAACGGCGAGAAAAGTTAAAATGCTAATGAGACCGACCGGATTACTCAGGCTCCTGAGCTTGAGAAAAAATGATCGTGGTGCATTGATCTTTGTCGAGCAACTCCATCCATTCATAAGCAATTAAGTACCCGAGGGAGGAGCTACTGGCAAGCGAACTTACAAGGTCTTTTCCAGCGCTTAGCTGCCGCCAATATCCGCCAGTGTCCGTTTTGCCTCGCTTGCTTCGGCGTCGCCCAACCCGGCCTGTAACGCCCGATTGAGCGTTTCTTTAGCTTCCGCCTTATGCTTGGCTTGCGCTTGCGCCATGCCAAGATAGTACAGGGATCTGGCGTCGAGAGGCTTTTCGCGAGCGCTTTCCTGGAATAGCTGGATCGCGCGATTGAAGTCCTTTCGCTCATAGGAAACGCGCCCAAGCACGATCGATATCAACGGGTCGCCCGAAATTGTCCGCCGCGCCTTTGTAGCGAGATCGTATGCGGCGTCACGCTTTGTCGGGTCGTTAACCAATATTGCAGCCAGATCGCGTTGCGCCGGAGCAAAGTCGGGAAAACGTTGCAGGACCTGCCTGTAAGTTGCTTCTGCTCCCGCAGAATCCCCACGCTCGGCCTGGATGGCAGCCCGCGCAACTAGCGCCGGAACATAATTCGGGTCGGCGGCCAGGGCCGAATTAATCTCACCCTCCGACGCCGATATCTCGTTTTTACTCTCAGTTGACGCCGTCATTGAAAGAAACGTCTTGGCGTCCTTTGTCTGTGGTGAATTGGATTCGTTGCTTAAAACACTCTGCATCGTTTCCCTCGCTTCCGCGACCTTGCCCAAACTGTAGGCCGCCCAGGCAAGATTATGCCGAACGGCGGGATCATTTGGAAGCTGACGAGCGCCTTCTTGTAGGAGACTATAGGCCCAGGTGTAATTACCAAGTTGAAATGCGATGCTGCCGACAGTCGCTGCCGCACGAGGATCGGCCGGCGCCAGCTCGCGGGCTTTCTTCGCGTACTGGAGCGCTTTGTCTGGGTTCTTCAACGGGCCTGCATTCAGCTGCGCGAGTTTCATTGCCGCAGCCAGCAACTTGGGATTAGCTTTGAGAGCCCGTTCGTAGGCATCAACCGCCTTATCAGTGGCCCCGGCCTTCTCGTAGGTTTCGCCAAGCCGCATCAGCGCCACCGGGTCGTTGGGCTGGCGTTGTAAAGCCTGTTCCAGCTGTGCGGACGAAAGCGATTCAGCCTCAGCCGGAGCTTCAGACAACAATGATAATCTGGTACGTGCTTCTTCCTTTCCGGCAAAATCTTGAGGGGAGACGACGACCTTCTGCAAAGCAGCGCGGGCCTCGTCCGTGCGACCCATCATATAATCGGCCATGCCCAAGTGGAACCGGATTTCCACGTTATCGGGAGCTTTCGCCGAACTCTCGGCCAGGAGATCAGCGGCTTCTTGATATTTGCCCTGCTTATAAAGAATCCATCCGAGGGTATCTGTCACCGAAGGATTAGAAGGCACCAATGAACGAGCCTTTTGCGCGAGCTCCGCGGCGCGATTCAAATCGTTAAGCTTCTCAGCGAAAATAAAGGCGAGGTTATTGAGCGCCGGAACAGAATTCGGATCGATGGTGAGAAGCTTTTCGAAGTTCTCGCGCGACTTATTGTAGTCTTTCATTGCGTAGTAAATAAAGCCGGCGAGCAACAACGCGCGAACATCATTTGGTTTTTTTGCCAAGACCGCGTTCATTTCGGTCAGCACTTCGGGCAGTTTATTAGCGCGGCTATAAATGGGGATCAGGAGTTCATACGCTTTGGTAAGGTTGGGATCTAAATCGATCGCTTTGAGTAACGCAGTCTGCGCCAGATCAAAGTTTCCCTCTCCAAGATAGAGTTTGCCACGCATGTAATATCCAGCAGCGGCGTCGGGGTGTTTTTCAATAAATTCATCCACTCGGCGATGGCTCGCGGGATAGTTTTTGCCGGCCATATCCAGTTCAACAAGCTGCTCGAAAACAGCCGGGTTATCGGGTGCCAGCTGCGCCGCTTTCTCGAGGACTTCCCGCGCTTCAGCAAGCTTGTTCTGCTCTCGCAACATCGCCCCCAGCATGAAATAGGCGGCAGCAGCATTTTGCGGCGATCTCTTGATTTGTTCGTGAAGGAGCGCAATTGCGTTGTCTGGCTGCCCAAGCCTGCGATACGCGTCTGCCAGCAACATCTCCGCCGCTATTAAACCGGGCCCTTGCGACGTTTGGACCACCCCTTTCAATGGCGCGATAACGGATTGGGCGTCGCCATTTGCAAGATGGAGTTGAGCGTGGAGTACGACCGCATCGACAAATCCCGGGGTCAGTCGCACCACTTGATCGAGCTGATCCATTGCCTCACTTGAGTTATTGTTCTGCAAGTAGGCACGAGCCAATGCATACTTGAGAATTGGAGCGTTAGGATAAGCCCGATTTAAGCTTTCGAGGAAATCGACCGCTTTCTTCGTCTCGTGCTTCGAAAGCCAGCTTTCAGCTTGCACCAACCGGGCGTCCAGGTTTTCCGGATCACGGCTAAGAACGTTTTGCAGTAGTTGAAGCGCCTCGTCATACTTTTTTTCGCTGTTGGCGATCTTCGCCAGAATCGACCAGGCAGGAAGCAAGTCAGGTGTCTCCTTGGTGGCTTTTTCAAGGAATGCCTTGGCCTCCGCCAAAGCGCCGGTTTGCACTTTGAATTGAGCGAACTTGAGCTTTTCCGCCGACCGAGGTGGCGAGAGGGTTGCCGCCTTTTCAAACTCTGCCCCAGCCTTCTCGACGTCTTTCTTTATGAAATACAACGTACCAAGTGCGGAATGGACTGCTGGCAAATTAGGGTCGGCGGCTGCCGCACGTTGCACTGCAGCTTCGACCCCGGCAATGTCGGATTTCTTTCCCGCGATCCCGGCCGAGGCCAGATAATAATCGGCATTATCATGGTGCGGAAACTTTTGCAGTTCCTGCTCAGCGGCGGCGACATCCTCCGGTTTTTGCGCTGCGTCGACCAGGATGAAAAGCGCCTGACCACTGTCGGGGGCCTTCTCGAGAACTGTCATCGCCTCTTTGCGTGCATCTGCCGCGCGGCCCATCGCCAGATAAACGCGAGCCAGCTTCAAATGATTGTCGATATTGTTGGCTGCCAGCTCAGTCGCCTTATGCAGGAATGCTCCCGCTCGCAACGGCGCACCTTCGTCCAACCACATCGCGCCGATCCGCCCGTAGGCATTCGCATCACGCTGATCCACTTTGAGCACGTTTAGATACTCAATCTTGGCTTTGTCGTAATCGCCCGCTTTGAAGTAATCTTCGCCCCGCTTCGCGTATCGTGCCTTTTTCGCCGCGGGCGTGCAGCTCACGATCGTCGTCGCGACGACGGCCAACACGAGCGCGCGTGAAAAGAAATTACTTAGTATTTGCATGGTGCATCTTATGTTAGTCGTTGATGTGTGACCCTCGTGTGTCCACTCTATCAGAAAATGGGACATACTTTCCATCCTCCAATTACTCGCGTGAAACGCTATGCTTTTTCCATCAACTCGTAATCGCGCTGTCATTACCTCAAGCGTTAATAACGCTAGCCTTCAACAGAATAATTGTGGCCGTTCGCGATGAACGGCGACTTTTGCTTTGTGTGCCCCCGGCGACCAACCGACGACGGATCACCCTGCCAGGCTATAAAACTTGTAAAATGACAAGAAATTCTACAATAGCCTCGATTTTTAATGTAAGCCTCTGCTAAACAATGTGATAGCCTTTGCAACGTTTCCCAAGGCGTTACTTTCCGTCGGATTTCCTAACATTCTCGGCATAATTAAGAAAACATGTAAAACCTGACCCTAAGAAAATTTCTCGTGGGTATTATTTTGGCGTGAAACATGTTATGCGTTTTAACCAAACTGTTTTCCCGAATCAGAAAGGCGTTGGCCCATTACCTGCTCCGGATGGGTTTTACCTGTCAATAGACAAACTCAGATAGTAAATTAAATCATACAAAATAACAAACAAAAAACAACCCCATGAAATTACTAAAATATGCAACATTAATCGGGGCCGTCTGTGCGGCGTTCGCCATGCAGCCAGCCAAAGCAGACTTCACCTCTATACTAGATAACCCCGGCGGGACCGGCCTTACACCACCTTTTGGTACGGTGGACGTCAGCCTGTCGGGTCAAACAGCGACTATCACGTTTACGTCTAATACAGCGGGCGGTTATTTCTTTATAGACTCGGGCGCAGCTGATGTTCAGGTGAACGCGGCTACGTTTACAGAAGCGATCGTTACGGATGCGGCGTTCGATAAGTTTGAGTTTGGAAAGAATATAAATGGATTTGGAACGTTTAATCTAATTGTCAGGAACAACGACGGCACCGGTAGCCAGGTCGACACGATTAGTTTCACCGTGACTAACACGAGTGTTACCCCTTGGGCGACCGCTGATGACGTCTTGACGTTTAACGCGAACGGCTTCGATGCCGCAGCTCACGTCTCTTTCAACAACGGCTTCGTTACCGGTTTTGTTGCCGAAGGGCCGCAGGGTCACGCCCCTGATAGCGGCACGACCGCGATGTTGCTCGGAACCGCTCTTGCTGGCCTTGGCCTCGTGCGTCGTTATCTGAAACATTAAAAACCCTCAACAGAAATCACGGAAGTGGCCGTTCGATTGAACGGCCACTTTTTTTTGCCCCGGAAGATCTGCGCGCGCCTTGAGTTAACTGGGCTCTCGTCCAGAAAAACGCAGCATATTTTAGTGATTCTGGGTTTCCTGGGAAAATGAAATAATTACGGCTTGATGAGTTGTAAAGTGCCGGAAATGCGACGTTTCCGCAAGATGTTAGGCAAGTTGTTGGACCGCAAGGACTCGGGCCTGAAGTTTGGGTTAGTCTAGCCCGCAAGCGTCGAGATCTATTACAATTTGGGCCAATTTGATAACTGCCACGATCATGCTGCAAAAAAAATCCAAAGTTCCTCTTAAATGCTAGCAGTAAGGGATTTAATGGCTTGAATTAGTGTCGCGCAAAGAACAATGTCCAACGTACGGCGCGCTCCGTGCTTAAGGCCAATACAACCATACGGAACCTATGAAACCATTAAAATACATCGCATTAATCGCGGCTTTGGCATCGGGGCTCGCGCTGACAACCAAGGCTGACTTAATCCTATCCCCTTTCGGTGATGTCCCGAAGAATGGCACCGGCATTGGTGGCGGCAATTCGAACAACGCAGAAAACAACTTCTTCCGTTTGCAGCAATACATTATAGCCCATCCGACATTCGGCAGTTTGGGCACTCCCACGTTTGACGGCGCCGAGCGACTTGAAAGTAACCTCGACCAGCCAGTCGATCTCACGGGCTTCTGCTATGCGGTTGTCCATTATGGCGTCGGTGAGGGTGGAGTTTCGGGCACGGGTGGAGGAATCGCTTTCTTCCAAATCACGAACGATTCAGACACCTTCCCGCAGAGTGGCTCCGGCCCGAATGGTTTCGGCGGGATTTCCTCGGTCGATTTGTTCAAATGCGTTCCCGCTGTTCCGGATAGTGGCACAAGCGCGGTGCTACTGGGAACCGCACTCACCGGCCTTGCCTTGGGCCGCCGTTACCTAAAGCGCTAGTATAATCCCCTAGGCCCAACTCAACAATCAAAGTGGCCGTTCGATGAGCGGCCACTTTTGCTTTGTACCGGGGAAATAGCGGCTAGCTGCGCAGACCGATTGGCCGACTGTGATCGCAAATCGATTGCACTTCCACAGAATGAAAGGGGTCCGCAAGGCTGCAGTGATTGGCAGAGACCGGCGGTTTGTGGTCGCTAATGTTCGTCCGATCCAGGGCAACCGAAATTTGCCGAGAACAAGCTGGAAAGAAGGCGCTGGTGAGAACAGCGAGCCCGAAAATCACACTGGCCTGTCATGCGATCTTGGATCAGACACTCTCGACATTGGCGGAAACTGCCTTCGGTTCTTTATCCGTATTTATATTCCGAAGTGTCGCTCCTAGTTCACGTCGCCGCAGCCACCAGAGGAGTAGAAAAAGTGGAATAAGCGAGGCGGCAAAGAAGAACGGACCGCCGCGACGATGGATGACACTGTTGATCATTTCCGGGCCGATGTGCACACATAGCAGCGATATCACCAAAATTCGCAAGCCGTTACGCAAAAGACCTAACGGGATCACCGCGCCCACTAATAGCGCTCGTCGCCACCTTGTGCGCAAAAACATGTTCGCTGCCAATAAGCTGGTGATTACCAAGACCAGGCTCGACCTGATGCCGCTACATTCTTTGGCCACAGTAATAGTTATTCCAGGAAGCTGAAAGATCGTTCCGGTGCGCAGAAACGGGGTGCCAGTAATGAGAAACAACCAGTTCGCTACCCCCGCCGAAGCGTTTTTCGATGCATCTTCCAGCGAATCAACCGCTGCTTCCGGCAATGGGATCATAAAAGCGAGGAAAAAGAGTGGGAACATCGCAGAGCGCGCCCATTTGCTCCCAAGAAATAAAAATGTCCCAGCGATTACAAAACAGACAAATGAGAGCGCTAGAAGTGTCATGTAATCGCTCTGGCCGAGTTCGGTAAAGTGCAGGCTGGCGAAGAGCGCGCCAGTTCCGGCCGCTGCCAAGAGCAAAGCATATCCCCAGGAGCTGCTCAGGTCGCGCGAAAGCTGTTTCCATCGGATATATACAAGATAAGCGGTAACGAACGGAATGAGCAGAACGTAGGAGTGGACATCACTGTGTGCCGCATAGGCTACGAATTCGCGCAATGCCAGGGCGAACGTGCCGCACAGGATGACAAGGTAGATACACCAGCCGGCAAAGCGCCTGTTCATCGCTGCCCTTCTATTGGAAGGTCCGATTCCGTTGCTGGCAGTTGGATTAACGATATTTGGTAAACTCAAAGTTCTCCTTTGCCATTAAAGACTATCCGTCTCCGCCCCAATTGGTAGCAAATAGGGTAGAGGTCTGCGAGCCTTGATCTCACGCTTTCCAGACCCTGGCTTTCGGCTGCGTAATCGCAGCCATGGCATTGCGCGTATCGACGACGCAATCAGCCCAATCCGCCAGCTCACGATAGTTTACCGAACTATGATTCGTCGCTATTAAGACCAGGTCGAAACTCCGGACGCTCGCCCGATTCCACCTAATCGACTTCTTTCCCGCCCAGCGCGGATGTTCACGGGTGGGTTTTATCACCGGCACATATGGATCGTAATATTCGACTTCAGCGCCGCGGTCCGCCAGCAAGCTCATGAGCAAATAACTGGGCGACTCGCGCTCATCATCCACGTTCGGCTTGTAGGCGACGCCCAGAATTAAAATGCGACTACCCCTGACCGCTTTGCTGCGAGCGTTTAAGGCGTCGGCGACGCGGCGAACGACGTACTCAGGCATCCAGGTATTGATCTCGCCCGCCAGCTCGATGAATCGCGTGTTGTGTCCATACTCGCGCGCTTTCCAGGTTAAATAGAATGGATCGATCGGGATACAGTGCCCGCCCAGTCCAGGCCCGGGATAAAATGGCATAAAGCCAAAAGGCTTGGTTTTGGCGGCTTCAATTACTTCCCAGATGTCAATTCCCATCGCTCCGTAAACCATTTTTAGCTCGTTAACCAGCGCGATGTTGACGCTGCGGAAGACATTTTCCAGTAGCTTGGCTGCTTCTGCTACTCGACAGGATGAGACCGGCACGAGCCGCTTGATCGCGATCGAGTAAAGCGCCATTGCCTTTTGCAGGCACGCCGGGGTAAAACCACCAACAATCTTGGGAATCGTCGCTACGACACTGTGTGGGTTCCCGGGATCTTCCCGCTCGGGCGAAAAAGCGAGATAAAAATCCACCCCCGCTTTCAGCTTTGAGTTCTGTTCAATAACGCCGCGTAAATCCTCTTCCGTCGTTCCCGGATAAGTAGTCGATTCCAGCACCACTAACGCACTTTTCTGCAAATGCGGTGCGATCTTGCGTCCGGTTTCGATGATAAACGAGATGTCCGGTTCACGGTTCTTACTCAACGGGGTCGGCACGCAAATAATGACCGCATCCGCCTTTTGGATTCGACTAAAGTCCGTTGACGCGGTCAGCCGTTTTGCCTTCAGGACCTCGCTGATCGTCTTCGCTGCAATATGCTTGATGTAACTGCGACCGCGATTGACCTGATCAACCTTGGCCCGGTCGACATCCAGGCCGATTACTTCTGCGCCTGAACGCGCAAACTGAATGGCGAGTGGCAATCCCACGTAACCTAACCCAACAATACAGATTTTCATTTATTTGCAGAGCGTTCCGTCCAGAACTCAGGCCCGAAGGCGATATAATCGTGTTCGCCTAATTAGCAATCCGCAGGCCGATAACCTTAAAAATCTCCATTCTTCGAAAGCGTCCGATCGATCGTTTCAAAGGCGGTATTGTAAAAAACTGATGGAGGGCTGGGTCGCAGTGCTGACCCTTGGATAGAACTACTCGCACCCATGCGGCAGATTTGGTCGATCGCCCGGCAGCTATTGGCCGCTGAACTCTGTTGTCGGTACTGCGACGCCGCGAAAACTTGTGACGGACTGAGCCACCAAGAAGCCCACACGATCACATTCGCTCTTGCTCAGCTAGGCGTGATCGAGATCGTTCGTAAAGGTCAGCAAGGCGCGAATAGCAGAGAAGCCGCAGAGTTTTCGATATCTCCTGTCGCAAAGCGAAAATAGCGCTGATGACGACGATGGATTTGACTTTTAGGTTCCGACCTGTGTTCGCGCGCGCGGAATGGTTCGGCCATTCTCGCGCTTATATGCCCGCCTGGGTTCTAAGAAGCACAAAAGATAAGGAAAAAGCACAATTCGACACAAAAACTCACGAAAGTGCAAAAAGAATGCACGGCGATCTTTGCCAGCCTCGCGCGCGCGAAATGGAGACTGCCGCTTCGGCAAACTATCGAAACCAGTCGGCGAGTAACTTACTCGCCGCCGCCGTTACCAATGCCCCACCCCCACTGTCTCGCTGAGGTGAGATCCTCAATCGCCCAAACAGAATAGGAACCTGAATTGTTTACAACCACGTAGACACGTCCGCGAACGGAATCTGCCACGATCCCCTGCGGCGTGTTTCCCGCCCCAAGAGGCCATGTCGCCACGAGCGGGCCTTGCACCTCCCGAAATATCCCCCGAACCTCAATCTTATTCGCAGCCGGGTTGAGCAAGTAGATGTGGCGCAGAGCATTATTGACTCCTATTTGGCTCCCCGGAGTATAGCTCAGTGGAACAGTTTTTCCTACGCTGTCGTTTGCGGCATTGATGATTTGCAGGTTGTTTCCTGAAGTGGCAAACACTTTCGATTTGTGCGAATCAACCGCCAGGACGGTGCCGAAACCGGTCGGTGTCACGGCAAAAGTGTTTGGATCCACCTCCTTGGAAACACCGCCGGACTCGACGTAGAGCTTCCCGTTAACTGGATTAACGATGATAGGCCCCATTGTACCCCCGGTCTCAATCGGCCCCGCAATCAAGGCGAATGTGTCGGCATTGAACACAAAGATTGGATCATTTCCTGCGCCACATTGCGCGCCTACCCAGAACCGCCGGTGCAAGCCATCGAAGGCAGTTTCTCCGGGACAGAAGCCTACTGTATTGGCAGAAATTTGGGTATTCGTGCTGCCCGAATAGGTCAGCACTTGCCCACCGGTCAAATTCCCCGTCCAGAAATTGTCGTTCTTCAGGTCCCAGTTCACGCCGTTGCTGTTGCTTATAGTCGTCAAGACGGTCAAAGTTTTCCCGTCGATAACCGTCAGAGTACCTCCGGAAGAAAAGCCAGCAGAAACGTAAACGCGATTTAGAACTCGATTAACTACGACCTGGCCGGTTGCTGAGCTTGCCGGAATTGGAATTTTGGCAAGGACAGTTTGCGCCGCCGCGCCCCCTGCAGTCAATAGCATGAGCAGTAACGTGCACATGGCCGATGACCGCAGTTTCGTTATTGTTCTCTTGGCAGATGCTATTGTTCTCATAATTGTTCCTTTCCTGTTTCAGCGGCTCGAGCTGGCGCCCTGCGACAGAACGGCTTGGCCTCTTTGGATTGGCGCGATTTTGCGCACGATCGCAAGAAGATGCAAGGTTTTTCTGATCTATTATAAATGTAAGGTCTTAGCCTACTCCCAGTGGGATTTGTTATGGGATTGTGGCTCTGACGGGCGAAGGAGGATGCCCAGGACACATCCGACGTCGACTTCAGGTCACACCGAACACAGCGAGCGTTTCAAAAACAGAGGCGTTTGTCAATATAGGAATTATGAGCCTTTCGAGGACAACAAATGCGGCAGTAGTTCTTGCTGCCTTGGAACGCGCGTGACAGACTTCACCCTAGCCGATCGCGAGCGACAGATCTGACCCATTCCGGTAGCGCGCGCCGAGGTTTGGCGAACTTTCGCAAAGGTTTGGCGAAGATCGCCGGTGTTTTTAGTCGACTTGCGGCATGTTTGCAAGAGCGCCGAGCCGGCATTGCAAAGCGCCTTCGACTAGGGAGAGAAATTCGGGTTTTTGGCGTCTTGCGGCGTTTTCGGCCGAAATCGTCGCGCGACGCTGACCGCTATTGAGTTTTTTCGGCATGGTCCGCGGTGTTGATACTCGGATTTTAAGGCGGGCGCGTGCCGCTGCCAACGCCGCCGCCGCCAAAATCCTGATTGTTGAAAAACGTGTGCGGTGAATCTGAAAACCCGACGCCGAAGCGTAGGCGTTTATAATGTCGTCTAGTTGCATGTGAACCGGTCCGGAATAGGTCGTAAAGGCACCGACGGGTGTTTCGAATAGTGGATCGGCATCGCGAATCGATGGATCACGCCGAGACCGCTGAGTGCAATTGCGAACAACACTGCTGTTGCGCCGGCGTCCGGGATTGGTTCGGAAAGAAACAGCGTAACCGAAGCGATGCGGCCATTCGAAAAGTTGTCGCCCGGGCCCATCTGCGGAAATGCGAACTGGCAAGCGCCCGTACCGCTGATGAAGTAGAAGTCGAGACTGCCTCCTAAGTTGAATGCCGGGTTTCCCGTTGTTCCAGGGGCGTAGTGAACTACGGCGTAGCCATATCCAGTAAGATCGATCGGCGCGTTGAGATCTGCCTGGAATCGTGGATCGCTGCCAGTAAAAATAGGCCGAGTCGGAAAAGCATCCGCGGCGAACGCTGCTAGTTCTTGAAAGTTTATCCTACGGGTGTTTTGTCCGCGGTACAATAAATTTTCGGCACCGAATTCCAGTACGGTACAAGCGTTAACCGATAATGTTACGCCGGCGGCAAAACCGGCGAATGCGTATTTCAATATATGCACCTATAGCAGATTGAAATACGAGAATATAACAATATTAAGCAGCAGCCAGCATAAACGTCGCCCGTTTTTCGATGCTGTCTCGCGCTCGAAATAATGAGCCCAATTCGAATCATTTCTCGAGTCCAATAAATTTGGGACCATGTCTTGGAATTTGCGCGGGTCTTCCAAGACCTTTGCAGGCGACTATTTTCGCCTTATTCGCTATAAAAATAACACCGATCGCGAGCCTCGGTGAGTAGCCGTCGGACAATTCCCCAAGGGTGTAATGACAGCGCGGGGATGTTAGGGAGAACGACCGATGCCTGCGCTATTGGACGTAGTTCGAGCATTCGCGCACGGCCGTTCTGTTGTGGAAGCAGGATCTCGCCTCCATCGCATCGAATCCATGGTTCTCCATCCAGACGTTGCTCGAGTGCGACATTTGAGTCGCCCTCTTCCTTCCAAGCTCGATATACCTGCACTCTGTCGACTTCGGCTGGCACATTCGCGCGGATCCGCCGTGAATACATTTTGATCTGGAGCGTCCCGCCTGAAACGCGATGCTTGTAATTTGTTCGAGCGATTTCGGCTAGATTGCACCATTTTACTTCACCGAGGCGGTTGATGGTTTCGCTTGTTTTCTCCACCAATCTTAGTTCATCTGCGAGGTCCTGGTGGTGACCGGATGGAATTATTGGCTGACCAGCTAAGGCCGCGAGTATTGGCGCTCCGGTGCCGCTATCCGATAGCCGAAATCGTGGAAGTACAGGCAGGCCGCGCGAGAGAAATTCCGCTGGCTCGAGTCCGAACGAAGCGGACCATTCGGTTGTTGAATTGAAGCGACGCAGAAATTCGTGCGACATGCATACTGCCTCAAAACCTTGGCGCAGGAGTTCGTCCGCCATAGGGGTGGTGCAGGCATTATGCGGGGGGACCATGATTCTCGGCACGCGCAAGTTCGAAATTCGCTCCAAACGCGCAGTTCGCTCCAGACTCTGAGCAACCAGCTTTGCGCGACTTCCGTGATCGTAAGACCGCGCCAGCTCATCCTTAGTGTGGTTGTTTCCGTGCATTAGGAGCGAAAGATGTGCGGTGTTTTCGCGAAAGAGTTGGCCTACGGCAGAATGAACAAACCAGCCATCGAGTGGAATAGTAGCAATTGCGACGTGATAGTTATGCTTTTTCGCAGCTGCGACAATCGCCGGATAATCAAGAAAGCCATACGTGGGCCAGTGTAGGTTGGGATCATCTAACATGAAACAGGCGCGAAGCGGCGGTGGCACCCAGTCTTCACCAGACATCCGTCGCAGGAACATGATCAATGGCAATAAGCCTGTCCATCGCGACAAGCTTAGTTGATCGACCAGGAGTTGGCCGGTTTGCAGCTGCGATAGGGCTTCCGCTGTGAACTCCGTCCGATGACCTGTTTGCTCGACGTTAGTCCAAACAGGAGATCGACCGAAGCTGGCCAGAATCTCACCTCCAATTCCAGGCGGCATTGCTACCCCCGCGCACCGTTCAAGTATTTGGCCCCGAAGCAGCGGTGAAAGGCTACACGAATTTGAAAACACCAGCGGATTACTCTCATTCCCATGCGCTTCAGCACGAACTAGGATCAGGCGGTCAATCGGTTGCGCAGTCGCCCCTTGAACAACGTCACTCGTTTCGCAAAAAACTAGTTGCGCCGTGTTGCGCGAATCAATGCCAAAGTCCTTGAGTACTATATTGACTCCAAGCCAGTCGGCTAGTGCCGACAGCAAACGCCTGAGACGCTCAGGCTCGCGCGTGACGGCGACGATTTCTCTCCTCACGGCGTCTTCGGTGTCCGGGATGATTGCGCTCGAATCGGTCTGAGGCCCTTTGCAAATTCTTTTAATGACACGCCCAAGCCAAACGGAATCTCTGCAGTAGCAATTGGTTGCGCGGGATTGCCCTGCACCATGGTTTTAGGCGGCACCGACTTCGTAACAACGCTCCCAGCAGTCACAATCGCCCCCCGACCTATCGTTACGTTTGGCAAAATGATTGCACCGGTCCCAACGGAGGCATCTTCCTCAATAACCACACCTCGTAGCTCGCGGTTATGCGCAATAATAGTGACCCTAATACCAATTGCAGCGCGGTCGCGGATAGTCACGAGGTGCGGCGATGAGGTTTCTATAACAGTGTCGTAGCCTATCCAAACGCCCCGGCCAATTTTCACGCCGCGCCACCGATGCAGCCTTACCCGCCAGGTGGTAGCGCCCGGCGCACTTCGCGCCACCATTTGAAGCAAACGGTTTCTTATGCCTGGTAGGAGTCGTTCAGCCATAGATTGAGGACAGGAAATAGCATGGCATATTCACGTCGTTCAAATCAATCCTGCTGGAGCAATCGATCTATTTTCGCCTTTTCCTTTAATACACAGACGGCAAGATGCAGCCCGACTCCGTAGTTGACAGCAATATGAATACGCCCCTCCTGGCCCCGATGAAATTTTGCCAGAGAAATTACTGAGTCTGAAGCCATGCAATGCGCCCGCTCCGCCATCCCATCAAGCACATGCTCAACTCGGGGATTTCGCAAGTACCGCGTCACCATTTTCCAAGTCTCCGGAAAAATGTTAGGATAATGAACGGTCACATCGCTTGCCGCCAAATCCAGCTCAAGGTTTCTGGCAAGCGCCTCGATCATCTGCACGGTTCGTTTCACGATCTCTACAAAAGGTACTCTCGTCCTCGTAGTAGAGTAGTAGTCGATGGCAAGGAGTTGATAGCCGCACTGCTCCCGCCCAACGACAAAAGCAGAGCTGTGGTCGGAGCCAAGAATCCGCTCCACCAACATGTTGTACGGAACCCCGGGCGGCATATGGTCTGCCATCACGCAGATGGTTGGACCTTCTTCCGAAGAAGAAGTCAAAAGACCGCCTGCCACCCCAAGAAGAGACATAAACCCTGCGCAGCCGCTTGCGAAGGAACAGAAATATGGCAGATGATCAAGCTGAAGCTCTCGCATGATCTCGCCGGGAAAATAGCGATTCCGCGCCGCGATATCCGTTTCGTTAGCGTCGTAATGCACGACAGCGCTCTCGGCGTAACAATGCTGGAATACCAACGCGCGCGGCTCTCCGGCACGCTGCAAAGCGCGTGACAATGGATCGGTAGCCAGATTCAGAAGGGTCTCACTTCTGCCAACTCCAAAGTTGTACTGATATCCGAGTGCGCTCAGAGCCTCCGGCTCGCCGAGTAAAAGTCGTTCCGTCTGTAATTGGTTTAAGTCGCGCTGGATGCTTCCCAGTTTATAATTAAAACCGTAAAGGAAAATACCTTTGTCTTGATATAGTAGCACCATATCAGCGAGCCAAATGAGCTGTCTCTAGGCAGGTTACGCGGCCTTGCTGTTTTCCGCAACGTACTGACACAGCGATCCAAGGACTGTGATTTGTTCCGCATCCAAGGCGGCCATATCCAACTGGATGTGGAACTCATCTTCGATTGAGCTGACCATCTCGAGGATACCGAACGAATCGATGACTCCGCTCAGGAGAAGGTCGAAACTGTCGGAAACTTCGTCCGGCTTGAAGCCTAAGAGGTTTATGGCTTCGCCGTATTTTGTTAGGAGAAAGCTCCGCACCGTCGCTGGCGTGATATCACTCATATCTCCATAACAATGAAGGCGCCGAACCGATCGTCACCGCTGCGGTTCACCCCGTGAAGTTTCTGCTAACGCCAAAGTTCCATACCGATTACAGACCGCTTTCATACCGCGGGACTCAAATGGCACATCATAACATGAGCTCGCTGTAACATGCTAAGCTGGCAGAGTTGGAGAATGTTCAAAGACAAGCCCTTTCCGGGAAAGAGCCTCGCGAATCTCCGCGTAGCTCCGCAGCCGATGAATCTCGTCGATATCAAATTCTACCGAGAACCTGCGCTCCAATTCGGTAATCAGTTGCACCATGGCTAACGAGTCCCAGTTCGACAGCAATTCTTGCTTTATCTCCTCCGAACGAGTCTCAGTCGGGAGGTCAAAAAACTCGACCAATAGGCGGTGCAATAAGTTGTCCTTCGTTGAGTTCATAGCTCCAACCTGATCCATGAGGGAAACACGGGCGGACCGATAGGTTGCAAAAAATAGCATGTCGACCCATTGTCGTGTCGAGTGCGTTGCAGACCAAAGCGGTCATAGAGCTCCGCCACGATTGCGTTTTTGGCCGTCGCGACATACTCCGCCTCCAGCCTCCTCACCTTTTGCTGACGCGCTCGCTCCAGAGTCGCGGCCCATAAAGCGTCTTCGACGCCGCGTCCCAGCGCCCGGCAACTCACCAGGAAGCTGTCAACTTTCAGCGTCGCTTGGTCGGGATCACAAACTGCAAGCAAAACTGCTACGATCCCCTGATCGCCAAATTTGTCTCGCAGCCGCAGGGCCAACGCGATCGCACCTGGTGTTTTCGAAATTGCCTGCACCTGCGCTCGGGAATGACGCCGCGTGGTTAGATTAAATTGATTCGTTTTGCCCAGCATGGTCACGACCCGCTCCAAATTCGAGGATTGTACGCGCTCGATCGTTGCCTCCATTTGCAGAGACCGTAGGAATGATTCCAAGTCCCCGCCATGTCCCTTCACTTCCCGAGCCTCGCGCGCTGTGTAGTCTTGATGCCGGCGGCGGTCTTCATCGCTTAGAGCGAGAGAATCAAAGACATCCGTCTCCCAAATCGCCCGGAGTAGCTGCAGTGCATCCGGGCTCTCATTTAAAATAAGTACTTCGGGCAAAAACTGCCGCATCTGCTCGCATTCGTAACCCGAGTCGTCGATGAAAACGAAGCTGTCCAAACCTAAGCCGAGTTCCCGCGCTGCCTCTCGCAAATTTTTATATTTATGGTCCCAATTGATCTTCCGGACGACAAAATCGTCCCATTTTAGGATCATGTCTGGTAAGCATTCGAACGCCTCACGCGCGTCTGCTTCATTGTTTTTAGACACAATCACGAGGAGGACTCCCTGGCGGCGTAATTCCAGTAACTCCCGCTGAATTCGTAGGTAGACATTACCAGGAAAGTCGTGACCGAGGACAACACCATTAAGTCCATCTTCACCAATGACGCCGCCCCATAGCGTATTATCCAAGTCGAGCGCAAGGACCTTGCGCCTCGGGACAATGAGAGGCCGCAAACTACGAGCGATGAAGAACGCAAGCCCAAATTGTCCTTCCGCGCTCAGTGGTTGGCGTGCAAGGAAATCCACCGTAGCATCAGAGTAGCCTTTGCCTGCGAGTGCAGCCCAAAACGCGACGTCCAGCACGTATACTCCATCAGCTCGTGTCGCCAGTTCGTAAACATGCCGGTTAACTCGTGCGATTGAGCCAAATAAGCCGGCGGAATGTTGCGCCGCAAGTACCGGATTGGTTAAGTGGACCGGAATAGGAAGCGTCGAAAGAAATAGCGGAACGCCAGGGTTACGACTCTGATGGAGCGAGATGATTCTCTCCATTCGCTCGACGAGTTGATTAACTAGAGCCACTACACGCTCCGGAAAACCAGAGGAAATCGGATACAAGACCTCGGGCAGCACTTCCTCTACCCGCCAGAGTACCACCCGCGCATTGAACGTGGCAGACGAACCTGACGATGACGATCGCGCAATATGCCCTTCGATGTCGTCGAGCGGCCCCAGCTGTATATGCGCTTGGCTAGGTATACAATTTAGCGCAAGTTGCAATACCGGTAACAGAGGTTCGAGATTGAACGTGCTTAATAGCTCAATATTTAAAAGCCGACCGCGGTACTGCGGGTCTAACTCGTCAATTAGACGCAAGGTTCTTCGTACTTGAGGCAAGCTCCCAGATTTAACCGCTTCCATGACAGCGATCTGATGCGACGGCGGAAAACTGCCTATCCACTGGCGAATTGGGTTCGAAGTTTTCACCTTTTCCAACAAGCGACGATGCGATTTAGTTACTCTAGCAGCGACCTGGGTGCCTACATTCTAATAATCGAGTGCATGAACGCGCGACAATTGCCGGACCACCGGCAAGTTCAGGCTCCGTTTGATTGCGAAGACGGGAAAGCGCGCATTGGATGTTGCGCGCCCCGGCAGCCTGCGCAACAACTATGCTCGATCCATTTTTTCAAGCTTCTCAAAAAGCGCTACCCGGTCGTACTTCCCGTTGACGTTCAAAGGGAAGTTACTCAACAACCGAATCTTTCGCGGCACCATGTAAGGCGGAAGTTTCGCCTTAAGATTGGTCAGTAAAGTACTCACATCACACTCGTTGGTTTGCAGGAACACCTCAATCCCATCGGCTCCGCTTCCGGTCACCGGCCACCCAAGCGCGACCACGCCCTCTACGCCAGATGCCTCCCTCACTACCGCCTCGACCTCGCCGAGTTCGACTCTGTGGCCCAGCACTTTAATTTGACTGTCGAGCCGCCCCAGGTAGACGAAGGGCTTGTTCGGCGCCCGGCGGCGGACTCTATCCCCGGTTCGGTAATAGACGCCATCCTTGCCAGCGACAGAAACAAAAGCCCGCCGCGTCCTTTCCTCGTCCTGCCAGTAACCCAGGCTGAGCTGAGGACCTGTCATGAGAAGTTCACCGTCAGCGCCCTCACCTAATTCGCGCAATTGTTCGTCCACAATCAAAGCCTGCATTCCGTCAAATGGCTCGCCGATCGGCACAATTCCCCGTTCACTTTCATCCGGTGAATTTTTATTGTCCCATCTGTACGCGGTGCAAGCAATGGTTAACTCTGTGGGACCGTACAGATTCTCGATTACTGAATTCGGGGCGGCAATGGCCCATCGACGGATGACTTCGACGGGAAGCGCCTCCCCACAAAATAAGCTAAGTCGCAAGCTGGGATACATATTCGGTTTGAGAATTCCGAATCGATGCATGAACATCGCGGTCGAGGGAACTGAAAACCATACGGTCAATCGCGAATCATTCACGAATGCCCCAGGCTTGATCAACTGTTTCTGAGTCGGGCAACACACGCACGCCCCGTTTTCCCATGCAACGAACAAGTCGTGCGCCGATAGATCGAAGGTTAGGTCGAAGGTCTGTGAAAACCGATCGCTGCTAGTAAAGCCATAACGGTTCGTCACGTATTCTACGTAATGGAGGACGTTCTGATGCGACACCATCACCCCTTTTGGTTGCCCGGTACTCCCCGAGGTGAAGAGGAGATAAGCAATCGAATTGACTGAAACATTTACTGGAAGCCATTGGTCGGCGCTAGCAAGACTATTACCTCCTACAAATCGATGCGCCGGAAACTTGGCCGCCAAGTCAGCGACGTCGGACCGATCAGGGCAAACCAAGAGCAACGGACTAGTTATGGGCGATAGCAGTCTGTCCAGTTGTGGTTCAGAGACCTCGTCGACGATGATGGAGCGGCACAGGGATCTTTCCAGCATCAACCTTGTCCGGTCTATCGGGAAGGTCCGATTTAGAGGAACGTACCCGCGACCTGCCATCAAGGCTCCGAGCACAGCGGCATATGCCGTCACAGAACGATAGGCGAACACCGCCGTAAGCGGTACTTCGCCAGCCGTCGCGCCAGCTTGAAGTGTAGCAGCAAGACGCTTAGCCTGTTCGGCCAGCTCCTGATAACTGACTCTATCGCCAGCGACGTTAAGCGCCTCGCGATCAGAAAACCGAGTCGCAGAACGGAGGAATCCACTTGATAAGGACCGGACTAATTTGGTCATCTCAGCTGATTATCGAATTGTGGCAATGGTACGCTCGACGGGGCTCGTTGGTTTCGAGATCGCTTTCACACAGTACGAAGCTCATTTGGCAAACCTTCGGAAAGTGTAACCGGAACATGACATATGAGCTGGATGAAAGTCTAGTGTAAGACGTCTACGCGTTTTGGGAGGTTCGCTTTCGCTGCCCGCTTGGTCGGGATGGCTCAGCTTAAGCGAGGAACCTGCTCGGTGTAGCCGAATTGCTCCCGATCGTTCTTCCGAAACTGCTAGTAATAGGCAGCCCCACGATCATCTTGCGGGAGTCGGCGTGAGCAAAAACGTGCCCGAAGGCGCCGGCGCGCATTCCTCGTGTCCGGCCGAACCTGGCATATCACCCGTGCTACCTTCGCGAGTACTCGCTCCCATTGCAATAATCTGCCCTTTCTCATTAATCGAATGCGCCTCAAACAACACGACACCGAGATCGACAGAACTTGCGTTGTTCAGATCGACCATCCCGGCTTGCTTCGTCCAGATAAACGCGTGATCTCCCGATGCGCTGGTCGAACTCCCAACCACCTCCCCAAAGTCACTGATTGCTAAAGCTCGACTCGAGTCTCCGCCAGGCAACACTCCAAGCTCTTGCATACCGGCCACTTTATCCCACAAATATGCGCGCATACCGCGCGGGCCTTTGGAGTATCCCACCACGTCGCCATTATTGTTAATAGCCACTGCCTCGCTTACATAATCTCCAGGCAAGGTCCCGAGATCACGCACGCTTCCGGTTTTCGTCCACAGCACCGCTCGCTCACCCGCAAAGCTTGCCGATGTGCCCACGATCTCATCACGGTCGTTTAAATCATGAGCTTTGCTGCAGTCGCCCCCGGGTAAAGTAACTAGCCTCCGCAGGCCGCCGCTGCGTGGCCAAAAAAACGCCTTCGTGCCATTCTGCCCCGAAGAATATCCGACCACATGTCCGTACTTGTTAATGCTGGTAGCCTGGCCGCAACTGTCACCAGATAATAGAGGAACTCGCCTCAAACCCTCTTTTGAAGTCCAAAGAAACGGAATTATTACTGTTCCCGTATTGGATACTCCGGTAACCTCTCCGGCATCGTTGATACCAGTAGCCGAACTATAATCGCCACCTCTAAGAACTCCAAGGTGTTTCTTCACCAAAGTCGAGTGATTCCAAAGAGTAGCTCGAGGTTGCCCCCTAACAGTACTGCGGGCTCTGCCGACGAGATCACCAAGATTGTTGAGTTTGTATGGAACTTGGGTCGCATCGTCGGCGGAGAGGTCGGTGACAATGTACGCAGTTGTTTGAGCCCGCGCGGACTGTGAAGGACTAACGACAGCTGTAGTCGCGATGACTGCGCCAAAGCCGTAGATTAATCTTTTAAATGGTGAGCTCAGCTTGATTGTCATCATGGCGTCGGACTCGGAGTCGGGGTATCAGTTGGACTAGGCGTCGGCGTTGGTGTCTCCGTCGGCGCCGGCGTTGCGGTCGGTGTTGGCGTCGGTGTTTCTGTCGGGGTGGGCGTCGCGGTCGGCGTTGGCGTCGGCGTTTCTGTCGGGGTGGGCGTCGCCGTTGGCGTTGGGGTCGCCGTTGGCGTTGGGGTCGCCGTTGGCGTTGGGGTCGCGGTCGGTGTTGGCGTCGGCGTTTCTGTCGGGGTGGGCGTCGCCGTTGGCGTTGGGGTCGCAGTCGGCGTTGGCGTTGGTGTCGGCGTCGGTGCCGGCCTCACGGTCACCACCAACGAGTCGCTGCCCGTGCGCGCGCTGTCGCTTGCGATCAAGCTCAAAGTGTATGTGCCCGGCAGGGCAAATGTAGCCGTTGTAGCTGGGGCAGATGCATCGGCAAATGTCACCGCGCCAGGGCCGCTCACTGTGCTCCACGTATAGGTCAACGCTCCCGGTGGGTTCGGCAGACCGTCATCGGTTGCAGAACCACTCAGGCTAGCAGCAGCGGGAAGGGTGATGGTCTGATCCGGTCCGGCGTTGACGACTGGAGCTTTGTTGACGGTGATAACAACATTATCGCTGCCGGAGAGAGCGCCGTCATTGGCGGTGAGCTTAAGTGTATAGGTGCCGCCGGCGGAAAAGGCTGCAACTGTGCTTGCGGCAGTTGGATCGACGAATGTGACGGTGCCCGGACCGCTCGCTTTGCTCCAAGTGTACGTTAATGCTCCAGGTGGATTGGGTAGGCCATCATCGCTGGCGGAGCCATTCACCACCGCGCTAAGCGTCGGCACTGTCTGGTCTAGACCCGCGTTGACCACCGGAGCTTTGTTCACGGTGATCACAACGGTATCACTGCCAGACAAGACACTATCGCTGACGGTCAGCTTAAGCGCATAGACACCGCCGACCGAAAACGTCAGTGTCGTACTCGCAGCAGTCCCATTGGCAAACGTGACCGTTCCTGGCCCGCTCGCCTTGGTCCATTTGTATGTGAGCGCGCCTGGTGGATTGGGCAAACCATCATCGGTCGCTGACCCACTCAGTGTTGCGCTGCGGGTCGGCACAGTCTGGTCAGGCCCCGCATTCACGACGGGTGTGGTATTGGGCGTTGGAGTTGGTGTTGGGGTTGGCGTCGGTGTTGGAGTCGGTGTTGGCGTTGGTGTCGGTGTCGGGGTTGGGGTTAGCGTCGGTGTTGGTGTTGGGGTCGGTGTCGCAGTGGGCGTCGGTGTTGGCGTTGGTGTCGGTGTCGGGGTCGGGGTTGGGGTCGGCGTTGGGGTTGCAGTGGGCGTCGGTGTTGGGGTTGGGGTCGGTGTCGCAGTGGGCGTCGGTGTTGGCGTTGGTGTCGGTGT
>Ga0209156_10001149_pt1 | contig 21752 bp, 16 predicted proteins | sample GraSoiAngelo_124_FD_185881 | JGI IMG/M metagenome (GOLD analysis project Ga0209156, IMG submission 185881) | Grasslands soil microbial communities from the Angelo Coastal Reserve, California, USA - 14_0927_05_20cm (SPAdes) (version 2) | ecosystem: Environmental > Terrestrial > Soil > Grasslands...
CTCAAAAACCACGGTCGGAGAGAGCTAGGACACCCGCCGCCCCATCGGCAGCAGGAGGCGGCGATCGATGAGGCGGAAGGAGAAGGCACCAGCAATGAATAGGCACATACCAACAGCGGTGGGCATGGCAACACCAAGGACTTTCGCTACCGAGTATGAAACTGTTATTAGCGTCACCAACTTCGCTCCGACGGCAAATCCTCCGCCCGCCACTGCGCAGGTGGCGGCGAGACGAAATGGAAAGTCCCGCATCTCACGCCATCCGACGGGACCAAACCTGCTTTGTAATTTCACGATCATATAGATAGCAGTGGTGAACGAAGCTAGACATACTGCTATCGGAAGGCCGAGTACTCCGAGCAGGCCAACGAGCACGATCGCAAGTACGGTATGCGAAACCGTAAAGATTACGGTGCTTATGAGTGGAGTTCGCATGTCCATATTGGCGTAGAACAGCGTCTGAGTGATGCTCACGAGCCGGCCCAAAAGGATGTCCGCGGCCATGAATTGGATGAGAAGGCCGGTTAAGACCGCATCGGCCCTCGAGAATTCACCTCTTTCGAAGAGCAGCACCACCAGAGGTTCCGCCGCGAGGATCAGCCAGACGCAGACTGGCAAGCCAACGATAGTCAAAAGGCGAATGCTCTCCAAGAACGTTCTTCTCTGAGCCCGTAAATCGTTCGCCGCGGCATGCTTCGCCATGAGAGGGAGCGTTACTCGTACAACGCTGCCTAAAAGAATGCCTGCAATCGCCTGGACAATCCGCGAGGCATACCGCATCACTGTGAGGTTCCCGCTTCCCAGAAACGAGCCAAGAATATTCTGCAGGATCATCGCGCTTTCGCCTAACACGTGTCCAGCCAGCGGATAGCGGAATGATCTGAAAATCTCTCGGAGCTTAGGATCAGACGGCTTGAGTACCCAATGGTATCGGAAGTTATGCCTGGACAGCGCCAGAGCCAGAACCATCACCTGAACGAAGTTGCCAAAGAGCATGCCGGCGGCAACCGCTTGGATCCCAAAACGGCCACGGCAGAGGATAACCACAATGATGGTCAAGATGTTGCTCACCAGCTTCCCGGAGGAGGAGACGAGGTAGCGATGTTGGGCGTAGAGCACCGACTGCAGAATTGCGGCGAGTCCCTGACATATGACAAGCGCAAAGATAATTCGGCTCAGCCACACTGCAGCAGCAATCGTCTTCGATTCCAATCCTGGGATCTGGGGAGGCACGATTACCGCGGAGAGAGTCACCCCCAATAAACAAATTCCTACCAAGGCACAGAGGGCAGTCGTGAGGAGGTTTCTTAAAAGGTCCCATGCCGCGGCGTTGTCATCGTGGCGGAAGTATTCGCTGAAGACTGGGATCAAGACCTTTGGACCCTGAATTGCGAATACACTTGATATGAGTAGCGGGACCGTGAGGGCCGTGAAGAACGCATCGGTCTGAGAGCCGACTCCGAACGCACTGAGTATCAGGGCGTCCAGGATCAGCCCGCTGACGATCCCCAGTCCGACTAGGGTTGCGGTAATGCTGGCGTTTTTTACAATATAGTTCGAGCCAGTGACAAGGAGTTCAGTCATCGCATCACGTCTCAGATTCCGTATCCCAAACGCCTGCGCTTCGCTTTGAGCGTCGGGAGGACCTTCTTGTAAACGCCGAGGATCTTCTCGACGGTAAGAGCCTGGTTGTACTTCGCCATTGCGGCCCGCCGTTCGAATCGCCCGCTTCGTGGCACGTTGAGAGCCTCTCGAAGATTGCGGGCGATTTCGTTGACTTCTTGGGTGCAGAGTAGCGTTCCGGCAACTCCGCTCATGATCTCGCGGACATCGCCAACGTCAGTAGCGACAACAGGGAGATCGCACGCCAGAGCTTCTTTGATGGAGGTTGGGGAGCCTTCCCGGTCCGAGCAGAGAATCATCGCGTCGGCCGCGCTGTAGCGCCACGGCATTTCGCGGTTCTCAACACCGAAGACTGTAACCAATTCTGCACCGATGCCCTCTGCCTTTAGTCGATCGACAGCCGCCTTTGCGAGATCGTACCTTTTGACGTGGCGTCTTGGATCGAACGGGAAAAGGATCAGGTATTTGTCCTGCGGCCAACTCAGCCGGGCTCGTGCTTCATTGCGGTTGTAGGGCCTGAACAGGTCCAGGTCGACACCGCACGGAATCACAATCCCAGGGACCCGTCGGCGCATCTCCTCAGACACAACGATGACCGCGTCCGCAAAACGGCAGATGAGCGAGCTGCAGAGACGTTCGAAGCGACTGCCGAGGAGATCGCTTCCGTGCAGCGTGATGACGAGCGGAGCATGGAGGCGAAACCAAGCAGGAAACGCCGATAATCCATAATGCGCATGCACAATGTCGTAAGGCGTGCTACTTGTCTTTCGAAGAACAGCAACGGCACCCTTCAGATAATTCAGCTTGGACCGGAATCCGAGAATATTGACGACGTCGACCGCATGGCCGAACCGGCGTAACTGCTCTGCCTGCTGCCATACAAAAGCTCCAAAGTCTGGCCTCTGAGGGGTGGGGTACATATTCGTGACAAAGAGTATCCTCACCGGTCTGCACTACGCTCGCTCTGCGCGTTTGCCACCGCCAGCTTGTAAAGCTCTACAGTCTCTTCAACCATCCTCACGGTCGAAAACTTGCGCCTTAGCCGTGCTTCTCCTGCATCACCCATATGTTGTGCGACGTCGGGGTGATCAAGCAGGTATTCAATCTTGGCGGCCAGAACGTCCGGATTGTTCGGTGGCACGAGAAAGCCTGTTTCACCATCTACGACTAACTCCCGTGTGCCGCCTCCATCCGTGGCGACCACTGGCTTTCTCAATGCCATATATTCCATGATGCTGTTAGATATCCCCTCCGTGAACGTCGAAAGGACACCAACGTCGAACGTTTCAACAATCTCCTCAATGTTCTTTCGCTGACCGAGAAACTTAATTGCCGTGACCCCGGCCGCCAATTCTTGGCTTGCGTGGAAAGTCTCCCCATCGCCGACGGCCACGAAGACAATATCGCTCCTTCTCGTGCTCAGCCTTCGTGCCATCCGTATGAACGTAGGATAGTCCTTAAACCGATTGAATTCGGCGAGCATTCCAACGGTCTTTATTCTGTCAACTCTGGTGGTTCGGCATGGAGCCTGATTCGTCGTGAAGGGTTCGACCCTGGAGAAGTCAAAGCCGTTATAGATAACGACATTCCTAGGGTCCGCTTCCGCAAGGCCGCGGCTCCGAAGACCTGCGTAAGAGTTGGCTACTCTGTAATCGGACATCTTGACAAGCAGTTGCTCCACTCGCCAGCGGAGATCACCGCGGGGAAAGGCGTTTCTGATTGACCCGTTGACTAATGGAATGCGCATCAATCTTGCGATAGGCATGGCGTAGAACGACGACATCAGGCCGTTTGTGTGGATCACGTGCGGCCGGTACTGCTTAATCGTTTGGTAGAGTCTATAAAACAAACCGACATCCCAGCGCATGCGCCGAGTTGCGAAGTCCACGGAAATGGCCCGGCCGGCGAGTTGGTCCAAGTAGAAATCATGGCTGGCAAGGCAGACGACATGGCATTCGATATCTGCTTGGCAAGCGAGCCCCTTGATGAGTTCGACGGCTTGCCGTTCCTTCCCGCCGACGCCGAGCGCTTCTATGCAGATCAAAATTCGCGTGCGGTCTAGAGGAGGTGGCATGGTAAGTCGCTTGTCGCAAAGACTGCTTGATGGCCCGTCGCTGGATTTCATAACAGTCAAGGAACCTTGCTCGGAATCAGAAAATAATGTGCAGGGATTTGGCGGTGGTTGGCATGTTGATTAGAAGTCGTCCATCCGTGGTCTGGACAGACGAACGTCCGAACTCCAAATCTCGGGAGCCGTCTCCGTTCATCAATGCAACCCGTCGAGGACGAGGCAGGGGAGGAAAGAGCAGGCTCAGTTCCGTGTGGCCGTATTTTTCACTCGCGAATGAGCCTTGCCAGACAATGGTCATTTCACCGTTTGTTCGCCGTACTTCTGGCGTCAAGCTGTGCCTTGCCTCGCAATAGCTGGTGATGTCGGCCATTGGCGCTACCCAAACGAGCCCCTCTTTTCGCTGGCTATCGATGTACCGAATGATCTCAAGAAGTTCAACCTCTACAAGGGAGAGGGGATCAGAAGGGTGAAACCACAGGTGAAAGGCGGCGGAACGTGCCATGGCCTTCGCCATGAATATTTTCACCTTGTCGAGATAATCATAGTGCTTGGCCCTCCGCAGATTCATGCTCTCGTAGAATTTGTACACGCCAGAGGGCATTCGCTCGGGGTAGGAAAGCCTGATCCGTTGGTCTCGGTGCCGGACAGCAGTGATTGATAACTCGGAAAGGAGATCGTGATACGCATGCCCCATCCGATTAAACGGATACACCAATGATTTCGGAGAGACACCGAATCGTTGCATCGCGATGGCGCTCTCTTCGAGCTCTCGACGTACGAGGATCGGGTCTGAGCACGCGGGCGAGAAATCTATGTGGCTGAACGAGTGAGTTCCGATCTCATGGTGGACAGAGCTTCCCAGGATGTTCTGGATAAGGTCCGGGGCGTACCAGAGAGGATCATGCTTGTAGTTTGTGCAGGGATCGTGCATGTACCAGTCGCCCGACCACAACGCGTTACGGGGAGGACGGGGCATTTCTGGGTGCGCGAGTCCGTGAGAGCGCCTCGTGCAGCTTTCAAGAAAGAGATGACCGACGGTGGCCCACGTTATGGGAAAGGCGTAGCGCTCGAAGACCTGCAGAAGATAAGGGATGTTCTCTCTTTCCCGTCGTCCTCTGTCTCGGGCCACCTCCTTCGGATGCTGTCGAAAAGCCCAACTCAATTCGAAATCCGCTGAGACACACGCTGCAGCGCGGGCATTGTTCTTAAAAGGCGCGATTGCGATACCATCAAACACACGAGGTGGCGGCTTGATGCCGGCTTTCAGATTGCCTTTAGAGGCAAAGATAGCCCTCAATAAGGCTCGGCTCCGTATTTTCATTTAACTGGCCGCACCGGGAAGTCTACAGGTGGGAAGAGAGGACGTCTTGGAATGATCCATTTCGTCACTCGAGAAATCTTCCGGCAAAGTCGTGTGATCTCATGAACAATCAGCGGTCGTGAACTACACGGCGCGACGATGCTGTGGCGCCGCTGGCGTGACGAGCTGGTGGCCCGTTCGCGGTACCGTCGCGCGGGCTTCTACTCCGTTTCCTCCAAGTTGACAACTGTTGACCTCGAGTCCCAGACTCTCGAGGAACGTCCTGATCTGCTTGGGTGAACGGAAATGCTTGTAGTAGTCGGTGAGCCAGTCAAACGTGTCGAGCTGATTCATCTCGTACACAACCTTTGGATCAAGGTCGGGGAACTTGGTGTAGTAGCACGCCGTCGGAAGCAACCGGCGCGCAACCTTGTCGACGGCGCGGATCTTCGACGTACGCCTGCGAATCGGGTCGCAGAATGCCGTGAGGAGATTCGTGGCACGCATGGCATTCTCTGGCTTCATTCGTTTCAGAACAGCCCGGATTGGATACACCATGTCGATATAGTCGAGATGGCTCAGAAGACGTCCGAGCTTCGACCCACGCTCCCGGGTGTAGTGGTCGACGATGAGATGACCTCCCGGCTTCACGTGACGGGCGAGACTGCGCAGCGTTCCTTCCGGGTTCGATGTGTGCTGGATGACACCAAGGCAGACAACGACATCGAAATATTGCAGGGGCAGCGGTGACGCGTTGATGTCGCCCTGCATGATCAGGTAGGGATGAATCGAACGACAGTTGCGGAAATTGGCGTCAACGGCGCTGGAGAGGTCGATGCACACAAGGGCTTCACAGTGCTGGATGAGGAGCTCTGTGAAACGTCCCGCTCCAGAGCCACATTCGAGGACGACCTTTCCTTGAAGGCTCTCAAGCGGCGTGCCGAGGCACCGTTCCAGCCGCTGCCTGGAGTAAGATTTTCCGGTGTATGAGTCGAGCTCGGTTCGCGGATACCGATTCCACTGAAGGCCGAATGACGAAGCGTAGCTGGTTCCGCTCACGAAACGTGGAATGCCGCCGCCAATGGCCCACCGACATCCTTCTGAGCACGTCATGTCGCCATCAGGCCACGGCACCCCCTCGCGCGCCGAAAAACGTTTCTCGTAACTGAGGGCAACGTGGTGTCTTGGACAAATAAGGCTCCCCTTTATATCGTCGAAGATTGCGCTCGACATTCTTTCCTCCCGTTCACTCCTTAACCTTGGAAGAAAACTTCTCGATCGAGACAGGCTTTATCTGCGGCCTCTCAGCTCTTGCCGTGCGTCTCATGCTCGCGGTGATGCCTAGGAAGAGGAACAACAACGTATTCAGCGTGGGATCGAAGCGTAGATCACCGAATAAGGCCTCGATCATCGCGACGGTCAACACCGCAAGGGCGCAGAGTGAGAAGTGACGCTCAAAGTCATCTTTCGCGCCGAGATGCCTCCGCACCGTGAGGCACTCGCGGGTGAGACCTGCCAACAACGCAAGATACAAGAACAGCCCGGGGACTCCGAGCTCGGCGAACAACCCGAGATACGTGTTGTGATTGCCGTCGGTCAGATCGTTAGTCAGCTGCCGCTCTTCGTTACCGAAATAGTCACGCCACGTTGCGCCGAAGTTCCCATAACCGACGCCGGTCACGAGATTGGCCAAACCCATGTGGATGGCGGTCTGGTAGTTCGACATCCTGTAGTCGACCGTGTTCTGCCTTCGTGTGAAGAGCGTGCTTTCGCTGAGCGAGAACTTGCTGCCAATGCCGAGGACGAATGCGATGAGAATCAGAAAGACGACGAGCCGCGATTGGCCGCCGAACTTGCCGCCGCGTATGCTCGCGATGGCCAGGACGGCCGCGAAGCTGAGCCAGACGCCGCGAGTGTCGGTGAAGTATATGCTCGCCACGGTCAGCGGAACGAGCGCGCGGAGAAAGAGCCTCCACGGCGTCCGCCCAAACAGCATGAGCAAACATGTCGCCAAGAAGACCACGATCAGCCACTCCCCCATTGGGTTGGAACCAAGGAACGGTCCCCGTGCTCTTCCCCATTGGATCCCGACTGTCGGATCCATAATGTACTTTGGCCAGATGAGGGTATTTTGTTCGTAGTGCTCTAACACGCCCGTCAGAGAGAGGTACACGCCGATCAGAGTGATGGTGCGAAGGACCACGGTGGCTTTCGCACGATAGTAACGCGTGTTTTTAGCGATGAGGTAAATGCCGAATGGAAGAAAAATAAAGTTGAAGAGTGTGGTGAGCCACTTAAAACGTGGGAGGCTGGCATCTGGGCGTGTAGTGAACCACGAAAGGGTGCATAAGACGGCAAGCAGGAGCATGCAGACTTCGATGACGCCAAAGGGGCGCGACCTAACCCGCCCGTTCACCAATGACCAGACGAAGGCGGAAGCGATGAGGAGAAACACAAGACGATCAGGTGTGACGGTGAACAGCACCTTGAGGAACTGGAAAAGCTCAAGCTGCTGATAGTCGAACAGCTGAAAGAAGAGTAGAGCCGAAATCAGCCCGGCCGGCAGTGCCAGCATGTGATCTTGGACCGCGGTTCGCGCTGTAGCCGGTCTCACCGCGTCTGGGAGGCGGCCCTCTCCTGCTGGCGTTCTATGTAGCGATGGTTCTGGCATTTGCAATAGGCAGCTTTCAGGTGGATGAAGCCATTATGTGAAGTTTGCGTCCGATCGCACCCAAGGTCATTATGTAGATCCGTAGTCGAGGAGTGCGGAACGTCGCCGCAGCGAATCCCGATGCAGCTGTCAGCGTGTCAACGCCTCGACGCCGCCTGCCAGAACGCTCATCAAGTTCTGGGTCTAAGTCGTTGAAGCGAAACTGCATTTGGGTTTTGGCACATCTGTTGCTATATTCTTACCGCGGTACGCCGAGGCGAGTCCCCTCTGGGTGCCAGCGACGGGGACGCGGATGACCTTCACATCAAGCAGAGGCGAAGAGACAATGTTTCTCATACAGGCCAATGTGATCCACCGGGGCAGTCGACCAGCGCGCTTGACATCGGAATCTACCGCCACACAGACCCGGGGGGAGGGGATGGAGGGAACGATGGCGTACTTGCCGGCTCGGTGGCTGCTCATCGCGGCAGCGGTGCTCGCGCTTCTCGCGTCGCCGGCGTCGGCGTTGACAACCTACTACGTCGATCCCGATTTCGGCGGAACGCAGACCGGAGCGACCTCGAACCCGTGGACATCGCTGACGACTTCCGCGTGGGCCACCATCAACGGCAGGCTCGCGAGCGACAACGTAACGGTCTACTTCTCGGCCCGGAAGGCGTCCAGCGATACCAACCAGACCTCGACGGTCCAAATCGATCTAAATAAACGCAGTGACACCTCGACGCACACCCTCACGCTCGACGGGATGAGTTTCTACAATTCCAACGTCGCCACGCCGTCGTGGGTCGCCTACAGTGGGTCATCCAAGTTCCAGATCACGACGAGCGTTCCGATCCAGCGCGACGGAACGCCAAGGTGCCTCAACAACATTACGATCAACGGGTTTCGGCTGATTACCACGAGCAGCCAGATCGCCAACCTGACCTACATCAAAAATCTCATCTTCAAGAACAACGAGGGGTCAGCGGCCGTAGGTAGTGCGGGCGGGCCGGGCGTCTACGTGGGCCCCGCGAACGACGGCCCCGGCTGCGGCGGTAATGGACCTGATCATGTTCAGGTATTGAACAACAACATTCACGACACCTTCGGAGAGTGCCTCTACATTGGCGCGAGCACCGCCGATCCGCCCGGCGGTGGTGGGGCCGTGAACACGGGCGACGACTATCTCATCCAAGGCAACACCCTGACAAACTGCGGCATCCGAGGCGGGCAGGGCGATGGGATTGATGTCAAAGACGGACATACGAATCTGCGAATTATCAATAACACGTTGAGATGGCCGAACATTGGGCAATATGGATGCGACTGCTCAGCGATCATTTTAGAATCTGGTGATCTTGTCGATGGTAACTATATCGAGGCGCCGCAGAAGAATGGAATCTACAGCGGGGCGGGGTGGGATAACACGGTTGGACGGAATGCGCTTATCATTCGCAACAACGTCGTGGTAAACATCACTGCCGGTCCAGGACATCGTAACGGCATTGAACTCGAAGGCGCCTCGTCTGCGACCTATCAATGGTCGAACACCAAGGTCTACAACAACTCGATATATAAGACCGTAGATGCATGTGTCGAGATCGGCGCGCCACAGGGTCCGGTCACTGTCACGAACAACATCTTTCAGGAGTGCGGCGGTAATGGTGTCAGCAATGCGGCGGCCGCGATCTTGACGACCCACGACTACAATCAGTATTTCAACATCGCAGGGAGCGCCTTAGCCAACGCAGGAGTAAGCACAAGCTGTGCGAACATCGCCACCGTCGAGCCGCGCTCGATGTGCGGCGACCCAAAGTTCGTAAGCACAAGTCCACCGTACGCCGCGACGAACTTCAAGCTCCAAGCGACGTCCCCCGTGCTCGCCAGGGGAGCCGTGATCGGGAGCTTCACGACGGATTATTACGGGAACCTCCGTGGATTGTCATGGGACAAGGGGGCGATTCAGCTGACGGGAGTCGGGAGCGTCGGCATCCCACCAGGACCCCCCTCAAACCTCGTGGTGCAGTGACTCACTCATCGTGATCGACGCGAACCGGCCACTACTTTCACCAGTGACTACGCCAGATGGGCAAAATCAGGACTAGCTGATGGAGCGAACGGAGGCGAACGCTGCGACAGCTTCCACGACTCGATGCTGATCCCGGGAGCGCAAGCCGGCGAACATCGGGAGGGAGAGAATCTGGTCGGCGGCGTCCTCCGACACCGGAAAATCGCCCCGTGTCCAGCCGAGCGCGGTGTAAGCGGCCTGGAGGTGGATCGGAATCGGATAGTGAATGCCGGTACCGATGCCGGCGGCGGTCAAGTGCCGCTGGAGCTCGTCACGGTACGATGTGCGAATGACATAGAGGTGATGGACCGGCCTGGACCAGGAAGGCTGATACGGGGTCGCGACGCCGCCGGCCATCGGCGCTAGCAGTTCATTGTAGCGTTCGGCGTTCTGGCGGCGCTCTTCGTTCCAGCGCCTCAAGTGTTGGAGCTTGACGCGCAGAATGCCCGCCTGGATCGCGTCGAGCCGCCCGTTGTAGCCCTCGACGTCGTGATAATACTTCTTCGATTGGCCGTGATCCCGGAGCATACGGACCTGACGCGCGAGCGCCTCGTCGTTCGTGGTCACGGCGCCAGCTTCGCCGCAGGCGCCCAAGTTCTTGCCCGGATAGAAGCTGAATGTGGCCGCGCGGCCGAGCGAGCCAGCCTTGCGCCACCGACTTTCCTTTTTCGAGAAGTATTCTGCACCGTGCGCTTGGCAGGCGTCTTCGATGACAACGAGGTTGTATCGGGCGGCCAACTCGAGGATGGGGTCCATGTCGGCCATCTGCCCGTACAAATGCACGGGAATGAGTGCCGTCACCGGGCTGCCTGTGCGCTTGCTCACCGCGCGGCCCGTCTGCGGGTCGCGTGGGCATTCGACCTCTAGATAGAACCGCAGTCTCTCCGGGTCCATGGTGTAGGTGCGCTCGTCGACGTCGACGAAGTCCGAGCGCGCGCCGGCCTGCGAGATCGCTTCGGTGGTGGCGATGAAGGTGTTCGGTACGGTCACGACGGTGTCGCCCGGTTGTACGCCGGCGGCGATCAGAGCAAAGCGCAACGCGTCGGTGCCACTTCCTACGCCGACGCAACACTGTGCCTCGCAAAACTCGGCAAACTCGCGCTCGAAGGCCTCCACCATCGGTCCACCGATGAAGCCCGCAGTCTTCAGAGCCATCTTGAAGACCGAGACCAATTCGTCTTCGAGTTCCTGGTGGGGAGTCACGAGGTCCACCAGCGGAATCTGGCCGTTGGTGTTCATCGCACGAGCTTCGTGGCGTCGTTGAGCGATCGGAGCGGCCGCGCCGGATAGCCGGCCACGATCGTGTTGGCCGGCACGTCACGGGTCACAATGCTCCCGGCGCCGATCAAGGCATTCTCGCCGATCGTGATGTTAGCGAGGATGGTGGCACCGGAGCCGATGGAGGCCCCGTGCCTCACGAGCGTAGGCTCGACGTTCCAGTCCTGCTCGGTTTGCAACTCACCGTTCGGGGTGATGGCGCGCGGGTAGGTATCGTTGATGAATGTCACGCCGTGACCGACGAAGACGTTGTCTTCGATGGTTACCCCTTCGCAGATGAACGTATGGCTGGAAATCTTGCAGTTGTTGCCGACCTTCGCATTCTTCTGGATCTCGACGAACGCGCCGATTTTCGTGTTGTCACCGACTTCACAGCCATACAGGTTGATGAATTTCGACAGCCTGACACCCGCACCCAACTTCACGTCGGGAGCGATACATTGATAGTCGTTCATAGCTGGATGACCTTGCCCCTCTCGCTCAGGGATTGGTCGGCCGCCTCCAGGAGTCTGACGACGCGGGAGCCGGCCACACCGTCGTTGAGTGGTGTCCGATTCCGTGTAACGCAGTCGATGAAATAACCGAGCTCGACCTTGAGCGCTTCAGCCTGCTCCACGCGGGGGGCCCACATGTCACCCGCGCGATAGCTCACCAGCAGGTCGTAGACACCGGACCCGTTCTGCTTCTGGACGCCCTTGTCGTACACCTTGATCTTTTCGTCGGCCTCGAGATCGTTCCAGACCAGCATCTTCTTCTCGCCGCCGATCAACGTCGTCCGGATCTTGACGGGAGAGAGCCAGTTGACGTTGATGTGGGCGATCGTGTTGCCCGGGAAGTAGATGGTGAGGTACGCAACGTCCGCGAGGCCATTCAAGTGGGCCTCGCCGGTCGCGACGACGGCCTCGGGCTTCGCTTGGATGAGAAAATCCATGATCGCCAGATCGTGCGGCGCCAGATCCCAGATCACGCTGACGTCGTGCTGGAAGAGCCCCAGGTTGACCCGTGTCGAGTCGTAGTAGTAGAGGTCGCCGAGGACACCTTCGTCGAGAAGCTCGCGGATCTTTCTCACGGCGCCGGTGAAGAGAAAGGTGTGGTCCACCATGATCGTGAGCTTCTTCCGCTCACCGAGCTCGATCAGCTCCTCCGCCTGGCGAGTGGTGCAGGTGAAGGGCTTTTCGATGAAGACATGCTTCCCATTGTTCAGAGCGGCTCTGGCCAGCTCGAAGTGCGTAGAGACCGGGGTCACGACGGCAATCGCATCAATCTCGGTCGAGGTCAGCAGGTCTAACGGGTTTGCCGTGACGGGCATGCCCGGGTGCGTCTGAGAGACCCGCTTCAGGGCGGCCGCGTTCAGATCGCACACACCCGCGACCTCGCATCCCTCGAGACCCCGGAGATTGCGGACGATGTTCGGACCCCAGTAGCCGTAGCCGATGACTCCGATGCGGATCATGGTATGTGGGCGATCGACTTAGTGGGCGCCGTCGCCGGAGAACACGGCGCGTGGAGTCCGCAGCAGGATCTTGAGGTCGAGCCCGAGTGACCACGCCTTGGCATATTTGAGGTCGAGACGGACCATGTCGTCAAACCGCAGCCTGCTGCGCCCGTTCACTTGCCAGAGGCCGGTGATCCCCGGCTTGACTTCCAGGAGACGTCGACGGTGCCAGACGTCGTAGGCCTCGAGCTCGTAGGGGATCGGGGGGCGTGGCCCGACGAGTGACATCTCTCCCAGGAGGACGTTGAACAATTGTGGCAGCTCGTCCAGACTGGTCTTCCGGAGGAGGCGCCCGACGCGAGTCACCCGCGGATCCGCCGTGAGCTTGTACACCGCTTTGTCGTCTGTGTCGGATACGCCCGCATCGACGCTCCCCGCGATGAATCGCCTGACGTACTCCTTGTGGATCCGTGAATCGTTGACGGCGTGCATGGAGCGGAACTTCAGACACGTGAAGGGGACGCCGTACTGGCCGATTCTCTTCTGGCGGAACAGAATGGGTCCGGGTGAGGAAAGCTTGATCGCGACGGCGATGGCGAGAAAAATCGGTGACAGGATGATCAACGCCATCAAGCTGCCCAACGCGTCAATGGCTTGCTTGATCCCATAGGACACTTTTCTCGCTTCGTCACGCTGCGCGAGGTCGGGATACAACGTGGTCGTGGGCGGAAGGCCCGTGTCGTGATCGTCCCACTCGTCCGGGAAGCAGTGAAACGAGATGCGAACCTGGCTCAGGTCTTCAGCGCGCAAGCTGGACTCGAGAGCGGCCGTGACCTTTGCCCGTAGGGCAGCGAGGATAGACGTCTTGTCCGCGGTGCCCAGTTCCGCGAATATCACGCCCAGCGCCGAGCGTTCTTTGTACCAGCCAGCGATGTCCGTTTCGCGGATCGAGGACGAGATGGCCGAGACCGTCATGCTGAAAGCGCTATGCCCGTTGCTGTTCGACATGGGCTGCACGGGCTCGAGCAACATCAGCACGAAGAGCTTTCGAGAGCGTTCGGCTCGCTTGCGCTCCAGACTGAGCGCCCGAAGGAACATCACCTCTGGCAGCAACGTGTCGCGCTCATTCATGGCTTGTGTGTTCTGTGCAGGGGAATTAGCAATAGGGGTGCCATGCCGTGCCGTCACCTGCTCCCTCTGGAAATGCGTTGAGCGTCAGACAATTAGGGCCTGGAAGCGGTCCACACGTGGCATCCATCCCGCGTAGCGGACGGGTCGTATGCTGAACGTGGTTACGCAATTCATGCAATTGTTTAGCCTGCCCGTAACTAGCGTCAGAGCCTGACCAAACGGCGTCGGCCGCCTGTGATTTCGGGAACGCTGTGGCGCGTGTCCACGATCAGGCGCCCATGACGCGCGACGGCACCGTAGTCGAATTCCGGGTGGTCGGTGAGAATCAGCACACATTCGGCCTCTTGCAGCTCAGCCTGCGTCGGCTCCACGGCCTTGAGCTCTGTCCCGTCGACCAGGAAGGTTGGCACGTAGGGGTCCGCGTAGGAGACCTGGGCACCCTTTCTGCGCAGGGAGGCGATGATCTCGAAGGCCGGCGACTCCCGAGTGTCCCCTATGCCCCGCTTGTAGGCGACGCCGAGGACAAGGATCCGGGTGCCCTTGAGGGCGCGGCCCAGCTCGTTGAGGGCTTCGGTGACGATGGTCAGCACGTGTGCTGGCATCGCTCGGTTGATGTCGTCCGCCAGGGAGATGAACCGTGCCTCGTAGCCATTGAGACGCATCGTCCAGGAGAGATAGAGGGGGTCCACCGGAATGCAGTGTCCGCCGATCCCCGGACCGGGATAGAAGGGCATGAAACCGAAGGGCTTCGTCGCCGCGGCATCGATGACTTCCCGGCTGTCGACCCCGAGGTACCGGCACATGAGCGAAAACTCGTTGGCGAGCGCGATATTGACATTGCGGAAGACGTTTTCGTAGAGCTTCGCCAGCTCGGCCACCTTCGGGGTCGAGACTTGGTGTACCCGGGGCACGATCTCGCCGTAGAGGGCGGCCGCCAAGCGGGTGCAGGCGGGCGTGACGCCGCCCACCACCTTGGGGATGTCCTTGACCTTGAAGGTGGGGTTCCCCGGGTCGATGCGCTCCGGGGAGAATGCCAGGAAGACGTCCTCGCCGACTCTGGCTCCGTTCGCCTGGAACAACGGCAGGAGCAGCTCCTCGGTGGTCCCCGGGTAGGTGGTGGATTCTAGAATAATCAGTTGCCCTGGGCGGAAGCGCGTGGCTGCTTCCTTGGAAGCAGCGACCACGTAGGAGATGTCAGGGTCCTTTGACTTCCGCAGCGGCGTCGGCACGCAGATGATGACGGCGTCGCTCTCCGCCAGGATGGCGGGCTCCGTGGTCGCGTTGTAGCGTCCCGCTCGGAGGAGCGCCTGGAGCTGTTCGCTCGGAACGTCGCGGACGGGCGAACGACCGCTTGCGAGGGTCGCGACGCGGTCGGGGTCGGTGTCGAGCCCCGTGACAGGGAAACCTGCTTGAGCGAATTCGACGGCCAGCGGGAGGCCTACATAGCCCTGACCGACGATGCTGATCCGCGCGGTGTGAGCCGCGATGCGCTGGCTCAGGGACGTGGCGTGATCCACGGACGATGAATTCTTCGGTTGAGAGGTCATTCCACTGTCACACTCTTGGCGAGGTTTCTGGGTTGGTCGACGTCACAGCCCCGCAGCACGCCCAGGTGGTACGCAAGCAGCTGAAGCGGAGCGGCGAGCAGGAGGGGCTGGAGCCACTCGAGACTGGGCGGAACCGGAATCGTCAGATCGACTTTGGCCCTGATGTCCTCGTCGCCTTCGGTCGCCACCGCGATGACGATCCCGTCTCGTGCTTTGACTTCGTCGACGTTGCTCATCATCTTGTTGTAGGTGGCTCCCTTCGGGATGATGGCGACGACTGGCATATGTGAGTCGATGAGCGCGATGGGGCCGTGCTTCATCTCGCCCGCTGGATACCCTTCGGCGTGGATGTACGAGATCTCCTTGAGCTTCAGTGCGCCCTCGAGCGCCAGGGGGAAGTTGAGCCCGCGGCCCAGGTAGAGGAAGCGATCATGGTCGACGAAGCGCTCTGCGACCCCTCGAATCGCATCACTCTGTCCGAGCACCACCGAGAGGAGGTCCGGAAGCTCCAAGAGCGCTTTGATCACTTGGCGCACGAGCGCAGGATCGACGAGGTTGCGTGCGAGACCGAGCTTGAGCGCCAGGAGGGTGACCGCGACGAGCTGGGCCGTGAAGGCCTTCGTCGACGCGACGCCGATCTCGATACCCGCCCGAGTGTAGACCACGCCATCGGCTTCTCGCGCCAACGAGCTCCCGACCACATTGCAGATCGCGATCGCTCGGGAGCCTTGGTCTCGAGCCTCGCGTAACGCGGCGAGGGTATCGGCGGTCTCTCCCGACTGGGAGATCGGAACCGTCAGGACGCGGCCGTCGAGCACCGGGCGGCGATAGCGGAACTCCGAGGCGATATCCACGTCAACCGGGAGCCGGGCGAAGGCCTCGACCAGATACTTCCCCACGAGCGCGGCATGCCACGAGGTGCCGCACGCGACAAAGCAGAGCCGGTTGAGCCCGGCCAGCTCACGATCCTTGAGCCCGAGCTCAGGGATCCGAATGTCAGGGCCCTCCGGATCCACTCGATCGCGCATCGTGTTCCGGATGGCCTCGGGCTGCTCGAAGATCTCCTTGAGCATGAAGTGGGGATAGCCGGACTTTTCAGCCGCTTCGCCATCCCACGGGATGGTGCTGGGCTGTCGCCGAATCGGCACACCGTCCAGTGTCCGGAGGGTGATCCCGTCGGGGGTCAGCACCGCCAGCTCGCCATCGTCGAGGACGAGGGTCTCTCGCGTGTGCTCGAGTAAGGCCGGGATGTCTGACGCGACGAACATCTCTTCGCGGCCGAAGCCGACGACCAGAGGGGAGCTCCCTCGGCGGAGCGCGACCAGTGTGTTGGGAGCGTTGGCATCGATGCAGGCGATGGCGTAGGCCCCATGGAGGTCGCGGGCGGTGCGGAGGACCGCCGCGGGCAGCCCGCCGCTCAGATAGCGTTCGATCATGTGGGCGATCACTTCCGTGTCGGTCTGTGAGCGGAACCGATGCCCTTCAGCCGCCAGCGTCTTGCGGAGCTCCCGGTAATTCTCGATGATCCCGTTGTGGACGATAGCCAGCTGGGACTGGCAATCGAGGTGCGGATGCGCATTGGCATCGGACGGCCGGCCATGGGTGGCCCACCGTGTGTGGCCGACGCCGAGTGTTCCTCGCGGCCGGTCTGAGGAGACCAGCGCCTCGAGATCGGCGATCGTGCCGGTCGTCTTCCTGACGTCCAGAGTCATCTGGGAGACCGTGGCGATACCTGCCGAGTCATACCCGCGGTACTCCAGCCGGCGAAGGCCCGGGAGGATGAAGGCGACCGCGTCTCGATGGCCGACGTAGCCGACGATTCCACACATGCTCCGAGAGCCCCTATGCGGCCTCTAACATGGTGCAATCCAAGTGGACGGCCACACTGCGCTGCAGGAGGTCGACGGAGACTACGAGGAGACCTTTCTTCGGATTCGCTCGGACGAGAATCCCCTCCACGTCGGCGAGTGGCCCCCTCGTGATGCGCACCCGCTGCCCTTCGCGGAGATACGGGTAGGGAAGGATCGGAAGACCCGATCCGAGGAATCTTTGAATCGCCTCGATCTCCGAATCGGGGACCATAGCGAGCTGGTTCCAGCGCTCCCCAAGGATGCGCACGAGCCCGCGCGCCTTGTAGACCTCGAGATAGCTCGCCTTGTCCATCGCATGTCGCAGAAAGAGGTATCCGCCGAACAGAGGGACGCGCGAGAGGCGCCGGACCCCGCCGCGTCTGGACCACGCCTCGACCGAGGGAAGGAACAGATCGAAGCCCTTGGCGGCGAGCTGGTCACAGACCAGCTGCTCGCAATTGCTGTGCGTCCAAAGGACGCGCCAGCGCGGGATCATCGATTCCGTGACGATTTCTGGCAAGGCTTCGCCCCCTTTGGTCTCCATCCCTTCCTCGGGTACGAGACCAACCACAGCTAACTCCTATGCCGCGCAGCCGGTGAATCGTGCCGCGCGCCGCCGCCCCGCCGTCACGGCCTGCTCGCGTGACCTGGCGTCAATCGTCCGAGGCGGTGTGCTTCCTGTGCCTTCCGTCGCGCGTCCCAAACGGTCCTCGCCACCACCCGCCCCCATGGCCATCGGAGGATTGCCTCGCGGCGTACGAGGCGTATGAGTCTCTCGAGAGGTGGCGATCGTCGCCGTTGAAGACCAGGCCCACCACCTTCGCCGGCTCCGCGACGCGAATCGCTTCCTCGAGGAGCTTGCGAGGGGTCTTGTGGGCCGCCACCACGATGAGAAACCCGTCCACCCATCTCCCGATGACTCGACAATCGGGGACCGACACGAGGGGGGGGGTGTCGAGGACGATGTAGTCATACCGCTTCCGCGCCTCGGCGAGTAGCTGCCCGACCCGGGGTGACTTCAGCACCTCGTAGGGAGCCGATCGAAGGCGGCCCGCTGGCAGGATCGAGAGGTTCAGCTGCGGGCGCACCTGCACCACCGCGTCCAACGTGAGAGTCGAATTCAGGATCGTGTCCGCGAAGCCGGGGCTTGGATGCTCGTCGAGCCCGAGGTTCGTGCCCACGGTGGGCACGCGCAAATCGGCATCGATCAAAAGCACGCGCGCGTCGTGGGACTGGGCGAGCGCGCCCGCAAGATTGATGGCGGTCGTCGTCTTACCGTCAGACGCCGTCGGGCTCGAGACCGCGACGACCGACAGGTCGGCCGACTTGTGGAGCTGTTCGATCAAGTGGCGAAGCGTCCGATACTGTTCGGCTTCGAACGAGGTCGGCGCGAGCAGGCTCACCAGATGCTCCTCCATCTGGAGATGCTCCTCGGTCTCGTTCGAGCCTCCGCGTGACGGCTCGAGCGACGACCTCCTGACCCGACGCGGCACGGGCTGAGGAAAAGTGGGAGCGTCGGGCTTGGAGAAGACCGGCGCTCGCTCGGCCACTGGCTCCGCTGGCGCCGGGGGTTTGGTCACGACGGGCGCCCGCTCGGCGACTGGCTCCGCCGGCGCCGCCGGCACTGTACGCCGGCGCGCGGCCTTCTCTTGCTGGGCTTGCTCGAGCGCTTCGAAAAATTTGCTCATCGGAGCAGGAGGTGGCGCACTGACTGGACAAGGTCCAGCACGCTCGTGTCGAACCTTATGGCGAGACCCACCATGGCGCCGGCCAGAGCCACGGCCAGGGTCCCGAAGCTCCACCGAGAGAGGAGCCGGACCCTCGAGCCGTTGAGCGTCACCGCCTTGGGCTGCGGTGACGGTGACGCGCCCTCCTCCAGGTACTCGATCGCCTGGTTGACGATGGGCCGGTCGATCCGGCGCTTTTGATCCGCGTATCCGAAGACGAGGCTGTGATCGCAGACCATATTGATGACCCTGGGGATGCCGCCTGAGTATTCCGTGAGGCGGTCGACGGCGGCGTCGCTAAAGAGACCCAGGTCATGCGAGCCCGCGATGCGCAGCCGTCGCCGGATGTACTGGCGGACTTCTTCCGGAGCCAGTGGCGGGATCTGGCAGCGCAACCCGATCCGCTGCTTGAGCTGCTGCAGCTCGGGGAGATTCAGCTTGGCCCGGAGCTCCGGCTGCCCCACCAGCAGGATCTGCAGGAGCTTGTCCGTCGGGGTCTCGAAGTTCGAGAGCAGGCGGATCTGTTCCAGCGTCGCGGCGTCCAGGTTCTGCGCTTCGTCGAAGATGAGGACGGTATTCTCGCCCGCCCGCTCGCGATCGACGAGGAAATGTTGCAGCGCGATGAGCCGTTGCGCCCGCGACTCCAGGCCCTTGGCGATCCCGAGGTCCTCGAGGATGTACTCGAGGATGCCGTCGAACGGCAGGGTGGTATTGAAGACGAAGGAGATCGCCGTCTGTGAGGTGAGCCGCTTGCGGAGGGCGTGAAGCAGCGTGGTCTTTCCCGTGCCCACCTTGCCGGTCAGGAGCATGAAACCTCGCCGCTCCTGGACACCGTACGAGAGCTGGGCCAGCGCCTCCCGGTGCGCCGGGCTCATATAGAGGAATTTCGGGTCCGGGGTCGGGTTGAAGGGCTTCTCTGTGAGGGCGTAGAAGTTCAGGTACATGTCAGCGTCCTCAGGAGCCACCGCTCCGCACCAGGAGCGAGACCAAGCGCTCGTTGCCGTGCGCGGCGAAGTACGCGGCACCGACGATCAGGGCGAGGGCGATACAGGCAGCGCTGGCGGCCAATCGCATGCGCCAATACCGCCGGCGGGAATCTCTCGGCGTGATGATCAGCGGAATACTGACCAGGACCGGCAGCGCGCTGAATGTCCGGAGCTCGTCGACCGTGTGAAACGATGTATCGATGCGCTCGGCGAGCATGACAGCGCCGATCGCCAGGCCGAGCGAGCCCAGCACGGCGATCACGAGCAATTGGACACGGTTGGGCGCCGCGGGCTCGAGCCTCGGGATGGCCGTATCGAGCACCCGAAACTGCTCCCCCTTCTGGCGTTGCTCCATGCTTTCGGCAAGCTGGGCCTCCTCGTAGCGCTTCAGCAGAGACTGATAGAGCTCACGCGTGCTGTCGTAGTCGCGGGAGAGTTCGCGAAACTCTTGTTCCCGCCGCGGCACGTTCTCAATCCTGGCTTGATAGCTCGCGATGGCCTCCTTGAGGCGCGCCTCTTCTCCTTTGAAAACTTTGATGTCTGCCTCCGCCTCGCTCAGCGCCTCCTTTAGCCGAAGCACATACGGCGACAGGGGCTGCCGCCCGGGTGGGGCAGCCTGCGAGCCCGCTGGCTGTTCCTTCTCGTTCTCCTTGGGCTCGCGGGCTTTGGCGTCGTTGACTTCGCGCTCGACTGCTGCGACCTCTCGCGCCAAGAGGATGACGTCCGGGTATTTGTCGTTGAACTGGCCCCGCAGCTTCGTCAGCTCCTGCTTCAACCGGGTCAACCGGGCCTCGGGGCTTTCGGGCCCGCCTGCGGGCCGACCCGGCGCCACGGGCGCTACGGGTGCGGGTGTGGAGGCCAGGAGAGAGTCGGCCTCTGCCAGCTGACTCGACATGGTCTGCCGCCGTTCCGAGGCTCGCGTTTGATTGTCGGCGTTCAGGCGGAGCTGTTGATGTAGCCGCTCCACGGTGGCGATGTTGGCCTCCATCTGCTGGGGCAGCTCTCCCATGTGGCGGCGCTTGAACTCGCTCACCCGCTGCTCCTGCTCGTCGAGCCGCTTCTTCGTGTCGCCGAGCTGGCCCTTGAGGAACTCGGCGGTGCCGGCCGCCTGACGCTCACGCGCCCTGAGGTTCTCCTCGATGTAGAAGGACGCGAGGGCATTCGTGGTGAGCGACACCGTGCCCGCATCGGTCCCCTGGTAGCTGATCGTGAAGGCCACCGTGGCCTCCCGCAGGCCTTTCGCTTCGACGCTCTTCAGCTCCAGCTTGATGTCCTTGCGCATGCGCTCGATGACTTGCTCGAGCGGGACCTTGTTCCGCAGATCGGCGTAGAGGCCGAAGCGGGTGATCAGGACTTCCAGCCGCGCGCGGCTCAGAATTTCCTGGCTGATCGTCTGGATCCGCGTCTCCAGGGCGCTGGTCACGGTCGACTTCACGAAGGCCTCGGGGATCTGCTGGCGGTCCACGAGCACGGTGGCCGTGGACCGGTAGATATTCGGCAGGAACGTGATGAGGCTGGCGGCAGCCGACAAGGGAGCGGCGAACGCGAGAATCGCGAGCCACTTCCGCCGGCTCCACACGGCCGGCAGCACGTCCAAGAGCGACCGATCCGGCGTCTCCTCGGCCATTTAGGGCACCAGGACGATGTCGCCGTTCCGGAGATAGAAGTTCTCTTGCTCCCCGGAAAGCTTGTTGTAGTTGAACGGAATGCGCTTCATCGTCGCTCCCTCTGGACGGAGGATGACGATCTGCGAGCGCGTTGCGAACGTCGTGAACCCACCGGCCAGCGCCAAGAGGTCCAGCACGGTCGCCGCGCTCTTGAGCTCGAAGCGACCCGCGCGGACGACCTCGCCGATGACTGAGACCTTGAAGCTCCTGACGTCCGCCACGATCACGGAGACCTCTGGGCTCGGGATGTATTCCGCGAGCTTTTTCGTCAGGACCTCGCGTAGTTCGAGCGTGGTGAGCCCGGCGGCCACGACGTCGTTCAGAAGGGGAAGCGAGATCCTGCCGTCCGGCCTGACGGGCACGGTCCGGGTCATCGCTTCGTTCTTCCACACGGAGATGAGCAGCATGTCCTCGGGGCC